>JACCDI010950620.1_pt1 | contig 29335 bp, 26 predicted proteins | sample 7442791 | NCBI WGS metagenome assembly JACCDI01 (sample SAMN15323434, study PRJNA562643) | freshwater metagenome | isolation source: river surface water | place: USA:Blue River Watershed | collected 2017-08-15
GGCTGAAAATTCGAATGATAAATGAACTCCAAGCCAGTGGAGAGGAATAAATTTTTAAAGAAATTGCCCTCAAAGGCAAGTCTTTGTCTTGTAAATAATAAAGGAAGGTGAAGCGGTGCATTTGGGTCTACAACTTGCATAGTCAATTCATTGTACCAATTCCAATAACGACTCAAGTGAAGTTTATTTGAAAAACTTCCTTTAATATAGCTCAATGTCTTATCATATACCATCGGCTGATACCCTGTTCCAAAATATTGATAATTTTGAATGAGCTTGTACTGAACCGAGGCAAGCAAACCGGATTTTGGCTGTCCCCATACTCCACCAACTTCAATGCTATTTTCTTTATCTATCCCATTTAACTTAAGAATAGGAAATGCGGTAATTCCAAGTCGATTAAAAGAAGGTGTTCGATTGCTATTTTGCATCCACAATTCCAATCTATCCCCTTTCTTATTTAAAATGGAACTCAATGAAAACTGTGCTTCGTAATCCCCTGCATGGTATCCATTTAGGAATAATTTTCCTGAAGCCTGTATATCCCAACGCAGGTTTTTGGTTTTATTTTTATATACACCCAATCCATAAATATCATGATTCGCCCATTGAAGCAATGTGTCATGATAATTCATTTGTAAATACCCCGCCCCTAATTGCAAAAATTGATTTGGATTGGTTTTCTCCGGAAATGAAACTAAACTAAACTCATTGGTAAACCTGCTCCAATTGTCTTGAAATAAAACCAGATTACCTGCAGTTAGATTGTAATTAAAATAGGTGCCATACTTAAGTACATCTGGATTGGCATCGGAAAATTGAAATTGATTGGTTTGGTATTTTATTTCATTTTGAAATCGGAGTCTTGGATAAAACAAATAGGTAGTGACCGTATCTTTTACAACAGAATCTTTTTGCCCTAAATCATAGGTTTGTTTCCAGTTAAAACTGTTTTCCTTATGAGTGGTTCCTGTGGCAATATTGGTATTAAAAGGATTTCTAAATGAAGCCCCGCTTATACCCAGTCTTGTTTCTAATTCATAAGGATTATTCAATGAAAGGCTATCAATTAAAGCACTATTCACCAAGCCTCCATTTTCAGAAGACGCCGCTTTATTAAACAACATGACCCAACTAGAAGCATAACGCTTGCGTTTAGATTGATAGTTTGCAGTGATGCGCATATTGTTCAAATTCGCATGCTGATTTTTTAAATTCCCCGGTGCATTGCTAAAACGGTAAGCAAAAGAATAATTAAACTGCTGTGTTTTATTTTGGGTATGCACAATCTCCATCAACTGCTCCCCTTTGCCCCCTAATAAATAACCCAGCTCGGTATACGGTTTTGTAGTCTGGTAAAATGGCGTTTGCTCTAAAGTAAAATGATAAGATTCATATGCCCTAAAGCCAGCATCCCATCCACCTCTTTGTAATGGATTGAATAAATAAGACTTACTTGCATTTCCTACATTACCCAAATGATAATTGGTGTAGGGCAAAATGAATTTTGAATAAAAGTCATTGATATTGGTATCCATTGTACGAATCGTCAAACTATTATACAATCGATAGTAAATAGCAATTGAATCCTCAGACTTATCTCTTTTTTGTAAAGAATCGGTACCGCCCCCACCTCCACTAAATGAATTATAGCGCATATTCTGTGCTTCCAACTGCCCAATAAAAAGACAGCTGAATACAATACAGATTACAAGAATAGACTTAGGCGCCATTTTTAATACAATTTGATTTGAAAAAGGGGAACGCATTAAGCAGCAACCTCTTTTACCAATGCACTAAATATTAAAGTCAACAATGGCTCAGCCGCATTGGCTGCTGCCAATACTTCCTCGTGTGTAATGACATTGTTATCTTCTCTAATTCCTAAATCGGTCACTACGCTCATTGCAAATACTTTCATGCCGCAATGCACGGCTGCAATATTTTCTTGCACTGTACTCATGCCCACTACATCGCCACCAGAAATTTTAATCAATTGGTATTCTGCTCTTGTTTCAAAAGTTGGACCAGTCACCCCTACATATACGCCCTCGTGTACTTTAATTTGATTGGCAGCTGCAATTTGTTTTGCTTTTTCTATAAATGAACTAGCATATGGCTCACTCATGTCTGGAAAACGTGTTCCTAATGCCGGCTCGTTTTTGCCTAACAATGGATTGATGGTAAAGAAGCTAATATGATCTTTGATGATCATTAAATCTCCCACTTGGTAGTCCTTATTCACGCCACCTGCTGCATTAGATAACAATAGATTCTCAACCCCTAATAATTTCATCACTCTTATTGGAAAAACAACTTGTTCGGCAGTATAGCCTTCATAAAAATGAAAACGACCTACCATCACCCAAACCTTTTTGCCATTTAATGTACCCAAGATCAACCTTCCCTTATGTCCTTCAACAGTACTCACAGGAAAATTAGGTATCTCACCATATGGAATACTAAATTCTGGTTCAATGACACTAGACAAATTACCTAATCCACTGCCTAAAATAATAGCTGTATTGGCGGATGCACTGATTTTTGACTGAATAAAACGAGCAGTTTCTTCTAACTGTTGCATTAATGTAGACATATTTTGGCCTTTATTGAGCCACAAATATAACAACAGTAAGGGACTCTAAGCCTTAATTGACTTAGTTTCTCCCTTTAAAACCGTATAAGCAATCACTGCACTGATTAACATAAATACAGCCCCTAGTAAAAAGGATGCACCTGGAAAATAAATTGGATTGCTAGGCTTCGTGAAATAAGCAAATAAACTGGTCATAATTAATGGACCAGCAATAGATGTGACACTCATTATACTAGTTAAAGAGCCCTGTAATTCACCTTGTTCGTTTTTAGGAACATGGACGGAAATTAAGGATTGTAATGCTGGGCCAGAAATGCCCCCTAAACAATAAGGAATCAAAAAGACAAACATCATCCATGAACTTGTTGCAAATGCAAACAATAAAAGTCCTAAAGCATATAGTCCAATGCCTATATACACAGATTTTTCATTGCCTATTTTTGGATTAATATATCGGATCAAAACACCTTGCACCAATCCCACAAGCAATCCAACCATCCCCAAGGACAAGCCAATCATTTTGGGGGACCATTTAAATTTTTCCATATTGGCAAAACTCCAATTGCTTTGCACTGCATGAGATGCTAAATAAATAAAGATGAGCGAAAAAATTAAACCAGAAACTGCAGGGTATTTTTTTAAATGAAATAAAGATCCAAGAGGATTGGATCTTTTCCAATCAAAAGCCCTTCTGTTTTCCACAGGCAAAGATTCAGGCAAAACAAAATAACCGTATATCACATTCAGTAATGCCAAACAAGCAGCAACAATAAATGGCAATCTTGGCCCAATCTCTCCAAGGAATCCTCCTAACATAGGGCCTATGATAAATCCAATACCAAACGCGGCACCAATCAAGCCAAAATTTTGGGCCCTATTGGTATCGTCACTAATGTCCGCCATATATGCAGAAGCCGTTGTTACACTTGCTCCTGTAATACCTGAAATAGTACGCCCAACAAATAACCAGAAAATAGAGGGTGCAAAAGCCAAGAACAGATAGTCCAAGCCAAAACCTAATAACGAAATCAACAATACCGGCCTTCTGCCATACTTGTCACTTAAGCTACCAATGAGTGGAGCAAAAAGGAATTGCATGGTCGCATATAAGAAGGTCATCCAACCTCCATATAAAGCAGCTTTACTTAAATCTTGTGTATGCAATAATCCTTCAATCAATTGAGGAATCACAGGAATGATGATGCCTAGGCCAACAATGTCGATGACCAATGTGAAAAATATAAATCCAACTGCAGCTTTCTTTGTATTTGCCATAAAATAAATTGACGGATAGATGTTTTACGTCTATCCGTCAAATATACAAGTACAAATCAAGACTTCAAAAACCCTTTCACATATGCGTTTAAGCACTTAATATGGACTAAGCTTCATTTCTGAAGACAACGACTCCATCAAAGATATCTATCAATACCTTCTTAGACTTATCAATGGCACCGCTTAAGATCTGCTTACTTAATTCATTTACTACCAGTTTTTGGATCAAGCGCTTCAACGGCCTTGCCCCAAATTGCATATCAAATCCCTGCTCAGAAAGGTATTCCACCAAATAGTCCGTGAACTCAATATGCATTCCATTTTCTGCCACCAATGCCTTTAACTGATTCAATTGAATTTGAACAATCGAAGCCATTTGTTTTCTCAACAACGGCGAGAACATGATGATATCGTCCACCCTATTTAAAAATTCTGGACGAATAGTTTGTTTCAACAAACTCATCACTTCTGTCTTCGCCTGCTCTGTTTTTTCATCTAAGTTTTTGTCGGTAACCTCTTCAAAAGCATCTTGAATTAAATGACTACCAATATTACTCGTCATAATGATGATGGTATTTTTGAAATTAACAACCCTGCCCTTATTGTCTGTCAATCTTCCGTCATCTAATACTTGTAATAAAACATTCCAAACATCAGGATGTGCTTTCTCAATTTCATCTAACAATACCACGCTATAAGGCTTGCGACGAACCGATTCAGTTAATTGACCACCTTCATCGTAGCCCACATATCCTGGAGGCGCGCCTACCAACCTTGACACAGTATGCTTTTCTTGGTATTCACTCATGTCAATCCTTGTCATCATACTGTCATCATCAAACAAGTAATCTGCTAAAGCTTTGGCCAATTCTGTTTTACCCACACCAGTTGTTCCTAAGAAGATAAAAGAGCCAATTGGCTTTTTAGGATCTTGCAATCCTGCCCTGCTTCTTCTGATTGCATCTGACACAGCTATGATTGCTTCCTCCTGGCCCACCACACGCTCATGCAAAGCAGCTTCTAAATGCATTAATTTTTCACGTTCAGATTGCATCATTTTTTGCACAGGTATGCCAGTTGCTTTTGCAATATTTTCTGCAATATCATCTGCATCCACTTCCTCTTTCATTAAACGTTTGCCCTCTTCACCAAGGTCCATCAACTGATTGGTCAATTCCAGCAACAAAGTCTCTTGCTCTTTTAACTTGCCATATCTAATCTCCGCCACTTTACCATAATCCCCATTGCGCTCTGCTACTTCGGCAGCTTGCTTCAATTGCTCCATCTGGGCTTTGGCATCCTGCACTTTATCTACCAATTCTTTTTCCACTTTCCATTTAGCGGTAAGTGTATCTTGTTGAACCATTAAATTGCTTATCTCAATGTTCAATTGCTTTAATTGATCTGGATTGTTTTCGCGCTTAATGGCTTCTCTTTCAATTTCCAATTGTCGAATCTGGCGTTGTAAAGTATCTAAGTCTTCTGGCATAGAATTCATCTCTAAACGCAATTTAGCCGCGCTCTCGTCAATCAAGTCAATGGCTTTGTCTGGCAAGAAACGATCTGTGATGTACCTAGAGGAAAGCTCTACCGCTGCCACAATTGCTTCGTCTTTAATACGCACATGGTGATGCGTTTCATATCGCTCTTTTAATCCTCTAAGAATAGAGATCGCATCTTCTTTAGATGGCTCATCGATCATGACTTTCTGGAATCGTCTTTCTAAGGCTTTGTCTTTTTCAAAAAACTTTTGGTACTCATTCAAAGTCGTTGCACCTATTGCTCTTAATTCACCTCTTGCCAATGCTGGTTTTAAAATATTGGCAGCATCCATCGCCCCTTCACCTCCACCAGCACCTACCAAAGTATGGATCTCGTCAATGAATAAAATAATTTCTCCATCACTGGTAGCCACTTCTTTTACTACGCCCTTCAAACGCTCTTCGAATTCTCCTTTGTATTTGGCACCGGCAATCAATTGGCCCATGTCCAAAGCATAAATAATTTTAGACTTCAAATTCTCTGGCACATCCCCATTCACAATACGCATCGCCAATCCTTCAGCAATCGCAGTCTTACCCACACCAGGCTCTCCTACTAAGATTGGATTGTTTTTACTTCTTCTTGTCAGGATATGCAAGGTTCTTCTTATCTCGTCATCACGACCAATCACAGGATCTAATTTTCCCTTATTGGCCATTTCATTTAAATTTTTTGCATACTTAGACAATGCCTGAAACTGCGTTTCTTGCGTAGCAGATTTCACGGTTTCTCCTTGTCTTAATTCAGTGATTGCGGTTTTTAAACCTTTTTCTGTTAAGCCTGCATCTTTTAAAATTTTCGCCACTGTATCATTGACTTGCAGTATGCCCACAATTAAATGTTCTACTGTTACAAAGTCATCCCCAAAATCTTTTAATGATGCTGTTGCTTTTAATAACGCCGCATTCAAGTCTCTGCTTAAAGCAGATGCTGGCTCTCCTGTTTGTTGTTTTGGCAATTGATCAAATAATGCATCCAATTTTTGCAAAACATAAGTAGGTTGTACATTATTTTTTTTCAATAAAAATTCAGTAGGACTATCCTTGTCTCCAAGAATTGCCTTTAACAAATGCGCGGTTTCAATATTGGCATGTTGGTTATTATAGGCCAATTGTTGCGCAGCTTGAATCGCTTCTTGCGCCTTAATGGTATATTGATTTAAATTCATGGTACTAGTTTTAGTATTTATGATATACCCACAAATAGAACGCCACCTCGCTATTTCAGCAATTATGTCTTAATTCAAGGTATAAAAAGGCAATAAAGTCAGGCATTCGTTGAATTTTCTGCTAATTTTACATACAATTACAAACTGCATGAAAACGGCACACAGAAGAAACCCACTACTTCCAAAATACGAACACAAGAGTGAGCCACTAGCTACATCATCTGTTTATCTTAAAAGAATCTTGATCAATCTAGCATGGACCACTGCAGTCCTATTTGTTTCTTTAAGTATCGGCGTTGTTGGCTATAAATATCTAGCGCCAATGAGTTGGATAGATGCTTTACACAATGCGTCTATGATTCTAAGTGGCATGGGGCCGGTGGTAGTCATTCAAACCAATGCAGGGAAATTATTTTCTTCCTTTTATGCTTTATTTAGTGGCGTTGTTTTTATTACCAATATTGGTATTTTAATTGCCCCGGTAGCACATCGTTTTTTTCATAAAATGAATTTAGAAGATTGAACCAGTTTGCCCACACTCAATGGATTAAATCCTTAGCTCAAAAACACGGATTTGATTTTTGCGGCATTGCAGAAGCGAAAGAATTAACCGAAGATGCCTTCAGATTAGAACAATGGCTTGCAAAAGGTTTTCATGGCGAGATGCAATACATGGAAAAACATTTTGACTTAAGAATCAATCCAACGAAATTAGTTCCAGGCGCAAAATCAGTCATCACATTCCTTAAAAATTATTATCCGGAGCAAAATCAGCCATCAGGCATTCCTAAGATAGCAAAATATGCCTATGGTCAGGATTACCATGACGTGATCAAACTTTCTTTGAATCAAATGCTGGATGAAATGCGTCAGAAAATTGGCCCCATAGAAGGTAGAGGCTTCGTAGATTCTGCACCTGTATTGGAACGCTCCTGGGCTTGGCTTTCTGGGGCGGGTTGGATTGGCAAAAATGGCAATTTAATTCAACCGAAAAACGGTTCCTTCTTTTTTATAGCCAGTTTAATTGTAGACTTGGAATTGATCTATGACCAACCGATTTCGAAAGACTATTGTGGCACATGTACCAAATGCATCGACGCTTGTCCAACCCAAGCCATCTTGCCAAATAAAACCATCGAAGCCAATCACTGCATTAGCTATTATACCATTGAATTAAAAAAACAAACCATCGATACCCCTGCTGATAGAAGCTATCATGACTGGGCATTTGGTTGCGATATATGCCAGGACGTATGCCCTTGGAACAGATTCAGTCATCCGCATCAAGAAACCAAATTCAAGCCTATAGAGGGATTGTTAACATTGTCAACGGATCAATGGCTTGAAATGGAAGAAACCAGTTTTAAGGCAAGGTTTAAGCAATCCCCTTTGTTGAGGTCAAAATTAAATGGGATCAAAAGAAATATCCAATACTTAAAAAATCAAGAGCGCAATTGATAACTCAATTTAGACGCATTTATTAATTCATCGAAACCATTTTTCTATCACTTACTCATTAGATAAAATGCAAGCTGTTAAATGTTGTAATTCTTCTTCCATTTTTGCGCCCAATACTTTTTCATTGAGCAAGGTTTGGAATTTTTCCCAAGGATACCAATTTACATGTTGTTCAAAAGACCAATGTATTACGTAAGTACCTTCTTTTAAAGGAAGCCACTCTATTTGCACTTTATAAGGCGATTGCCCCGTTGCCACCCAATTTAAATGAACTGTGCTATCCGTACTAGAAATCATTTGAATGGATTGTGTACCCACTTTAGCAGTTCGGCCCTCCACTACCACAGATTGGTCTTTCCAGTCACTCATCCATCCTTTCCAGGCAGCTAGATCCGAAACACAATGTTGAATTTGCAATTTAGTTGCATTGACTTCCACCGCTCTAGAAGTAATTACAACCGAAGGAAATAAACTTGATATAGCAGTAATCAATAAACCAATTAGAAGTACACTAATCAATGCAAAACGAATCAATTTCATATTATTCCCATTTAAAAATTTTATACGCCGCAGCATACACAACTACAATCCAAATACCAAGAATCGCAATTTCATTTCCAACTGCCCATAAATTAGCGCCTTCAAAAGCAATGTCGCGCATCGCATTGTTAAAATGCGTCAAGGGTAAAATATTACAAAAAGGCTGCAACCATTTAGGAAAAGAATCTACTGAAAAAAAAGTGCCTGCTAGTAAAAACTGGGGCAGCGTAATCAAGTTGGCAAATGGTGGAATCGTACTTTCATTTTTTGCCACACCGCTCACAATAAAGCCAAATCCCATAAACAATACCAGGGCTATAAAACTAAGCACCATGATATTTAAAAAAGTCACCAAGCCATTTACCAAAGTAAATTGAAAAACAAAATGACCAATGCCAATAATGATCACAGCAGTCATTAATTGAAAAACAACCCTACTCAATGCTTCGCCTAAAATGATATACAGTCTACGAATAGGCGTGGCATAAAATCTTTTCAGTACCAGCTGTTGTCTTAAATTAAAAAACAAAAATGCCACCCCAAATACACCTGCACTTAATAAAGAAAAACCAAGTTGACCTGGCAAAATAAAATCAATGGTACGGTATGTTCTACCTGGCACTTCTATGACTTCGTTTTTTACCACCGCAATGGTTGGTGCGTCTTTAAACTGAGCAGCATTGATTTGCGCAATCACTGCATTTAAAATAGATTTAATGAGTTGGATATTTTGAGGATTGGCTGCTGCCGAACTTGTCAATTGAATTTGATAGGGCTGATTGGGATTTTGAGTGGGTTGTATGTCTATTAAAGCAGTAATCCTGCCCTTTGCCAGCTCTGAACGCATCAACGCAGTGTCTCCAGCTACAAATTTCAACCCAGCTAAGGCCTTCACTTTTTCATACACTACATTAGCTGTATCCGCATTGGGTGCTAAAGCTACTTTTACATTCACATTCCCCCCACTACTTAAAAATCCAAATACTAAAATAAAGATCAGCGGAAATGCAATACTAAATACCACTGCAGATGGGCTTCTTAATATAGAACGCAAACTTGCTCTAGAAATAGCAAGCATGGCTTTGATTTGACTATAGGAACTCATTTATTTTAAGGCTGTTTAACCACAAAGATAGGCAATCGTGCTTGAGGGGCGCCCACCATTTGTTGAATCGATTTCATATGTTGTAACACCTGCCATTGGTTAGCCCCAATTTCAGATTCGATAGATTTAACTTTGACATAGTCTTTATAATCTTCAATAAAATCTTCGAGGAATGATTTTGACTCAGGGAACTGTTTGATCGTATAGCCTTTTACTTTTGCCATTTTAGCGGCAGAAGCAATGGCATCATTTAATGTGCCAATTTTATCCACCAAGCCAACACCAATCGCGTCCGAACCAAGCCATACCCTGCCTTGTGCAATGGAGTCTACATAATCTATTGATTTTTTTCTGCCTTTTGCAACTCTAGATTTGAAGGTATGATAGATACTATCCACCCCAGCCTGTAGCATTTTTTGCTCCATACTATTAAGCGGCCTAGTTGCAGATGGGCCATTAGCATAAGTAGCTGTCTTAACACCGTCAAAGGTAACGCCTAATTTATTTTTCATGAATCCAGAAATATTAGGCACCACACTGAACACCCCAATAGATCCAGTAATGGTATTGGCATCTGCATAAATTGAATCCGCACCACAAGCAATATAATAGCCCCCTGATGCTGCCACATCTCCCATACTTACAATCACTGGGATTTTATTTTTAATCAACTCTATTTCTCTCCAAATAATGTCGCTGGCTAATGAACTACCTCCTGGAGAATTCACCCTAAGCACCAATGCATCTATGGTTTCGTCTGCTCTAATTTTTTGCAACATCAACCTAAAGTCATCACTTGCTATTGATTCTCTCATGCCTTTCCCCATAACAATATCCCCATCTGCGTATACCACTGCAATCTTCCCTGAACCAGAGCCTCTTATTGCGACTGATTTTGCGTACTCTTTGATAGAAACAAAAGGAATGTCTTTTTCTTTTACCCCCTTTAATTTTTTAGCCACTATTTTTTTAAACTGATCGTCATACACCAATCCATCCACTAAACCATTGGACAAAGCATCTTGTGCAGACTGAATCTTTGCTTCATTGGCCATTGCCTTTAATTGATCGGGGGCAATTTGTCTTGAACTAGATACTGTCTCAATAAAATGGTCATATAATCCATTCAACCAAACACCAGTTTGTAATTTATTCGCATCCGACATTTTAGTATACCTAAATGGTTCTGTTGCACTTTTAAATTTTCCTGCATAAAACACCTGCATCTCTACTTCTAATTTATCCAACATGCCTTTTAAAAATACAGTCTCTAAAGAAAACCCGCTAAAATCCAATCCTCCTTGAGGATGTGTATAGATTGCATTGGCAACATTCCCTACCCAATATCCTTTTTGCGAAATCGTTTCTCCGTAAGCTAAAATGAACTTGTTACTTTTTTTGAAATCCACCAATGCCTTTCTTAATTCTTCAGAGGCAGCGTATCCATTTGGATTTTCCTGACACTTAATATAAATGCCTTTGATATTCGAGTCTTTTTTTGCATGTTGAATCAACCCAATGATATTGGACAAACTTGGCACTTTGCCTGTGCCAGGACGCATCAGCTCTGTAAATGGATCTGCTACTTCTTTTTCAGTGAAATTGTCTCCAAGATCAATCACTAAAACTGCATTGGTTGGAACAGCCACCGCTTCGTCAGATGACACAGTTGCAGCAAGTCCAATCAATAGCATCACACCTCCGATTGAAAACACAAACAAGGCAAGTAATGCTGCAAGGAATGACTTAAAAAAACTTTTCATAAAAGGAGTTGAATGTAAAAGAAATCGAAATTAGCGACCTAAAAATGAAGGTTGCCTTGTAAAAATATGGATATTTGCGCTCATTTTCAGCATACTTCTATGAACCATATATACCTATTGATAGGCGGCAATATAGGCGACCGATTGGCCAATTTAGAAAATGCTCGAAAAAGCATTCAAGAACAATGTGGCCCAATTCAAAAAGCCTCCTTTATTTATGAAACAGAAGCCTGGGGATTGAAGGATCAACCCGCTTTTTACAATCAAGCCCTTTGCATTGACACGGAATTAAGTCCTGAGGAATTATTAGAAACGCTTCTAAGAATCGAAGTTTCAATGGGCCGAAAACGCATGGTTCCTCTAGGGCCAAGAAATATAGATCTAGACATTATCTACTATCATCATGCAGTCATTCAACAAACAGGCCTGATTATCCCACACCCAAGAATGACCGAACGCAACTTTGTGCTGACCCCATTAGTGGAAATTGCACCCGATTTTATGCACCCAATCCTTCAAAAAACAAATACTCAGCTTTTTCAATCCTGCAAAGACCTATCTGTTGTGTATAAAAAAAGCGAGAAATAAAGCGCCCACAACTTATCTTTGGCAGCAAGTATTCAAAGCATTATGAAGCATCATTTTATAGCAATTGAGGGGAATATTGGTGCTGGAAAGACAACACTATCACATTTACTCGCGCAACATTTTAACGCAAAACTGGTATTAGAAGAATTTGCAGAGAACCCGTTTTTGACCAAATTTTACGAGAATCCCAAGCAATACGCCTTTCCTTTAGAATTGTTCTTTTTAGCAGAAAGGTTTAAACAACAGCAGGAGATGGTGAAATCCAGTGACCTATTTCAAAATGTAACTGTATCGGATTATATCTTCACAAAATGTTTGCTATTCGCAAAGGTCAATCTACCTGAAGAAGAGTTTAGATTGTATCAGAAAATGTTTGATGTCTTTGTGCAGCAACTTACTCCGCCAGATATTTTAATTTATTTACATTCACCTGTCAACAGACTACAAGGGAATATTAAAAAAAGGAACCGCAAATTCGAGCAAAGCATCCCAGATGAATACCTCTTTAAATTGCAAGAAACCTATACAAGCTATATTAAGCAGCACAATATCAAAACCATCTTTGTGGACGCAAGCAATGCAGATTTTTTATACAATGAAAAGCATTTTCAAGTCATTATAGATGCATTAGATAAAGACCTAGAAGAAGGTCAGCATTATTTTACTTTACCTTAAATAACAGAACATTCAATACGCTGATGGAAAACAATTCACCACAATCCACTAAAGACCCATTTGCAGCGTTAAGGATTCCCGAGTTTAGGAATTTAATGTTAGGTCGTTTTTTGTTCATCATGGGATTAAGAATGATGGGAACCTTGGTTGGCTGGTGGATTTATGAATTAACCAACGAACCATTTGCGATAGGTCTTATTGGATTGGCAGAAGTTATTCCAGCAGTTTCTCTTGCGCTGTATGCAGGGCATGTAATTGACAAGAGTGAAAAAAGAAAAATTATTTTAAGAGGCGTAAGTCTTTATTTGATTTGTGCTATATGTTTAGTGATTCTGTCTTCGGCTTATGGCAAGGCGCAATTAGGCAATTTGCAAATAGCCATTGGTATTTATTTTGTGATTTTTTGTACGGGTATTATACGCTCCTTCACTGGACCAGGCTTTGGCACCTTGGTTGGAGAAATTGTACCCAAGGATTTATTACAAAATGCCACCACCTGGAGTCAAGGCATGTGGTTAAGCGCCTCTGTAGTTGGTCATGCAAGTATTGGTTTTATGATTGCTGGATTTGGCATACACCAATCACTCATATTGGTTGCCGCATTGGTGGCGATTGGCTTCTTTTTTATTCAAAAAATAAGCGTAAAACCTCCTCATCCAACATTAGTCGAGCAAAAGCCATTAGAGAGCGTGAAAGAAGGATTAAGATTTGTTTTTAATAGCAAGGAAGTTTTAGGCGCATTGTCTTTGGATTTATTTGCGGTGCTATTTGGGGGCGCAGTTGCCATGGTGCCAGTATTTGCAAGAGATATTCTTAAAGTAGGACCAATAGGGTTTGGCTGGTTGAATGCTGCCACAGATATTGGCGCGATGTTGATTATTGTACTGATCACTTTATTCCCAGTTGAACAAAAACAAGGCAAGAAATTGCTACTTGCTGTTGCAGGATTTGGTGTTTGTATCATTGTATTCGCAGTTTCTAAAATATTTTGGATCTCCTTTGCTGCATTATTAATGAGCGGCGTACTCGACGGATTTAGCATGATTGTTCGAGGCACCATTGTTCAATTGAAAACACCAAGTCATATGCGCGGAAGGGTAATGTCAGTGAACTCTATGTTCATCAATAGCAGTAACGAATTAGGGCAATTTGAGAGTGGCTTGGCGGCAAAAGCAATGGGCGTAATTCCATCCGTGGTATTTGGCGGAACCATGACCATTTTAGTAGTGGTCACTACTTGGTTTAAAGCACCCAAATTAAAAGAAATGGAATATTAATGAAGGCTTATTTAGCCAATAACCCATTCATTACATCATGTACGGCAGGACAGAATTCTGCATTCTTCATTGTAATAGGGATACGCTTAAAAAATACATCTTCGTCTGTATAAGGGAACCTTTGACAATCTGTAGGTCGATGGTCATAAATACTGCAAGCATTATCACCGCCTAAAAAAGGACAAGGCCTTGTTTTAGAAACATAATCCCCTTCCTCATCCATACTTAGGTACTTGTCGATAAACGCCGTCTCCTTCATGCCCACATATTTACTGATTCTTTTAATATCGGGCATCTTAAACCTTGGGGAGTAATTCTTGCAACATCTAGCACAGTCCAAGCAATCAATTTTTTCAAATGCCGCTTCATGCAAATCGGGCAATTGCTTCAAAATAACCTTCTTATCCACCCTTTTAAGAAAATTCTGGAACTTCTTAAGCTGCTCAGGAGCAGGTGTATCGTATAAATGTTCAGTGTTCGCTTGCATAATAGGCTACAAAAGTAAACTATTTGCAGCTCATCCACAAGCTTTCCCCATTCGGCTCGCATAGGCCAAAGATCCGCCCTAAGCCGCCCTTAAAAAGCGTATATTTGTGGCAATTTTTAACCTTTTCAATTCCGTCGAAAATGAATCAAAGTGGTGCAGAATTTATCCAAAGACATATTGGTCCAAATCCAGTAGATAGTGCAAAAATGTTGGCTGCAGTGGGTGTAGATAATTTAGCAGCATTAATTGACAAAACTATACCAGCAAATATTCGATTAAAAAAACCGATGGCCATTCCAGAAGGATTGACAGAGTTTGAAATGCTACAATCACTAAAAGCCATTGGCAAAAAAAATATTGTTGCGAAAAATTTTATTGGCCAAGGATATTACGGCACCATCACACCTTCTGTGATTCTTAGAAATATATTTGAAAACCCAGGTTGGTATACACAGTACACTCCTTACCAAGCAGAAATTGCACAAGGACGTTTAGAAAGTTTATTGAACTTTCAAACTATGATCACAGATTTAACAGGAATGGATATCGCCAACGCTTCCTTATTAGACGAAGCCACTGCTGCTGCAGAAGCAATGGCCATGATCTTTAATCATGTGAACAAATCAGAAGTAGCAAGTCATCCAAAATTATTTGTAGACGACGCTATTTTTGCGCAAACAAAATCCGTGCTTCAAACTAGAGCAAGACCTATTGGCATTGAATTAGTGACAGGCGATTTCAAAACTGCCGCATTAGACAATCAATTTTTTGGCGCGATATTGCAATATCCAAATGCAAATGGCGCGATAGAAGACTATAGCAGCTTCATAGATCAAATACACCAATCTGGTGGTATGGTTATTTTGGTAGCTGATTTACTTTCATTGACTGTATTAAAAAGCCCAGGCGAATTAAATGCAGATGTAGCGGTTGGTAATACACAGCGTTTTGGTGTGCCAATGGGATTCGGCGGACCACATGCCGCTTATTTTGCAACCAAAGATGCATTCAAAAGAGGTATGCCAGGTAGATTGATTGGTGTAAGTATTGACGCCCAAGGCAACCGTGCATTAAGAATGGCATTGCAAACAAGAGAACAACATATCAAACGCGAAAAAGCGACATCAAATATTTGTACTGCACAAGCTTTACTTGCAAATATGGCAGTAATGTATGCCGTATACCATGGACCAGAAGGATTAAAATCCATTGCTTCTAGAGTGCATACATTCGCTCAAGGTTTGGCGCAGCAATTAGAAAGTCTTGGCATTCAACAAGTCAATGCCTATTATTTTGACACATTGCATTTAAAAGGTTTTGACGCAAATAAATTATATGAAATTGCATCGGCTCAAGATATCAATTTCAACTACTTCACCAATGGCACCGTCTCTATTAGCATCGATGAAACAACATCAATCAATGACATCCATGCGATTGTTGGTTTATTTGAAACCTTAACTGGTAAAAAAGCCAATGCATTGAATGCAAGCATTAAAAATGTAGCCATCCCTACGCAATTGATTAGAGCAAGTGCCTATTTAACGCACCCAGTATTTAACACGCACCATAGTGAAACACAAATGATGCGTTATATCAAACAATTAGAGAACAAGGATCTTTCTTTAAATACGAGCATGATTAGTCTTGGTAGCTGCACCATGAAATTAAATGCAGCCACTGAAATGATTCCTGTAAGCTGGCCTTGTTTTGGCGGCTTGCATCCTTTTGCGCCAGCGAACCAAACCATTGGTTACCAAGAAATCGCAAAAGAATTAAGCGCTTACTTATGCCAAACGACTGGTTTCACTGCATGTAGCTTACAGCCCAATAGCGGCGCACAAGGAGAATACGCAGGATTGTTAACCATCCGTTCTTACCACGCAGCAAGAAATGAAACCAACAGAAATATTGTTTTGATTCCTATTAGCGCACACGGCACCAACCCTGCAAGTGCGGTGATGGCAGGCTTTAAAGTAGTAGTAGTGGCTTGTGACGCAGCAGGTAATATTGACGTAGAGGACTTAACAGCAAAAGCAATTCAATATAAAGATAACCTAGGTGCATTAATGGTGACTTACCCATCTACGCATGGCGTATTCGAAGAGACCATCATTGATATCTGCAACACCATTCACCAATATGGTGGTATGGTGTATATGGACGGAGCCAACATGAATGCGCAAGTAGGATTGACTAGCCCGGGCAATATTGGCGCAGACGTTTGTCACTTGAATTTACACAAAACATTCGCAATCCCTCATGGTGGTGGTGGACCAGGTGTTGGACCAATTTGTGTAAACGATAAACTTGCACCTTTCCTTCCAGGACATATTTTTAATGGCGACGAAAGCAATGCAGTGAGCAGTGCTCCATTAGGTTCTGCTAGCATCTTATTAATAAGTTATGCTTACATTAAAATGTTAGGTGCAAAAGGATTGGAATTGGCTACTAGCTTTGCAATCTTAAATGCAAACTATATGAAATCAAGATTGGAAAAAGTATATCCAATTTTATATACTGGCAAGAATGGCACTTGTGCACATGAATTCATCATCGACCTAAGACCATTTAAAGTAAGTGCAGGCATTGAAGCAGAAGACGTTGCAAAACGTTTGATTGACTATGGATTCCACGCACCAACCATGAGTTTCCCTGTACCAGGCACCATTATGATTGAGCCAACTGAAAGTGAGGATATGGCTGAACTAGACCGTTTCTGTGATGCCTTATTGGCAATACATGCAGAAATTAAAGCAATTGAAGAGGGTCGTTTAGATAAAGTGGACAATCCATTGAAAAATGCACCGCATACACAACATGTAATTTGTGCAAATGAATGGTCACACGCTTATACTAGACAAGAAGCCGCATTCCCTTTACCTTATGTTGCATTAAATAAATTCTGGCCAACAGTAGCTCGTGTAAACAATACGCATGGAGACAGAAACTTGGTTTGTACTTGCGAACCGGTTGCTTCATACGCATAAATGTTCACAAAATAACTAGCATAAGCTTTACAAAAAGAGGCGCTTTATATTTTAAAGCGCCTCTTTTTTATTGTTATGGGGGAACATTGTTAGGCATCCATCCTTGTTGCCACCGTTGAACTGGCAGAAATGGGAGGATTGCCATTTAACATAAACTCATATAGCCCGATTATTTTTTCCTTATCTCTTAATGCAGTTTGCAATTTATCGAAATCATTTTCTAAACTTTTCAATCGCTTATTTTCCACAGTGTATTTAGTGGTAAACTCCTCCACTACATTTGAGCTATTCAATTGCACATGATTGGACTCAGGCTTTAGCATTTGTCCCTCGCCGGTCAAAATCCATAAAATGTCTAAATCAGGATAAGCCAAATGTATTTTGATTAAAATATCTGAGCCCACCGAACCAAGATGTCTTAATTGTTTTGAATAATACCCATTTGACAACTTGATCTTTTTCTCAAAAGCATGAGGAGATACTTTTCTAAACTGAAGGTACATTGCGATTCTTTCAATAGGTTTCATGGTAATTCGATTTAGCGGTGAAATTGATATAGAATGTATTTCCATATCGTTCTACAACTAAATTACTTATACCAATAAAATCATATGCGAGACAAAGGCCTCATTTTAAGGGCGTCTAGGCCTCATTTTTTAATGCAACAAAAGAGATTACTGCTTCTCACTTAATTCCAACCACCTTAATTCCGCAGCTTCTAAATCAGCTGTAAGCGAAGCCAATTGGGCACTGAGCGCGGAGATCTGGGTATAATCTCCAGTACAATGATTTAATTCAGTAGTGAGTAATGCTTTTTTAGTTTCCATTTCCGGCATCGATTTGTTCAACTGCTCTAATTCTAATTTCTCCTTATAAGACATTTTCTCGGCAGGCTTCTTTGGCGTTTGGTCTACAACCATCGTTGATGCAGGAGCTGTATTGACTTTAGGATCACTTGCTGCCGGCTTGGGTTCATGCTCAATCTGTGTCGTTATATCAGAACTCAAAGAAGCATAGTTCTGTTTATTTTTTTCCAAGATTCTAAACTGGGTATAGTTGCCTGGATAATCACGAATCACCCCCTCTCCTTCAAATATAAATAAATGGTCTACCAACTTATCCATGAAATAACGATCATGCGATACGAGCAAAACACATCCCGCAAAATCAATCAAGAACTGCTCTAGCACCGCCAAAGTTGGCAAGTCAAGATCATTGGTAGGCTCATCTAAAATTAAAAAATTAGGATTCTTAAACAAGATGGTTAGTAACTGTAATCGTTTTTTCTCGCCACCACTCAACGCACTTAAATAAGTGTATTGCTTATCTGGCGTAAATAGAAACAATTCCAAAAATTGCGCTGCGCTTAAAGAACCACCACTCGCCAAAGGAAATTGCTCGGCAAATGTTTTTAGATACTCAATCACACGCATATCCTTTTTGTAAGTCAACCCTTCCTGTGAAAAGTGTCCAAAGACAATCGTCTCACCTACATTGATCTTGCCACTGTCTGGCTCCGTCAAGCCCTGTAATATTTGTAAAAAAGTAGACTTCCCCACTCCATTTTTTCCAACGATTCCAATGCGCTCTCCTTTACTAAAAGTGTAATCAAACCCCTTTAAAACCACTAGGTCGCCATAAGACTTGTATACTTTCTTGGCCTCGATGATTTTACCCCCCAAGCGCGTCATCTTCATGTCCAACTGCAGGCTCGTGTCTTCTATTTTTTGTTTCGCCTTCGCTTCAACTTCGTAAAAATTATCTTGTCGACTCTTGCTTTTCGTTGTTCTTGCCTTGGGTTGCTTTCGCATCCACTCAAGCTCTTTTCTGAAGGTATTCTTAGCCTTATCAATACTCGCTAATTCTGATTCAATCCTAGCAGCCTTCTTCTCTAAATAATTTTCATAGTCCCCTTTATAGCTATATAATTTCTCTCTTTCTAATTCCCAAATTTCATCTGTCACCGCTTCTAAGAAATAACGATCATGCGATACCAATAACAAAGTCACTTTCTCTTGTGCTAAATAATTCTCCAACCACTCAATCATATTTAAATCCAAGTGATTCGTTGGCTCATCCATTAACAACAACACATGCTTTGGCTCAAAACCTATCTGAATGAGTGTCTTTGCCAATGAAACTCGTTTACGTTGACCACCACTTAATTTAGCAACTGGCTGTTCTAAATGATGAATATTTAATTGCGTTAAAATGGTTTTTACTTTGGATTCAAAATCCCATGCATTGTTCTCCTCCATCTCCATGATGGCGTCAGTGATCAAGTTTTCATCCTCCGTCTCCATGGCCATTTCATAATTGCTAATGGCTTTCATGATGGGATGATCTTGATTGAACAAATTCTGGGTTACAGAAGCTGTTTCAATAAATTGAGGATCTTGTTCAAATAAAACCAAATGCACGTCTTTATGCACTTTTGCTGTGCCCGAGTCTGGCACTTCCTTCCCAGACAAAATTCTTAAAAGGGTACTTTTACCCACACCGTTTCTAGCCACCAAGGCAATTCTATCCCCCTCGTTGATATTAAAGCTAATGCCTTTAAATAAAGGCGTAATGCCGTAACTCTTGGTTAAATTTTCTACAGATACATAATGCATGGCGCAAAGATACAAGCACTAAATTAAAATAGGGGAAAAAGCAACGAAGATTGTACTTTTGTATACGTTAATATCCTAATAGATGAAAAACTTTGAAGTGCCTACAGGCTATAGAAGCCCCTTGATTTCTGCGATTAAACAAAAGCGCAAAGCGGCAGATAAGCTCAAAAAAGACTTCACCCCCACCGAACTCGATTTTGGCAAGGTGAAAGTGTATTTAGCAAGGCATTTTGGATTTTGCTATGGCGTGGAAAATGCAATAGATATTGCCTACAGAACCATTGAAGAAAATAAAGGGAAGCGAATTTTTTTGTTAAGCGAGATGATTCACAATCCACAAGTAAATGCCGATTTAACAAGTAAGGGTGTTCAGTTCCTACAAGATACATTGGGCAATGAGTTAATTCCATTGAATGAAATAACGAAGGAGGACATTGTTATCATTCCTGCATTTGGAACTACATTGGAATTAGAAGAAAAATTAAAAGCAAAGGGCATCGAAATTCAGGCCTATGATACCACTTGCCCTTTTGTAGAAAAAGTTTGGAACAGAAGCGAACAGATTGCACAAAAGGGATATTCCATTGTCATTCATGGCAAACCCAAGCACGAAGAAACAAGGGCTACTTTTTCTCATACATCGGCGCATACGCCTACCTTGATAGTGAATGATATTGAAGAAACAAAAGTGTTGGCAAGAATAATCAATGGAGAACTACCTGTGGATTATTTTTATGACTTTTTTGTCAATCGCTACTCTGCAAATTTTGACCCAAATATCCACTTAGATAAAATTGGCGTAGTCAATCAAACCACACAGCTAGCATCGGACACCCAAGAAATTTCAGACTATTTAAAGCAAGTGATCCTGCAGAAATTTGGCGCCGACAACCTTGCAGCACATTTTGCAGACACTAGAGACACTTTATGTTATGCCACCAATGACAACCAATCGGCGGTGATTGGATTACTAGCAACAGAAGCGGATTTAGCGATTGTAATGGGTGGTAAAAATAGCAGCAATAGTTCGCACTTAGTAGAACTTTGCGAGCAGAAATTACCTACTTATTTTATTGATGATGCAAGGAAAATCATAGATGCCCATCAAATAGAAAAAACAAATTGGAAGAATAAGCAAACTGAAATTGTGACTAATTTCTTGCCCGATAAAAATCCAATTCGCATCCTAATGACCAGCGGTGCAAGTTGCCCGGACGCAGTTGTGGAATCTGTGATATTGAAAATTATAGGCTTTTACGGACTAGAAGACCTATTTGAAGAAGTGAAAGAAAACTGGATAGACTAAGGTTTCAAAAAAAGGGTGCCCAAAAAGAAATGAATTGCTAGCTAGCCTTCATCCTTTCTTTAGCCCATTGCATTGCTAATTCAAATTGCTGTTCTCTATTTAAGGCTGTGTTGTCTAAAACCAATGCGTCTTCGGCCTGTCTCAATGGACTATGTGCTCTTGTACTATCCATTAAATCTCTTTGTTGCAAATTAGCAGACACTTCCTCTTTGCGAATGGAAGGATTGGTTTGCAATAATTCTTGGTAACGTCTTTCTAATCTTATCGCCGGATCTGCTGTAACAAATAATTTCAATTCGGCATTTGGAAAAACAACCGTGCCAATATCTCTCCCATCCATCACAATCCCTTTATCAACACCCATCGCTTGTTGTTGCGCCACCGCAAATTCACGGACAGCAGGTATTGAAGCCACTTCGCTCACTTTTTGACTCACCCGCATTTCACGAATTTCCTGTTCTACATTTTCTCCATTCAAATACATGTCACTTTTTTGACTTTCTGGATTGTACTTAAATCTTAATGCTATTTGATCCAATGCTGCTAGAATAGCAGTATTATCTGAAAATGAAATATCCTTTCTAAGAAAATATAAAGCAATGGCTCTATACATTGCACCCGTGTCTACAAATACATATTCCAATGCTTTTGCCATGGCTTTAGCAAGTGTACTCTTTCCGCAAGACGAAAAGCCGTCGATGGCGATGATGATTTTATTTTCCATTAAGGCGCTACTGAGATGGTTTCTGTTTTAGGAAGATTGGCGTTTCTAATGGCAATCTGTCTAACGGCATTGCCTACAAAAGTTCTAAAAGCGTCTTTTGCAATAAGTTCTTCGCCCACCATCGCTGGCACGCCTTCATCTCCCCCTTCTCTAATGGTTTGCACCAATGGGATTTGACCCAAGAAAGACAAATCATATTCCGATGCTAATTTCATACCCCCTTCCTTTCCAAATAAATAATATTTATTTTCTGGTAATTCTGCAGGCGTGAAATAAGCCATATTTTCTACCAAGCCAATGATTGGCACATTCACGTTTGCTTGACCAAACATGGCAATTGCTTTTTTCGCATCTGCTAAAGCTACTTGTTGTGGCGTCGTTACAATCACCACACCCGTCACTGGAACTGTTTGCATGATCGTCAAATGTATATCGCCCGTGCCTGGTGGCATATCAATCACTAAATAATCCAATTCGCCCCAATCTACATCTGTGATGAACTGACGAATCGCACTACTCGCCATTGGGCCTCTCCAAACGACCGCATCTTTTTCATCTACCAATAACCCAATACTCATTAACTTGATGCCATATTTATCCAAAGGAATAATCACCCCTTTCCCTGCTTCATCTTTCATCAATGGTCTTTGACCTCGAACACCAAACATAATCGGCACACTTGGTCCATAAATATCCGCATCCATTAAACCCACTTTTGCACCCCCTTCTGCTAAAGCTAATGCAAGGTTGGCAGAAACAGTGCTCTTTCCAACACCGCCTTTGCCACTGACAACCGCGATGATATTTTTAACTTTAGATAGTACTGATTTTTCGTCTCTTCTTAAAGAAGTGGTATTTGAAGTGAAATTAACTTGAACCTGCGCTTTGGGATTCACCAATAACTTGATGGCATTTTCAGACGCATTTTTCATTAAATCCTTCATAGGACAAGCAGGCGTCGTCAATACAATGGTAAAGCTAACAGCATCGCCATCCACCTTTAAGTCTTGAATCATATTCAAAGTCACTAAGTCTTTTCCCAAGTCCGGCTCCTGCACATTACTCAATGCTTTTAGTATTGCTTCAGTTGTCATTATGAAAGTTTTTGTTAAAATAATTAATCCCTGCAAAGTTAACGTTCATAGCGCTTATTTTGCCCTTTTAAATGGCCTAAAATAGGGCCAATATCAAAAAAACTACCCATTTCGTAACAAAAAAATCACTCGATTTATAAACATTGAGGCGTAAATTTGCAGCTACATGAAAAAGAAACTGATCCTGCCATTATTGATCTTGATTGCATTACTGCCAACACAGTTAAAAGCACAGACAGTAGACCTTTACAGAGACTCTGTTGTTCAATTGTACGGAGTCGTGATGACTGCAGATAGTTTAAAAGCCATTCCTTTAGCGAGCATTGTGGTCAATAAAAAAGGAAGAGGAACGATTACGAATAATGACGGCGTATTCTCAATCGCAGTGAACAAGGGTGAGACCATTACATTTAGTTGTGTTGGATTTAAAAATAGAAGCATTACCATTCCACAAAATTTAACAGGCAATCAATACAGTGTGATTCAATTGATGGTCAACGATACTAATTTTTTACCGGCAACCATTTTGAAGCCAAGGCCCACTCGTGCACAATTTGAACGCGATTTTGTGAACTCTAAAGTGGACGATGACTTATTTGAAACAGCAAGAAAAAATACGAGTCCTGCTCAAAAAAGAATTATTCTTTCTAGCTTACCGAGAGATGGTAAAGAAGCAGTAGGCGCATCCTTACAACAACAAGCATCTAGATATTATTATTCTGGCCAATTGCCACCAATGAATATATTAAATCCTAGCGCATGGAGAAGCTTTATTAATTCATGGAAACGTGGCGATTATAAATCAAAAAGCAAATAGATGAAAAAGATAGCAGTAATTGGAGCAGGAACGATGGGAAATGGTATTGCACACGTGTTTGCGCAAAATGGATTTGAAGTGAACTTAATCGATATGCAAACAGCTGCTTTGGATAAAGCAATGCAAACCATTGCTAAAAACCTAGACCGTCAAGTTGCAAAAGCAGTGATTAACGAAGCGGATAAGCAAAAAACCTTAACTCAAATTACTTGTTTCACGAACTTAAAAGAAGGGGTGCAGGATCGCGACTTAGTCATTGAAGCTGCCACCGAAAATAGTGCCATCAAATTGGCCATTTTTGCAGAGATCGACCAAGCCACTTCTGCAAATTGTATTTTAGCAAGCAACACTTCCTCTATTTCTATTACACAATTAGCCAACGCAACTAAAAAGCCAGGCAATGTGATAGGAATGCATTTTATGAATCCAGTGCCTGTAATGAAATTAGTGGAGATCATCAACGGAAAAGCAACTACTGCAGCCGTGACCGATATCATTGTGTCATTGACTACACAGATAGGCAAGATACCTTGCGTGGTAAAAGACGCACCAGGATTCATTGCGAACCGTATTTTAATGCCCCTGATTAATGAGGCTGTACTTGCTTTGGAAGAAGGCATTAGTGACGCAGCAACAATTGATCAGATTATGAAATTAGGTATGGCACATCCCATGGGACCATTGCAATTAGCCGACTATATAGGTTTGGATGTTTGTAAAAATATTTTAGAAATTATGGAAGATGGATTTCAAAATAGCAAATACAAACCAGCTGCATTGTTGACTAAGATGGTTTCAGAAGGAAAATTAGGAGTGAAAAGCGGTGCTGGATTTTACGAATACAACAAATAAGCCCGGTTTACTTTAACGCTGTTTTCACGATTACATCCCTTAACTCTCCCAACTTCTCAAGCACTTCTTCTAATCTGTTTTTAGGGATGCCTATTTGAAGTTGTACAAATAACTGAGCAGACTGCTCTACTACTGAGCAATTGTAATGTTTCACAACCATCATGACTTCGTTCATTTGTTGGTAATCAAAATTCAACTCATAAGCAATTTCAATAGGCTTCTTTATGATGGGCGAAAGTTGCAATGCTAAAGCAGTTGCAGTTTTATAGGCATTGATCAAACCAGGAACGCCTAGCAATGTGCCTCCAAAATAACGCACCACTATCACTAATACATTGGTTAGCTCCTTGCTATCAATTTGTCCAAGAATGGGCCTTCCTGCAGAGCCAGAAGGTTCTCCATCATCACTGACTCTAAAAGTAGCTCCATCCACCCCTAAACGATAAGCCAAGCAATGATGTACCGCTTTGCCATGTTCTTTTTTCAATTGCGCCAAGATCTTCTTACAAGAATCAATGTCTTTCGCAGGATAAGCAAAGGCAAAAAATTTACTCCCCCTGTCCTTGAATTCCGCCATAGAAGGCTGCTCGATTGTATAATAATAAAATGGATCCATGAAAAATAAAAGGACTAATTTTTGGCAAAGCTAGTTCATAATGATGAATCATTTGTAACATTGCACTATGAGTTTAAACGATATCAAGCAAGCACTGAAAAAACAGTTAGAAGGTCAATATGAAACTGTTGAACTCAACCCCATTCTTTCTATTTTAATTGAACATATTACTGGCTGGGACCAATTGCACCAAGCCTTGCACAAAGACAGTCCAGTTTCCGAAGATCAAGCCATCGCATTCGACGCAGCCGCTAACGAACTTTTGGCGGGGAGACCCATTCAATATATCACTGGAAAAACCTGGTTTATGGGCGAGGCTTATCAGGTCAATGAACATGTATTGATCCCTCGACCAGAAACAGAAGAGTTGGTGGATTGGATAGTGGAATATGCCGAAATCAAAGGAAGCGCATTGCGTATTTTGGATATTGGAACAGGCTCTGGATGTATTGCAATTGCCTTGAAGAAGGCACTTCCCGAAGCAATAGTCACTGCCATTGATATCAGTCCAAATGCATTAAAAGTGGCAGCGAATAACGCAAGTGCATTAAAGGCCGAGATCGAATTTGTACCTTTAGACATTTTAAATACTGCATTTTTACCAGGGCAGTACGATGTGATTGTAAGCAATCCTCCCTATATCCCAATGCAAGAAATGAAAAACATGGAATTGCAGGTCACTGCACATGAACCCAATATTGCATTATTTGTACCCGACGAAGACCCACTGGTATTTTACAAAGCGATTGCAAGACTTGCGAAATTGCACTTGACAACCAATGGTCAATTGTTTTTTGAAATTCATTATGACCAAGGAGAAGCCATGGTTCAATTATTAGACGAAATACATTTCCATGCAGAACTCAGAGAAGACCTTTTTGGGAAAGACAGAATGATTCGTGCAAGTTTAAAGCCGAGATAAAAAAATTAATGAGACGGATCTACTGCTACAACAGGGGTTGCGCCTAATTGCTTAATGATTTGCATCACTTGAATGGTTACACCTAAATTAGCAACACTATCTCCATTAATCACCACAGAAGGTTTCTCCGTTTCCTTAGCCAAGAAAATTTGAAGCTGCCCTGACAATGAATCTAAACTTACTGGAGATGAACCAATAAACAAATGCTGGTCTTTATCAATAGTCACTACCACTGTTTGTTTTGCTTTAGTGTCACTTGAAGCTTTTGGATTGGATACCTTAATGACATTTGGATTGGCTAGTGTAGAGACAATCAAAAAGAACAATAATAAAATAAACAAGATATCATTCAACGCGCCTGTATGTGGCTCAGGATGATTTCTTAAACGGTTTCTAAGATTCATGGCTGAAAGATTATGCTTGAGTTGGTTCTTGTAAAATATCTAAAAAATCAGCACTTGCTCTTTCCATTTTATTGGCCGTTTTGTCAATCTGTGTGGTCAAGAAATTGTGGCCTACATAGGCAACTAAACCAATGATCAAGCCTGTAGCAGAAGTGATCATTTTAGTATAGATACCCCCTGCAATCGTATTCAAAGTATATTCCCCTGTAGAAGCAATGCCATAGAATAATTGTACCATGCCAATGATTGTACCTAAGAAGCCAAACATGGGTGCAATACCAGAAACTAAAGAAAGGATATTTAAATTACGCTCCATTGAATACATTTCCAACTTGCCCACGTTTTCCATACTTTTTTCAATTGCATCAATTGGCTTCCCAATGCGCATGATTCCTTTTTCAATCATATTCGCTACTGGGTTAGATGTGTTCTTAGCCAAAGATTTTGCAGCAGCAATATTGCCCGACAAAATATGATCTTTAATCATTTTCATGAATTGAGGATCTGATTGGCCTGCTTTTTTGATAGCTAAAAATCTTTCTATAAAAACAAAGATGGCAATCACGAATAATGCATACAATGGATACATGATCCATCCACCTTTTTCCAACAAACTAAATAAAGAAATTTTAGCATCTGCTACTTGTAACAAAAACAACATACAATTTAAATTTATGATTTAAAGTTAATTTATTTCTACCATATAGGCTAATACTTGCACCGCCTGTTGCATATCGGAAACGCCTACCCATTCATGTTTACTATGGATGGCCTGCATTCCTGTAAATATATTGGCAGTAGGCAAGCCCATAAAACTCATCCTACTTCCATCTGTCCCTCCACGGATGGGTTCAATCACAGGCTCAATACCTGCTTTCCTATAGGCATCAAAAGCAAGTTCCACCATCTTGGGATGCTGATCAATGATTTCTTTCATGTTACGATACTGTTGCTTCACTTGAATCTGCACAGTCGCGTGATTGTAATTTGGATTTTGATGAATCACCGACTCGGCAATTTCTACAATCCTAGCTTCAAACTTAGCCAGATTGGATGTATCAAAATCGCGAATGATAAATTCAATTGCTACTTGCTCTGCGCCACCAGATATATTGGTAGGATGTACAAATCCCTCCTTCCCTGCTGTATGTTCAGGACACCATTGGTCTTTTGGTAAAGCTGCAATGATATCTGCCGCAATTTTAATGGCATTTTGCATCACCCCTTTCGCAGATCCTGGATGCGCCATTACACCATCAATCGTTAAAATTAATTGGTCCGCACTAAAACTTTCCATTTCAAAAGAACCCAAAGCACCACCGTCTAAAGTATAACCAAAATCGGCATTTAGTTTTTTGAAATCAATAAAATCAGCGCCTCTTCCCACTTCTTCATCTGGCGTAAACAATAGTTTAATAGGACCATGTATGATTTCAGGGTGTTGCATTAAATAGTCTGCCAAACTAACAAGTATTGCCACGCCCGCTTTATCATCAGCACCCAACAAGGTTTTACCACTTGCAGTAATAATTTCTTTGCCTATAAAATTTTTAAGATAGGGGTATTTTTCTACCGTAATTATTTGACTTGCATCATCTGGCAAGACGATTGGCGCACCATTGTATTGATGATGCAAAATAGGTTTCACATTGGTGCCACTGCAATCCGGCGCAGTATCCACATGCGCACAAAAACAAATGACAGGTATCGTCTTTTTTTCAGCAGCAATCACATGACTTGAGTTTTCATCGATTGTGCTAGGAATTGTAGCCATCACATATCCATTGCTATCCATTGCTGCATCCTCTAACCCAATTTCTTTTAATTCACTTAATAAAAGTAGAGATAAATCCTTCTGCTTATCGGTCGAAGGGAAACTAGTAATGTTTGGATCGCTTTGTGTATCTATCTGCACATAACGCATCAATCTTTCTGCCACACCAAATTCATTCCATTCCATAATTATGATTTTGCAGCGTGAAGGTATAAAAAAAGGCATCCCGAATCAACGGAATGCCTTTTTTAAAAGATCTTTAACCTATTGCTTATGGCATAATGATGGTAGACTTTGGTGTGATACCCACTAAATCAAGATCGAATGTCAAATCTTGACCAGCAAGACTATGGTTCGCATCTAATACCACTACTTCTTCTTTCACTTCTACTACCACTACTTGGAATTGTTGACCTTGACCATTGTTCATTGTTAAAGCCATTCCAATCTCAGGATTTAAGTCTGGAGGGAACTGTGTTTTTGGAAATTCAACACTCATTTCTGGTTGTTTAGGACCATATGCTTCCATGAATGGAATATGAATTGTTTTCTTTTCACCAATTGTCATTCCTAAAACACCATTATCAAAACCAGGAATTACCATACCAGACCCAACTTCGAACTCTAGCGGGGCTCTTCCTTCAGAAGAGTCAAATGTTTCACCAGACGTTAATTTACCGTGGTAATGCACTTGAATGGTATCCCCATTTTTTACTTGTTGCATATTGAATTTTTTAAATAAAGCAC
>JACCDI011088276.1_pt1 | contig 29323 bp, 25 predicted proteins | sample 7442791 | NCBI WGS metagenome assembly JACCDI01 (sample SAMN15323434, study PRJNA562643) | freshwater metagenome | isolation source: river surface water | place: USA:Blue River Watershed | collected 2017-08-15
AGCAGCACCGTCTCGCGCTCTTCGGCCGGCAAGGCGGCCAAAGCTTGCAGCTGCTCGATCAACTCATCGCGCAGGCCTTCCAGGCCTTTGGCCTGGCTTACCGCGTAATGGATTTGGCCCTTCACATGGGGGGCCTTGGCAAAAGGGCACAGGTTCAGGCCGATCACGGCGCGCTCGAGCCAGCGCTGGGTGTCGGCGATCTCGATCTGGGGGTAAGAAGTCTCGGTCATGCGTTGATTGTGCCTGCGCAGCGCATGCCCTCAGACGCTTGGCTCAAACGCCTTGACGCGTCAACAAACGCGCAGCCCGCCAAGCCAAGCCCGCACCCACCACGCAGCAGCCCACCGTGACCAAGGGCGTGAACTGCCAGCCCCCGGCACGCGCCGCCACCGCAGCCACCACGGGCGGTCCCACGAACTGGCCCAAGGCCGACATCTGCTGCACCCAGCCCACGGTGGTGGCCACCTGCTGCTCGCCCGGTGCCAGCCGAACCGCCAAACTGAACAAAGTGCCCGGCACCAAGCCACCCATGCCTGAGAACAAAAGCACACCCGCAAAACGCAACCAGGGCGCGCCTTCAGTGAAAGAAGCAAAGGCCAGCGTGCTGCCCAGCGCCATGGCGCCGAAGCCCAGCCACAAAGTTGAGCGCGGTGCCCAGCCGCGTTGAAGCAAACGGCCCGAAGCCATGTTGCCCGCCATGTTGACGGCAGCAGCCAAGGCCGTGAGCACGCCGAGCAGCGCACCGCTCACACCCGCCGCCGCGTAGATGGACGGCAGAAATCCCACCACGGCCAACCACTGGCCGGAATACATGCCAAAAGTCAGCGCTACCCACCAAGGGCCTGGGGCGCTCAAAGTCAGGCGCAATCGGGTCCAAGCGCCCTGCCCGCCCTGGGCCACGTCGGCCACTGGGTCTGCAGGCACCACGCGGTATAGCCAAAGCGCCATGGCCAGCGACACCGCCGCAAACAACCACCACCAAGCGCCCCAACCCCACACCGGAATGAACAGCGGCCCGAGTAACAGCGCCAGCGCCGTGCCCGTGGGCATGTAAGCACCCCACACACCCAGCATGCCGGGTAACTGCGCAGGCGGAACCGAGCGGCGGATCAAAGCCGGTGCTGGCAAAGCCACCAGCAAAAAGCCCAAGCCCTCAACGGCCCGCAACAGCAGCAAGGCCTCAACCGTGGTGGCCAAACCGCCCAAACCGCTGGCCAGCGCCAGCAGGCACAGCCCGCGCACCATGCTGCGCTTGAGCCCCATGCCATCGGCCAGCAAGCCCATGAAGACCGCCAGACTCAAGCCCGCGACCTGCACGGTCGACAACAAAAAACCGGACTGCACCAAAGTCAGGCCCAGCTCGGCCTGCAGCGCGGGCAAAGCCGGGGGCAATTTACCCACCTGCAAGGCCGCCACACCACCGGCCAAAACGATCAGCCAGGCGGTCGATTTAGAAGGGTTCATGAAAACTGCTCACAGCAGCTTGCGCCCCGTCAAGCGCTCGTGTTCGCGCAAGGCAAAGCGATCGGTCATGCCCGCGATGTAGTCCGCCACCGAGCGGTGCGCATCGGCACGCAAGGCAAAGTCTTCGCGCATCTCGCTGGGACTGGCCACATAGGCCGCAAACAATTCGCGCACGCCCTGCTGGGCTTGCCCGGTGGTCTGCATCACCTGCGGGTGGCGGTACAAATGGGCAAACAAAAATTTCTTGAGCTCTGCGCTGCGGGCCTTCATGGCAGGACTGAAACCCACCAGCGGCCCCGCCAAGCGCGCCTCGTCCACCGACTGCACACCGGCTTGCGCCACCGCTTGGCGTGTGGTGTCGATCACGTCATAGACCTGGTCGCTCAGCATGCGGCGGATGGTCTCGTACAAAAGCCGGCGCGGCTTGCCCAACAAGTCGGGATGCTCGCCCAGCGCTTGCCGGTGGTAATGCGCGAACAGCTCCACTTCCAACAATTGCTCGGTGCTGATCAGGCCCGAACGGACGCCATCGTCGATGTCGTGCGCGTTGTAGGCAATGGCATCGGCCAAATTGCACAGCTGCGCCTCCAGGCTGGGTTGGGTGCGGTCGATGAATCGCCGCGCCACGCCGCCTGGCTCGGCCTGCTCCAGTTGCTCGGCATTCGTTTTGGAGCAGTGCTTGAGCACGCCTTCGCGGGTTTCAAAACTCAGGTTCAGGCCATCAAAGGCCGGGTAGCGCTCTTCCAATGTGTCCACCACCCGCAGGCTTTGCAGGTTGTGCTCAAAGCCGCCGTGTTCGGTCATGCATTCGTTGAGCGCATCCTGGCCAGCGTGGCCAAAAGGCGTGTGGCCCAGGTCATGCGCCAAGGCAATCGCCTCGACCAGGTCTTCGTTCAAGCCCAAAGCACGGGCGATCGACCGGCCCAACTGCGCCACCTCCAGCGAATGGGTCAAACGGGTGCGAAACAAATCGCCTTCGTGGTTGAGGAACACCTGCGTCTTGTAAACCAGCCGCCTGAAAGCGGTGGAGTGCACGATGCGGTCGCGGTCGCGCTGAAAAGCATTGCGCGTGGGCGCAGGCGGCTCGGCATGCCGACGGCCACGGGATTGAAAAGGATCGCACGCCAAATGGGCCAAACTGCCCGGGTGCTCGGCTTGCAAATGCAGCGTGGACACCATCGCCTCAGGCGCAGCAGGCGTTGATCACGTCGCGCACCAGGGCATCGGGTGCGCCGCACACGGTGGCCTGACCGGGCCCGTCGATCACGACGAACTGGATGTCGCCGCCAATGGCTTTCTTGTCCAGCCGCATGTGTTCGATGTAGTGCCCGGCGTTGTCGGCTGCATCGATGACGGGGCCACGCACCGGCAAGCCGGCCCGCTCGATCAGGGCTTTGAGGCGCGCCACAAAAGCCGCGTCCACTTTGCCCAAGCGCAGCGACAACTCGGCCGCCATGACCATGCCGCAGCCCACGGCCTCGCCGTGCAGCCAGGTGCCAAAGCCCAGACCGGCTTCGATGGCGTGGCCGAAGGTGTGGCCAAAATTCAGGATGGCGCGCAAGCCCGCTTCGCGCTCGTCTTGGCCGACCACCCAGGCCTTGATCTCGCAGCTGCGCTTAACGGCATGGGCCAGTGCTTGGGGCTCTTGCGCCATGAGCGCACCGATGTTGGCCTCGATCCAATCGAAGAACGCCATGTCGGCGATCGGGCCGTATTTGATGACTTCGGCCAGGCCCGCGCTCAGCTCTCGTGCGGGCAATGAGGCCAGGGTGTTCAGGTCGCACACCACACGCACCGGTTGGTAAAACGCGCCGATCATGTTTTTGCCCAGCGGGTGGTTGATGGCGGTCTTGCCGCCCACTGAGGAGGCCACTTGCGACAGCAGCGTGGTGGGCACCTGCACAAAGGGCACGCCGCGCATGTAGCTGGCGGCTGCAAAACCGGTCATGTCACCGACCACACCACCACCCAAGGCATACAGCACCGTCTTGCGGTCGCAGCCCTTGCCCAGCAGCGCATCGAAAATCAGGTTCAGGGTCTGCCAGTCCTTGTGCGCCTCGCCATCGGGCAGCACCACGGTGTGGACTTGTTGGTAATGCGGGCTGATCGCGCTGCGCAAAGCGGCTTCGTAGAGCGGCGCAATGGTCGCATTGGTCACGACCATGGCGGTCTGCGCCTTGGGCAAGCCCGTCCAGGTTTCGGGCCGGCTCAGCAGGCCTTGGCCAATGTGGATGTCGTAACTGCGGTCGTCCAGTGAAATGGCGACCTGTTCAAGGGCGTGTGTGGTCTCAGACATAGCCCTCAAGTGTAGGGCTTTGCCATGACGCTCAGCTGGCAGCTTGGGGGGCAGGGCTCTGTGGCTTGGCGGGCAACTGGCCCGAGAGTTCGAGCTGCATGATGATCATGTTGACCAAGGTGGCCACCGAGGGGCGGCCCGTGTCGATCACATGGTGCGCTGTGGCGCGGTACAGCGGGTCGCGCGCTTCAAACAAGGCGCGCAGCCGGGCCATCGGGTCGTCGACCTGCAACAAGGGGCGGCCGGTGTCGTGGCGCACGCGGCGGTAAACGTCTTCGGGCGCAGAGCGCAGGTAAATCACGTGACCGCGGTCGTGCAGGTGTTGGCGGTTGACTTCGCGTAAGACGGCGCCGCCACCGGTGGCCAGAACGCCCTGATGGTTCAGGCTCAGGTCGTCCAGCACTTGCTGCTCAACATCGCGAAAATTCTCTTCGCCTTCGCGGGCGAAAAATTCCCTGATCGAGCAACCCAGACGGGCTTCAATCACATGATCAGAATCCACAAATGGCAATCCCAAGCGACGCGCCAACTGCCGCCCGATGGTGGTTTTGCCCGAGCCCGGAAGGCCCACGAAGATGATGCTCAAAGGGAAATCTCACACAGAAAATTCAGCCCGCCACAGCGAAAAACGGCGTGCCAAAAGAGGCCCCAAGTGTATTCGACCCCAGCACCGCTGTCCCCAGCGGGGACTCAACGGGCTGCAGTAGAGGCTTGATCTGTCACCACACGCGGCGTCAGGAAGATCAACAACTCCGACTTGCGCCGGGTGGTGTTGCGGTTTTTGAACAACCAGCCCAGCCCCGGCACATCGCCCAAGCTGGGCAACTTGGCCTCGTCATTGCGGTCGGCATCTTCGTAAATGCCGCCCAGCACCACGGTGCCACCATCGTCCACCTGGACCTGGGTTTTGACGTGCTTGGTGTTGATGGCGTAGCCCGCCGGAGTGAGCTGCCCCACGCTGTCGCGGTTGACGTCCACGTCGAGCACCACCGCCCCCTCGGGTGTGATTTGCGGGGTGACTTCGAGCTTGAGGTTGGCCTTTCGAAAAGTGATGGCCGTCACGCCTATGCCCGAAGACATCTGGTACGGCAGCTCGGTGCCCTGCTCGATCAGGGCCTTGGTCTGATCGGCCGTGATGACCCGAGGGCGCGACACCACCTTGCCCCGGCCGTCGGCCTCCAGCGCAGAGATTTCGACATTGAGGAACCGGTCTGCCGCCGCATTGAACAGGGACACCGCAAAGCTTGAAGGCACGTTGAGCGTTTGACCGGCCTGGCCCGCAGGCAGGTTGACTTGGTTGCCCGTCACCACCCCTGCGCCGGTGGTGGCGTTGGTGGCACCCAATTGGCCGCTCTTGCCTGCCGCCCCAACACCCCAGCGCACCCCCAGCGATTGGCCAAACTGGTCATCGGCTTCGACGATCTGCGCTTCGATCAGCACTTGGCGCACGGGCACATCCAGCTTCTGGATCATCTGCCCCACCTCGGCCAGCCGGGTGGGCACGTCCATGATGAACAGTTGGTTGGTGCGCGGTTCGGCCAGGGCAGTGCCTCGAGCGCTCAGCCAGCGCGAGGGCGTGGCCCCTTGACCAGCACCGCCGACCAAACGCTGCACCACTTCAGTGGCGCGGGCGTATTTAAGGCGCAAAGACAGCATCTGCAAAGGACTGACCGATTCGAGGGCTGTTTGCGATTCCAGATGCTTTTTCTCACGCAAGGACCATTCATCTCGGGGCGCGACCCACATCACCGTGCCCTCGCGTCGGGAGGCCAGGCCCTTGGACTCCAGCACCACGCCCAGCGCCTGCAGCCAAGGCACTTCCCGCAGCCGCACCGAGACCTGGCCGCTCACCGCATCGGAAATCACCATGTTGAGACCGGTGAATTCGGCAAACACCTGCAGCAAGGACCGGATGTCGATGTTCTGGAAATTCAGGCTGATCGGCTGTCCATCGGCCGTGATGGCGGAACGGATCGCGGGGCTTGCGCCGTCCAGATCCACAACAGGCGGGGTCTGTGCGGGGGCGGCTCCCACGGCCAGGCTGGCCGCCAAGCCCAACAACATGCCTTGACGTCTCATCGACTACCCCCTTTGAGTTCGACCCGCTGCCCTTGTGGCGTTCGCAGCACCAAGCCATCGGGCACGATGGCCGCCACTTTGTGGCCCTCCAGACTGACCCTTTGGCCCACCCGCACCGCGATCCAAGCGCCGCCTGCGCTGAGCACCGCTTGCGGGTCAGCGCCCTGCTGCCACGAGCCCAGCCAGCGAATGCGCTCCAGTGGCCAGGTCAGGGGGTCATCGGTCTGGACGATCGGCTCCTTGGCCTTGGCTTCAGCCGCAACTGGCGGCCAGTCCACGCCTGTCGCCAAGGCAAAGATGTCCGCACCAGAAGCCGCCACAGGTGCCAATGGGTTGTCCGAAGGCCATGACACATCCCCAGTTGAGCCGGGCATGGACCACAGGTTCAGCACCACCTCGATTTGCTCACCTGAAGGCTGGGCCAAGGACAAAACACTCATGCGTTCGATCGACATCACTGGACCGGATGTGCTCAAGATTTGCCAAGCACGTGTCCAATTGGCATAAGCGCCCATCATGCGAACGGCCAGACTTTGCCCTTTCAGGGGCCCGGCGACGACATCGGGCAAAACGCGCAAAGCCACGACCTGAAGGCGCTGGCCGATCAAAAACTGCCGCAGTGACGCCGCCGAATCAGGCGGCCAGCGGCCAGGCAAGCGGCGCCACAGCAGCCCAGCACCCTGGGCCAGGGGGTCCAAGGCTTCAGGCACCGTGACCACGGCGCCTTGAGCGGACCATTGCGCCTGGACTGCTGCCAGTTTTTGCCCCGCTTCGTCATGGGCATCCCACACCTCGCTGAAAGCCCACATGAGCAATGCGGCACCCAAGCAGGCCCCCAGCAAGGTCAAGGCCTGGCGTTGCAGTTGCCGCACACACCAAGTCCCCACAGCAGACCCATGCCAGTGGCCATGCCACAGTGAAGAAAGGCTTGACGCCATCGCGGTCATGGTTGGCCTCGCTGGGGTGGCCCAGAGCCATCGAAAAGTGCCGACCAGCTGGCTTGCCAAGCAAAGGTCACTGCTGGTGCCTTGGTGGCATCCGCCTCGAGGCTTTGAAGCGCCAAGGGTGCACCCCAACGCTCAGACAAAGACTGAGCGGCCAGACCGATGTCTTTGGCATCCACGGCCTGCCCTTGAAGATTCAGGCGCCCCGCCTCCACCTGCAAGCGTTGCACGCGAAGTCCATGCTGGGGCAGCACCGACTGCAGTTCACTTTGCAGCAGCACCCATGCCTTTTGGTGCGTTTGCACTTGGTCCAACTGGCCCAAGACCTTTTGAATCTGTTGGTTCTGTGCTTGCCGCTGCTGACGCGCAATCACCCGACGCTGTCGTTCATCCCACTGGGCCTGAATGGACTTTGTTTCGGCTTTCAACGCATCGGTGTGCCACGACATGGCACACAACACCAAAGTCGCCAACAAAATGCCCACCCCCAGCCCGATCACGCCCTGGCGGCTTTGCCGGTGCCAACGTTGCTGACGCTCCAGTGCGGGGTACCGCAGCAGGTTCAAGCCCACCTTCATGGCCACCCCCTCAAGGCCAACCCGCAAGCGACCAAGCGAGGCGCGACGGGCGATGCCATGATCTCCTGGAGCGGCGGATAGGCAAGCTCAGAGAGAACTTTGGGGTCATCCAAGGCTGGATCTTGGACATCGGACACAAAGCGAAATTGCCAGTCCTGAGGCGCCTGTTGCATCAAACTGGGTAAACCGCCCACCAGCATCTTGGACGCGCGTTCAGCCGCACACAAAGCGGGCTCCACACTGCGCAACTGCCAACCCGCCTGTGCGGTCCATTTTTGCAACTCTGCCACCTTGGCTTTGGGGCAACCGGCCCAACGGATGTGTCTGACCCATCCTTGCACGATGGCTTCTGCCTCGAAATCAAAATTGACTTCATCGGGCGGCAGGTTCAAGGCTTGCGCGACCTCCAGTTGAACCTCGGCGGGCCAGGACTCCTCGGGCACATCATCAGGACAGGCCAGTCGCCCTGTCACCAAGTCGGGGGCATCCAGACTCATGGCGACTTTGGGAAGCCAGCCCATCTTGCGTTGGTCAGCATCCAGCAAAACCTGGCGCAAACCGTGTTCACCCGCTTGTCCTTGGAGCCATGTCGTGGATTGAACCTTCAACAAATCGGTGCCCGCTCGGGACAATCCAACCAAGACCCACTCAGGACCATCCGAAGCCAAACCCCAAGCCTTACGGGACGAGGGGGCCGCCATCTTTTGCCAAAGCCGCATCAAAGCTTGCATTGCTTGTCTCCCTGACGGAGCCTCTGGGGCCCTCTGTGCTGGTTTTGTAGCACGGCCAATTCAATTGATCAACTCTTTATGTTTTCTTAAATACTCATTTTTCAAACAAAGATCCCCACAAGCGGGTCAGGTTTTTATAATGCGCTGTGGTGGCCGACCGGCTTGCCCAGCCCATGTCCCTTATGCCATCCCAAGACCCCAACCCTCCATCATCTGACCGCGCCAGCCGCATCCCGTCTTCTGCCTCTGTGCCTGCCTGGCTGATGAAGCTGGCCTTGTGGGGCCTGGGCCTACTGGTCGCCTGCTTGTTGTCCATTTTGTTGGTGGTCGGCGTCGCCATGGTGGTGGCCTACCCCAACTTGCCTGACATTTCGGACTTGGCCGACTACAAACCCAAGTTGCCTTTGCGCATCTTCACGGCCGACGGCCAATTGATGGGCGAGTTTGGCGAAGAGCACCGCAACCTCACGCCCATCAAAGACATTCCTGATGTCATGAAGAACGCGGTGCTGTCGATTGAAGACAACCGTTTTTACCAACACGGCGGTGTGGACTATCTGGGCATCTTGCGCGCGGGCGTGGCCAACATTGGTCGGGTCAAGAGCCAAGGCGCTTCGACCATCACCATGCAGGTGGCCCGCAATGTGTACCTCTCGTCCGAAAAAACCTACACCCGCAAAATTTATGAAATTTTGCTGACCTACAAACTCGAGCACATGTTGACCAAGGACCAAATCCTTGAGATCTACATGAACCAGATCTTCCTGGGCAACCGCGCCTATGGCTTTGCATCGGCCGCTGAAACCTACTTTGGCAAATCGCTCAAAGAAATCACCATTGCCGAAGCGGCCATGCTCGCGGGCCTGCCCAAAGCGCCCTCAGCCTACAACCCGATCAGCAACCCCAAACGCGCCCGTTCGCGCCAGCTTTACATCATCGAGCGGATGGAAGACAACGGCTACATCACCGCCGCACAGGCCAAAGCCGCCAAAGCTGAACCCTTGAGCTTGCGCTCCTCCGGAGACAAACGCACTTTGCACGCCGAATACTTGGCCGAGACGGTGCGTCAAATGGTTTTTGCCCAATACGGTCAGGAGACCTACACACGCGGTCTGAATGTGTACACCACCGTGCAGTCCACGGAGCAAATGGCCGCCTACAAGGCCCTGCGCCAGGGCATCATGGATTTCGAGCGTCGCCAGATTTACCGTGGGCCAGAAAAGTTCGTGGACCTGCCGTCGGACCCCAAAAAAATGGAAGATGCCATCGATGATGCGCTGGAAGACCACCCTGACAATGGTGACCTGATGTCCGCGGTGGTGCTGGAGGCATCCCCCCGCAAAGTGGTGGTGGTGCGCCAAAACGGCGAACAAATCTCCATCATTGGCGATGGTCTCAAGCCCGCGCAATCGGGTCTGTCCGACAAAGCGCCCCCGGCCAAACAATTGCGTGCGGGTGCCGTCATCCGCATCGTTCAAATGCCCAAGGGCGGCTACGAAATCACCCAACTGCCCGAGGTGGAAGGTGCCTTTGTCGCCATGACGCCCCAAACCGGCGCCATCCGGGCCCTGGTGGGTGGTTTTGACTTTGCCAAAAACAAGTTCAACCATGTGACCCAAGCCTGGCGTCAGCCGGGCTCAAGCTTCAAGCCCTTCATTTATTCGGCCTCACTTGAAAAGGGTTTCGCCCCAGCGACCGTGATCAACGACGCGCCCCTGTTCTTTGACGCCGGGGTGACCGGAGGCCAACCCTGGGAGCCCAAAAACTACGACGGCACCTTTGACGGCCCCATGACCATGCGCAAAGGACTGGCCAAGTCGAAGAACATGATTTCGATCCGCATTTTGCAATCGGTCGGTGCGCGCAATGCCCAAGAATGGATTGGCCGATTCGGATTCGACGAAGACAAACACCCGGCTTACCTGACCATGGCCCTGGGTGCGGGCTCGGTCACGCCCATGCAAATGGCCACGGGCTACTCGGTGTTTGCCAATGGGGGCTACCGCGTGCAACCCCACCTGATCACCCGCATCTCCGACCACAAGGACCGCGTGCTGGTGGACAGTCCAACGCCCACACAAATGGATGACGCCCAGCGCGCGATTTCCCCGCGCAACGCCTATGTGATGACCAGTTTGCTGCAAGAGGTCACCCGTTCGGGCACGGCCGCTCGGGCTCAAGCGACGCTGCGCCGTCCTGACCTTTATGGCAAAACAGGCACGACCAACGATTCAATGGACGCTTGGTTTGCAGGCTACCAACCGAATTTGACCGCCGTGGTCTGGATCGGTTATGACACGCCACGCAAACTGGGCGATCGGGAAACCGGTGGCGGCTTGAGCCTGCCGGTCTGGATCAGCTTCATGGAGGCGGCCCTGCGCAGCGTTCCTGTCACAGAACCCGCCGTCCCCGAAGGCCTGGTCCATGTGAACGGAGACTGGCTGTACGAAGAATTTGCCAAGGAAGGCAGCATCACATCACTGGGCTTAGGGTCCGGGAGTTCCGCCGCCAAGCCTTCGGCCGTACCACCTGGGGAAGAGAGAAGCCGCATTCTGGACCTGTTCCGCAATTGAAAAAGGGCCTGCAAAAATGCAGGCCCTTTGCTTTGGAAGGACTGAAAATCAGGCGCTGAAGTTCAGCGACAAGCCCGACTGCTCTGAGGCATAGCGCGACAAACTGGTCCAGAACTCGCCTTGGCCTTTGGTGTCTTGCCAGGCCTGGCCATCGAAGCGGTAATGAAAACCGCCACAACGTGCAGCCAGCCACACCTCGTGCAAAGGCTTTTGCAAATTGATGACGATTTGGCTGCGGTTGGCAAAGGTCAAAGTGACCATGCCCCCCACGCGCTGGTTGTCGATGTCGGCATCGGTGTCGTCGTTCAGGCGATCGCAACTCGTCTCTACGCCCGCCAAAAGGCGCTCGGCTTGGTCCATGAATTCAAGGTCGGTCATTACAATCGCTGCATGTTGAAAGTACCGTGGATTCTAGTCAGGACGCTTGCCCTTGTCGGCGGCGCGGTTGCATTGTGCGCCTGTGGCCAAAAAGCCCCCCTGAAAATGCCCAACACGCCGGCCTCACAAGGTCGTGCCACTTTGCCGCAGAGCTTGAACCCTTGGCATGTGGCGCCTGCACGCGCCCAACGCAATGCCCCTGCGGCCGATGTCACCCTGCCTGCCGACCTGCCGCCCCGGACTGAATCCGACAACGACACCACCCCCTCTTCCTCTTACCTCAAGCCATGACCGCAACTTTCAACGCCATCGCCTTGCCTGGCCAACCCCACATCGCCTACCAAGGCAGCGATCTCATGGTCGAAGGCGTGCGCCTGTCCGATCTGGCCCGCACGCATGGCACCCCGCTGTTTGTGTACTCGAAAGCCGCCATGCTGTCGGCCCTGGCCGCCTACCAGCGCGGCTTTGCCGGTCGCCAGGCGCAAATTTGCTACGCCATGAAGGCCAACTCCAGCTTGGCCGTGCTGCAGGTGTTTGCCAATGCCGGTTGCGGTTTTGACATCGTGTCGGCGGGCGAGTTGGCCCGCGTCTTGGCCGCAGGCGGTGACCCAGCCAAGGTGATTTTTTCGGGCGTGGGCAAGACCCGCGCCGAGATGCAACAGGCCCTCAAAGTGGGCATCGGCTGCTTCAACGTGGAAAGCGAAGCCGAACTCGATGTGCTGAGCGATGTGGCGGCTTCCTTGGGCCTCAAAGCCCCCGTCAGCCTGCGCGTGAACCCCAATGTGGATCCCAAGACCCACCCCTACATTTCAACCGGCTTGAAAGGCAACAAATTCGGTATCGCGCACGAAGAGGCCCTGCGCGCCTACCGCCATGCGGCCAGTCTGCCCGGCCTGAAGGTCGTGGGCATTGATTGCCACATTGGCTCGCAGATCACCGAGATGACGCCTTATTTAGACGCGATGGACCGTGTGCTGGACCTGGTGGCCGACATCGAAGCGGCGGGCATCCCCATCCACCACATCGACTTTGGCGGCGGTCTGGGCATCAACTACAACGGCGACACGCCGCCCGAAGCCGACGCCTTGTGGGCGCCGCTGCTGGCCAAGCTGGACGCACGCGGCTACGGCCAGCGCCAGCTCATGATCGAGCCCGGCCGCTCGCTGGTGGGCAATGCAGGTGTGTGCCTGACCGAGGTGCTGTACCTCAAGCCCGGTGAGCAAAAGAATTTCTGCATCGTCGATGCGGCCATGAACGACTTGCCCCGCCCGGCCATGTACCAAGCCTTTCACCAGATCGTGCCCGTGACAGCCCAAGCGGGCGAAGGCACGGTGTACGACATCGTGGGCCCCGTGTGCGAGAGCGGCGACTGGATTGGCCGTGACCGCCAGTTGCAAGTGCAAGCAGGCGACACGCTGGCCGTGCTGTCGGCGGGCGCTTACTGCATGAGCATGGCCAGCAACTACAACACCCGTGGCCGCGCCGCCGAAGTGCTGGTGGACGGCACCCAAGTCCACCTGATTCGCCAGCGGGAATCGGCGTTCGACACCTTTGCACTGGAGCAGCTGGTCGACTGAACGGCCGTGCATTGCCAAACAAAAGGGGCTGAATTTTCAGCCCCTTTTTTCATGCCGACTGGACCGATCCATCCAGCAAAGCGACCTGCACCAAGCAGTCGTAAAACACTGGGGCACGCCCCAGGTCGGTCAATTTCTGACTGGTCAGCTCATTCACATTCGTGCCGTTCAGGCCCAGCTTGCGCCACCAGATGCCCAAGCCATTGACCACCCCTGGGCGCGCCCGCTGGCTCACCCGCGCCTTGCAGTGGTAGCTGCCGCGGTCATTGAAGACACGCACCACCGCGCCATCGGCAATGCCGCGCTCGGCCGCGTCGTGGGGGTGCATCTCGAGCACCGGTTCGGTTTCGATGTCGCGCAGGCTTTTGACGTTGACAAAAGTCGAGTTCAAGAAATTCCGGGCGGGTGGCGAAATCATGGCCAGCGGGTAGCGGCCCCCAGCTTGCGGCTGTTCGTAATTGGGCACATGGTCGGGCCAGCCGTCCAGGCCTTGGTCCACCAAGCGTTGGCTGAAAAATTCACAGCGCCCCGAGGGCGTCGGGAAAGCACCTTGTGCAAAGGGCGCATCCGGCACCGGCAAAGAGGCAAAGCCGTGCTTGAGCAGCTCCTCGAAATCCTGCGCATCGCCGATGGCGCTGCGGCACAGGCTCTCGTCGCTTTCGACAAAACAGGGGTCGTCAAAACCCATGCGTTGGGCGAGCGCTCTGAAAATGTCGGTGTTGGTCCTCGCCTGCCCCACCGGCGCAATGGCCGGGCGATTGAGCAAGACATCGGTGTGGCCATAGCTGGTGTGGATGTCCCAGTGCTCCAGCTGCGTGGTGGCGGGCAAGATGAAGTCGGCATGATCGGCCGTGTCGGTCTGAAAATGCTCCAGTACCACGGTGAACAGGTCTTCACGGCCAAAGCCCTGCACCACCTTGCCCGACTCGGGGGCCACCGCCACCGGGTTGCTGTTGTAGACGATCAGGGCTTCGATTTGGGGGCCGAAGTCGGGCGATGAAGGTCGCTGCAAATCGTCCCCGATGGTGGACATGTTGAGGGTGCGTGGGCGCCGATCGCCCAGCAAGTCAGGCCGTTGCAAAGCGGCACGCCGCACCGGGAAATGCCCTGAACTGCTCATGAGCAAGCCGCCGCCCGGGTGGCGCCATGCGCCCGTGAGCGCAGGCAGGCAGGCCACGGCCCGCACGGCATTGCCGCCGCCGCGCACCCTTTGCATGCCGTAGTTCAAACGGATCGCGGCAGCTGCAGTGGTGCCCCAATCACGCGCCAGCTGGCGGATCTGCTGGGCCGGCACGCCGCACACCTCTGCCGCCCGCTCCACGGGCCACTGCAGGGCCCGTGCTCGCAAGCCGTCCCAGCCCAGGGTGTAGCGGTCGATGTAGTCCTGGTCGAGCCATTGGTTCACGATCAATTCGTGCATCAAGGCCAAGGCCAAGGCCGCATCGGTGCCCGGACGCAGGGCGATGTGTTCGTGGCATTTGTCGGCTGTCTCGCTTTTGCGCGGGTCGATGCACACCAGCTTGGCCCCCAGGCGCTTGGCCTCTTGGGCGATGCGCCAGAAATGCAAGTTGCTGCCCACCGAATTGCTGCCCCAGATCACGATCAGTTTGGACTGGGCGAACATGCGCACCGGCATGCCCACTTTGTTGCCCAACGTCTGCGTCAGCCCCTCGGCACCGGCGGATGCGCAAATGGTGCGGTCCAGCAAGGAGGCACCCAATTGGTGAAAAAACCGAGCAGCGATCGATTCGCCCTGCACCAAGCCCATGGTGCCTGCATAGCTGTAGGGCAAGATGGCCTGAGGATCGCGGGCTGCAATGGCTTGAAGCCGGGTGGCAATTTCAGCCAGCGCCTCATCCCAACCCACCGGCTCAAACTGACCCGAGCCTTTGGGGCCCACACGGCGCAGTGGTTGCAGCAAGCGCTCCGGGTGGTAGCTGCGCTCGGCATAGCGCGAGACCTTGGTGCACAAAACACCATCGGTCGCGGCGTGTGCGGGGTTGCCCTGCACCTTCACGGCGCGGCCGTTTTCAACCGTGGTCAACAAGGCACAGGTGTCTGGGCAGTCGTGCGGACATGCGCCGCGCACCACCTGCGTGTCCACCGCCATCGCTGCATTCATGAGGTCTCCCCTACAAGCTCTTGGGTCAAGATTGTGACCCACTCTGGCCCGAGAAATTCCAAGTCCCCCATGTGCACAGGGGTGATGGCAAGTGCCATGAAGTCCCGCTAGACTGTGGTGATGAACATCATCGACGCCATCCTCCACGACGCGGCCAGCATCTCAGCCATCCGCAAAGACATCCACGCCCACCCTGAGCTGTGCTTTGAAGAAGTGCGTACGGCCGACGTGGTGGCGCAGCAACTGATCGATTGGGGCATCCCTGTGCACCGGGGCATGGGCACCACCGGCGTGGTAGGCATCGTGCACGGCCGCGACGGCGGTGCCTGCGGACGCGGTATCGGGCTGCGTGCCGACATGGACGCGCTGCCCATGCAGGAGTTCAACACTTTTGCCCATGCCAGCCAGCACCACGGCAAGATGCACGCCTGTGGCCATGACGGCCACACCGCCATGCTGCTGGCTGCGGCCAAACATTTTTCCAAACACCGTGATTTTGACGGCACCGTTTACCTGATCTTCCAGCCCGCCGAAGAAGGCGGCGGGGGCGCCCGCGAGATGATGAAGGACGGCCTGTTTGACCAGTTCCCGATGCAAGCCGTTTTTGGCATGCACAACTGGCCCGGCGCCGAGGTCGGCACCTTTGCGGTCAGCGCAGGCCCGGTCATGGCCTCCAGCAACGAATTCAAAATCACCATCCGCGGCAAAGGCAGCCATGCGGCCTTGCCGCACAACGGCATCGACCCTGTGCCGATCGCCTGCCAAATGGTGCAAGGGTTTCAGACCATCATCACCCGCAACAAAAAGCCGGTGGACGCTGGCGTGATCTCGGTGACCATGATCCATGCAGGCCAAGCCACCAACGTGGTGCCCGATTCGTGCGAGCTGCAAGGCACGGTGCGCACCTTCAGTCTGGAGGTGCTCGACCTGATCGAGTCGCGCATGAAGCAGGTGGCCGAGTCGATTTGCGCCGCCTTTGATGCGCAATGCGAATTCGAATTCGAACGCAACTACCCGCCCACCATCAACAGCGAAACCGAAGCCCAGTTTGCACGCCAGGTCATGACCGGCATCGTGGGTGAGGCCAACGTGCTGGTGCAAGAACCCACCATGGGGGCGGAAGATTTCTCCTACATGCTGCAGGCCAAACCCGGGGCGTATGTGTTCATCTCGAACGGGGATGGCGCGCACCGCGAGATGGGGCACGGCGGCGGCCCTTGCACCTTGCACAACCCCAGCTACGACTTCAACGACGAGCTGATCCCCTTGGGCGGCACCTACTGGGTCGAGTTGGCCACGCAGTGGCTGGCCGCGCCCACGCAAAAGGCATGACCGTGACACGCCGCATTCTGGTTTTGGGCGGCACGGGCTTTGTGGGCCGGCAAGTGTGTGAGCAATTGGCCCGTCTGGGCTGGCGCGTGACCGCGCCCACACGCCGCGCCGTGAAGGCCGCTGCCATCCAAAACTTGCCCGGTCTCACGGTGGTCGAGGCCTCGGTGCACAGCGATGCCGATCTGGCCCGACTGATGCCCGGCCACGATGCGGTGGTCAATTTAGTGGCGGTTTTGCATGGCGGCGACAAGCGTTTTGAACAGGTGCATGTGGATTTGCCCAAGCGCATCGCCCAGGCCATGCAAGAAGCCGGCATCCGGCGCTTGGTCCACATCAGTGCCCTGGGGGCCGATGCCCAGGGGCCCTCGATGTACCAACGCAGCAAAGCGCGGGGTGAACAAGCCTTGCAACAGACGGGCCTGGACCTGACCGTCTTGCGCCCGAGCGTGATCTTTGGCGCTGAAGACCGCTTTCTCAACCTCTTTGCCGATTTGCAAGCGATCGCGCCCTTCATGCCGCTGGCGGGTGCCAACACCCCGTTCCAGCCCGTGTGGGTGGGCGATGTGGCCCGTGCGGTGCTGCGGTGCTTGCAAGATGAGCACACCACAGGGCAGACCTACGAACTGGCCGGCCCCGATGTGATGACGCTGGGCGAGTTGGTCCACAAATCAGGCCAATGGGCTGGCGTGCGCGGCGGCCTTGGCCGACCTGTGCTGCCTTTGCCCCATTGGGTGGGTTACCTGCAAGCCCTGCTGATGGAGCAGTTGCCTGGCGAGCCTTTGATGAGCCGCGACAACCTCGCTTCGATGCAAGTGCCCAACACGGCCTCAGGCAGTTTGCCGGGCTTGCAAGCGCTGGGCATCACGGCCAGCAGTGCCGCAGGTGTGGCCCCCACTTATTTGGGCCACAAAGGCCCTCGCAGCCGCCTGGATGGCTGGCGAGCCCGCAGCGACCGGCGCTGATCAACGCACCTACCTGCGCACCGATCAACGCGCAGAGGTGCGCCAACGGCGATGCCCTCGCCAAGCCAGCAAACTGCCCAAAATCAAGGCGTAGACGATCACCTCGTTGAAGTTGCTTTTGGCGGCGCGCATCCACCAAAAGTGCAGCACCGCCATGGCAGCCACCGCATACACCACGCGGTGCAAAGCACGCCAGCGCACGCCACCCAGCCAACGCACGGCGCGGTTGAAAGACGTTGCCGCCATTGCACTCAGCAAGAGCCAAGCGCCCACACCCACCCAGATGAACGGTCGCTTGAACACGTCCTTGACGATCTCAGGCCAGTCCAGCCCCATGTCAAACACCAAGTAACAGCTCAGGTGCAGGCAGGCATACAGGTAAGTGAGCAAGCCCACCATGCGGCGAAACCGCGCCAACTCGGGCCAGCCCCATTGCACGCGCAGCGGCGTGATGGCCAAGCCCAGACACAGGCCCCGCAGTGTCCAGTCGCCCGTCGCGCGGATCAGAAACTCGGCCGGATTGGCCCCCAAGCCATCGTTGGCCATCAGCCACAGCAAGTGCGCCAAAGGCCACAAGCCAATGCACAACACCGTCCACCACGCACCGCGCGTGAGCAAGACCTTTCGCCCCCTGGTCAATCTCAAAAGTCCTTCTTCAGGTCCATGCCGGCATACAGCTGCCCCACCTGGGCTTCGTAGCCGTTGAACATCAAGGTTTTGCGCTTTTTGGCCAGCAGGCCGTCTTCACCAATGCGGCGCTCGGTGGCCTGGCTCCAGCGGGGGTGGTCCACCAGCGGATTGACGTTGGAATAAAAGCCGTATTCCTGTTGCGCGGCCTTGGTCCAAGACGATGTGGGCTGCTTGTCCACAAAGCGGATCTTGACCAGGCTCTTGGCACTTTTGAAGCCATATTTCCAGGGCACCACCAAGCGCAAGGGCGCACCGTTTTGTTTGGGCATGACTTCGCCGTACATGCCAAAGGCCAACAGGCTCAAGGGGTGCATGGCTTCGTCCAGGCGAAGCCCCTCCACATAGGGCCAGTCGAGAACGCCCGAGCGCACGCCGGGCATGGTCTTTTCGTCGGCCTGGGTGTAGAACTCGACAAATTTGGCGCCGGGCATCGGCTCCACACGGCGAATCAACTCGGCCAGCGAATAACCCACCCAAGGGATCACCATCGACCAGCCTTCGACGCAGCGCAGACGGTAAATGCGCTCTTCCATGGCGCCCCACTTCATGAGGTCCTCCAGGTGGTAGCGGCCGGGTTTTTTGACCAGCCCCTCGATCTCCACGCGCCAAGGATCGGTCTTCAAGGTGTGCGCTCGCCGCGCCGGGTCGGACTTGTCGGTGCCGAATTCGTAGAAATTGTTATACGTTGTGGCGTCTTTGTAGGGCGTGGTTTTGTCCATCACCAGAGCACCTGCGATCGTGGAGGGTACCGCGTTCAGCGCAGGCAAAACGCCCGGGCGCAAGGTTTGCGCCATCGCCTCTCGCGCAGACCAACTGGCCAGACCTGCGGCCGCAGCGTGAAGGGCCAGCCCGCGTATGATGCTTCTGCGTGAAAGGTAGGCTTGCTGGTTGGTGATCTCACTGGCCAGCGGATGGACAAAGCCATCTTCATGTGAGCGAATGATCATGAATGCGTTTCCTAGACAAGATTCAGGTTCATCGCATTGTGACGGTTCGCTTCAGCCCTTGCATTCAGATGCCCATCCCACGGTGAACACATGCACCCAGCGCACGAATTATTGATCCTGCTCGTATTGATTCTTCACATCGCCTTGCCTTTGGCCGCGTGGATCATGCTGACAGGCTATCGCGACACCCCTACCCGGCTTTGGCTGACGGGCATCAGTTTGTACTGTGCGGGCGTCATCATGGCGGCGTTCAACACGGCGGCTTACAGCCACGCCAAGTTCATTCTCCAGGCCCTGCTGTTCATCGCAGCCCTCTTGTTGATGTTGGAAGCCCTGCTGCGCGACCTGAAAAAGACCGAAAGAAGTCCCCAAGTGCTTTGGTTGGCCTTGCTGGTTGGCGGCATTTACTTCAGTTTCATCGCTTTCAACGGGCTTTATCAAACCGCCGGTCTGATGAGCATTTCAGCCATGTTCCTGGCTTTTGGGCTCACGGCCATGAACATCACTCGGCAATTGATTCAACGCGACCACAGCCAAAGCATGTGGCTGATCACGCTGGCCCTGGCGCTCATGGTTTCAGGCCATGTCCTGCGCCTGACCAAAATGGCCATGGGGGCATCCCCCTCCCAATTTCAAGTGATTTCCTACACCTGGAACAGCAATTACCTGTTTTTGACCACGGTGATCACCATGATCTTGATCTCATTTGGCTATTGGGGTTATGTGCTGGACAAGATGGGGCAAAAAAACCAGCGCATGCTGGCCCAAAAACTCGCCGCCGAAATGCTGACCCAAGAGTCTCAGGCCTTGCTCCAAGAAAGAGAACACTTGCTGATGGTCAATGCCAGGGTTTCAGCCATCAGCAGCCTGTCCTCGTTCTCGGCCATGCTGGTGCACGACATCAGCCAACCGCTGCAAGCCTTGGAATTTGGTTTGCATGATTTGCAAAGTCAAGCGACCCCCGATCAAACGGCCGATCGTTTGTTGGAAAACATCCACGAGTTGCAACATCTGTCCAGCAAAGCTGGAGAAATGGTCAGCCACCTGCGTCAATTGATGGGCAAAGGACAAGAACAGGTCCGTGCGATCGGGCCTGACGAGTGCTTGACGGCCATTTTGCCGATCTTGAAAGGCGAAGCAAAACAGCGCGGCATCGCCCTGAACTACTGCGCCCAGCTGCCTGGCCAACCGCAGGTGATGGCCAACGCCGTCATGCTGCAACGCATTTTGTTGAACACGGTGGGCAATGCACTGGATGCATTCCAAGGTCTTGATCGCAAAGATCCCACCATTGACATTGAGATTCATGAACAAATGGAGGATCAGGCGCCCGGCGTGCTGTTGAAAATCATGGACAACGGACCGGGTTTCTCCCTTGAAATGCTCTCACAACTGGACAAACCCATTCCATCCTCGAAACCCCATGGCTTGGGGCTGGGCTTGTTGCTCATGCAAAGCATGGTTCGAATGTGGGGTGGGCACACACGGATTGGCAACCGCCCGTCAACACAAGGCCCCGGCGGCCTGATCCAAATTTGGTTGCGCGCTGAGCCCACAGAAAATTCACATAGAATTTGAATATGTTGTTTTTATCAATTTAACCCATGAGCAACCCTGTGCTCATTGATGTGATCGACGACAACCCAGACATTCGTCGCATGCTGGGTTTGGTGCTCAAAGCTCAGGGTTACCAAGTCAGAACCCATGAGAGCGCAAACGCTTTCCTGAAGAGCGAGGCAAGCTCTGAACCGAGCCTGTTGATTCTGGATGTCAGGATGCCGGGCATGTCGGGGCTGGAGCTTTACCGCCAGCTGCTGGCCCAAGACCAGACACACGCGGTGATTTTCATGAGCGGCGAATCCCAACCCCATGAAATCGCAGCGGCCAATTCATCTGTTCCGGTGGATTTTTTGTGGAAACCCTTCAGCACGCAGCAACTGTTGCAAGCCATTGACAAAGGCATCCAACAACTGCGCCAGGCCCATTGAGGCCCCCAAGAAGCAGCTTACTGCCATCAAAAAAACCCGCACAGCGGGGTTTTTTGATGGGCGAAAAACACCTTCAAAGCGTGCCGTAACTGTGCAAGCCGCTCAGGAACATGTTCACCCCCAAGAATGCAAAGGTGGTCACCGCCAAACCCGCCAGCGCCCACCAAGCGGCCACGGTGCCGCGCAAGCCCTTCATGAGGCGCATGTGCAGCCAGGCGGCGTAATTGAGCCACACGATCAAGGCCCAGGTTTCCTTAGGGTCCCAGCTCCAGTAGCCGCCCCAGGCCTCGGCCGCCCACAAAGCCCCCAACACGGTGGCGATCGTGAAGAAGGCGAAGCCGACCGCGATGGATTTGTACATCACGTCGTCGAGCACCTCGGGTGAGGGCAAACGCTCGGCAATGCGTCGACGCGCGGCCAAAATGCCCGCTGTGATCAGGACCGACACAGCGGCATAGACCAGCCAGTAGCTGCTGCCGGACTCGGCCACCGCACGCACCCTGAAAGCGATAGGCACAAAGCACATGGCCACGCCCAGCAGCCAGATCGGGGTCAGCTTGTGCCAACGGGTTTCGTTGGCCTGCTGCTTGATCAGGTAGGCAAACGCCACCATTGCGGCCAATGCAAAGGTGCCGTAGCCAATGAAGTTGGCAGGCACATGCAGCTTCATCCACCAGCTTTTGAGGGCCGGCACCAAGGGCTGTATGGCGTGCGCCTCACGCACCAAGGTGTACCAAAGCAAAAAGCCCACGGCCGCACTGACCACCAACATCACGAAGGCGCCCATGGCGCGGGTTTTGTAGTGGTCTTCGTAGTACAGGTAAAAGCCCGTCGTCATCCAGCAGAACATGACGAACACTTCGTACAAGTTGCTCACCGGGATGTGGCCCACGTCGGGTCCAATCAGATAGCTTTCGTACCAACGCACCATGGTACCGATCAGCGCCAGCGCCACACCCACCCAAGCCATGCGCGAACCCAACGACTCCATCTGGTCGCCCTGGCCTGGCAAGAGCAGGCCTGCCGCATAAAAAATGGTGCTGATGAAAAACACCATGCTCATCCACAAAATGGCCGACTGGCTGGACAGGAAATACTTGAGCCAAAACACCTGCTCGGCCCGCGCCAGATCGCCTTGGTAGGAATAGATGGCCAGCAAGGACAAGGCGGCGACCACCAGCATCAATGTGCGGGTCGATCGCCAAAACCAGGCCAAGGACACCGCAGCGGGCACGCTGGCCACCAAAATACCTTGTTCGTACACGTCCATCGCCTGGCTGTAGCGCGCAAAGGCCCACACCATGCCCAGCACGGCCAACAGGGCAAAGCCCCAATCGGCCAAGCTTCGCTTGGCAAAATACCCAGGGTTCAAAGTCACAGTAGAGGTCATGAAGTGCTCTCAGAGCGACCCAGCAATCGGGTCGCCAATTGGTCAAATTCTCGGTCAAGGTCCAGTGTCTGGCGGTTGGCCGACAAGGCCATTTGGGCGTGTGCACCCTCACCCTTGGCAGACAGCCAGACCCACAGGCGCCGCTCGCGCACATAGAGCATCGCAAAAACGCCCAAGATCAGGAAAAAGCAGCCCAGATAAACCACGTTTTTGCCGGGGGCTCTGGCCACCTGAAACACACTGGCCTGCACCTGCTGGAAGTCCTTGAGCAAGAACGTCATGGGTGCAGGGTAAAAAGGTGCATCGCTGAGCGCCAGCACCGACTGGGACATGAAGCCCTGTATCTTGTCTTCAGGCAAAGGTTTGGCCTTGGCCTGTTCACGCGCCACCTTGTCGAGTTCGAGCAAAGCGCCGTTCAAGATGCGGACAAACATCTCGCCAGCGCGGGCTCGCTCAGCCTCCGGAACGTTGCTTTCCAAAAAGTCCGACAAGGCCTGCAAGCCCGAAACTTGCTGCCCCTTGACCTTTTCCAGGCCCGCAAACAAGCCCAAAGCCCGCGCCGCCGAATCGGCCAGTTGACGGCTCAGGTCCGGCCGCTTGGGGTCCACCGCCTTGAGGGCGTAACGCTGCACAGCGCGCTCACGCAGGGCGGCATCGTCCAAAGCGGCACGCAAGCGGATGAAGCCGGTCAGCTCCCCGTTTTCGTCAGCAGGCGGGCGCAAGTAACGGTAAGGCTCGCCTGGGTTCTCGCGCATGCCCAGCAAAAACACCGGCACGCCATCGCCCGCGTCCACAGGCACCATGTAGTTGTTGTATTCACGCGCTTGGCCAGCTGCATCGCGCAGCTTGTAACTCACGCTCGGCCCCACATTGCGCAGCTCTTTGGTTTCGCTGGTTTTGTGGCCTGCGCCCATGCGCTGGTCGATGGCACTGCGCAAGTCCACCTTGCGCACATCCACGGCCTGCCCGGTGCTGCCGGCCATGTTCTCCACGTTGATCACGCGCAGGCCGGTGAACTCCAGACGCATCTTGTCTTTGCCGTTGCTCAGTTCGGTGCTGCTGCCAATGACGCCTTCGACCTCGAAAGGCACGGTGGCGGCCGACATGGGCACAGCCTGCAGTTTGACGGTGGAGCCACCATCGTCAAAGCTGGACTGGTAAATCTCAATGCCTTTGTAGCTGGCCGGGTGGTTGACTTCGACGCGGGCCTCTTGCTTGGCGCCGCTGGCATGGTCATGGATCACGATGTCGCTGGCAAACAGCTTGGGCATGCCGGTCGAGTAGTACTCGACGATGAACTTTTTCAGCTCAACCGAAAAGGGCAGCTCTTGCAGCAAGATGCCATCCGACTGGCTCAAGATGGCGGTGCGCGATGCGGTGTTTTCGGCCACCATCAAATTGCCCCGGAAGGCCGGGTTGCGTTCGGACAGGCGGTGTTGCTCGGGCACATCGGCGATCAAGCCTCCGCCGTTGTAGATGGCTTTGCCGCCAAACCACATTTGGGCGCGCACCATCAAGTCGCCATCAAGCAAGCCGCCCACACACACCAACACAATGGCCGAGTGCGCCGCGATGTAACCGAGCTTGTTGGCCGCGCCGGTTTTGGCCGCGATCATCCAGCCGGGGCCCTGCGGCGTGTCGCGGGACTGCAGCTTGACTTTCCAGCCACCGGTGGCCAGCAATTGGCCCAGTCTGTGGGCCGCGGCTTCAGGCGTTTCACTCAAAACACCTTCGGCTTTGTGGTGAAAAGCCTTGAGGCTTTGCTCACGGATGTTTTCTTTGAAGGATTTCAGGTCCGTCAGGATTTTGGGGGTGTTGCGGGCAATGCACAGGCTGGTGCTGGTGACCAAAAAAGCGAGGATCAACAAGAACCACCAGGCGCTGTAGACCGAATGCAGCTTGAGCGCGGCAAACACCTCGGCCCAAAAGGGGCCGAACTGGTTGACGTAATTGCCAGCGGGCTCGTTTTGCTTGAGCACCGTGCCAATCACCGAGGCGATGCAAATGATGGTCAGCAGCGAGATGGCAAAGCGCATCGACGACAACAACTCCATCACAGCTTGCCTGCGAGGGGAGCCGCGTTCGGATTCGGGACGGGAAGAAACGGTCGTCATGGAGGCGCCAGAAATAAACAAAATAAGACGAGGGCCAGAAACGACAAAGGCCGGAAAACCGGCCTTGTCAGTTCAAGTTCACAGCCGGGTGCCCGATTGTGACCGAGCCTCGCGCTGAAGGGCCAAAGCCCCCATCACCTCAGGGGCAACCCTGAGGCCATGCCATCAACGCAGACCTGCCATGTAGTCGGCAACGGCCTTGATTTCGCGGTCGTTCATCTTGGCGGCCACTTGGGTCATCTGGACACTGTTCTTGCGAACGCCGTCACGGAACTGAACCAACTGGGCAGCGGTGTAGTCCGCATGCTGACCCGACACGCGGGGGTATTGGGCAGGCATGCCGGCACCGTTGGGCGAGTGGCAGCTGGCGCAAGCAGCGATCTGACGGTCTGGGATGCCGCCACGGTAGATGCGCTCACCCAAGGCCACGGTGTCTTTGTCTTTGGCAAAGCCGGGCTTGGCTTGTTTGGAAGCGAGCCAGTAAGCGATGTTGCGCATGTCGTCATCGCTCAAGCCAGCGGCCATGCCGCTCATCACGGCATTGGCGCGCTTGCCAGATTTGAATTCGTGCAATTGCTTGATCAGGTATTCGGGGTGCTGCTGAGACAGCTTGGGGTTGACCGGTGTGGTCGAGTTGCCATCGGCGGCGTGGCAGGAGGCGCACATCGCGTAAGCGGCTTCACCTTTGGCCAGATCGGGCTTGGCAGAAGCAGGTGCAGCAGCGGGGTTGGCCAAAGCAGAACCGGCCACCAAAGCAGACACGGTGGCGGACATCAGGATAGAAACAATTGACTTCATGGGGCGTCGTCCAATAGTTGGAAATGTGAGCGCAAAACCCAAGGATTCTACAATGAGGTCTGCGTCAGTTTCCTGACGACACAAGGTTCCCCCTACTTATGAGCTCCAGCCCCCGCGTTTCCAAGCCCAAGCCCCCAAGCACCACACCCACGCCTGCCGCCCCGGCCGCCGTGACCCCCATGGGCTGGATGCACACCGCACGTTTTTTGACCACCGCCGCGCAACTGCACCATTTGCCCGCGCTGGACACCCCCGAGATCGCCTTTGTGGGCCGCTCCAATGCCGGCAAATCCACCTGCATCAACACGCTGACCCAGCAAAAACAGCTGGCTTTTGCCTCCAAAAAACCGGGGCGCACCCAGCACATCAACCTGTTTGCCCTGGGCAAGCAGGGCATCACCGACGCCGTGCTGGCCGACTTGCCCGGCTACGGGTACGCCGCTGTGGCCAAGATGGACAAACTGCGCTGGCAGCAAGTCATGGCCAACTACCTGGTCAGCCGCGAGAACCTGACGGGCATCGTCATGATGTGCGACCCACGCCATGGCCTGACCGATCTGGACGACATCTTGCTGGAAGTGATTCGACCCCGGGTGGAGCAGGGCCTGAAATTCCTGATCATCCTGACCAAGGCCGACAAGCTCACCCGCGCCGAGCAGGCCAAGGCCCTGTCGATCGCGCGACTGCAAGCCGGCGGGGGTGAAGTCAAACTGTTCTCGGCCCTGAAAAAACAAGGGGTGGACGAGGTGGCCAAACTGCTGTGGGACTGGACCCATCCGGTCGAAAGTGCTGCAGCCCCCGCCCCGGCAGAGCCCCCCGAAGACGAACCCGAAGCGCTGGACGAGTGAGCTGAGTCACCCACGGCGGCTTCATGCACATGGAGCAAGCCATTGAGCCCGAACATCCAGACTTGGCAGCAAGCGCTGCCCCACGGCATCACCCTCAGCTGCCGCGCCTGCGGCGACAAGGGCCGACCCGTGCTGATGTTTTTGCACGGCTTCCCGGAAGCGGCCTTCGTGTGGGACGAACTGCTGGTGCATTTTGCCCGCCCCGAAAACGGCGGCTACCGCTGCGTGGCGCCCAATTTACGTGGCTATGAGCGGTCCAGCGCCCCGGCCGAAGTGAAAGACTACCGGGCCAAATTTCTGGTGCAAGACATCGTGGCCTTGATCGATGCCGAATGTGACGGGCAGCCGCTGGCCGCGCTGGTCGCCCACGACTGGGGTGGTGCGGTGGCCTGGAACGTGGCCAACCAGCACCCAGATCGCATGCGTCAGCTCGTGATCATCAATTCGCCCCACCCTGCGCCCTTCCTCAAGGCCATGCAAAGCGACCCGGCGCAACAAGCGGCCAGCGCGTACATGAGCTTCTTGGTGCAGCCCCACGCCGCGGCTCAGCTCTCGGCCAATGGCTTTGCACAGTTGTTGGGTTTTTTGCGGGGCGACGACGACCAGCTCAGTGGTGCGCACAGCTTGGCCGCCAAAGCCGCGCCTTGGCTCACACCCGAGGTCGAGGAACGCTACAAGTTTGTCTGGTCACAGGGTCTTGACGGGGGCTTGAATTACTACCGCGCCTCACCGCTGCGGCCCGTCACAGCCACCGAAGATTTGATCTCGGACATGTTGCTGCCGGCCGAAATTTTGCGCATTGATGTGCCCACCTTGGTGCTGTGGGCGCAAGACGACATCGCCTTGCGGCCGTGCTTGACCGAGGGGCTGGACCAGCATGTGCCGGACCTGACTTTGGTGCCGATTGACAACGCCACGCATTGGGTGGTGCATGAGCAGCCCGCGCGGGTGATCTCAGAGATCAGCCGCTTCTTGAAGCACCCCGGTCAGTAAACGCTCGGCTCGCCCTCGGGCCGGGTTTTGAAGCGCTTGTGGACCCAATAGTATTGGGCCGGCTCCAAGCGGATGATCTCGGCCAAGCGTTCGTTCATCCGCTCGGTGTCGGCCTTGGCGTCGCCGCTTGGGAAGTCGGACCAAGGCGGGCCCACTTCGATGTCGTAGCCTTGCGCGGTCAGCCGCGTGACCACCGGCACCACTTGAGCGCCCACCAATTTGGCCATGCGCGAGAGCGAGGGCACGGTGGCCGCGGTCACGCCCATGAAAGGCACAAAGATCGAGTCTTCGCGCCCCAGGTCCATGTCGGGCGAGAGGTGCAAACGCTCGCCCCGCTTGAGGCCGACGATGATTTTTCGGATGCCATCGTGGCGGAAATAAGGTTTGACATGGCCCCAACGCTCACGCCCTTGGCGCACCCAGGCTTCGAGCTCGGGGTTGGTCTGGGTCACATAAATGAAGGCCACGGGCTGCTGCGCATTCATGGCCACGGCAGTGCCACCGGCATCGAGCCCGACAAAATGCGGCGCAAACAAGACCATGGGCCTTTGGGCGGCCAGCACCTCGGGCGCGCCGCACCAACGCAAGCGCGAACGCACCACCGCTTCAGGGGCATGCCACAACCAGGCGCGATCTATCAAAGTCTGCCCCACCAGTCGGAAGTGTTCACGGGCGAGGGCCAAGCGCTCGGCCTCGGTCAGCTCGGGCATGCACAGCCGCAAATTGGTCAGCACGATGTGGCGGCGAGAGCGCGCAAAGCACCACAGCAACCACCCCAAGCCCGCGCCCACCGCACGCACCCATGACAGCGGCCAGCCGGCCATCCCGCGCATGCAGGCAATGAAAAATGAAATCATGAATCTTGCCGAGGCGATTTGTAGCGGGCATAGCCCCACAGGTACTGCTGCGGGCACGTCAAGATCAACTGCTCCATCGCCTGGTTGATTTGCACCACGGCCACGTCCAGATCGGCCGACAAGTCATGGCCCAGCGTCTGGGTGTGCAAACGGAAACCTCGGCCCCAGCTCAAACGCTCGCCCCAGATCAGCACCACTTGGGCACCGGTTTGTGCGGCCAAACGGGCCGCCAAGGTCATGGTGTAGGCCGGCTTGCCGAAAAACGGGGCCCATTGGCCCATGCCATCCGGCGGCACTTGGTCGGGCAACAAACCCACAGCATGACCCGAACGCAAAGCCTTGATCAACTGGCGCACGCCCGCCAAGGTGGTGGGCACCGCCTCCAGCCCTGGGCGGTTGCGGGCCACATCCATCACCGCGCCCAAGCCCGCGTGGCGCGAGGGTCGGTACAAAACGGTCAAAGGGCCATGGTCACCACCAAAACGCGAAGCCAAGGCCTGCGCCGTGATTTCAAAGCAGCCCATGTGAGGGGTCAAAAACAAGACCCCCTTGCCAGCGGCATAGGCCTGGGCGGCCGCTTGGTCCTCGGCCCATTGCACCGGCGCAGGGCGGCCCAGCCACAAGCGAGGCAACTCGGCCGACATGCACCCAGCCTGCCCCACGGCACCCAGCACGGTGCGCCAACCCAAGCCAGCCTGCTGGATGTTGTCCAGAAAACGGCGGCGGTAAGTGGGCGACAAAGCCCAAGCCAGCCAGCCACCCAGCCAGCCCATGGCATGCAGGGCCAACAAAGGCCAGACCGAAAAGAAACGGAACCATCTCAACATAGGGGGTGATTTTGCCTTGAACTGGGCCACGTCTTGGGGCAACTGGGACAGGCAGCCAGAAAGGCCTACCGGTTTTCAACACAGCGCTACCGGTTCGGCACCCCCACAAACAGGCGCGCACTGCATAACATCAAAACAGGCAAATGCATCCAACACGGCATTTCCATCCACCCAGCAGAGGACACCCCATGAAAAACGACAAACTCTCACCCGCTTACTTCAGCACCAGCGAGGTCGCCAAGGTGTTGGGGCTGTCCGTTGGGACCGTGCAGCGCATGGTCGAAACGGGGGTCTTCAAAGCCTTTGTGACGCAAGGCGGGCATCGCCGGATTTTGGCCAGCTCACTCGACCAGTTCTGCCAAGCGCAAGGCTTTGCCTGCCCCCAAGCCTCGCATGGAAAGCCCTTGATTTGCATCTTGCATGCCAGTGACCAAATGACCCGTGCATTGGCGCAACTGAGCCAGTGGGGCGATGTGCGGGTCATCACGCAACCCCTGGACCTGATGGGCATGCGCCGGGACATCGGGGCTTTGTTCATCGATGCCCGCATCGCCTGGGTGCACGAGGCACCGCTGCACCTGCAAGACACCAGTGCACGGGACGCCCGCATCGTCGTCTACAACAGCGACCACCTGCCCGCGTCGAGCGCCTTGCATGCCGCCGCCCATCTGTTGACCGTGCCTGGCGATATCAGCACCGATTTGGTGTTCGGCTACCTCATGGGCAGCACCGACCGGCACCCGCTGTCGATCGCCACACGCCCCGTTTTGCCCTTGGGCGATTCGGCTCACTTGCAAAGTGCCCATGCACATCACAAGCCATCGCTCACTGTGGC
>JACCDI011328572.1_pt1 | contig 29248 bp, 25 predicted proteins | sample 7442791 | NCBI WGS metagenome assembly JACCDI01 (sample SAMN15323434, study PRJNA562643) | freshwater metagenome | isolation source: river surface water | place: USA:Blue River Watershed | collected 2017-08-15
AAGCTCTCTGGGTCTAGGCCCTGAGCGCTTGCGAGCGCAAACTGCAGCTTGCTAGGCATAGTGACTACGGCTGGGTGGTTAGCGGTGTACTCCATCAGCTTGAAGAACGCCTGCTTCTGCCAAGTGTAGAAGTAGAACAAGCGACGAGCGTACTTGCGCTCAGGTGCGGTCAAAGTTCCTACGGTTGGGTGGAACTCATGCACTTTTTGACCAGCAGCCAAGAAAGCATCTTCAATGCTACGGTAAGGTCCACCGGTCTGTAGCTCCTTAACAAACAAGGCGTAGCGAGCAAGGTTGTCTCGGACTGCAGAGACCCTGGCTAGCTGATGGTCAACTGCCGCAACACCCTTTGATAGCGGGTTGTCTTTTAGCGCAGATCTGCGGTACGGAGCCTCAACGTCATCAGTGATCGCGGTATCGCGTACGCGGCGAGGCGAGATCGGTACACCGGCGATAGCGTCAGCGCCCTTCTGAATGTCTGCCAAGCTGATCGCTTGCTTAACCACTTTACCGTTGATAGTAAGGGTCACAGGAACGCTGTCCAGCGCTTCTTCCTTCAGCTTGTAGCCTGGAGCAGCATTTGCTCGTAGCAACTCGTTCAGGGCCGGTACGTCAACGTCAGTCACTTCACCCTTGGCTACTAGCATCTTCAGGGCAGTGCCGTAGTCCCATGGGCGTACGCCAGCTAGAGCATTCATCAGAGCGTTACCGATGGTTGATACTACGTGGTGGCCTGGCCTCCAGATGGTTAGCGAAGACTTCATTACGCCAGTAATTGCGTCCATCTTGTTGATGATGTTCTGCATCTTTGCGCTACCGAAGCTTCGGTCGTAGTCGACGTAGGCTTCCATTTCTTTGATCTTAGGCAGTAGGTCAGGCGGGAATAGCCATGGAGTCTTACCGTACTGAGTGTACTTACCGAAAGAGCTAGTCTCGTCTAGCGGCCTCCAGCCTGCCTTTAGCGCATCTTGGTAGTTCAGACCTTCTGCTACATGCGAGAAGTGGCGGGCTAGCGAGTCTGCCATCGACGCTGGGATCATGGCGAGCTGCTGAGCGGTGTAGAACTTGCCCATGATCTGCAGGATGTCGCCATCTTCGCCCGGATCGAACTGACGCCAGTACTCAAGCACATCGTCAGCGTGGACTACGCCAGATAGGTTGTCGGCCTCGTTGAACAGGCCAACCATCTTGAGCTGCTTGCGAAGCTCATCTACGAAGATACCCTGCTGCATTAGCATGTTGTGCTCGCCCACGCCGAACAGGTTGTCTAGGTAAGAAACCATGTCGATGATCAACTGGCGGTCTGCCTGCGGTGCACCAGCAACCAGAGTCTTTAGTGAGTCCTCGGTGCGGCCTAGGTTCGCCTTAATGTAATTGAAGACCTGGTTAGCCTTCTTAGTGTCGCCACCGAAGGCCTCGCGCATCTTCACCATGCCTTGACTTACAATTGCGGCATTTTCTAGTCGGCGGTGCTCAATACCCACAAGTAAGGATTTTCCCTTACCGCTCATAAAGGCCTTGTCGGACACCTTTGACAGCGCCTTAGCTAGTCCACCAACTACCGATCCGTACTTAAGCTCATTGTAGATAGCCTCACCAAACTCAGCACCCTCAAGGCTTGGATCGCTGGCGCGAGCGTTCTGGTCATTCGCAACGTCGCGCTTTGCCTTCTCTTTTCCAGCATCGGCGATCTCGTCACCGGTGGTCTTGCGGGCCTTGTTCTTAGCTCTGTGGGTGGTCTTGCCACCCTTCTTCGAGGCGCGGGAGTCGGCGCGGGCCGCTTTGATGTTGCCGAACTCTTGCTTGATAACGGCAAGGCTCTCCGGAGCTAGCGAGTTCATGGACTTAGCCAGCATCTGCTCAGCAAATGCCAGAGTCGAACCATCAAGTGCAGCCTGAACGTTAAAGTCTTCGCCAAAGATCTTCTGCAGTCCATTTTCGAACAGCAGTGCACCTAGACCTTCGATTCTGTCACCAGCCCATGGGCTGCCCATGATAGTATTCAAAACCTGGTCGGTCATCTGGAAACCGTCGCCACGAGAGAAGGCGAGGGTCATCATCTTTTGGCGTAAGTCTTCTTCTAGCAGCGCCTCACGGAACTGAGGGCTGGTTAGCTGATCTGCTAGATCGCCCACGATTGCTCGGCCCTCATCGCTCATCATCCATTTACGGTTGCGAGCCTGTGCATCCGCAATGGCAGAGTCGGTTGACTTGCCACTAGAGTTCAGCAAGGCGTCCATGACCTCAGCGCGAAGCTCAGCGAGATCGTCGCCGGTAAAAGCCTTCTGCAGATCGCGGTGCTCAATGATTGTACGTACAGCCTCAGCGACGTTCTGGTAAGGGATGTTTGCCTCTACGTCAGCGTTGCGAAGAGTGGCTGCGACAAGCGAGTCAGTCTGCCCCAGCTTGACCGCTACGCCAAGAATGTCTCCAAAGGTTAGGTGGGAGGCGTGTAGCATACCCTTTGCAGCAGCCTTAATAGTCACTAGCGGGATGCCTAGCATTCTTAGCCAGGAGTCAGACAGTTGCATACGGGTAGCTAGCTCGCTAACCATGCGAGGAGTGAAGGCGTCGCCTGGGGTGAGCTTGTTGCCCGAAAGCTTGGTGCCCCATGCGCGAACCTGACCGGTTAGGCGAGACTGAGCCTTGATGATCGCAAACTGGTGGAAGACCTTAGTGGTGAAGGCTGCGCGCTCGTAGGGCTTGCCCTTCAAGCCAGCCATCTGAAGCTTGGTGGAGGCGTACCATGGATCGTTTACTGCCTGAACGTCAGCGATCTGCTTGCCTCTCGCAACAACCGTCTCGACACCGAAATTAATCGATTCGACGGTAGTCTCGACAGCCTTCTCGGCGCTACGGCCAAAGCCAAAGATCCACTTCATTTGGTCTGCAACCATTTTTTCGTTGACGCCCTGCTGGCGCAGAGTGTCCATGGTTGTAGTTGCGGCACCAAATACACATTCGGACTTAGGCATTACTCAGCTCTCTTTGGGATGTACAATGCGCTACAGCTGTCATCAACCATTGCCATTGCGTCGTCAGTCCATTTTACAGTACGGAGTTGCAGATCAGCAGGGTCAATACGCTCAATTGCCTTCATCAAGCTAATGTTCTCCTTGATTGCAGCTGGGAAGATCGTCTTGAGCTGGTAGACCATAGACTCGGACTTCGCAGCTGATTCTAGCCCACGGATCACATCTTCGAAAGCGGTAGCAGCTTCATCTTGGAACTGCTTGAAGATCTTAGCTGGGGTAGCGTTCTCAGCGACCCGGATACCGAGCGACTGCATGACGTTACCTAGCAGTTGGGCCTGCTCCTTTGAGCGAACTAGCTCACCCTTAGTAATACCCTCGGAGATGGTGCCAAGCGTCGCACGGATCGCCTGCAAGCCTGCAAGCTGCTGAGCACCCTTACCGGTCTGGGCAGCGTACTTACCCTTTACGCGACCGGTGAATGGCTTACCGTCCTCGGTACGGATGCGGTACTGGGAGTACTGCTCGCCCTGCTTTACAACGCCGTCCTCGTCGATGACAGCACCCTCCAAGCCCTTCTCCTCTGGCACTGGGCGACCCTTAGCATCGATTGGCACACCGGTAACCGGGTCGCGCAAGATCTGGCCCTGCTCGTTACGGCTACCCTTCATAACAGTGGTGCGGGAGATGCCTGAAGTGTCGGGGCGACCAGTTAGACGATCTACTGGAGCGTCAATAAAGTAGCGAAGGGCTGGGGCCTTTGAAAGCTGCTTAACAGCATCAGGACCTAGGGTAACGAGCATACGAGCATCGCTACGGCTCTTGATGGCTGGGACGTCGTTCCAAAGCCTAGTAACCAAAGCCTCGGTGTCGGTTGCCATGTCGAGCAGGCGACGGTCAACCACGCCCTTGCTCTTAACGCTTGCAGTAATGTTGTCGATCTGGGTTAGCAACCAGTCCTGCAAAGCCTCTGGGTAGGTATCTAGCTCAATGTCGCGGCCACGAGCCTTTAGCTTGGCACGTAGCGCCTTCCTGGCTGGGGTTACGAAGGTACCGCCAACTAGCTCTACTGCTAGACGACCCTTGCCGGCGATCTCTGAGATCGGCTGAGCAAGCGGAGTCTCGATCTCCTCAACGCCTTCTTTAGTCTTTACAGCAGTCTTGCTAACTGTCGGCTTGGCCTGTCGAACAACGCCACCAGCTAGCTCGGTACCCGGCAGACCACCCATCTGGGGGCCGGTACGGTTGATTACTTTGCCTAGGTTGGAAAGCACCACGCCAAGAGTAGTAGTTGGGCGACCATTCTGCACGGTAAGAACACCCGGAGGGATGCTTGCTGGCAGTAGACCCTGGCCCAAGATTGATCCGTCAGCCTGCTGGATAAAGATCTGGCTGTTGTCGATCGAGTTCTCAGCGAACCAGTCGGTGCGTTCTAGCTGAGCCACGTCCTCAAGAATGTCGTGGTTACGGGCTCTAAAGTGATCCCAGATGACCGCCTGCTTCTCAGCTAGGTCTTTTGCGCGCTTGGTGCCAGGCTTTACCTTGACGTTACCCATGGCTAGGTCTAGCTGCTCTTGGTTTCTGAGCAACTCGTCATCTGGGAATAGCTTAGTCAGCTTAGCCAAGCTGAAGGCTGGCTTACCGTACTCAGTACCCTTTACGGTCCAAGCAGTTGGCTTGAATGGAGTCGGGTTGTTTATAGTGCGGTCTTCAGCACGTAGCGCAGACTCAAGAAGATCGGTAGCGTCAACAGGCTGGTCAACCAACTGACGGAATGCGGCTAGGGCCTGCTCGTTAGCCTTCTGCTTGCCAGGGGTCGCTACGTCAAACGCCTTCTGAGCCAGCTCTAGCAGGCCGGTGATGCTGCCCTCGCCAGCGCTAAGGCTTGCGTATCTTCCAGCGGTAGGAGCGCCAACCATGTCTTTCAGAACGTCTAGCAAGCGAAGAGTGCTCTGGCCAACCTGAGTGTTCGGGGCGTAACGCTGGGTTTGGTATAGCTCATCAAGCTTGGTCTTAACCTGAGTGATCTCTTCAGGAGTGTAAGCCTTTACACCGCGTAGCGGTGAAGACACCATGCCCAGCTGCTCGATCAGCTCGTCAGCGAACTCTTGCAGGGCGTTAGCTGCAGTGCCGATAAAGGTGTTGGATCCTTCAACGCGACGCTCAAGCGCTGAGTACTCAGTAGGCAGAAGCATGTAAGTCTCAGGCAGCAGGCCGGCCTTCTGAGGAGCAAACTCGCCGAACTTGTTGTAGTAGCTGTTCTGGCCACGGGTCTCAGTGGTCATCGCCCTGCGAGCCTCTGGGCTAAACATTACGGAGTGGGCCACCCAAGCAGCCTCTTCACCGTCCTTACCAAAACCACGACCGGATGCAGCGTGACCAAAGAAGTCGTGCACAGTACGGAACATGTCGTTCTCTTCGTTGCTTAGAAGAGGGTGGGCACGGCCGGTGGCAGGATCCGCATCGATCTCGGACTTGCGAATGTACATGTGCTTGTTCTCGGCGACGTCCTGCATCATTAGCTTAGAGTCGACCTTGCCATTTGCGCCTAGGTACGGTTCAAAGTCTACGAACTCGACCTTTACGCCTAGATCGTTGACCATGTAGTTATACTGGTCTGCAACCTCATCTGCTAGCTTGCGGTAAGCTGCGATGACCTCAGGGTTGGTAGGGTCGTCAACCATCTTGACGTAGGCATCTGCGATCTCGTCAGCTAGCGGGCTGGCTTCGATCAGCTTGTAGTCAAACTTAGGGTCTTCGATACCGCGGGCAGTGTTGTAAGCATCCCTAAGTGGCTGGACCTCTTCGCGGGCCATCTGGTTAATGCTGCGAGTGCCGGCTGCATTCTCAACCTTCTCGACAGTAGCGGAGACATCCTTAGCCTCATCCGAAACGGTCTTAACTGCTGGGGCTTCTTCGATCGTATCCTCAAGGGTGTTGACGATCTTTTCAGCAGCCGGAGCGGTCTCAGCAGTTTCAACAGCCTTGGTTGCTTTGGCAGCGGTAGGAGTAACACCACTAATAACGTCGTCGATAAGCCCTTGGTTAAACTGCAGGGTACCGCTGGCTGGCTCGACCGGAGCCGCCTTAGCAGCTGCCTTAGCATCCTTCTTCGCCTGACGGGCTGCTGACCACTTGCTGTACTCATCCACGTTGCCGTAGCGCACACCTTCAAGCAGGTTGTTGAGGATCGTACCGCCGGCAGGAAACTGCTCAGTAGGCAAAGTAACGCCAGTCTTGCTAAATACGATGTCGCCAGCTTTGCCGGCCTGCTCAAGCGCTGGGCGAGTTAGGTTTACGCCACCCTTAGTGGCTGCAGAGGCTAGGCCCACACCCTTTGCGGTACCCTTGATGCCGGAGACAATAGCGCCACCAGGCACTAGCCATAGCGGGTCTAGGGCAACATCGAGGGCAAGGCCAGGCCAGAACGAGTCTTCTTCTGCGACTCCCCAGTCCTTAAGGTTGTCGGACCAGGTTCTACGGTTCTGAATACCGCCACCAGCCGCGCCAACTGCGCTCAGTGGGTTGAATAGGTCAAGGACGCCACCGACGTCGCCTTGGTTAATAGCATTTACGTTTTCGCCGATCTTCTGGCCAATTCCAGCTACGGCATAGGACCCGGCAGATAGAGCGTCAATGATGCCTTGGCCAAGGCTGAAACCGCCTTCAGGCACTGGGGCTTCAAACGGCTTGGCGGTCTGAGCGGTGCCAGTTGGAATAAGGTCGTCTAGGTTTATTTGACCAGTCTTACGGCCAGCAGCGGTGAAGGCAGAAATGCGCTTGTAAGCATCTTCGTAACTGGGGGTATTGGCCATGCTAATAGTTTAGCAGTAGACGCTAGCCTTGGTAGTTCTTAACCAAGTCAACAATGAAGTTGTAGGCAGGTCCGTAAGAAGCGTTGCCCTTAACGATTGCATTTGCTACTTCAATGGGATCCATTAGTTTGCCAGTCGTTGACATACCGTAGTTCTGCATCAAGGTCGGCAAGTTTGCGATCACGTCTTGATAAAGAGGAACGTTGGCCCTGTTTGCTCCGGCGTACTTGTTCAAAAGATCTAGCGAAGTGCCACTGACGTCTACAGGCTCAGCGTCGCCGCCCAGCATTCCTTGATACGCCTGCCATAGTGCTAGGTTCTCGCTAGTGCTACGGCCACCACCGCTACGAGGAGTCGCTTGGATCTGAGCGATCTGAGCCTTAATGCCAGCGCGCTCTGCAGCCAGCTGAGCTAGGCGGTCCTCGTAGTTTGAGCGTAGGGTGCTAAATGCAGCCATTCTCATCGGGTCGAGGCTAGCGATCTGGTTAGCGATCTGCTGGTTCTCAATTGACTGCTGGATGCCAGCGTCGCGAGTTGCAGTCTCGCCAGCTCCGCTGATGTCAGCCTGAGCGCCCTCAGCTACAGCAGAAGTTAGATCTTCGCCACCGCTAACACCCAAGGCAGCCCTAGCAGCGTCACGGGTATCGATACGGGCAGCGTCGCCGGACTGGATGGCAGCGATCTCTTGCGCTCTACGGGTAGCGGCATCGTCCAGAAGGCCTTGGTAGCGACCTGCAATGCCACCCTTCTCAGCCTCAGAACGCTTGCGAGCAGCCTCAATAATGCCCTTGATGTAACCCTCTTGCTCCTTCTTGCGACGAGCGAAGCCGCCCTCGCGCTGAGTGATGTCAGCAAGCAAGCTGTTGTAGCCAGACAGGTTTGGAGCGCTAGATCCACCAGTCGATCCACCAAACATTGCAACAAAGTCTGCGAAGCTAGGCACCTCTGGGGCAGCAGGCGGAACAGGAGTCAAGATAGGGCGAAGCATCCTGTTCGTGAAGTACTGCTTGTCGATGTCAGAAGGCTTAGGCACTACAGGAGCTGGCGCTTTTACGCCGGTAACAGGAGCCATGTTAGCAGGCCCAGTCCAGCTTGTGCCGGTACCGTAGTTAGCCTTATCGGGGGTAATGTTGTCTATCCAGCCTGCCATTAGACGGTGACTCCTTGCTGTAGTAGTTGCTGAACAGCAGCATTCCTAGCTGCAGCTGCGGCCTGACGGCCAGCGTAAGTACCTTGCGCCCAACCGCCCATAATGTCACCGGCGTTGCCGAAGTCAAGTAGGTTAAAGTTGCGACCGGTTGGATCGTAACCAAGGCCAAACTCTTGCAAACGATCAGATGCGACCTGCTCTTGGTATGGACGGAGAAGTTCCTGCATGGCGTATGCCTGATCCGCTTCTTGAATGGTTCCGAGGCCACGCTCGGTTCCAGCATAAGCTCCACCTTGCAACATGCCAGCGCCAGCTCGCTGAGCAGCCAGGCGGCGTCGAGCTTGTAGGTCGCTTTGCTGTTGACGGCCAACAGATCCAACACTGACGTTGCCAGCAGCATCCTTGTATCCGAATAGCTGGTTACGTAGGTTCTGAAGCCTGCGAAGCTCAGCAGCGCGGTCGCCTTGGAAGCCAATAAATTGAGGGTTTAGCAAGTTTGCAATAGCTGCATCTAGTTGCTGCTCGGTAGGGTTAGCCCCGACTGCAGATGAGGCAGCATCGGCTTGCTCGGTTGCGGTCACGCTTTGCAGAGGGTCAGTCCCGCTAATCTCATTGCGCTGACGGTAGTAGTCGTCTAGCTTTGCAGATGCGCCAGCAAATTCAGCCCACTTGCCCTGAGCCTGCATTCTTTCTTTGTACTTCTCTGCTGCTGCGATTTTAGCGTTGATTTGCTCAAGCGTCATTGCCGGAGCCGCTGGAGCTGCTGGAGCAGCGGCTGGGCTAGCTCCGACTACAGAACCAGTTGCGGTTACGTTAACAGTTGCTGGGCTAGCGCCAGCCACTGCAGGCAAAGTAGTTGCAGCAGGTGCAGCACCGGCAGTTGCAGGCAGGTTGGTAGCTGGAGCTCCAGTAGCGGCACCGCCAGTTGCAGGCTGAGCAGCAGGCTTAGCGGTAGCCGGGGCAGGAGCTGCAGTAGCGGCTGGGTTGCGGAAGTCTTGTTGGTTCATAAAAGAAGACTGAGTTGCAGGACTTGGCGCGATACCGCCGTCAATAAGCCTCATGTTGCGGGTTGCCATTACATGTACCTTCCTGCGCCTGGGTTAGCGTAAGCGCCCTTGCCAATGTCGCGGAGCTTCTGGCCTAGGGCATTACGGCGAACCTGCCGTGCACGATCACGCTCTACGTAACCGGACTTGTCTACAGGGCCCATGGTAGGGTTATATCTGCTACCGCCATAAATCTTGGCACCGGCAGCATACGGGTTGAACCCTGGGGTCCCGTAGTTCATGGCCATTAAGCTACGTCCTTTGTCATCTTAGCCTTTAGACCGACCATCGGGGTTAGGCTAAAGATTTGCGCTGGGGCCGTCTCTGCTGTACCGTCGCAAGACAAGTATAGCTCAAAGAAGGCTCGTCTAAAGCGTATGCCCTTGTCCATCTTTAGCGATACGCGCTGAGGCTCGGTGTCAGTCACTGTTTGGGTGGTGTAAGCAGATACGTCACGAATAAACAAAGTATCCCAAGTCTTAGATCCGAAGTAGTCCCAGGTGTACTGATCTAGCTGGTCCCAGCTGTTTTGCAGGTCAGGAACGCCAATAGGAGTGACTACACCGCGAATTTCTCCATTGGCAGCAACATCAGCGGCCCACCAGTACATTCTTTTCCATTCGGAAGGCGCTCCAAAGTCGTAGATCTTTGTGCGCATTACGCATTCAAAAACCTCTGATCCGCCGACCTCGACAACATTTCCACCGCTTAGCTCGTACCACTGAGAGATCGGGTAGTCCTGTATAAAATATAACTTATTAGCAGTAAGGGCTGCCGTGCCAAGTGCACGGGGGTAGCGCCACTGAAAACCTCGAGCCTTTGGGACTTCAAGAACGTAAGCAAGATTTGTAGTGCTGCTCCACTGCGACCAAGATCCCGTCATCAGGTTTAGCGAATAAAGGTTGCCCTGAGTGAAGACAAGTGCGCGGTCGCCGATAACAGAGACGGCTTCATCGAAAAGCGCCGTTGCGGTGTTAAAGCTTTGGGAGTACTCGAAGCGAACCTTCTGGGCGTTAATTGGCCCGTAGATATTGTTCTGAAACTTGTAAAGAGTGCGGTTGTGCAAAACGACAAAGCCGTTTTGGTAGCCGGCTACGCTTCGCTTGTTCTGAGCACCGATGTTGTGCTGGACCAGCGAGATCGTGCCTTCTTCTGGCAGATCCGAGTATACGAAGTTAAAGGTAGCATTGCGCTTAAAAATGATGAGACCGTTGTAGTCGGCTACCAGCTCAGTAATTGGCTGACCGTCACCTCGACCGACGTAAACATTTGAATCAGCGTTCCAAGTGTAAATGCCGGTAGGAAAGTCTAGCGAGATGGTGTCAGACCAGTAGATCGCAGTTTCACCATTTGTTCCGTGAACGCCGCTACCGAACATTCTTTCTTTGAAAAGAACCAAAGTAAATAGAGCCGGCATAGAGGAGATCGCCAAGGTGTCAGTTGCACCGTCGATGACAGGGTTTGCAGGCGAGGAGGCTGCTGGCCGGCTAGGCATCCAGCGAGCGCCGCCAGCGGTCCCTTTTGCCATAATGATCTGGTTAGCGTACTGCACTACGGCGGTTGCAGCAGACGACCAGATCTCGATCCAAGATCCAAAGCCGTATTGCTGAACCTCAAGGGCCCAGGTTTTTGCAGTGGTCGCCGCGATCAGATAAACCTTGCCGTTTTCAGGCGTATAGTAGCCAAGAATGTCAATGTTTTGAGTCGAACCAGATCCTAGAGGGTGAGGAATGCCACGGTCCACGATAGGAGGCCTGGAAGTCAATGCACCGTTTGGGGTGAACTCCATGTTGAGCAGGTAAGGAACTTCATTATCCGCGATGGACGATGGGTCCCAGTAGTTGTTAAGACCACCAGAAAAATCCTTAAACTGAAAAGATCTTTGCTGGGTGATATCAGACATAGTAATCCTCTGGGTCTGGCAATACCTGTGGGTAGGAGCTGATCTGAGACATGTTCTCCTTCAGGCTCTGGCGGTCGAGGCCTTCCCTGAACTGAGCGCGCTTCATCTCTGCGCCGGTGTAGTTTTCATCAGACTCAAGAGCTTGGGTCATTACGTAGTTAACCAGCTCGTTCAAGTAGCGGTCTGGAATGCTTAGAAGCGCTGACGTGCTAATGATGATCTGCTTAGTCGGCTGCTTTACGTACTCAAGCTTTAGCCCGTTAGTAAAGTCAGTGTCCGGAGTTGGGTAAAAAGTCACAACGCCATTGCGCTCGTACCAGATGTCTGGGTACTTGCCGTTAGCTGACTTGGTTGGATCGTCGGCCAGGATGTACTCGCGAAACATTTGAGGAGTGACTGCACGTACTGGGCGGCCGTCTACGTAGATCGCTTCGATGTACTGAACCTTATCGTTAGGGAAGGTGTACTCAGCTTGCCCAGCTACGATGTTGGCGTACTTGGTGTCCTTTAGAATCGGATTGTTGTTTACAATCTCTTGCTGACCGTCATTGATCCAGCGGAGCACCATCTGGTCGGTGATCTGTGCGCCGGAAGTGTCGCCAAAGAGTGAGCGTACTCGCTCGTAAACGTCGAAAGTCGTATAAGTAAAGGACTCGGCTGGCATTATCTTTTTAGCACCTTTCCATCGTGCTTATACTCATGCTTCTTAGACTTCATGATTGATTTCATGACGTCTCGCCTCTCCTCCATATATTCTACCTCTTGTTTAGCTTTTATAGCGGCCTGGGCCATCTCCAGAATGTCAAGTCGGTTGACGGTAGCGTTAGGGTCGTAGGTGTTATTTTCGATCAACTCGGCCAGTAAGCGAGCGTCGATCTCATACTCAGCGACGGTCCTAATTACGTAAGATGGAAGGTCACGCCCGATTAGCTTAGGCTCGTCGACCAGCGCAAATGGGCGCTCTGGGGTAAAGCTAGGGTGCAAGGCGTCTAGGCGGATCAGCCTGACGTTAGGGAAGACATCCCTAATTACCTCTGCTATGCGACGCTGGGCCTGAGTGTAGAGGCCGTCGATCTTGTCAAATTCTATGTATCCCATGTTGTCTCCTAATGTTTATGTCTCAATAATAGCGAAACCCGGCGATGCAGGCGAGACGGGACCTGCACCGCCGGGCGGCTATTTCGCTATTTAGAGCTCAGCGATGTTAGATAGTACCGCGTGTGCGTTACGGCGGTAGGTACCTAGCTGGCTGTACTGGTAGTAGCGAGCTTCGTAGGCGTCAGTGTCTGCAACGCGAGACCACATTGAGCCATCGCGGTCCATCCAAGACCAGTCCTTCTTGCGGTTAACGACGATCTCCTTGCTCGATAGAGCGTAGAGAGTGCCCTTAGGAGCAGCGTAGTCAGATACGAACTTGATTGGCTTGCCCAATGCGTCGAAGCTGAATGCGCGCTGTCCACCCTGAAGGGTAGCACCGTTGGTGAACTGACGTAGACCCTGTAGCAAGTTCCAGTAAGCGTTGAAAACGCCTGGGGAAGCTAGCATGACGTCAACGTCGCCACCCTGCTTGTCAACACTCTGAACAAGGTTGATAAGCTTTAGCTCGGTTAGGGTACCTGGGGTACCTACAGAGCCAAGGGTCTCTACGGTTGACTTCCATACTGGGTACTCAGCTGGGTCGATCTCGTGTAGAACAGAAGCGTCGTCCACGATAGCGGCTAGACCAGTCCACTCCTTGCCAAAGGAGTTAACTCCGTTGGAAGAACGAACTAGAATGTCGCCGGCGCTGATGTTGGTGTTAAAGGTACCTAGGGTGCCAGTAACGGTGATAACACCAGTTGCCTCGTTGATTGCAACGATCTCGATCGAAGAAGCTGCGCCAGACTGTTGCTTAACACCAGTCGAAGGGTCAGCAACGTCGACAACCATACCAACCTGTAGCCAGTGAGTGCTGTCCACGGTTAGAGTGGTCGAAGAAGGCTGAGCAGTAACAACTGCGAGGGTACCTGAGCCGTCGCCGTAAACCTGACGGTTTAGGTCAACTGCTAGGTCACGCTTTAGACCGGTGATTTCCATGTCTACAACGTTGATGAATGCCTGGTAGTCTTCAGCGGCCTGCTCGAATAGCTGTCCGTCAACCTCGATGGATCCGTAAAGGTTGGTTAGGTACAGGTGAGCCTGCTTGTACTTCTGGGCACCGGCAACAGGTAGCTTCTCACGAACACCGCGAGCACCAATTCCTTGGTTGCGTCCGATGTGGGTGTCAAAGATTACCTCTTTGCCGTTACGGGTTAGGTGGGCTGCGGAGGCCTCAATAAGCTGTAGCGCAGGGTTCTTGTCGCGCAACTGCTCGTGTAGGTCACCGTAAACCAGCTTGATAGCCTCTGACGCAAAAGTCAGAATGGACTGTCCTGCCATGTGGATTTACTCCTAGGTTAGATTAAAAAGGGGGAATGCGAATACGCGATGTCAATTGCCCTGACCGCTGTGCGGCTGTACTAGACTTTTTCATTGTAGCATGTAAAAAATGTAAAAGCCCGGTCCTCAAAGCGAGAAACCGGGCTTTTATTTTTGTAATTAGTTAGCCATATTGTTCTTAAACAGCTGGGCTAGCATCTCTTTCTTTGCCTTTGCATCCTTAGGGATCTCAACAGCCTCGAAAGGTACCCCGTTGCCACCGGATCCGCCGAGGACGGTGGGGGCAGCCTTAGCTGGCTCGCCGGCGCCCTTCTTCTTAAATCCGGTGCCGGTGATGTCGACTAGCTTCTTAGCAGCCTGAAAAACGGATAGGTCCTCACCGCGAGCAAGTGAAGCGTCCATTAGCTCAAGAATTGCGCGCTCCTGAGCTGGGCTAACTTCGTAGTTGCCACGTAGTGAGTTGAACTCGCTGTCAAGGGTCAGCAGCTCGGCCTGAGTTGCCTTCTCGAACTCAGCAGCGCCCATCTGCTCCTTGATGGCGTTAAGCTCAGCGTCACGCTTCTCTAGCTCACGACGCATAGCAGGAGTAAGCTCTTCTTCTTCGTAGATGTCATTCTCTACGTCATCGATGATCTCCTGAGCGGCCTTCTTGGCCTCAGCCTTTAGCAAGCCCTGGTCCATAAGTGCCTTGGTCAAGTTCTCGTGCACAGTAATTGGGTCAGCTGCGATCGCCTGAGCTAGCTGCATGCTCTGAGTGATGTAGCTAGGGTCGATGCCGTCCTCAACGAACTGCTTGTAAGGGCTGTACTTTTCCAGTTGCTGCTGGAAGTACTTGTCCTGCTCCTGTAGGTGCGGCTTTACCTTCTCGTGCCAAGCCTCTGGAAGCTCGCTTAGTAGCTTCTCGTGTGCCGGGTGAACCTTAGTAGGCTCGGCAACCTCAGGGGTAGAGTCTTGGCTTACATCCGTAGTATCCACGGATTCTGGTGCTTCAAGACCATCGAAGTTTTCTTCTGACATTTGCGTCTCTTCCTTATCCTAATTGTTCTTCTGTCATGCCTGACTGATCTGGAGTACCCTGAGGCGCTCCGTCTTGGCCCAGCTCTTGCTGAGGCTGTGCTCCCATCATCATAGCCTGCATTTGCTGAGCTTGTAGAGCTTGCTGGTGCAAAGCAATGTGCTTCTGGAACTCTTCCTTGACCGCATCTGGCAAGAGCTCGAAGGTCTGAGACTTGCGGAAGCGGTTGTGAACTTCGACGTGCACGGCGTGGTTGTCCCAGTCGTGAACTTCGATAACAGGTGGCTGAGGAGCTGGGATCATCTCGCCAGTCATCGGGTCCTGAGTCATGATCGATGGGTCGCCGGCCTGAACCTTCTGAGCGTACTCCATGGCAGCCTGCTGGATCTTCTCCTCGTCAAGCTTCTTCATGCTTAGGTTCTCACGCTGAGCGGCGTTTTCGTCGATCTTGATTAGGTTGTAGTACTGCTTGAGCATACCCATCTCAAGAACTCGCAGACCATCGTTAGGCGAGATGAAGCCCATCTTCATCCATTCGGTGATTAGCGACTGGCGAGCTGCCTTGCTGGTAGGTAGTGCCGAACCAGACTCAACTCGGATGTCAGTGCCGGATGCAATGTCAGCACCGGAGAGCATCATGGCGTCGAATGATCCGTCAGATCCTACAGTCTTGATAAGGCGTGGGGTGTCTACGTACTGAACAAACAAGCTCAGTGACTGACGAGCAACCTTCTCCAGTGCAGCTTCGATTGAGTTGAAGATGGTGGTTAGGTAGGCGTCGTCACGCTCGCCAAGGTAAGCGATCGCAGTTGCAGCGGTAACGCCCGGTGCAGATGCACCCTTGGAGATCTGGTGCTGACCTGAGATGTCCTCAAAGTCAACGGCTAGCTGCTGAACCTCTTGTAGCACGTAGTTAGGCAACGGCTGGATTGGCACAGGAGTTGGGTACTGGAAGCCAGGACGGACCGGGATCCAAATACCGGCCTTGGCTGTGATCTTGCGAGGATCAACCGAGCCGTCCTGGTACATCATCTGAGGCTTGGCCATCAGGTTCTTAGCGTGGATGATCTGCGAGCGAACTCGGTTGTACTCACGCTGTAGTGGGATCAAGCTCTTGATCACGGAGCGACGGTAGAACTTACCGTTCTGGATGCCGTGAAGGTGAGCAAAAGGGTACTCGCCGTGCGCGTAAGGAATGCCAGTGTCAGAGTACTGCACGATCTCGTCGTCAACGATGGTTACTAGGCCACCCTTAGGCAAGTACTTGCAAGCGCCAGGCTTAGCCCACATCTCGATAACTAGAACGCTGTCTGGGCGAGCGTTGTCCACGCCACGGAGATCCATGAGCGCGGCATCCTCGATGTCAGATGCAGTCACCTTGGTTGGAGTGAAGTCCTTAGGCAATACATTGCCGAACATCTGCTTAACCCATACTTCACTCTTGGTGAATACGTTAAAGATGTAAGGCTGGTCCTCTAGCTTCTCTTGAGCTAGATCTGGGACGAACAGGTGGAATGGCGAAACAACTTCGTGCTTTACATCGCCTCGGCCTGCAGTCTCCTGACGTACGACCTTCTCGCCGGATAGCGGGTCCATGTCAGTGACAGGTTCCTTGATGGTGATAGAGGGGTCCCACAAGGTCTTGATGAAGGCGTTGCCGGTGATCGCGCGCCAGAACTCAGCAGGCTGAAGCACGTCGGTCTGAAAACGGTTCTTCTCGTAGATCGCCTGCCATACCTGCTCAGCAGCGTTGGCTGCTAGTAGGTCATCCTCGTCGTTGGATGCTGGGACTACGGAAGCGGAGGGCTGGCCTGAAGTGGTCTTAGCGATCTCGGTACGGATGATTGGCTCGATGCGGTTAACGGTAATACGTGGCAACTGAGCTGGGTTTGGCTCTTCGCTCAAGGTCTGACGGCTGTTAACTGAACGCCAGTCGTGGTACTGGTAACCGTTATAGAAGGCGAGCTGGATATACCAGTCATTCTCTTCTAGCTTGCGATTGGTCTTGCACTTGGAGTACTCAGCCTTGACCCATGCGACTAGCTTCTTAGCCTCTTCGCGCTTCTTAAACTTGTTGAGATAGTCAGCGTCGACAAGCTCTCCCTGAGCTTCTGGAGCAGGAGTCTTCTCAAATAGACCTAGATCCACTGGATCTGGTAATGCGTTGTCATCAGCCACTATAGCTCAATGCCTTCCTCAGCAGACTTCCACATCTCAGCCATACGCTTTTCAGCGTTTAGAAGTTCCTGATATTCTTCACCGGTTACGTAAGGTCCAGTATACACCCCAGTTGGCATCGGTTCCGGTGTTGCCGCTTGTACCATTTGGTACGCGATCGGATCCTTAGTTGCCAGAAGGTTCAGTGCCTGCGTTAAGATCTTTGCCCTTTGGGCCTCCGCTTGCTGGCTTAAGCTTAGCGAATGGTTCAGTGCCTCTAATGTGGGCTTGATCACCTTTAGGTTGAACAGGCTTACTAGGAACAGCGACACCAGCAAGGCTAGTGACAAACTCACTGATGATATTAGTAACGTCATTTGAGAACTTCTCCAATAGTTTCGGTGTGACATCGATCTGAGCTTGCTGCTTGTCGATGATCGCGGTCTTTGTGGCGTTTAGATCAGCGTAGCTCTCGCCCGTCACGAAGCCGGCAAAGATCGCCAGCTCGGTCAGGCAAGTGTTGCAGATTAGGGCGGTCATGTTGCTTGCTGGGATCATGCCGATGTTCCAGAGCTTGTTGATCGCGCCACAGCGGATGCAGGTTCCTGGGAATGGGCCGCCGTCTGCGTGGAAAATAAAGTGACTGTCGAACTTAGACATTAGTATCCTTCCAAAGATCTCATGCCGGAAGATCCAGTCCAACCAGCTCCCCAGCTATCTGAATCATCGTAATCCGATAGTGGGGAGACCGGCTGAAATGCGTCCCTAAACGTGTCATGAAATTGTCTAGTATTATTCTGCTCTTCTACACTATCAGGAGCAAGATCACTTAGGAAGGTCATGGCGTACTTCAGCGCGTCATAACAGTGGTTATCCTTGTCGCGGATGTCTTCCTTCTTGTTGTTTACGTCGGCAACCTTGGGGCTAGCCCACTTCTGCCAGCGCAGCTTTGGCAGCTCAGCGATCAGGTTTGGGCAGTCGTCGGTGATCATCAGGTAAGGCCGGTTGGACTTCTTGTTCCACTTTAGGTACTGGCGGATGCGCTCAAGTCCAATGCGACGATCCTTCGGGATCATGTCTACTGCGATGTATATACCGTGTCGCTGGTACTCCTGCAGGATCGAAGTGCCGGTGTGCTCCTTGGTCTGCTTAATTGCAGGATCGCCAGTAGTGAGCCAGACCTTTATTCCGTAGTCTCGCTCCAGATCTCTGGTGATCTGGTTAACGATCTGAGCATGTTCAGCAACAGTCTTCTTGGCGGCGTGGTGCTCTTTGAAGACGGTGACATTATTGTTCGCATCGACGGCAAGCCACAACCAAACTGTTGGATTGGTGTAGCCAGAATCCATTGTCCGGATAATCCTGTGGTCAGGTGTGGGCGTGAAGGATCCTTTTGAAATGCAGTGTGTCGATGGCGTAAAATCTGGGAAGACTGACCCACCAAGATGCACGTATTGTCCCTGGGTTCGGATGAGTCTCTCTTCTTCTGAAAGCTCTCCGACGAAGCGGGCGATAGCTTCTTTAGATAGAGTCGGGTTATCCTCCATAGTGGCCTCGACGATACCAATAGCCTTTTTACCTTCCTTGGCAGGTAGGTAAATATCGTCATAGATCCACTCCATTCCTTGTACCGGGGTCTGTGACATCCACCAAACACCGCCCGTATCGACCAGACGGGCGATACATTCTTGGTAAACGGTCTTAGGGCATTCCTCGTCGAAGTGAATAAAGTGACGAGACGATCCAGCGAACTTATCTAGGTCCTGATCCTGGGACATGAACTCGACAAACGAGCCGTTGGCCAAGGTTAGTACGTGGCGCTCGCGGGAGTAGCTCTGCTCCCAGCTGCCGTTGATCAGATAACTTTTCGGCAGCCACTGCTTGTAAAGCGGGAGGATGATCTTGTCCACACCGTTCAAGAAGTCAACGGCGACTACTCGACCACGGACTGGTCCTTCGGGGGTTTTCCTATATGGATGCGTATGAGTGAGCCACCATATTGCCTCAATAGTTGATCCAAGCGACTTGCCAGATCGGTTTCCTCCGATATATAGGCGATCAGGATTTGTATCCTGGTGAAAGAGGAGCTGCTTTTCGGAAGGAACATAGTCGTATAAATTCGGCTGGTGCGACGACTCTTGTAGCCCTTCGCCCAGCCGTCGAAGCGCCTCAGAAAAGTCAACTGCATCTTTAGCCATGGATCAATTTTACTAGACTAGAAAGGGGTAGGCGGACGAGAGTAGAATCAGCCACAGCCACACCATAGCGAAGAAGGGCCAGATCTCCGAGCGTGGCGAAAGCCCACCACTGGCCAGCCCTAGGATACCCAACGCCAGCCCGCTGAGTAACAAGAAAACCAAGATTAGCTCCAGCATTTCTCTTCTCTCTCTCTGCTTCTGCAAACCATTTCTCGCATTGCTCATAGCTAGCGTTCTTAGCCATATTGCCGCCTTTGATCTCGAAGACCACTAAGCCGTAGTTCTCATCGCGCAGCCAAACATCTCCCTGATCGTCGGATCCGGTGAGAACATTGCGGTGAGCTTCAAGCTCGGTGTAACCGGCAGATAGCAGGTAATTTCTTACGGCGGTCTCGGCGCGGGTGCCTATGGCTTTAGCCTTACTCATGTCGTCTCCTGTATACTTATTATATGTCAGCCGTATTTGGAAACGTTGGAGCTTCAGCAGGTGAAGTCAACGATTTTCACGCAAATTCCGACGTGGACAAGAGTACCCTAGCACAGCATCACACTCTTGGCCCACAGCCCAACCAGGCCTCGCCCGGTGATCATAACCACGATGGTCGCAATTCGCGCAAGCTGGACCTTAAAGACTTGAAGGGTACCGAAACCTTTTACCAAGTAGAGGGTGGCACTCTTGGTACTCAGCCGACCTTCGACGGGGCTCCGCTTTTCACCGGAAGCTACACCCGCTTTGGCAACATGGTCCACTTCTCGGTTAACGTGGAGATGGACAACATCACGGGCTTCGGCACCGGCCAGTACTACGTAACCCTGCCGTTCTCAGCTAGGTTTGCCTACCAGTTCTCAGAAGGCTGCCTGCATGACGTATCGACTGGGCGAGACTATCCGATCTTTGGTCACGTTCTGCCGGGCAGCAATCAGCTGTACCTGAAGTCGATCGACGCTGCAGGTAACACTGCATTCAACATTCCGTTTACTTCGACTGTCCCGGTAACGCTGACGACTGCTGACAATTTTCACATCGCCGGCACGTATCAGATTCAGCAGTAAGTAAGGTACAATAAAGCTATGCCAGCTCAAACTGTAATCAAGCTACGTCGCGGTACCGCATCCCAGTGGACCACCGTTAATCCAGTGCTTGCTGCCGGTGAGATCGGCCTAGAAACCAACACCAACCGTACAAAGTACGGTGACGGTGTTACCGCCTGGAGTTCGCTACCATACTCCGTGGCTGACGCTTCTGGTACTTCTTCGGTCGACTGGACTGCAGTACTAAATAAGCCAGCAACTTTTCCGCCAAGTGCTCACACTCACGTTAAAGCTGACGTCACTGACTTTGCCCACACTCACGTTAAAGCTGACGTCACTGACTTTGCCCACACTCACACAATGGCGGATATTACTGATCTGGAATTTCCTCCAACGACGGTGATGTCAGATACTGCTCCGAGCTCCCCTGCTCCTGCTACTCGCTGGGTCAACACCACAAACTTCATAGAATACATTTATTACGACTCCACATGGGTAGAGGTATAAACAATGGCAATCAATTTTCCTGACAGCCCGACAATCGGAGACGAGTACACAGCTGGGGGTTTCACTTGGACGTGGACTGGTTCTACTTGGTCAAAGGTGGGTGCTGGAGGCGGCACTGGTGGAAACGGCTTCAACATTTATGTCGGCGCTACGGGGCAGACTACCTTTACGTTTGCCGAAGAGAAGCCTGCTGGGACGTACACGATTACGTCTGCAAATAATGACACCGTTTACGACATTTACTTTGTGACTGACACTAACACTAATGCAGGATACTCAAACAGCTTTTCAATCGTAGCGAGTGACCCATTTACCAAGGTGGTAGTTTATGGCGGCAACTCTGGAGACATCCTGAGATTTGAAGAAGAAGAGTCGGTTGGTCCTTCAGGTAACGGCGATCTGGTCGGAGGAGCCTCTCCATTTATTACTTCCGTAAATCCAGGAAATCTTCCCGTTAGCGGGGCTACTGCGGTAATCACTGGCGGAAACTTTGCGCCGGATGTGCAGGTCTCTCTAGTTGGACAAAACGGCGTTGCAGTCCCTGTGACAACCTTGGTGCGCAACTCGGTTACTCAGATAACCATTACCCGACCTGCGGCCCTAGATTCGCAGCAAGCGCCTTTCGACGTTAAGGTCGTTAACCCAGGAATCCCGGAGCCAACTGCAAGCCAGCGACATGTTTTGGCCGACTCTGTGATTGCGGCTAATCCAGCAAAGGTTTATCGTTTTAGCAATACCCGCGCGCAGGCGGTAGTTACTGGCGCTGTCATGGATAGCGCAGGAAACACTTACGTAGGCATTAGCGACAGCAACGGTGGTAGCGACGGCGGAGCCGCCCTCCTGAAAATTGACACAAGCGACAACATTGTGTGGCGAAGGACGTGGCGCAACTCTTACGGTGGCGGCTTTGCTATGACGATTGACGCTAACGACAACATCTACACAGGCGGTTTTTACGGGTGGTATCCTGGTGAATATACTGCGCTCAGCCAGAAGATCAACACCGACGGAACTGTTTTATGGCAGAAGAACCAGGGTGGCGGTCAAACCTATTCAGGAACTGGCCTAGAAACCAGATCAAACGGCACTCTCAGCATTCAAGGGTCACAGTATTACGGAGATAACTACTGGTGGGTACTTGACGGCAACGGAAACGTTGTGTGGTCAAAATCCGTTGGGTACGGAAGCTCCTACGGAAATGCTGCACGTTACGCTATTGGACCTGATCGAGTCGCCTTGGGTCGATGGACCAGGTTCTCGGTTTACAATGCAGCTGGAACTTACCTATGGGGCAAGGACATGGGCTGGAGTGACCAGACTAGCAACTTGCATGTAGATAAGGACAATAACGTCTACCATCTTGCACGTTCAGGTGATCCATCTGCAGGGCCACACTACCTAACAAAGTACGATCTAAACGGGACTATGCTTTGGCAGAAGACGATCTCTAGGCCAAACGGGGTCGGCGACTTTACTTCTAGCACTGGAAACATGATTCGTACTGACGACAGTAACAATGTATACTTTGGCTTTAATTACCGCAGCAATAGCGACAACCCAAGCAAAATGTGGTACGTGATAAAGTTCAATTCAACTGGATCCGTGATCTGGCAAAGAAGCATAGATGTAGCCTCGGCCGATGACAACCTAGAGTCTGTTCACATCCCTTGGAGCACATCTATGGACGTGCTCCTGCTAGGCGGAAGCCAAGGTGGTGGTGCCAATGGTGGCGTTGTGAAGCTTCAAGCTTCTAGTGGAAGCCCTACTGGATCAGGAACCATCGGAGTTACCTGGAACGTAGCCGCGGGAGCTGCCATTATCGCAAATGGCACAGTCACTCCAGGAAGCCACGGAGACTTTGGTGGAAGCGCAGGCCTTGGAACTCCGTCAATTACCCCAGGAACCAGCACTGGCCACAGCTTTGTTGTTGGAACAATAGGTTAGGATCTATTCCATGATTTATATTTCTCCAGAGAATGAATACCCTCGTTACTACGGGGACATCATGCAAGCCGTGCCAGGCTGGGAGCTAGGCGATGATCTTCCAGAAGGTTGGTTAGAAGTTCAGGATGTTCCTTACCCAGTCCCAACTGAAGGGTACACTGTCGAAGAAGGTTTCCCTATTGATGTTAATGGTGTGATGACCAGGAACTTCATTGTGAGGGAATTTACCGAAGAGGAAAAAGCCTATAACGAGGCTCCTGAAAGCGCACGTGCTCGGTTGAAGGCCCTAGGTTTTACTGATTTTGAGATTACCGCGCTAAGTATTGGGAAGGTCTAATGCCTAAGCTATTTAACACCGTAACCAAAAAGACCATGTGGATGCCTGCTCACTATGTAGGCCAGTACCCATTTGAGTTGGTCGAAGAGACCGTAGAGGCTCCGATCGTAGAAGCTCCTAAGCCTGCTAAGAAGAAGGCTAAGTACGTGGCTGATGCGATCGACTCCGATGGCGATGGTCGAGTTCAGGATGGAACACCATTCGAGCGCGAAGCTGGAACCGAGTTGTCCCCTGAAGAAGTGACGGCGATCGAAGCTGTCGCTGACCAGGAATAGTCTGCTAGGCTAACCTTCAAGGACCACTTGAAGGGAGATCCATGCTAGAAGGACTAGCGCCTAGAGACTACAACGTCGGCCCATGCAGCATTATTAAGCGAGCGCACAGTGAGCTTAGCCCATCTGACCGCGAGATCCTACTCGCGGCATTAGAGAACAAGTTATTCTCAAACACAAACCTCGCTGAGCAATTAACTCAGCGGGGTTTCTCCATAGGTGAGACGACTGTCCGCAAACATAGAAATGGAAAATGCTCCTGTGCTAGAAACTCTTAGTAAGCCTGAGTGGTCGCCAGTTGAAAGATCTAAGCCAGTTGTCATCTCGGCACCAAAGCCAGCTAAGAAGCTCAACTCTAAGCACACGGTGCACGTGGCGCTGCCGGATCCGCAGATCGGCTTTAGGGATCTGGGCGGCAGACTTGATCCTTTTCATGATGAGTCTGCTATCAGTGTTGCTCTTCAAATTACCGCTTGGCTTGAGGAAAACGACCGAGTGGATACGGTTATCAATCTGGGTGACTTCTTGGATCTACCAGCGCAAGGGCGCTTTGAACAGGAGGCGGCTTTTGCGTCAACCACGCAAGCAGCCTTCGACCGTGGGCATTTGTTCCTGCAACAGCAGCGAGCAGCAGCTGGCCCAAAAGCCAAAATAGTTTTAGTTGAAGGTAACCACGATCGCCGCATGGAGAAGTTTATTGCGGCAAATGCGCTAAGCGCATACGGGCTTCGCCGGGCAAACACGGCCGAGCTTCCCACCATGAGCATCCCGTACTTACTGAGACTTGAGGAGATCGGAGTTGAGTACATCGACGCCTACCCGGCCGGAGCTTTTTGGATCACTGAAAGACTACGAGCCATCCACGGCAATAAAGCCAGATCAAATGGATCCACCGCAGCCGCTTACACGAATGCCGATCCACATATCTCTACCATCTTCGGACACAGCCACCGGCTTGAGATCCAATCTCGTACTGTATTTAACCGAGACGGAGCTATCCGAACCACTGCAGTTTCACCTGGGTGCCTTTGCAGGGTCGATGGAGCAGTCCCTAGCGTTAATGGATCAACGCATGTCGACGGTTCACCGGCCAAGTACTATGAGAATTGGCAACAAGGCGTAGCTATTGTTACCGTGCAGCCGGATGGTGAGTTCTTTACCGAGCTAGTCCAGATCAAGGACGGGCAGGCTTGGTTCAGAGGACTAAGGTTTACTGCTAAAGTTTAATAGTTAATACCCAGGGACGCAGACTAAAATCGGTCCCTGGGTTATTTTTTACAGCTCGGCCAAGCGCTTAGTCTCAGCCTCAAGGATCTCGGCCTGAGTGGCCTTAGTCTCGGCATCGTGGTCAAACCAGTCGATGCCGAGACTTCCTTTTGGTATAAAAGGTAGAGTGTGATCTGGGCGATCCCCGTAGTGAGGATCGTTTATGCCATGCCAAGTGTTGTGGCAGTGATCGCAGATCCGGTGCACATTGCCCGGAGCATTATTCATTGTGTTTTTATCTGGACCATGATGGCGGTCAGATGCTGGTCTTCCAATACATCCAACAATCGGGACAACTCCGCCTCCAGCACGTTTGAGTCCAGCCCATTCGCATACCTGGCCGGGAGCGATAGGGTACATTTGAGCTGCTCTTTTTCGTCCCGTCGAAAGCGGATCTTTATACTGGTCGATATCTTTATAGGCGTCGTAGCCGTCCGAGATATACCCCGAATCACGTCCTTCGCCATCTTCGCTTGTTTCAGATATTCCTTCATGCTTCACGTCTCCTGATGCCATAAATTTGACTTCGCCACACGACACCCAGGAGCTATCCTCCCAGGCGTAGTGGCATTCATTTTGAAACCCGGCCCGGCAGGCTGGGCATGGATCCTTTATCTCCAATACTCATCCTTCTCGCGGTCATCCTCAACGATGCGCTCAGGAGACATGGCTACTGATACCAGTTCGATACCACTGAACATTCTAGCTCCTCCGGCAGTGATCTCCTGAGTATTCAGGCGCTGGCGAACTTCGCGGTTCAGAGCGTTCTGAGTTATCGGGCGCTCACCGTTGTCGATGCACCAGTCGCGGTAGCTGTTGAAGATCGCAGTCTTGGTCACAGTACCGTTAGAAGCCACGAGTACGCGCTCATCAAGGAACTTAGCAATGTGGTCTTCTTCGTGGCGGTACTCAAGCGTGGAGAGCTTAACTGAGTCAGGCTCGCTGAAGCCCTGGTTGGTGACACGGACAGCGCCGTCGATCATCCACTTCAGGATGCCGGGGCCTTCTTCTTGGATCATGAGCTGAGCAAAGTTCTCGCGCTGCTGATCCTTCGGGATGGTAACCCTGAAGTCGAGCTTACGTAATCTTCTCCAGAAGCCGTCACCACCGGACTTTACAGCCGGTAGGTGGTTTACTGCCAAGAACAAGGTGTGAGTCGGTCTGAAGTCAAAAAAGTTCTGGTTCATGAAGCGGGCAGATAGCATGTCGCCACCGGTCAGCATCTTCACACGGGACTCATTGAATTTTCCATCGGGACGGGTCTCAGAGGCCATGGCAAAGCGTACACCGCGAAGTCGAGCGATCTCGGTTGGGTGAGCAGCGCCGTTGGCGTCAAGCAAGAAGTTCTCCGGCATCGATGCGGCATAGTCGCCGAGGATGCCAGAGACAACATCTAGGAGGGTTGATTTGCCGTTAGCTCCGGATCCAGCGAGCACGGGAAGCACGTGGTACCGCGAGTCGCCGAAAAGAGCGGCGCCCAGCAGCTCCTGCAGGTACGATATGCGGTCTTCGTCTTGGACGACCCTCTTAAGGAAGTCGGTCCATAGCGGTGCAGCCACAGCAGCCGGTGCACATGTTGTCTGCCTCGTGTTAAGATCAACGCCACGGACAGCAGGACGAAGCTCCCCAGTCTGAAGATTGACGATACCAGCTGGAGTGCAAAGCTCATTAGGTTGAGAGTCCATCTCCATGGCAGAGACCAGAACGTCTGGGTCTGTGCTCGCGATCGTGATTGCATTTACTACCCTTTCTTTGTTTTGTGACTGCTGTGCCCACTTGAGCTGATCTCCAGTGCCACCAGCAACTTCGACGAACTCAGCGGCCTCGATGGCCGACTGGTAGATCGCCTTCTCCTTATCGAATATGTAGCGGGTCTCATCCCACTTGTGCCAACCTACATCCGGGATGAACTTGTAGTTACCCTGAGTGTAATGGATCAAGCGACGGGCGTTAGCCGCATCGGTGCGCCCGTAGGTACCGAAGCTGACCCTGTAGATGTGAAGCAGCTCTGCATGGGTTAGCTCCTGGTTAGCGGAAGGCTCCCCAAGGGCGCTGGTCGGGTCGCCTTGCAAAAAATCCGAGTGGTTGTGGTTCCTCAACTCGTTGGCCAGCTTGAGATCATCAAAGGTCTCAACTCTAGCGATCGCCCACTGGTTAGCTGACCGGACCTCATTCTGGTGCAGGTCGCGCTTCGGTGGGAGCTTTAGGAACTCTTGGAACCTAGCATCGACAAGTCTCAGCAACTCATTGGCCGTGGTCTCGGTCAAGCAGCCGTTACGGTGAGCTGCATTGATCAGCACTAGCTGCTGAAGCAGCCAGCCGTGGCGGGACTTAGGCGGGTTGTTGGTTGGCCTAATGCCAGCGAACAGGCTAGGGGTGAACTGGCAGTCAGCGTGTGCAAAATTCCAGTCAGCGGAGCTAGAGACCAGCTCGAAGCCGTCTGGCATGTTCATCTCGCTGGTGATGCCGTGAGCGATCAGGATCTCGTTGATCTCATCCAGCGAGACTGGTCTCCAGTGCTCAGGGAATGTAGCGATCACATCGACCGGGTTGCTTACATCCTTCATATTGCGCGATCCCGGTACGCGGAAGATCCTTGGCAGGTCGAACACGCTGTCGAGCTGGATGCCTAGGCTACCGGCAATGAAGCGGGTGAAGGCTCCCCAGCGGTTCAGGATGCCCTGAGCTAGTACAGGATCGAAGTCTTCTTCTGGATCTACGGCCCAGTATGGCTGGATGCCGTGACCGGAGTAGACCACAGCGCTGGGGCCTACCCCGATCAGGTCTGAGAGAAGATCGACAAGCTCGCGGGCCTTGGCAACCGAGCCGGCTCCGGAGTCCTTGTAGTCGATGTCGATGTAGAAGGCAGCCAGCTGGGTAATGTCGCTGGCAGTTGCGCGCTGTGCAACACGGGATGGGTTGATCTCAAACCAGATGTTGTTGCTCAGGGTGTCGAGCGCGGTGATGGTCGACTCAGCGAGGCTGACCTTGATGGTCTTGGCCATGAAGCGCTGGACGGAAGACTGGTAACAGATAGTTACTGCATCGTCGTCGGTTCGGCCGAGACGATAGAGAAGTTCGGAGAATTGCGAATCCACTTTTAAACCTTTCGGGGTAATAGCAAGCGGGAGGCCCAGGATAGAAAGAGTAGAATCCTGGGCCTCCTTGCTAGTTTAGAACGTTAGCGATGCGTTTACAGCGTCAACTGAGACACCTAGGTTCTCAGCGATCTCTTCTGCGGTGAAGCCGTTGGCCTGTAGGGTCTCGGCTACCTTGGTCTGCTTTGCATCCAGACCCTCAATTTTAGCACCCTTTGCGACCGGCTTTGCACCAACCGATAGAAGTGCATCAACTGCAGCGTCCGAAGTCGCTGGGATGATCTCGATGCCGTAGAGCTTTACATCGTTGTAACGCTTGTTCTGAGAAGGCTTGGTGCCAATCAGGGTGATCTTGAAGGTTGAACCGATCTCAAGCTTCTTGATGCCCTTCTTCCTCATCTCCTCCTGAGCTGCGCGGAGCTTCTGTCCGAATAGGAAGACACGACGAGAACCATCGTCGTCTGGGTCCGATGCGTCAGCGTACTCAGTTGCGAGGGTTACCTCGATCTGAAGCTTTGGCTTGCCGTCGTCCCAGAACTCCAACTTGGTTGGGTCCTCGTAGTTGCGAACCTGAACAGTGCGTAGTCCAGTGATGGTTCCCTCGTAGCCCTCGCCTACGGCGGTGTCCTTGAAGGATAGGGATGGTACTGAAGACCCAGCTAGTAGGTCATTTGCGTCCGGTAGGATCTCTCCTGCGTAATCGGCCATGTTTCTAGTTTCCTTAGTGTTTTAGTGTTTTAGTGTTTAGATCATGGATTCGATGGTCATCGAATCGGTTTGTTCATAGCGTTTGCAACTGAAGCAGAATGAAGCCTTCGGTTGCTTTTCTATGACGGCATCCCAGCCTACTATCTCAGCAGCGTCGATCATCGACTCAAGCTGAGCTAGGGCCTGGATGGCTATGGTCTTGTCGTAGCGAACCAACACTACCACAGCATCTTTTAGCTCTCCTTCACGTGGAAGGAAACTTAGCGCAACGTGGGTAACTTCGTTACCTAGTTGCTCGTAGCCATAACCATACAACATCGCTTGGATGTAGTACTGGTCCTTGATCTCGCCTTTGCGAGCTTTGGCTAGAACTGGATTGCCAACGATCTTCCAATCGTTGACCACAACTGTTTTGCCGTCGTCGATGATCGCGGCCATGTCGCAGGATCCGGACAGCTTTAGATCTTTGTACTCGTGAACGAATAGACGGCGCTCAAGGTTGTACTCCTCAGGCCAGCGCTCACCGAAGCCACGCTCAAGTGCATCGTGCACAGCGGTTCCGATAAATGGCTTCCAAGCGCCGTCGATCATGCGAGGAGTTAGCGCGAGCTTGCGAGCTACGCATTTACGGCAGTCCATGCCGACCTCTGAGATACCGATCTGGATCTGCTTTGAGCGCTCTGAGATGAACAGCTCTTCGATGCGCTTGATCCAAGTCTCAGCGGTGTGGACCGCTAGCTCTTCACGGGTGGCATCGACAACTGTGTCACCGATAATTTTGATGGTTGCCATGTCGTCTCCTTAGGCCATAACACTATCACTAGGGTCCGACATTTTTAGTTCGTCGATGACAAATAGACTTGGGAGCCCTATTTTCTGCTCTCCTTTAATTAGTCCGTTTAGTTCTGCCATCCTGCGAATAACAGGTCTGTGCTTGATGAGTTCCGCAAAAAGGTAGCTGTCGTTGTTCGCCAGATAATCAAACTCCGTTGCCTCAAGTGTCAGGTCAGTGTCTCCAGTGTGACTCCATGACTCATCAGCCAGTTTGCTTGCTTCCGCCTTTGCGTTTCGCATCATCATTTTGATAGTTGCTTGACGGTGCTCAAAAGTCATGTCTTCTGGGCGAATCTTTTGCCCATCTCTTGTTGTCCAGTAAATGCTCACTTCTGCTCTCCTTCTGTCAAAAGGATAACGAAACCGTTAGCCTTTTGCTCTCCCTCTAACGCTTCGTTCAACTGCTCCCACTCAGCGGCGGTCAACTTGATTGGTTCAGTCCAGTCTTGACCGTCTGACATTTGAGTTGCCTCACTCACTTCTGCTCTCCTTTGATGACAGTGGCTTGCAATTTCAATTCTTCTGCCTCAGCAAGTTTGTCTAGGTGGACTAACCAGAAAGCCCTGTCCATTAGCA
>JACCDI011411633.1_pt1 | contig 29225 bp, 35 predicted proteins | sample 7442791 | NCBI WGS metagenome assembly JACCDI01 (sample SAMN15323434, study PRJNA562643) | freshwater metagenome | isolation source: river surface water | place: USA:Blue River Watershed | collected 2017-08-15
ACCGCTGACGTGGATGTATGACCACTGGGAAGCGCACCGCCCCGAGCTTTGGGGTGATTAGCCGTTCGCCTGGGCAGCCCTGCTTCTTTGTTAGCTGGGACCATCTTCCTCTCTAGGACTGCCATGTACGACCGCAACATCTTGATCGAACAAACCGACCCCGAATTGTTCGCTGCCATCCAAGCCGAAAACGCTCGCCAAGAGCACCACATCGAGCTGATTGCCAGCGAGAACTACGCCTCCCCCGCCGTCATGGCCGCCCAAGGCAGCCAGCTGACCAACAAATACGCCGAAGGCTACCCCGGCAAGCGCTACTACGGTGGCTGCGAACACGTGGATGTGGCCGAGCAGTTGGCCATTGACCGCGTCAAACAACTCTTTGGTGCTGAAGCCGCCAACGTGCAACCGCATTGCGGCGCATCGGCCAACGAAGCCGTGTTCCTCGCGTTCTTGAAACCCGGCGACACCATCATGGGCATGAGCTTGGCCGAAGGCGGTCACTTGACGCACGGCATGGCCCTGAACATGTCTGGCAAATGGTTCAACGTCGTGTCTTACGGCTTGGACGCACAAGAAGCCATCGACTACGACGCGATGGAAGCCAAAGCCCGCGAACACAAACCCAAGCTCATCGTGGCCGGTGCATCCGCCTACAGCTTGCACATCGACTGGGCACGCTTTGCCAAGATCGCTAAGGAAGTTGGCGCGATCTTCATGGTCGATATGGCCCACTACGCTGGTTTGATTGCCGCAGGCCAATACCCCAACCCCGTGCCTCATGCAGACGTGGTGACCTCCACCACCCACAAGAGCTTGCGCGGCCCACGCGGCGGCATCATCTTGATGAAGGCCGAACACGAAAAAGCCATCAACAGCGCCATCTTCCCCGGCCTGCAAGGCGGCCCCTTGATGCACGTCATCGCCGCCAAGGCTGTGGCGTTCAAAGAAGCGTTGACGCCCGAATTCAAAACCTACCAACAGCAAGTGGTGACCAACGCCCGCATCGTGGCTGAGACCCTCACCGCACGCGGCCTGCGCATCGTCAGCGGTGGCACACAAAGCCACGTCATGTTGGTGGACCTGCGCTCGAAGAAGATCACCGGCAAGGAAGCCGAAGCCGCATTGGGCGCCGCCCACATGACGATCAACAAGAACGCCATCCCCAACGACCCCGAGAAGCCATTCGTGACCAGCGGCATCCGTGTGGGCACGCCCGCCATGACCACACGTGGCTTCAAGGACGAAGATGCTCGCATCACCGCTAATTTGATTGCCGACGTGTTGGATAACCCACACGACGAAGCCAACTTGGCCGCGGTGCGTGCCAAGGTGCATGCGCTGACTTCGAAGTTCCCTGTTTACAAGTAACTTGCATTCAACCCCCGTCCTGTGTGTCGGGGGTTTTTGTTTGTCTTCGCTTTTTTAGCTCGTGAAGGGTTCTCGCCGGATAGGGCACGGGTTGCTGGTGCGGCGGGCTCTTCATGCTGGGGTACCAAAAATCATCGCCCGCCACACCAGCAACCCGCGCTGTTTGAGGTTGAAATGGTTCGCTCGTTGCTTTGCAACTTCGTCAGAACAACGGGTACGAGTGAAACATGCGAGCGAAGCAAAGCATGACGCAGACTGAGGGTGTTTGGTATTGGCCGCTGCCGATTTCTGGTACTCCAGCATGAGGAAGCGGCCAATACCAAATGCCCTCAGCGAGCTCAGCAAATAAACAAGCCAACAAACGCAACGAAACACAAAAAGCAAAAGAGAACACAAAAAATGAAATGTCCCTTCTGCGGCCACCTAGAAACCCAAGTCGTTGAAACACGCATGTCCGAAGACGGCGACTCCGTGCGTCGCCGCCGTCAATGCGGTGCCTGCGAAAAACGTTACACCACCTACGAACGCCCCGACGTCAGTTTCCCCAACATCGTCAAAAAAGACGGCCGCCGCATCGAATACAAACGCGAAAAACTTCTCGAATCCATGGGTCTCGCCCTGCGCAAACGCCCCGTCAGCACTGAACAGGTCGACAACGCCATTGAGCGCATCGAAGAAAAACTCCTCAGTCTCGGTCAACGGGAAGTGCCCTCCACCCGCATTGGCGAGCTCGTCATGCGTGAACTTAAAAAACTCGACAAGGTCGCCTACATCCGCTTTGCCAGTGTGTACCGCAGCTTTGAAGACATCGACGACTTCAAAAGCTTGGTGGACGAAGTTCGCAAGTAGTTTTCGAGTCTCAGCCATGCGCTGACAACCCTTCAAAACCTAGCATTTGCAACATGCAAACGCTAGGTTTTTTTACGCCTTCGCCATGGCCCTCACGCGGTTTCACACTGGTTGAAATGTTGGTGTGCTTGGGGGTGCTTGGCGTCATGGCGTCCCTCGCCATCCCCGGCTGGCAACGCTTACAGGAACGTCACCGCATCGAAGCCGCACGCGATCAATTGGTGAGCGACTTGCAAGCCGCTCGCATCCGAGCCTTGCAGCGTGGTGAAGCCTTGCAACTCATGCGCCTGCAAAACTGCACATGGGGCACATCCATCAGCACGGACTGGAGTTGTGGCTGGCAACTGGTGGTGAAGGCAGACCAAACGGTGCTGCAAAGCACGCCACAACTCACGCCCCTGCAAATCACCTTTGCCAAAACAGATCCACTCGACGTCAGCACCCGTGGCGACTTAGGCACGGTAGGCGATCGATGGGTGATCAAATCTCGGCAAGCTGCGTTCAATATCTCGAACGTGTTGTGCCTCAGCAGCGCAGGCCGCTTGCGCTGGCAAGCGGGCGACACATGCAGCCACTGAAAAAGACTCTGATGGACCTGAGAACTCAATCAGGCATTGCCCTCCTCGAAGCCTTGATCGCGTTGTTGGTCTTGGCATTCGGCGTTCTGGGCTTGCTGTGGATACACCAACAAGCATCGATGCAGCAGCGGCAACAACTGATGCGTAGCATCGCCATGGGTCTGGCCGAGGACTTGGCTGAGCGAATAACCCTCAATGCGCCACAGCGCACCCTGTATGCCAAAGCATGGGGGCAAATCACAAGCACTGCGCCCGATTGCACAACCATTGCCTGTACGCCCCAAGACCTTGCTGCATGGGACATGCAGCAAGTCCAGCAATTGCTGAGCAACCAACTGCCCGAAGGAGATGTTGCTGTATTTGCAATGCTCAATCAGCCCGAGTGGTGGGGCATCGTCATTGCTTGGCGCGACGTCAACGAAACCTTCCGCACCGATGGCACCTCAGGCTCTCCCGCCTGCCCTGTACAAATGAGCTGCTGGCGTTTGTTCTTCGCTCCTACACGATGAACACCCGCCAAACACATCCCAACACGCAACACGGCTACACCTTGCCAGAGCTGTTGATTGGCATGGCACTGGGTTTATGGGTCATTGCCGCATCCACCGCGGCCTACGGCACGAGCAAACAAACTTGGAGCGCCATGGCTGCCGCAGATGCGGTGCACGCCAACGCACGCGTGGCATTGCGCAACATCCGCGAACAAACACACCTGATTGGCGCGGCCTACCTGATCGCCAGCCATCACAACGCGCAATTTGCCGTTGAACTCGCCCCCAGCGAAGACGCAGGGCAAGCTGCGTTATCTGGCGTCAACGGAAGCAAATACGTCGAAAGCCTCACGCTGAGTCATTGGCATGCGCTCGATGCCATCGACTGTCAGGGCAACACTGGCAGCACGCACACCAGCGTGCGCAGTGACTACAAACTCAACACCAACAAAGAGTTGAGCTGTAAAGACCTCAACCTCACTGGCAGTACCTACCAAGCGTTGGCCGAAGGCGTGGAAGATTTTCAACTGCGCTACGCCGAGGCCAACCCCAGCACGCAAACGATTCAATGGAAAACCGCCGACCAAGTGAGTGACATGGGCAAGGTGTTAGCCATCGAGGTGTGTTTGCGCGTAGCGAGCATCCACCCCGTGAATAACGCCAAGCCCAACCCAAGTCACACCGGATGCCAAGGTGAAGCCTTGCCCTCCGATGGCCGCGTGCGCCGCGCATTCAAGCGTGTCCTCGCTTTGCGCAACCGCGACGGAGTGATGCCATGAAAGCTCAGCATGGCTTTGCCTTGCCCACACTGATGGTCATGCTCGCACTGACCAGCCTCGCAGCATTGCTGGCTCTGCGCAACTTATGGGTCAACGAACAACTGCTCAACGCCGAAGCGGACCAACTGCGCACCCTGCACACAGCACATGCGGCACTCCCCTTGGCTGTGGCAGACATCGTAGGCACGCCCACCGACACCACACCCAACTTGCGCCACCTCGCAGGCAGTGCCACACAAACGCACGCGTTCTTTCCCACATCCATGGACGAATACGACACCTTGCGTCAGCGCCTGTCGCCCAACACCTGCAAAACGGGCATTTGTGCGCCGAATGCCCTCCACAACAGCACAGCCAAGGCCAGCTACTGGAAAACACAAACAGCCACAGCGTTCTCTATCTCCGCAGTCGACACACTGGGTGGCGGGAATACGGTCTGGTACTGGATAGAAGTTTTTCCGCAGGCGAACAGCCCCCAGGACAACTTCATTTACCGAATCACCGTACTTGCCCATGGCGTCATGCCCAGCACCACCACCGTACTGCAAGCCATTTGGGCGCGAACCACCCCCACCTCCCCCACAGGCCAGTGGCACAACTGGCATGTTTTGCAAGACTGAACAGACATGACACGCCAACCCAAAGGCTTCACCCTCATTGAACTGCTCATTGCGCTGGCTTGCGTGGCGCTCCTTGCCAGTCTTGCATGGCCTAGCTACCAAAGCCTCATCATGCGCAGCCAACGCGCCCAAGCGCGCGCTTCCCTGCTGCAAGCCGCGCATTGGATGGAACGCGCAGCAAGTGCCAACGGCCGCTATCCACTGGCAGCCGATGTGCCAACCAGCGTGCTGCAAGTGGATGGCCAACGCTACCAGATGACCGTCAACAGCACCGCACAAAGTTACACGCTCAGCGCAATACCTTTGGGCACACAAACCGCTGACGCTTGCGGTGTGTTGATCGTGAACCACTTAGGTGTACGCAGCGTGCAAGGCGCCAGCCAAACTGCCGCCCAGTGTTGGAGTCGCTGAACCCGCTCAGCGGCCTTGCGTGGCCGTTGATAATTGCACCATGACCTTTTCACCCCACGACACCGCCTTCATGCAACAAGCCCTCGGCTTAGCCCATGACGCGCTTTACCTCACCTCCCCCAACCCTCGCGTGGGTTGCGTCATCGTGAGCGCAAATGGCGTGGTGCTGGGCAGCGGCCACACCCAGCGTGCGGGCGAGGCCCATGCCGAAGTCATGGCCTTGCGCGACGCGCAAGCCAAGGGCCACAACGTGAAAGGCGCCACCGCTTACGTCACCTTGGAACCCTGTAGCCACCAAGGCCGCACAGGCCCATGCTGTGATGCACTGGCTGAGGCAGGCATGGCCCGCGTGGTGGTGGCTTTGCAAGATCCCAACCCTTTGGTGGCGGGCCAAGGCACCGCACGTTTGCGTGCTGCAGGCGTGCAGGTGGATGTGGGCTTGCTGGCCAACGAAGCGCATGACATGAACATCGGTTTTTTCAAACGTATGACCCAAGGCACACCCTGGGTGCGCATGAAAATCGCCGCCTCGCTCGACGGCCAAACTGCTTTGGAAAACGGCGTGAGCCAGTGGATCACCTCCGCCTCCTCACGTGATGACGGCCACGCGTGGCGCGCCCGCGCATGCGCCGTGCTCACTGGCATTGGTACTGTGCTCGAAGACGACCCACAGCTCGACGTACGCGCCGTGCCCACCTTCCGCCAACCCACGCTGGTGGTGATGGACAGTCAGCTCGAAACACCGCTCAACGCCAAACTCTTTCAACCGCAGCGCTCCGTGTGGATTTACTGCGCAATAGACAACGCCGAGCGACGCCAAGCACTTGAGGCCCAAGGCGCACAAGTGGTGTGTATGCCCAACGCCTCAGGAAAAGTAGATCTCGCAGCCATGCTCAAAGACCTTGGCACCAAGCAAATCAACGAGGTGCATGTGGAAGCGGGTCACAAGCTCAACGGTTCGTTCTTGCGCGAAGGCTTGGTGGACGAGCTGCTCACCTACCTCGCCCCCACGCTCATGGGCCAAGGCCGTGGCATGACCAACCTCGGGCCCTTCACATCCTTGAGCGATGCCAAAACCTTGTCGTTTCACGAAGTGACACAAATCGGCCCCGATTTAAGGATATTGGCCCGCCTCAGCCGGTAAGCAGGTCGTAAACCTGCGAAAATAGCGGGATGTTCACCGGAATCATCACCGGCGTGGGGCGCATCACCGCTGTCCACGACCTGGGTAGCTCTTTAAACCACGGCAAGCGTCTCACCCTCGAAGCGCCTGCTGGGTATCTCGACGACGTCGCACTGGGGGACAGCATCGCGCTCAACGGCGCTTGCATGACGGTCACCAGTTTCGACCTCGACACACACACCTTCACCATCGACATCTCCGCCGAATCACTGGCTCGCACCAGTGGCTTGGGTGAGGTCGGCCGCGTCAACTTGGAAAAAGCCTTGCGCGCCCACGACCGCTTAGGTGGCCACATCGTCTCAGGTCATGTGGACGGCATTGGCCACGTGAGCCACTTTGCCAAGGTGGGCGAAAGCTGGGAGCTGCGCATCATGGCCCCCACCGACCTGGCCAAGTACTTGGCGTACAAAGGCTCCATCACCATCAACGGTGTGAGCCTGACGGTGAACCGTGTGCAAGACTTTTTCGAGACGCAAGGCCCACTGGGTTTGCGTGGCGCAGAAGTCAGCATCAACCTCATTCCCCACACTGTCGAGAACACCGCTTTGGGCTCGCTCCAAACCGGCAGCACAGTGAACCTTGAAATTGACACCGTGGCCCGCTACGTTGAACGCATGTTGCGTGTCGACGCAACGCTGGGCAACGCCACCGCATTGAAAGCCTAACCATGAGCGCCACCCCAGGGTTAAAGCCCGTCGCCATTTCGCCTATTGAAGACATCGTGGCCGACATGAAGGCCGGTCGCATCGTGATCTTGGTCGATGAAGAAGACCGCGAGAACGAAGGCGATTTGGTGCTGGCGTCTGACCACGTCACCCCCGAGGCCATCAACTTCATGGCCCGCTTTGGCCGTGGCCTGATTTGCCTCACCCTCACCCGCGAGCGTTGCGAGTATTTGAAGCTCCCGCCCATGGCCGCACGCAATGGCACGGTGTATAGCACGGCGTTCACCGTCTCTATCGAGGCGGCTGAAGGCGTGACCACCGGCATTTCTGCCGCCGACCGCTCACGCACCATCGAAGTGGCCGTGGCTAAAGCGACGAAGCCGACCGATTTGGTACAGCCCGGCCACGTGTTCCCCCTGCAAGCGGTGGACGGTGGCGTGCTCATGCGCGCAGGCCACACCGAAGCGGGTTGCGACTTGGCCGCCATGGCCGGTTGCTCGCCCTCGTCTGTGATTTGCGAAATCATGAAAGACGACGGCACCATGGCCCGCCTGCCTGATTTGCAAATCTTCGCGGCCGAACACGGCTTGAAGATCGGCACCATTGCCGATCTGATTGCCTATCGCAGCCGCAACGAGTCGCTCGTGCACAAAGTCAGTTCACGCCCCATGCACACCGCACACGGCGATTTCACCGCCAACGCCTACAAAGACATGACCAGCGGTGCCGTGCACATGGCTTTGGTCAAAGGCACTTGGAGCGCAGACGCCGAAGTGTTGGCCCGTGTGCACGAACCCCTCTCTGTGCTTGATGCGCTCGAACCCAACCGCGTCATGCACTCGTGGGGTTTGGATGCGGCCTTGGCTCGCATCAGCACAGAAGGCACAGGCGTGGTGGTATTGCTCAACTGCGGCGAAAGCGGCGAACAACTGCTGGCCCAGTTTGATGGCACAGCCCGCTCAGCCCACGGCCCAGAGCGTGGTCGCATGGACCTGCGCAGCTATGGCGTCGGCGCTCAAATTTTGCGTGACTGCGGCGTGCACAAAATGCGCCTCATGGGCAACCCACGCCGCATGCCCAGCATGACAGGCTATGGCCTCGAAATCACGGGCTACCTCTCCAAAGAATAAAACTATGTTCATCTCTAACCTCGCCTCCACCACCACCCTCGACGGCAGCGCTTTGAAAATTGGCATCGTCCAAGCGCGCTTCAATGACGACATCACCAACGCACTGGCAGCGGCCTGCATCGCCGAACTCAAAGCCATGGGCGTGGCAGATGAGCGCATCACCCATGTGCATGTGCCGGGCGCCCTCGAAGTGCCTTTGGCCTTAGCCGCACTCGCGCAAATTGAAGACCCTGAACCGTTCAGCGCCCTCATCGCTTTGGGCTGCATCATCCGTGGCGAGACTTACCACTTTGAGTTGGTGGCCAACGAATCTGGTGCAGGCGTGACGCGCGTGGGCATGGACTACCACGTGCCCATTGCCAACGCCATCCTCACCACCGAAAACCTAGAGCAAGCCGTGGCCCGCCAAACCGACAAAGGCCGCGATGCAGCTCGCGTTGCGGTTGAGATGGCCTTGTTGCTGGAGAGCTTGGCATGAGCGAACAACACAAAAACGACGCGCCAAGCGCACGTAAAACAGCGAGCAACGGCACACTCAAAAGCGCTGCCAAATCTGGCCGCAGCCGTGCCCGCGAATTTGCATTGCAAGGGCTGTACCAGTTCTTGGTCGGCCAAAACGAAGCCGCTGACATTGATGTATTCACCCGAGACCTGAGCGGTTTTCACAAATCTGACTCGGTCCACTATGACGCTCTGTTGTATGGCTGCATTGAGCAACGCGAAATTTTGGACGCCTTGATTGAGCCCTTGCTCGATCGCAAATTCGATGAGATCTCTCCCATTGAACACGCGGTGATGTGGATGGGCGTGTATGAGTTTCAACACTGCATCGACGTGCCATGGCGCGTGGTGCTCAACGAATACATCGAACTCGCCAAATCGTTTGGCGGCACCGATGGCCACAAATACGTCAATGGCGTGCTCAACGGCTTAGCACCCAAGTTGCGCGCACTCGAAGTGGAGTCGGACCGTGCCAAAGGCAAAGCCTAAAGCTGATCAGCGACTGTTTGCCCCCGATGATCAGAATCGCCCAACGCGCACAACGCATTGAACCCTTCTATGTGATGGAGGTGGCCAAGGCCGCCGCCGAACGTGCCGCGGTGGTGGCGCACACCGATGCGCCCATGATTTTTTTGAACATCGGCGAGCCTGATTTCACCGCTCCGCCTTTGGTGCAAGAAGCTGCCACACGCGCTGTGCACGATGGCATCACGCAATACACACCTGCCTTGGGCGTTCCTGAGTTACGTGAACGCATCAGTGCTTGGTACCGCACGCGTTTTGGTGTGGATGTGCCCGCGCGACGGATCGTCATCACCGCAGGCGCATCGGCTGCGCTGCAGTTGGCTTGTTTGGCTTTGATTGAAGCGGGGGATGAATTGCTCATGCCCGACCCCAGCTACCCCTGCAACCGCCACTTTGTGAGCGCAGCAGAAGGTCGAGCCGTCTTGGTACCCACCACCGCTGCGCAACGTTTTCAGCTCAGCGCCGAAGACGTCCGCACACACTGGACGCCCCACACCAAAGGTGTGTTGCTGGCCTCACCCTCTAACCCCACCGGCACATCCATTCACCCCGACGAATTACATGCCATCCACCACGAGGTCAAACAACGCGGCGGCATGACCTTGATTGACGAAATTTATTTAGGCCTGAGCTATGACGCCCAGTTTGGACAAACTGCACTGGCCATCGATGAAGACATCATCAGCATCAACAGCTTCAGCAAGTACTTCAACATGACAGGTTGGCGTTTGGGATGGCTGGTCGTGCCCGATGCGCTGGTCCCCGTGGTGGAGCGTTTGGCCCAAAACCTGTTCATCTGCGCGAGCACCGTGGCACAACATGCCGCCCTCGCTTGTTTTGAAAACGCAAGCATTACCGAGTACGAACATCGCCGCGCAGAATTCAAGACACGCCGCGACTACTTCGTGCCGGCCCTCAACGCGCTAGGCCTGAATGTGCCTATCATGCCCGATGGCGCGTTTTACGCGTGGGCCGACTGCACACAAGCCGCCGTCAAATTGGACGTACAAGGCAGTTGGGACTTTGCGTTTGAAGTGATGCAGCAAGCCAATTTAGCCATCACCCCAGGGCGTGACTTTGGCCATGCCGACACCTCGCGCTTTGTGCGTTTTTCCACCGCCCGATCACTGCCTGAACTGCAGGCCGCGATTGGACGCTTACAAACTCTGCTGAGCTAATCCATGAGCACCGTTTTTGAACACCCCATTCGGGTTTATTGGGAAGACACCGATGCCGGCGGCATCGTGTTTTACGCCAACTACCTGAAATTTTTTGAACGTGCGCGCACCGAATGGCTGCGTAGTTTGGGTGTGGGCCAACACGCCTTACGCGTAGCAACCGGTGGCATGTTTGTGGTGAGTGAAACCGCCGTCAAATACCACCGCCCCGCCAAGCTTGACGACCAGCTACGTGTCACTGCCACACTGGCCGAAGGTGGTCGCGCCAGCCTCGTCATCTCTCAACAAGCATGGCTGGGTGAAACTTTACTTTGCGAAGGCACGATTCGTATCGGTTGGGTCGATGCCGCCACCATGAAGCCTGCGAGAATCCCCTCTTCTGTATTGGAACGCCTGACATGACACAAGACTTTTCCATCGTTCATTTATTGCTCAACGCCAGTTGGGTCGTGCAAGTGGTGGTGCTGATGCTGATGGGCGTCTCCATCACCAGCTGGGCTGCCATCTTCCGCAAGATTGGTGCTCTCAAACGTGTGAACGAACTCAACGACGAATTTGAACGCGACTTTTGGTCAGGCACCAGCCTGAACGAGTTGTTCGCCGCTGCAGCACAAAACGCCAAACACTCTGGCCCCATGGAACGCATCTTCGCCAGTGGCATGCGCGAGTACCAAAAACTGCGCGAGCGCCGCATCAACGACAGCAGCGCCTTGATGGACGGCGCCCGCCGCGCCATGCGCGCCAGCTACCAACGCGAGATGGATGCGATTGAATCCAACCTATCGTTGCTGGCTTCGGTCGGCTCTGTGTCGCCTTATGTGGGCTTGTTTGGTACGGTGTGGGGCATCATGCACGCCTTCACCGGTTTGGCCGGCATGCAACAAGTGACCTTGGCCAAAGTCGCGCCCGGTATTGCCGAGGCCTTGGTCGCCACTGCCATTGGTTTGTTTGCGGCCATTCCGGCTGTGTTGGCCTACAACCGCTTTTCACGAGACATTGACCGCGTGTCGATCAAGCTCGAAACCTTCATCGAAGAATTCAGCAACATTTTGCAGCGCAACGTCAGCGCCAGCACGATGGGCCACTGAGCAGGAAGACGCACATGGCTTCAATTGCCCCTCGCTCAGGACGCGGCCGACGCGCGATGAATGACATCAACATGGTGCCGTTCATTGACGTGATGTTGGTGTTGCTGATCATCTTCATGGTGACCGCGCCTCTCATCTCGCCCACTGTGATTGATTTGCCCAGCGTGGGCAAAGCCGCCAGCGTACCTGACCAAGTGATTCACGTGGAAATCAGCAAAGAAGAACGCATCACCGTCAAGAGCACAGGCGCCGTGAACAAGTCCGTCAGCTCCACCCTCAAAGGCTTGGCACGCGATGTACAAGAGCTGCAAGGCGAAAGCTCCCAAGGGCCTGTGGTCATCACGGCTGACCGCACCATCAAATACGAAACCGTGGTCAAAGCCATGGACACGCTGCAGCGTGCCGGCGTTCAACGCGTGGGCTTGGCCGTTCAATTGGTGGATTGATCTTTTCAAGCATGAGCGCACGCCCCAAGCACATCGAGTTTGCACCGCCCGCCCCCGAGGGCACAGGCCGCTCTCTAGGCGCGTCTTTGGTGGTGCATGCCTTGCTGATCGTGGCGCTCACTGCAGGCATCCAGTGGAAACAAGACAACAGTTTGTCGATCGAAGCTGAGCTGTGGTCGGCTGTGCCTATGGCAGCAGCCCCCAAACTGGTCGAAGTCGAAGCCCCGCCTCCACCCCCTGCACCCAAGCCAGAACCAACGCCCAAGCCGGTGGTGAAGGCGCCCGAACCACCCGCACCTAACCGCGATGCAGACATCGCCTTGGCCAAAAAACGCAAACTCGAAGAAGAGAAAAAAATCCAAGAAGCCTTGAAGGCTGAAGAGCGCCGCAAGGAAGAGGTGAAAAAAGAAGCCGAGAAAAAAGCCAAGGCCAAGCTCGAAGAAGACAAGCGCAAACTCGAAGCCAAAAAAGAGGAGGAGCGCAAAGAGAAAGAGCGTAAAGAAAAAGAGCGCGCTGAGAAAGAACGCAAAGACAAAGAAGCAAAAAAACAGGCTGAGCAAAAAGACAGCAAAGACGCTGCGGAAGAAGCCAAGAAGCTCGAAGCCATTCGCAAAGAAAACATGAAGCGCATAGCAGGCCTTGCGGGCGCCAGCGGCAGTGAAAACGCCACGGGTACCGCCATGAAATCTTCGGGCCCGTCGGACAGCTATGGTGGTCGCATCCGCGCACGCGTGAAGCCCAACATCACGTTTGACCCCAGCTCAGTCTCTGGCAACCCTGCCGCCGAGGTAGAGGTGCGCTGTGCGCCCGATGGCACCATCGTGAGCCGCAAACTCGTCAAATCCAGCGGCAACCCCGCATGGGACAACGCGGTACTCAAAGCCATCGACAAAACCGAAGTGTTGCCACGCGACACCGATGGACGTGTGCATTCACCGCTGCTCTTGGTATTCAAGCCCAACGACTAAACGGTAGAGGACACATCCGGTTGCTAGAGCGATCCATCACCGTTGATGTGCTGAAAGTATTGGCTGCACAGTGCATCGTCTGGCACCACTTTTCAGCCTACGGCCCCATGGCCGACGCCATGACACAGGTGTGGCCGCAGCTCATCGAGTGGCTGTACCGCAACGCCCGTTTGGCCGTGCAAGTGTTTTTGGTGGTCGGCGGTTATTTGGCGGCGCAATCGGTGATCAACAAACTCGTGCAGCGACCACTGGTGAGCATTGCCAAGCGCTACCTACGTTTGGCACCGTTTTACATGTGTGCCGTACTGGCCATCAGCATCGCAGTGGCTGTGTTGCGCAGCAGCATAGAGGCCGATTGGTTGCCGAACGCACCCAGCCTGTGGCAGCTGGTTGCGCATGGTGTGTTGCTTCAAGACCTGTTGGGGTTTGAAGCGCTCTCGAGTGGGACTTGGTATGTGGCGATCGATTTTCAACTCTATGCGCTTTTGATTTTGCTTTGCCATGTGCTGCAAACGCCCAACCATCAGCGTCTGTCGCTGTCTGTGGCCTTTTTGTGCGTGGCATCGATGTGGCAATTCAACCGTGTGGATGAGTTGGACATTTGGGCTATTTACTTCTTCGCAGCCTATGGTTTAGGTGTACTCGCCGCATGGGCCAAACGCTCCAACTTTGAAGCCCGTGTGTTTTGGCTGACGGTGCTGTTGGCCTTGGGCGCGTTGTGGTTTGAGTACCGTACACGACTGTCATTGGCCGTCGTCACAGCGGTATGGCTTGTCATCCAACCCAAAGGCGCGTTGCGATGGTCATTCATCCAACGTGTGGTGCATCGTTTGTCCAACAGTGCTTATGTGCTGTTTTTGACGCACTTTGGCGTCATCGTTGTGTTCAGCGCCCTGTGGAACAAAGCGGGGCTCAGCGATCCACACCTGGCCTTGGCGCTGACCAGCTTCGCTTGGCTGTGTTGTGTGGCGCTAGGTTTGGTGTTGCACGAAAAAGCAGAGGTACCGCTGCACCATTGGGTCACGCAAAGAACCCATGGCTTTTTGGCTCGGCGGAGCCGCCCCTAGGAGCTCAGTGCTTGCTCTGCTGGCGCATGCATTGCCATGCACACGTGCATGCCATTGCGGCCGTACCGATCGACATGGCGTAGACCGACGACAAGCCCCAGGCCTCACTCAAGGCGCCACCGCCTAACGCACCCAAAACGCCCGGCACGCCGTACCCGATCGAGGCATACAAAGCTTGTCCCCGTCCGCGCAAGCGTCCAGGAAAGTGGTGAGACAACAAGGCAATGCACGCCGTGTGTTGCGTGGCAAACGTGAGGGCATGCAACAGCTGAGCCAACAACAAAGCCAACAACCATTCAACCGCCCATGTGGTCAGCACCATGCGCAACACCATCGCAATGGCGCAAATGAACATCCACATCGACAAACTGAACATGGGCAGCCAGCGGCTTTGCGTGAAGAACCACACAATTTCAGCAGCCACCGACACAGCCCACAACACACCGATCATGGTTTTGCTGTAGCCCGCTTCGTCCAGGTAGAGCGAAAAGAACACATAGATGCCGATGTGCGACAACACATGAAAGAACACCGTGGCAAAAAACCATTGCACGCTGCGTTGACGCAACACGGGCATGACGGAGGGACGAACCTCGTCGTGATGCACCGCTTCTTTTCGGTTGGGAAGCCACCACACGCTCAGGTTGAGCAACACCAAGGAGCCCACCGACCACACCGGAAAGCTCTGCATGCCCTGCACTTCAAACCATGCACCCGCCACAAACACGGTGACCAAAAATCCGAGTGAACCCCACAGGCGTACACGGCCGTAGCGGCGGGAATCAAAGCCTTGGTCGGTGCTGACCAAATGAGCCAAGGCGGCCTCGCTCATGGGCATCATGGCGCTGGTGTGGATGAACATGAGCAGCAACACCACGGCAATCCACATCACACTGCCTTCAACCAACAAACCGGCTGAACAGATGAGCGCCGCGCCTGCGCAAAAACGCAACAACTTCACGCGTTCACCCGTATGGTCGCTCAACCAGCCCCAACCGTACGGCGCCAGCACACGCGTCGCCGCTTGCACAGCGGTGAGCAAGCCAATGATGGTGATTGAGAACCCTAAGTCTTTGAGCCACAGCGGCAAATACGGATTGAAAAATCCGATGTGTGCAAAATAACTGGCAGACAGCGCCGCAAAAGGAAAAAGCTGGAAACGAGAAAGCGCGTTACTCGAACGCGCTTGTGAAGTGGGCGATGCCAAAGCAGACCTGCGTGCTTAAACCATCAAGTGCCGTTATGGCCAGAGATATGACCGGGAATGGCAGGCATGGCGACGTTCACATCACCACATTGGGCGCGGTGTAACAAAGCATGGTCCATCACCACCAAGGCCAACAAGGCCTCGGCAATCGGTGTGGCACGGATGCCCACACAAGGGTCGTGACGCCCCTTGGTCACCACCTCGGTGGGTTGGCTGTTTTGGTCAATCGAGTCCCGTGGGCTCAAGATGGAGCTGGTGGGCTTGATGGCAATGCTCACGTCCAAGTCTTGGCCGGTGCTGATGCCGCCCAAAATGCCGCCCGCGTTATTGGTCGCAAAACCTTGCGGCGTGAGTGAATCACCATGCGTGGTGCCTCGCTGGGCCACACTCGCAAAGCCCGCGCCAATCTCTACACCTTTGACGGCATTCAGGCCCATCATGGCGTAGGCAATATCGGCATCTAAGCGGTCGTAAATGGGTTGACCTAAGCCCACAGGCATCCCACTGGCCACCACACGAATGCGTGCACCGCACGAGTCGCCCGCTTTGCGCAGGCTGTCCATATAGTCTTCAAAGGCTTGCACGTCTGCGCAAGGGGCATAGAACGGGTTGTGACCCACGTGATCCCAACTCTCGAAGGGAATGCTCATTTCACCCAGCTGTGTCATGCAGCCGTAAAACGTGGTGCCGTATTTTTCTTTGAGCCACTTCTTGGCCACCGCCCCAGCCGCCACAGTGGGCGCGGTCAAACGGGCGGATGAACGGCCGCCACCGCGTGGATCGCGAATGCCAAATTTTTGGAAATAGGTGTAGTCCGCGTGTCCTGGGCGGAAGGTTTGCAAGATATTGGCGTAGTCTTTGCTGCGCTGGTCTGTGTTCTGAATCAACAACGCAATCGGTGTGCCGGTGGTTTTGCCCTCGAATACACCTGACAAGATTTGCACTTGGTCAGGCTCGTTGCGTTGGGTCACGTGGCGGCTGGTACCTGGGCGACGACGGTCCAAGTCATGCTGGATGTCCGCCTCACACAGCGACATACCCGGAGGGCAGCCGTCAATCACGCAGCCAATGGCTGGGCCGTGGGATTCACCAAAGTTGGTGACGGTGAAAAGGGTTCCGAATGTATTGCCGCTCATGGGGTGAGATTATCCCACCACCAAGGGGCAGCTCACTTGTCGTCGGGATCTGGCGTGCCGCTGGGCCAGTCTTTGATGTAGGCCTTGAGCATCTTGTTCTCAAAGTTTTGGCTGTCCACCACTGACTTGGCGACGTCGTAAAAGCTGATCACACCTTGCAGTTGGCGATTGCCAATCACGGGCATGTAACGCGCATGGCTCTCCAACATCATGCGGCGCACATCGTCGATGTCGGTTTCGGGAGAGCATGTGAGAGGGTGGTCATCCATGGCGCTGCGCACGGTGTAGTCGCCTAAAGCGCCACCGTTGCGATGCAGCGCTTGAATCACTTCACGGAAGGTCAACATGCCGACCAGGTCGCCATGCTCCATGACCAACAAAGAGCCCATGTCTTTTTCTGCCATGATGCTCACGGCAGATACCAAGGGCTCCATGGGATCGATGGTGAACAAGGTACCGCCGCTTTGGCCTTTGACGCGCAGAATATCGCTGACTTTCATGGTTTATCTCCCCCAGTGAGGTTTCAAATATAGCCCACAATCACCAAAGAAATTCTGACAAAACACCCGAGAAAACCATGCCCGGCTACTCCGACCCCAACTTTGACACGCTCGCCTTGCACGCGGGCGCTGCCCCCGACCCTGCCACGGGCGCACGCGCCGTGCCGATTCACCTCAGCACCTCGTTTGTGTTTGAGTCGAGTGAACATGCCGCGTCGCTATTCAACTTAGAGCGCGCAGGCCATGTGTACAGCCGCATCAGCAACCCCACCAACGCCGTGCTCGAACAGCGCGTGTCGGCGTTAGAGGGTGGCATTGGGGCCATCACCACAGCCAGCGGGCAAGCGGCTTTGCACCTGTGTGTGGCCACGCTCATGGGCTCGGACTCGCACATCGTTGCCAGCACCGCGTTGTATGGTGGCTCGCACAACCTGTTGCACTACACCTTGAGTCGCTTTGGCATTGAGACCACCTTTGTCAAACCCAACGACCTCGACGCGTGGCGTGCGGCTGTGCGCCCCAGCACCAAATTGTTTTTTGGCGAGACGGTGGGCAACCCCGGCTTGGATGTGCTTGACATTCCCAACGTGGCGCAAATCGCCCACGAAGCAGGCGTACCGCTGCTGGTGGACAGCACACTGACCACGCCCTACTTGGTCAAGCCCTTTGAGCTGGGAGCCGATTTGGTGTATCACTCGGCCACCAAATTTTTGAATGGTCACGGCACCGTGATTGGCGGCGTGGTGGTGGATGGCGGCAGCTTTGACTGGGAGCAAAGCGGCAAGTTTGCAGAACTCACACAAAGCTACGAAGGCTTTCACAACATGGTGTTCAGCGAAGAGAGCACCGTGGGAGCCTTTTTGCTCCGTGCCCGACGCGAGGGCCTGCGCGACTTTGGCGCTTGCATGAGCCCGCACAGCGCTTGGCTGATTCTGCAAGGCATCGAAACGCTGTCGCTGCGCATGGACCGCCATATGGCCAACACCGAAAAAGTGGTGCAGTTTTTGGCCAACCATCCCATGGTGAGCCGCGTGGGCCATCCGCTGATCGAGAGTCACCCCAGCCACGCACTGGCCGAAAAGCTGCTGCGCTTTGGCGCACGTGGCGCAGGCTCGGTGTTCAGCTTTGACATTCGGGGCTCGCGTGAGCAAGGCAAGGCCTTCATCGAAGCGCTCCAAATTTTCAGCCACTTGGCCAATGTGGGCGACTGCCGCAGCTTGGTGATTCACCCCGCGAGCACCACCCACTTCCGCATGAGCGACGAGGCTTTGAGCGGTGCAGGCATTGGCCCCGGCACGATTCGTTTGTCCATTGGCTTGGAAGATGCCGACGATTTGATTGACGACTTGAAGCGCGCCTTGAAGGCCGCTGAAAAAGCCACAGCCAAGGCAGGTGCATGATGAAGCTCCCCCTGCACCCTACTCAAGCGCCCGCCTACGAAGCCTATGCCTACACCGGCGGCAAAGCCTTTGATGCCAAGCTGCCCACCGTGGTGTTGATTCACGGCGTACTCAACGACCACAGTGTTTGGATTTTGCAAAGCCGCTATTTGGCTCACCATGGTTTCAATGTGTTGGCGGTAGACTTGCCCGGCCATGGCCGCAGCGGCGGCGATGCACCCCGCAGCGTGCAAGAAGCGGCGGCCTTTGTGGCGCAGTTGCTCGACGCTGCTGGCGTTGAGCAAGCCGCCTTGGTGGGACACAGCTGGGGCTCGCTCATCGCCTTGCAAGCGGCGGCCGATTTGAAAGACCGCATCACGCACGCCGTGCTGGTAGGCACCGCGTTTCCCATGAAGGTGTCACCCGCTTTGATTGAGGCGTCATTGAACGAGCCCATGAAGGCCTTGAAGATGGTCAACGTGTTTTCACGCGCCACCTTAGCCGCACCGCCCTCAGCACTCGGGCCAGGCACTTGGGTATATGGCGCGTCGATGGCCTTGGGCCGACGTGTGTTGGCCAGCAACACCAAGGTGAACATTTTTCATCGTGGCTTTGTGGCATGCGACAGCTATGACCAAGGCTTAGAAGCCATGGCTGCACTCATCTGCCCTGTGTTGTTTGTGTTGGGTGAGCGTGACCAAATGACACCTCCGAAAGCCGCTAGGAGCTTGATAGACCAAGCTGCGGCCACGGGCAAAACCTACCGCGTGGTCAAGGTGCCCATGGGGCATCATCAAATGACCGAATCACCCGAAGAAACCTTGAAAGCGATGCACACGTTTTTAAGCGCACCACGCTGAGTGGTTCACAACACGTCGCGCAAGCGCAAGTCTTGCCACTTCATCCACAAGCCTTCGCTCTCGGCGCTGCGCACCAAGAGCAAGCGGTCCATCAAGGGTGTGAGCAAAGTTTGGTGCGGGTCAGCAAGCAAGACATAGCGCGATTCTTTTTCGTCGTGGTGGATGTTGGTGGACTCGCTCAAGCGTCCTACCCAATCCAAATCGACCAAGGTGCTCAAGACTTCTTCGAGTTGCAAAGGGTCAAGGTGCAGGGCTTCGCACAGCTGCATCAAGCTCAAGCCGCGTTCGTTGGCATGGCGTGCCACATTCAAACGTTGCAGCACCTCCAAGGCCAACTGGAAACGCCAACCCACGCTGCGGCCATCACGCTTGATGCCCCCCACCAAGCTGGGCAAGTTAGCCACCAGCACAGCACCGATGAGCACAATGGTCCAAGCCAAATAAATCCAGATGAGCAAAATCGGTAACGCTGCAAACGCGCCGTATATCGAAGAAAAAGTGGTCATCTTGCCAAAGTAATACACCAAGATTTTGCGGGCCACTTCTGTCGCAACGGCCACCCATAAACCGCCCACCAAAGCGTGACTCCAGCGTACTTGGGTGTAGGGCACGTACTTGAACAAAGCCGTGACCGTCCAGATCAACAAGAAAAACTCCAGCAGGTTGAGCAACCAGCGCATGTTGCTGGGTGTTTCAGACATCAAGCCTTGCGACACCGCCACCACTTGAGACAACAGCACAAAGCTCGCCCCCATGAGCAAAGGCCCCAATGTGATGGCCGACCAATACAGCAACATGGTTTGCGCCAAGGGGCGACGATGGCGCACACGCCAAATCGCGTTGAGCGTGCGGTCAATGGTGAACACCAAAGCCAAGGCCGACAGCAGCAAAGCCATGACACCGGCCACGCCTAAGCGACTGGCCTTACTAGAAAATTGAGTGATGTAGCCCAACACTTGGCGCGAAATGTTGTCGGGCACAAAGCTTTCAATCAAGCGCTTTTGCAACACAGCTTGAAAGTCACCAAACACAGGAAATGCCGTGATCACGGCCAAGGCCACCGTGACCATGGGGACCAAAGCAATGATGGTGGTGTAGGTCAGGCTGCCAGCGGTTTGACCCAATCGGTCCTCGCGAAAACGGGCACGCAAAGTTTGCGCAGCATGGCGCCAAGGGAAATCAAACAGACGGACGAAGAAGAGTTTGAGATGCGTGACAATCATGGGGCTGAATCATCCCACTTTCTATGCCTCAAGACGCCCACACCCTCGAAGAAAAATCGCTCGCCCATGTCACATGGACACGTCGCATCGCTGTGACAAGTCTGGCTGGACTCATCGTGTTGGGACTGGCGTGGGAGTTGTGGCTCGCGCCTGTGCGCCCAGGCGGCACCTTGCTCGCGCTCAAGGTGCTGCCCTTGTGTTTCCCGCTCACGGGCCTGTTGAAAAACCGCATGTACACCTACCGTTGGTTGAGCCTGTTGATTTGGCTGTACTTCACCGAAGGCGTGGTGCGCGCATGGGGCGATACGTCCCCCAGCAACTATTTGGCTTTGATTGAAGTGGTGTTGTGTTTGGCCTTGTTTGCATCGTGTGCACTGCATGTCCGTCTGCGCTTAAAGCATGCCAAAGCAAACCTCCAGGCAGAGGTATCCAGCGTTTAAGAAACTTGCCGCTGTGGGGCTGGAATATCGATGCCAACCAGCATGTCGATCAACTCTGGCAAAGTATTTGCACCCATCTTGTCCATCACACGTGCGCGATGCAACTTGATGGTGGCAGATGCGCCACCATCGATGGTGGCAATTTGTTGGTTGGAATAACCGCGAACCATCCAATGACACACTTCCATTTCGCGAGGTGTCAACCGTTTCAGACGCTCTGAGACTTGCAAATTTTTATCAGCCTCCACAAGTGCCATTTCAGACATGCGCATGGCACTTTGAATCACGTTCATCATGGCTTGCGCTGTGAAGGGCTTGAGCAAGAAGTCAACTGCGCCTTGCTTCATGGCTGCAATGATTTCCTCTGGACGACTGTCACCGCTGACAAAAATAATGGGCACGTTATGAGCCAGCGTTTTCAATTGAGACTGCAGTCCTACACCAGTGGTGCCCGGCATGCGCATGTCTAAAAGAATGACCGAAGGCTTGGGCACCACAGGGTTGGCTAAAAAAGCATCCGCACAGTCGTACAAGCTCACCTCATAGCCCGCACGCTCAAGCATGGTGCACAAACTGCGTCGAACCGAAGCGTCATCATCGATGACGATGACATGACCAAGCTTTTGCAATTCATCAATGTGATTTGTCATCGTGACTGCTCATCATTCCGTACAACTTAGCACCATGCTCAATCGCCATGGTGGCGTATGAAATATTGCCCTTCACGTCTGCCCCCGAATGCAACTCAACACGCCCTGTTGACTCGATATTACCGGTCACCACACCGTTGACTACAGCTTGTTGGGCATTGATGTCGCCTTCCACATGCGCCTGAGACAAGACAGACAACTGAGCATTAGGACTACCGTTGACATCGATATTGCCAACCACGTGACCTTTGAGTTGCACCACGTCTTGCGAGACGATATTGCCAACTACCACAGCCGATTGACCGATGATGGTTTTTTCAGCGGCAGCTTCTTGGTCTGACTGCCCAAACTTCATCTTCTTAAACATAGATTAGCGAGCGACCGGAACTTCAACCAGCCTTAATCGATTGATATTGCCATCTGGCAATGAGATGCGTCCACCCTGGAAATAAATCTGCGCATTTTGCAAGCCAGCACCCGATAGCTGCCACGGTGACACCCCATAGACGCTGCGGTTTTCACCAGCTTTGAGCTGAAGCAAAGTTGCTTGTCTATCGCCATCCACCACGCACACTTCGATGTTGGCCGTGCTCACGAAATACACATAGCGACCTTCTTTTTTTGCAAACAACGAGGTCACCTGAGGCATCGCATCGCTGGAATAAGCACAGGCACCCACTTTAGCAGTAGCAGCGTTAGTTGAAGCAGCAACAGGGGCTGCAGATGATGCAGGTACGGCCATCACTGAAGCCGAAGCCACGGCGCTCGCAACGACCGGTGTAGGTGCAAAAGCCAGCGGGGCAACAGACGGCAATGAAGCCACCAAAGAGGCAGCAGAAGCAACAACCACGGGCACAGAGGCGGCTCGTTCGGCAACGTCTGGCACAGCTGCGGGTGATGATGCATTTGATGCGGCAGGCGCCAGCTCAGCGCTGCTTTGCATGCCGTTCCAAACAAACAATGCGATCGCACCCACCAACAACAACAAGGCACCCACCACATGCTGATGCGCCTTGAGCTTCTCCGTCACTGTAGCCAGCACGTGAGAAGTTGAGCGATTGATGACTGGCTGATGACTCATCGCCACAATCTGGTCCAGCGTATTCAAATGCGCCTCGGCTACTTTGTCTGCATCACGCAAATCTTCTGGCACTTCTACCGTGGGAGGCTCGGCCCCCAAGATCATCAATAACCGCTTATACGCTTGTCGCTTGATCGCATCTGAATAAAACAAGCTATCGCTGGCATCTGTTTCTAGCTGACGCACCTGTGGCACAGATAAGCATGCCGTGCGTGCTAAGACAGCATGATCCATCCCCGCAGCCTCGCGCAATTGACGCAAGTATTGCGGGTCACACGTGTCATAGACATTGCGTTTGGTTTCTGAGGGTTCGTTGGATGTCATGTTTGACAGCTTTGTCACAACTTGGATAAAAATAAAACGATACTGTCGCAGTGCAAGCAATAGGCGTCAATACGCCACGTGGCGTAGATAACTTTAATACTCATGGCGAATTGACCGCTATGCTAACGACCGAAACGCCGTCTGGACTTAAACTCTGATTCAGTTTTTTACCCAATTACCCTTATGCGCCCTATTCGCCATCAATACGAAGATTTCATGCAACACGTGGACACCCATGGGGTTGCCAAGACCGATCGGACCGGAACAGGCACCAAAAGTGTGTTCGGCTATCAAATGCGCTTTGACTTGAATGAGGGTTTTCCTCTGGTCACCACCAAAAAAGTGCATCTGCGCTCCATCATCCAAGAACTGCTCTGGTTTTTGACGGGGTCAAGCAACAACAACTGGCTCAAAGAGCGCAACGTGACGATTTGGGACGAGTGGGCCCGTGAAGACGGTGACTTGGGCCCCGTGTACGGCGTGCAGTGGCGCAGCTGGCCTACGCCCGATGGCGGCCACATCGACCAAATTCAGCAAGTCATCGATACCCTCAAGAGCAACCCTGACAGCCGTCGCATCATTGTGAGTGCCTGGAACGTGGCTGAACTTGACAAGATGGCACTCATGCCTTGCCATGCGTTCTTTCAGTTCTATGTGGCACCCGCACAAAACCCCGGCGAAAAAGCCAAGCTCAGCTGCCAGCTGTACCAACGAAGCGCCGACATTTTCTTGGGCGTGCCCTTTAACATCGCCAGCTACGCACTGCTCACCCACATGGTGGCGCAACAGTGCGACTTGGATGTGGGCGACTTCATCTGGACAGGTGGCGATTGCCACATCTACAGCAACCACCACGAACAAGTGGCCTTGCAGCTGAGCCGCGAGCCATTCGCGTACCCCACGCTGCATATCAAACGCAAACCCGACTCCATCTTCGACTACCAATACGAAGACTTCGAGGTGTTGGACTACCAATGCCATGAGGCCATCAAAGCGCCTGTGGCCGTCTAATCAAGCAGTTAAAGATGGCATTGCATTTGATTTTTGCGCGTGCGCGCAACGGCGTGATCGGTAAAGACAACACATTACCTTGGCACTTGCCCGAAGACCTCGCCCACTTCAAACAGACGACCCTAGGACAGCCCGTGGTCATGGGTCGCAAAACGTGGGAATCACTCCCGCCGAAATTTCGCCCTCTGCCCGGCCGAACCAACATCGTGATCACGCGTCAAACCAGTTGGCAGGCTGAAGGCGCTGTCGTGGCTCACTCCATTGAAGAGGCGGTGCAGCAATGTCCTGCTGACGCACACGTGTGGGTAATTGGCGGCGCAGAGGTCTATGCCCAAGCCATGCCTTTGGCCCAATGTGCTGTGGTCACCGAAATTGACGCCGACTTTGAAGGCGATGCCTTTGCACCCACCTTTGACACCAGCTGGCAAGAAACCGAGCGCACCAAACACCTGGCAGCGAATGGTTTGACCTACAGTTTCGTCACCTTCAAACGCACCATTTAACGAGGAGTACATCTATGTCTGGACACGGTTTTCACGTTCACGGCCCACACGACCACGAGCTAGAGCATGCAGCGCAAGGTCATGGCAACAACTCAACCAACAAAATTGCCATGTTCACCGCCATCATCGCTACGGTGGGTGCGATTTTTGGCTACATGGGCGGAGCGACACAAGCCAACGCAGGCTTGTACAAAAACGATGCCGCCATCAAAAAGACCGAAGCCTCTAACCAATGGAATTACTACCAAGCCAAGAGCAGCAAGCAAAACTTGATGGAACTGGCTTTGGAGTTGGCGCCTGCTGCCAAGAAGGACCATTACGAAGAACAAATCAAGCGCTACAAAGCCGAGAAGGCAGAGATCAAATTGAATGCGGAAAAGCTGGAAGCCCAAGCCACCCAATTTGATGAAATGTCAGAAGCCGAGTTGCACCAGCACCACCGTTGGGCGCAAGCCACCACGGTACTGCAAGTGGCGATTGCATTGGCTGCCATTGCCCTGCTGACTCGCAAAACTTGGGTCGAATACGCGATGTTTGGCACGGGTGCGCTCGGCGTTGGCGTGGGCATCTTGGCGGCTCTTCATATTTAAAAAATACACATGCAACTCGCCACCTGGAACGTCAACTCACTCACCGTGCGTTTGCCACAAGTGTTGGACTGGTTGGCAGCCAACCCTGTCGATGCCTTGGTGCTGCAAGAAACCAAATGCACGGACGATAAGTTTCCCAAAGAAGCGATCGAAGCTGCCGGCTACAAGGTGGCGTTCTTTGGCCAAAAAACATACAACGGCGTGGCCTTGCTCTCGCGCAACGATGCCAGCGATGTGGTGAAAAACATTCCAGGTTTCGAAGACGAGATGGCCCGTGTGATTGCAGGCACGGTTGATGGCGTGCGTGTGATTGGCGCGTACTTTCCCAATGGTCAAGCCCCTGACAGCGACAAGTTCGTTTACAAAATGCGTTGGCTCGAAGCCTTGCAAAACTGGCTGCGTGAGGAACTCAAACAACACCCAAAGCTGGTGCTGATGGGAGACTTCAACATCACCGTGGACGACCGCGATGTGTGGGACCCTGTAGGCTTGAAAGACACCATTCACTGCACCATCGAAGAACGAGCACACTTCCAATCGCTGCTTGACCTCGGTACCCACGATGCGTTCCGGTTATTTGAACAAGCCGAAAAAAGCTACAGCTGGTGGGACTACCGCGAGTTTGCATTCCGCCGCAACCGTGGCTTACGCATTGACCACATTTTGGTGAGTGATGCGCTCAAACCCCACGTGCAAAGCTGCGTGATTGACAAAGCCCCTCGCAAAAACGAGCGACCCAGCGACCACACGCCGGTCGTCGTGACACTCGCTTAATCAAACACAAGCCCTTTAACAAGGGACTTGTGTGCATCAATCATCCAAACCCAACTCTTGAATTTTGCGGGTGATGGTGTTACGGCCAATGCCCAACTTCTGAGCGGCCTCAATACGGCGGCCTCGCGTATTGGCCAAGGCGGTTTGAATCAACTTAGCCTCTACGCGATTGACCAACACATCCCACACATCGGTGCGGCCTGCCACCAGCAAGCTCATAGCTTCAGCCTCTAAGCCCTGCTCCCAATCTGCGCCGGGCATATTGAGGACCACTGGGGCCAGCCCAGTGTCACTCGCCAAGCTGGATGCATTGGATACCTGCGGCGCATCCGTGGTTGACGCCGCATGAAAACCCGACGTGTCTTGACCCACGTGACTCATGGCGGCCAGCGCTTCACCCGTCAAGGTCACTTCGGGCGGTAAATCTTTGGGCTCAATCACTTGCGCAGGTGCCATGACCGTTAGCCAGTGGCAGATGTTTTCAAGCTGACGCACATTGCCCGGAAACGAAAACTGATTGAGCACCGTTTGGGCGCTATCGGCAATTCGTTTGGGTTCGACGCCCAATTGTTGTGCACTCTGCTGCAAAAAGTGGCGCGTCAAAGTGGGGATGTCTTCACGGCGTTCGCGCAACGCGGGCAAGCGCAGACGGATCACATTCAGGCGGTGAAACAAGTCTTCACGAAACACGCCATCTTTGACGCGCTTTTCTAAATCTTGATGCGTGGCTGCAATCACGCGCACATTGGCTTTGATGGCGTTGTGTCCGCCCACGCGGTAATAGGTACCGTCACTGAGCACGCGCAACAAACGCGTTTGCAAATCAAACGGCATGTCACCAATTTCATCCAGGAACAAGGTGCCACCTTCGGCCTGCTCGAAGCGACCACGGCGCGTGGTTTGCGCCCCCGTGAAAGCGCCACGCTCGTGACCGAAAAGCTCACTCTCAAGCAAATCTTTGGGAATCGCAGCTGTGTTGATAGCCACAAACGGACCTTTGTTACCGGCGTCACCGCGTGGTGAATGCTTGTGCAGGGCGCGGGCCACCAGCTCTTTGCCAGAACCGCTTTCGCCCGTGATCATTACCGTCACATGGCTTTGGCTTAGGCGGCCAATGGCGCGAAACACGTCTTGCATAGCCGGTGCTTGGCCCAGCATTTCAGGTGTTTCGTCTTGCGCTTCACTTTGGGCTTGCTCGCGCTGGCTCTCATCCAACGCGCGGCGAATCAGCTCGACCGCCTTGGGCAAATCAAACGGTTTGGGCAGGTATTCAAATGCACCGCCTTGAAAAGCTGAGACAGCGCTGTCTAAATCAGAAAACGCCGTCATGATGATGACGGGCAAAGATGGCAAACGCTCTTTCACTTTGGTGAGCAAATCCAAGCCAGAACCGCCTGGCATGCGAATGTCGCTGACCAAGATTTGTGGGCCGTCTTCCTCGCTCACAGAGTCGAGCGCTTGCAGCACCTCGCGTGGACTGGTGAAACTGCGGGTGGGCAGGTTCTCGCGCAACAGTGCTTTTTCCAGCACGAAGCGAATTGACTGGTCGTCATCCACAATCCAAATCGATTTCATCTCGGCACTTTCTTCTGTAAGTTAGGGGCCAACTGCGACTTCAAGGCAAGGGGATGAGGATTTTGAAATCCGTACGTCCCGGCACACTGTCACACTCAATCAAGCCATGGTGCTGCTGCACAAACGTTTGCGCCAAATTCAGCCCCAAGCCCGAACCGCCATCTCGCCCGGACACCAAAGGAAAAAACAATCGGTCTTTGATGTCTTGCGGGATGCCTGGCCCGTTGTCGATGACATGCAATTCCAATGCCAACCGGTAGCGCTGTTTGCCAAACGTCACTTGTCGGCTGATACGACTGCGCAACACGATTTCTGCATCGCCGTCAGACACCCTGTCCACCAAAGCCTGCGCTGCGTTGTGCACGATATTGAGCACGGCCTGAATCAACTGCTCGCGATCACCACGAAACTCTGGAATCGACGTGTCGTAGTCACGCACCACCCGCAGCCCTTTCGGAAATTCAGCCACGATAAGACTGCGCACCCGTTCACACACCTCATGAATGTTCACATCGCCCACCACATGCGGGCGACGGTGTGGCGCTAACAAACGATCGACCAACAACTGCAGTCGGTCAGCCTCATGGATGATGACTTGGGTGTATTCGATGAGGTCTTTGCTCTCAATTTCCATTTGAAGCAATTGGGCAGCTCCGCGAATGCCACCCAACGGATTCTTGATTTCATGGGCTAAGTTACGAATCAGCTCTTTGTTGGCTTGGGCTTGGTCAATCAAACGCTCTTCGCGGTCTTGGCGGGTTTGCTGCTCCAAGGGCAGCAGTTCGACCAGCACCTCTCCAGCGACCTCAGTGGGGGCCACAATCACGTGAACAGGCAGTGGGTCTTGCAATGGACGACGCAATTGCGCGTCATAGCGCAGTGTGGCAAATGCTTGGGTTTGAGCCCCCTGCAGTGCATTGATGAACGACTCAGGCTCCGTGAAGTAGCTGGCCAGTGCCGCGCCTTCAATGACGCGACGCGACACCCCCATCATGTCTTCCAAGGCTGCATTGGCAAAGATCACCACACCATCCGTACGCACCACCGCCACCAAAGTGGCCAGCAAATCAAATGCCGTCGTGTAAGGTGATGGGCTTGGGGTTGTTGAAGAAGATGTCATGGCTTGGCTCCGGCTGATGCACGCGAAAGTTCGCGCTGCAAGCCTGCAATATCAGCCTCTGTGCGTTGCAGGGCTTGGCGTAATTGCGTCGTACGGTCTTGGTATTTTTGAGGCTGCCTGAATTCATCAGCTCGACGCTCGGGCTCTCCATCGTTCCACTCACGCAGCAAATCAGCATACAGTTTTTGCGCACGTTGCAACTCGACTTGCAACACCGTCTGCGCCTGCGCATCGCGTTGCCGCTGCAGCTCACCATCGACTTTGGTGACACCTGCAGCCTGAGAACTGCTGGGCGTTGACGAAGCAGCCGCTTGCGAACCTTGCACCTTCGTGCCCTCAATCACCGTCACACTGCTGCCGGTCAAAGGCTTGCAGTTGGCTGCTGGATCTGGTTGGTTGGTGTAGGCGCTGCCGCAGCGATAAATACGCTGTGGCTCCGATGTGGCGCAGGCCATGAGCGCAACACCACCGCAAGCCATGATCAGGCATGCGCGAACAAAACTGAACAATCTCAAGTGCATCTAAAAGTCATGTTGAAACAAAAAAGGACGGCTCGCGCCGTCCTTTGATTGCACACTTCGTTGCAATGAATTACAGCGAGTAGTACATGTCGTATTCGACAGGAGACACTTCCACGCGGCTACGGGTCACTTCTTGCATCTTCAATTCGATGTAAGAGTCAATCCATGAGTCGGTGAACACGCCACCTTTGGTCAAGAAGGCGCGGTCTTTGTCGAGGGCTTCCAAAGCTTGGTCCAAGCTAGAGCAAACGGTTGGCACCAACTTGTCTTCCTCGGGTGGGAGGTGGTACAAGTCTTTGGTCGCTGCTTCGCCGGGGTGGATCTTGTTCTCGATACCATCCAAACCAGCCATCAACAAGGCTGCGAAGCCGAGGTATGGGTTGCACAATGGATCTGGGAAACGAGCTTCCACGCGGCGTGCTTTGTCAGATGCCACGTTAGGAATACGGATAGAAGCAGAGCGGTTCTTGGCAGAGTAAGCCAA
>JACCDI010202772.1_pt1 | contig 29218 bp, 25 predicted proteins | sample 7442791 | NCBI WGS metagenome assembly JACCDI01 (sample SAMN15323434, study PRJNA562643) | freshwater metagenome | isolation source: river surface water | place: USA:Blue River Watershed | collected 2017-08-15
ACCTGTTGGATTGTTTGGATTGATTAGTATTGCAGTCTCACATTTTTTAGCCTTTTTAAATTTTATATAATCTTCAATATTTATCTGATAATTATTTATTTTATCTAATTGATAGTATTCTATATTAGAGGTTGGTCTTTTAAATTCATAATAAGATGAGAATGTGGGAATTGGAAGTGCTATATTTTTTCCAGCAAAATTATGCATAGCGGATTGAATAACTTCAATAGCTCCATTACCTACAAAGATATTTTCAGAATCAATTTTAATAATTTTAGACACTTTTTTTGCCACATCATAATTTTGAGGTGGATAATATTCAAGTATATCTCGGAGTTCTTTAGATCCAGCTAAAGCATTAAATTTATCTATAAATAAATCTGTTGCATAAGGATTAGATAAAAAGCACGCATCTACTTTTATTTTAAGTTCAGGAATCTCATTAAGCATTGTTCCAATGCTTGGCGAGTGTGAACCGCTTTCAATTTTTAATTCTCTCAGCTTATTTTTAATTTCTTTAGGGTTCATATTTTATTAGTTGAAATATTGGTAAAATTTATGATTTGCAATTTCTAGCATGTATTTGTCTCCTTCAGTGTCACCATATGCGTATATAAAATTATACTTTTCCAAATTGATACTTTGTTTAATTCTTATTAATTTTTCTTCATAATTGCAATCTCTACCTAAATAATTATTTAAACCACTATCAATATTATTAGTAATTAAGCCGATATTTTTTTTTAAGCACCAGTCATTTAAAATTAAATCAATAGAAGCTGAAACTATATACACATCATCATTATTAATTAAATGATTATCAATAGCTTCTAATGCTGATGTTTTAATTAATTCAGGTAAAATCATTTTAGCATAATTATCACCAAGGGCTACTAAGTCAGCATATTTTTTATTATGAAAAAATGCTTCAATTCTTGATTTCTTTAGTTTGTCTAAATCAATGAAACCGAGTTTGTAACCGATGTTATCTATAATATTGAATAGATATTTATAATAAAAAAAATTTAAAGAATTTGGTTCAATAAATTTAAAAAAATCACTTAATGTATCTTTTTTTGTGATAGTTCCATCAAAATCGAAAAGTGCTAAGTTTTTACTCATTTTATGTAAGACAGAAATACGTTTTGTTTCCCTTCATTGATTTTTATAAAGGGTTTGTTAAAGGATAAAATAACTTCTACAGAATCAGGAATTCTTTGTGCCAAATCGTTTTTTATATTATCTATTTCAGTTTGTGTCAAATCTACTGCAGAAATAATAACTTCTATAGAATTTATTTTATGCTGAATTATTTGCCATCTATTAATTCTTTGATAACTTTCAAACAATGTATAAAAATTAACTGTAGGTATTTTATATCCTTCAGGAGTTAATATATTTGTGTCACTTCTTCCAATTATATTTTTTATTCCGATTAAATTTCTTCTACAGGAACATTGTGTATCTGCAATCTCAGCTAAGTCCCCAGTTTCATATCTTATTAATGGCATAGCTTTATTATGCAAATTCGTCCCAATTATCTTTTTGAATTTTTCATTGTCTGAATCTAATAACTCCAAATAGCCATATTCATCATAATTATGCATTAATTCATGTCTTTCACAATCTCCCATCATTACACAAACCTCTGCAAGACCATAATGGTTAGAAATTTTAGTTTTCAAACTTGATTCGATAAATTCTCTATCTACATCACTTAAAACTTCGGAGGCAGTTAATATAAGTTTTAAAGTTGGAATACGTATTTCATGCTTCTTTACATATTGTGCAAGTGTTAAAATTGAGGACGGATATCCTCTTATAATCTTTGTTTTTCTCTTTATTATAGTATTTATATATAATTCTAAATTTTCTTCATTTAAATGAAACGGACTATAATAAGTAAAATTTCTAATTGAATCTGACTTAATGAGTGGTTCACCTTGTTTTGGTGAATAACTTCTAATAATTGCCATTTCATCACGAAAATTATATCCGCCCCATTTCCAATGCCTCCATATAACAGCTTGCTCAACCTCCCACGCTCTTGTAGAAACTGCAACCTCGAAAGGTTCACCAGTTGAGCCAGATGTTCTCATTGGAAAACTATATTCTGTAAATTTAGGATTGACTAATTTATGTTTATTTTTTTTTGCTTGATACTTTGTTAGAATTGGTATTTTTTTCATGTCGTCTAAAGACAAAAAATCGACATTTGGATCAAAATTAATATCATTGAATAACTCTTTATAATATGGTACATTCTCATATGATTCTATCAATAATTCACGTAACTTAATAAATTGATATTGAATAATTTTATCTTTTTTCCAAAATTGGGATTTAATTAGAAAAAAATTATAACGCAAAATGCCATTCAATGTCATTGAAAGGTCTTTCCATAAGGGAATTTTTATCATACTAATATTAAAATTTCCAAAGTGATCTATTTTGTCTGTAACTAGATAGATAAACTAAAAGTCTAGAGAAATTTGAAAATGCATTTGGTCCTATTATTCTTAATATAAGCCGTAAAATCATATTTACAATTATAAATTTTGAGTTATGTGAAGCTAAATTTGATGTTCCCATTGTATGGTATACTTCGTTATTTTTTTGAAGCAAATAATTTTGTTTAATAAATTTCTTCAAAATTCCTTGAGAATCAAATGGATTGTGATTAAAATCAAGTTCATAATATATTGCCGCATATGCTCTTCTTAATGTTGGAGAGATATACGTACCATTCGTCATGTAGTCATATGAATATTTTACTTTTGATAATTTATATTCATAGTTAATTAGATTTTCAGCGTATTTAACACAAATTTCTGTGAGATCTTGTCGTCCTTCATTAATCCACTTATGCGGTCTTTTTGAAATTTTATACGGGTTATTAATATCAAACGAGCTAAAATGAAAAAATTTTAACTTAGTTTCATTATTCACTATAAATTCATTTTCATTAATTGACAATGATCTCTCATGAATATTCCAAAATGCCATATTGTAACCTTTATCAAATAATATTTTTATACCACTAAAAAAACAAGGTGCTAAACTAACCCACTTTTGATCAACGGAAAGACCAAATTGAGATTCTGCAAAACATAAATTTATACATCTTTCCGACCACCAGTTTAAAAATTCTATACCCTCATTTGAATCATTAACTGCATAAAAACCTAAGTTAAAAGATCCAAATCTCATTAAACCCAAGTCATAATTTTCTTTAATATCATTAATTGGGGTAATATAATGAGGAGTTAGTAAAATTGGATATGTGTCTAATAAAAGATTAAGTTCGCTTAAATCCGAGTATACACATATATCTGGATCTAGATAAATTACTTTTTTAAAATCTTTAAGTAATCTAAGTGTCAATAAAGGTTTTATAGAAGTACTAAACTCAGTAACATCATACATAAATGCTAAATGTTTCAACCTTTCAATATTCTCTTCTTCTACCCATTTTATATCATAAAATGGCAGATCTGGTACCAAATCATTTTTAATATCAGCGACATAAATTTGTAATTTAATTCCAGTTTCTTTAAATAATGAATCTGCTAAAACAAAAGCCTTAGGTAAATATGAAATATTACAAACTGTAAAATAGGTTATATCATTTTTCATTTTTTTTGAATAATTTAAATATAATTTGTGTAAGAAAATAATAAAATAATGACTTGATTAGTAATAATGACGCTTTGGGAGAATATAATGAAAAAGATTTTTTAATAAGTTTTATATGAGATGAAATAAAATCTATATTTCGTTTATAATTATATGACCTACCTCTAAATGTGATTCCCAAAATATTTACGGAATTATTGCCTTGTTCATCATCATGATTTAAACCTGGTACATTATATATCTCGGTAACCAAATATTTATTTTTTTTACAATTAATACAGAATGCATAATCAACTCCATCCACGAAAAAATCAAGATCAAACCATTTAAAATGATCGAACTTATTTAACATATATAATGAACCACTATTTATTGTATAATAAACATTATAAATTGAATATTTATTGATTTCAAATTTAGAAATAGTGTTTGAATTTCTGTAATTTGTTGGGAAATCTCTAAAAGTAGTACAAGCAATATTATTTAAAGTGGAAATATTGCTATTAAGACAGTTTAAATAAATACTAATAAAATTTAAAGTTTCTTCATTAAATATTGTATCCTGATCAAAATACAATAATGAAGTAAAACCATTTTTTTTAGCAATAGCACATAAATAGTTCAGGCCAACTGACAAACCCTCATTTCTGAAATTTGAATAATAATGGATATTTTGATGAATAAATTTTTGGGTATTATTTATTTCATCATTATCGTAAATAAATATTTTGTAACCATTGCTTGAATGTTTTAAAATTCGATCAATGGTATTATTTGTTGGCTTGTATAAAATAAAACCTAAAGCTAATTTAGTATTCATGAAAATATTGATCTATATGGGTTTAATCCGTAACTCATAGAAATCATTTCATTTATAAACTTTACTCCGATAATTAATAACATTAAAGTGAGATATATTAATTTAAATTTTTTTGATTTTCTATATATAGAAATAGAAAATAAATAAGATTGCAAAACAATAGTAACAATTGCTAATCTATTATATAATATATAATTTGAAGGGAATAAAGTCATTATTAATATCAAAAATAATGTTGAATATAATACTAATAATTTTAATCTTTCTTGATATGAATTCATTGAAATAAATTTTAAAGAAAAAAAGATGTAAAAAACATTTAAAAAATAGAAAAAGTAAAAAGTCAATTTGGGACTATTTGAAAATTGATCTGCATATCCTGAATATTTAGTACTTAAAATAGACAAGCTACTTGTATTAAAAAAGTATTCTAATAAAACATATGTTAAATCAATTTTCAAAATCAAAATTGAGAATGAAATCAGGATTGTAGCGATTATTATGTTTTTATTTATTTTAATATTTGTAGATAGTAAAATAATTAAATATAATAATGTCGAAGCATGGAAAAAAAATCCAAATAATAAATATATAAACGGTTTTTTTAATTTACCAGAATATAAAAAAGAAGAATAAGACAAATAAGCAAAACCTACAGCAAAAGATTGTCTTAATAATGAAAAATGATTTTGAATTAAATTGAATGATATATAAGTTAAAAGTATTATCGAATAAATATTTTTCTCTCCTCTTATTAATTTTGAAAATGAAAAAATGCAAAAAAATGAACCTAATAAATATATAATTTGTTTCGGTAACCCTAATAAATTTACAAAATAATTAAGGTAATAATAACCAATTTCCATTGAATTTACATAAAATAAAAAACCGTCTTTTAAATTATAAGATGGTAAATTATTAAAGAAATCATCATAGGCTTCAAAATCAAATCCTGTATTAACTCTTAACCCACTAAAAAGTGCTATTAAGAGAATCAGAAATAAATGAGAAAATTTTTTATATCTACTCGAAATGAAAATTGAGTGGTATAAATCATAGATAACTATAAAATAAATTAAATAATATGGAAACATTAATTATAAAATATAATCTTTTAATTTTTTTGTCATACTTAAATTTGTAGTGGCATATTCTCTTATCTTCACTGGTGCATCAAAAGTTATTTTAGGTAATTTTTGGAATAAATTAAGTAAATCATTTATCGAATCATTATTTTCCACGAGAAATCTAAAAGTATTGTATTCGGAAAAGTCCGGATCAATAGCAGATGCGATAAAAGGGATACCAACTGCAGTATATTCACGTGCTTTTAGTTCTGAAGCAATATTTAATTTTTTTCTATATAAACCAAGTGAAGCAATAGCAATATGCGAATTTGAATAATATGTGTTTAGGAGCTCTTGATTATTAATAATGCCAGTAAATTTAACGTATTTATTTAAATGAAACTTATTTGTCATTATTTTAAGATTATTTAATTCTGGCCCTTCGCCAATTATGGTAAAATATATTTTATAATTTAATAATTTATTGTCTTCAAAATATTTCATTGTTGTAATGATACGATCAAATCCATGCCAATAAGCTGGATTAGCAACACCTATTAAATACAAATTTTCATTTGGCCAATTTGGGAAAGTTAATCTAGGCTTAATTCTCTTTAGATCTATTCCATTACCTATTAATTTCATTCTATTCTTAATAAAAAAAGAAAACCAAAAGCTTTCAACTGAATATTGTAGAACTTTATTTGCAAATACAAGTGAAATAGGACCGAATATTTTTAATTCTAAAAGTGAGATATAATCATATATATTTTTATTTTTTCTTGATATAATTTCATTAGACAAAATACAAAGAGGTGTTGGTATATCAACAATTATAAAATTATTTCTAAATCTAGCAATAAGAATAGAAAATATAAGTAATACTCTAAGAAAATTAGGATATCTAATAAATATTATTGATTCACTTTGCTTAATTATATTTAAGTGAAATATTAAATAAGTGATAATATTATTATTATTTGTACTAATAATATTATCAACTACATTGTAACCAATTTCTTTTGCGCCAAAATTTGTATCAGAAATTTTATTAAAAACACCTGGTGTATTTATTTTTGAACAAATACATATATACGTAAAATTTTTCTTTCTAGTTAACATTTGACATTGAATTGATCTAACCATTCTCCAAATGAAATAATTCTCCAAACTTGAAAATTAAATTGCTTTTTATTTGAAAGTACATCTTCAAATATGTTTATTGTATCATTAGTTAAAAATCCATTACTTTTTTTAATTGTATTCTCAATTTTTTCTCTAAAGACATCTGGTGCAATATTTTTTATCCAAGTCTCTTCAGGTGTTGAAAAACCTATTTTACCAATTCTATTTTGTATGGTTTCAGGTAGAATATCTTGCATTGCATCTCTCAAAATTTTCTTAGTAATCCCGTTTTTTATTTTAAATTCATCTGGTAATGCAATAGTAAATTCTACTAATCTATAATCCAAAAATGGCACTCTTGACTCAATTGAAAATGCCATAGAGTTTCTATCTTCCCAATGTAATAACATTTGTAAATTAGTTGATGTTAGTTGAGAGATTGACATTTGGCGAATATTTATAAAATTATCTTTATTGTATAAAGGATTCACATAATTAACATGTTTTACATTTTGATTAATCCAAATAGGTTTTGAATCAGTACTATTAAAATACCTTCGGAAATGTGATTTAAATTTTTGTGAGAATAAAACCTTTATCAAATTGATTGCCGAATTTTTATATGTATAACCATGTAATTTTTTTAAAAAATAAAAGGATTTGAATAATTTAATGAATTTAAATTTTCTAAAATATGATGAGTTTAATACTGCAAAGTAACCGTGATAACCAGCGAGTGCTTCATCAGCTCCTTGACCATCTAAAATAACTTTTACATTATTCTTACTAGCAAGTTCGAAAACTTTCCATTGAGCAAAGATACTTGTTGAGCCAAAAGGTTCATCATGATGCCAAACCAATTTCTTTGATAATTTTAATAAGTCGTTGCAGTTAGGATATACATTATATGCTTCGATGTTTTTATTTAATAAAACTTGTTCTACCCAATATTTTTCATTTATTGAATCATCATCTGAGTATGCAGAAAATGTTTTTTGCTTTTCTGTAAAATTATTATTTTTTAAGGTATCATTAACAATACAAACAATTGATGAAGAGTCAAGTCCGCCAGATAGACATGATCCATTACTAACATCTGATCTTAATCTTAAATTAACCGAATCAAAAAGTAATTTTTTATAATCAACTATCGATGATTTTGTGTTATTTTTAAATTTATTATCATCAATTAAATCATACCATTTTACAGAATCAATTTTAGTTCCATATAAAAATTCATGTGAGTAATCAAACTCTGCAAAGTGTCCTGGTAACAATTGGAAAACATTCTTAAAAAGGGTTTCATCAGTATGATCAGTTAAACCCCAAACTAAGTAATCATAAGCTCTTTGATGGTTAACGAATGGTTCCCAGGTATCTATTGAAGTAAAACTTTTAATTTCTGAGCTAAAATAAAATGTACCATATTTATTTATCCAGTAATAAAAAGGTTTAACTCCAAATCTGTCTCTTGCAATAAAAAATTTTGACAAAGTAGAATCATATATTATAAATGACCACATGCCATTAAATCTACTAAGACAAGAATTGCCCCAATAATGATAAGAAGCTAAAATCACTTCGGTATCAGTATTTGATTTAAAATTATAACCAACTTTGATTAATTCTTCCCGTAATTCTATGTAATTATAAATTTCACCATTATAAACAATCCAATATCTATTTTCTAGATAAGACATTGGTTGATGACCATGTTTTGACAAATCTAAAATAGATAATCTTCGATGGGCCAATCCAATATAAATGTTAGTATTGAAGTTATCACTAATTGAATTATAAGGTAAATTGAAATTATTTGGAGTATCAGGTCCTATTAATGATATAACTTCATTATCTCGTTTAATTAAATACCCTTCATCATCTGGTCCTCTATGTTTTATTAAAGAATTGAGATTATATAAATCTTTTGTACTATTACCCTCTTTAGAAATGAAACCTGTAATTCCACACATAATTACTTTAATTTATAAAATTCATTTGAGTATATACTATATAATTCTTTTACTAAGATATCAGCATCATGATATTTCTCAACATAATCTCTGCTTTCTTTACCTAATTTATATCTAAGCTCTGGATTACATATCAATTTTTCTAATTCTGATTCTAAAGTTAAATGAGTTACGTTTACAATAGGGCATTCTTTATTAATGCCATTCTCTAACAAAACTGGTAAAATATAAGCAATAACAGGTTTTCCATAACACATTGCCTCCATTGCTGCCATAGCATAACTTCCGAGAACTATTTGATCAATAAAAATATCTGCAGATTGTATTATAGACAAAACTTCACTATGAGGTAAATTATGTAGTTCAATGTAGTCGATATTGTACTTTAATTTCAATACATTAATGGTTTCTTCAATATAATTACTTCCTTTTGCAATTCTTGCTGATGGGGAATGTATTATTTTAATTATTTCAGTTTCTTTAGAAGGAAATTGTGGTTTAATAAGAGATGTAAATATTCTGTATTGTATATCATATATTTTACTAAACAAATGGGGTTTTAAATATAATTTCATTTCAGGAACTAAAATAGGAATGAAATTATATTTAAAGAAAATATTTTGAGTTTTATATGAATCAATTTTATTTTCACCATTTGCATATTCATAACCATTATAAAATGCAAATTTATATGTTTCATTTATGTTCATTAATACCTCAGGTACACGAATATCACTACCTACCCATTCAATGAAAGCTTTTTTCTTAAAAAATTTAATTAACCGAAGATCTATGTTATATGGCAAAACGCTTCTCCATGTCCAATGTATCACATCTGCCCATAAAATATATTTAAATAAAATTAAAAGAATTTTAATTTTAGAAATTATTTTATAAATTGAATTACTAGAATTAATTTTTAAAGTAACTGTGTTGTTAAAATATGTAGAATATTTATTTTCACCAATACTAATGCATATAGCTTTAACCCCTGGTAATTTATTCATAGCTTCTGCTGTAACAGACGGCATGGAAGCAATGTTAAAGGGTGCGTATAAAATTTTCATTTATTTCGCACCCTTCATTGTAATTCCGTAATAATCCACAAATTCATGATTTATTTTTAAACCATTATCGGTAAACCATTCGCGAATTTCATTTAATGTATGTCTTGTACAATTTTGAGGATGATACCAGTCATAATTTATAACAGCGTTATCTTCAAAACTAAATTCGTTATTCCAAAAACATTTAATAAAAAAATGATAAAATAATCTTTGTAAATCATACTCGCCTGCTTGTATTTCTAATAAATCTACATTTGGTATATTTATTTTTAAATTTAAATCTGATAGTACTTTCCCGAATTCGGTAATTTGTCTACAATGCTTTAATGCATCTTCATAACTTAATTGATTAATTTTTTCCCTTATAAAATCGTCAACATACTCTCTTATTGGTGCCTTTTCTTTATATACATATATAGCTATTTCACCTCCTTCTTTTAATATTGACACTAAGTTCTCAAATGATTTTCTTGGGTTATCAGTATGATGTAGAACTTCTTGACAATAAATAAAATCAAATAAACCTATGTCAGATAAATCATCTAAAAGATTTTTTTTATAAAACTTAGTATTGCTATATTTAATAAGATTTGTTTTAGCAATATCAGCAGCGACTAAATCTATTCCGACAACTTCAGATATTGTAGCATCAGAAAATTCCCTAAGAAGGGCTGTGACACGTCCATTACCACAGCCAGCATCTAATATTCGTCTTTTATTCTTTAAAAATATTTTTAAATCATTAGGTACATTAAATCCATTACGGTTTAATATCCAATTAAAAATTTCAGAATTTTCATTTAAAGTATTTTCGAAGGCAAGATTTGAATTATTGTGCCATTTTTCATTAAAACTTTTTTCAGTATTATTCATAAGTAATTTAATTATAACATATTTTTAATTTGCTCAGTAAAACATTTAGGTGTATAATTTAGTAAATTTTTCATTTTATCAATATTGGCTATTAGATCTTTATTAATATCACTATGTATTATCTCATATTTTGGATTTTTATTTAAATGACTTCCGATTATTGTGGTAATCTCTTTTATTGACAATACTTCATTGCCAGCAATATTAATTTTATAATTACCTGTTAGATTAAGACAATTAAGGATTGCCGAAACTGCATCGTCTACATAAATTGGATTTATTTTTATCCCCATATCCCCTGTTAAAGATATATAAGCACCTTGTTTTATTTTCTCAATAATTCTTGGAATTAACATATCTGGCTTTTGTCTTTTTCCATAAACAAAGAAAAAACGTAATATAACAGTATTAAAATATTGAGAGTAATTTTCTATTAAAATTTCAGAATTAAATTTAGTTGACTGGTAAAATCCAATATCACTTTTATAAATAATATTGTTATCCTCCGAAAAACTTTCAATTCCATGACCGTAAATTCCACCAGTAGATGCGTAAAAAAATTTATCACATCCCGCAGTTTTTGCGTAATCTAATAAATATAAAGTACTTAATGTATTTACTTTATATAATTCAATAGCTTTTTCTGGAAATGATCTAAAAAATTCTGATTGAGCAAAGTGAAATATTATATCAATTTTTTTGGGTAACAAATCAGTAAAATTAGGATCATTTAAATCTAGATTTATAAAAATAATGTTATTAAAAGATTGATTTGATTGTGTTGTTCTGGTTGCATTGTAAATTATATAATTTTCAATCTTTGAAAGTTGGTTTAATAATTCGTAACCAATAAGACCGTTTCCTCCAGTAACTAATATATTTTTCATTTGAAATAATTTATGAATCTATTTAATTCCAATATTTTTTTTCTATTTAATAAGAAAATAATTGTTATCAAATAGAGGATTTTTATTAAAATTATAGTTATTGAAGATTTAGTTTTTATAAAAAAAAATGAAAAGATGATTGTCAAAAAAATAACAAATAATAATGTAAATATTTTTTTGAATTCAAATGGGATATGTAATAATTTTTGTGTAAAAAAAAGATACAAAATTGTTAATAATAAATAAGAGAGAAGGATTACGAAAGTACTACCTGACGCTCCATATTTTGGAATAAAATAAACATTAAGTGAAATATTAAAAATAGCTATTAACCAAGTAATTTTCGCAAATAAGTCTGTTCTGTTTTTTATTGATATTCCTAATGCTGTAAACTGTGTTGTTCCATATAATACCATTGAAAATGAAAGAAAAATAGTAGGAGTGTATGAATCCCAGTAACTAGGAGGAGTAAAAAACATAATACCTTCTTTTGCAAATAATGAAATTACAACACCAGTAACTACTAATATTGAGAACCAAATCGTAAATAAAGATGAAAATTTTTCCTTGTATGACTCTGGATAATCTTTCATTAATTTAATTGCTTGAGGACTCCATGCTCTTGAAAAAGCTTGATTCAAAAATAATAATATTGTTGAAAATTTTGATGCGATACTAAAAAAACCAACTTCAGAATTGTTTCTATACGATGCTAGCATCCATCGATCAATCGACTCAAAAATCCAATAACCAAAACCAGCAAATATAAATGGATATCCGTAATTAAATAATTTCAATAACCAGGTTTTATTAATTTGTAGTTTTAAATCTTTTCTAATTATCCAAAAACTTAGGGGTAAAGCAAATAAAGAAGCCATTAAAATACCTTGAAAATAACCAAGAATTCCTAATTTATAGTAATAAATTAAAATTAAACCGAATAGAACACCTGACAAATTTTGAACAAAACTTAAAATTACATAATTCCAGGGTTTAAAATGTAATCTAATGATATCAACTGTAATATTTATTAAAACAGCAGGAAAGGTTGACAGTATGGCAACAAAAATTACTGAAAAAGATATGTTATATTTTAATAAAAAATAATTTGAAAATAAATAAGCAACTAAAATTGATAAGCATAAAATTAAAATTGACCAAAAAAATACAATTAGAATACCATTAGTTACAATAGTTGGTTTCTCTGAATCTAGTGTATTGGGATCATGATAAAATCTTTGTATTGAATTACTAATTCCACAATTTATAAATAAACTTAATACCCCCACAATTGTTAATATTAAATTTAATAAACCAAAATCTGAAACACTGAAAATATGAGTATAAATTGGAAATATGAAAAAAGCAATTGCTTTAAATAAAAAATCAGTTAAACTATAAATAAAAATATCTTTTACGAGACGTTTAAACAATTTTATTATTTTTTAGAGGATTATTTATATTTATGTTATTATTTATAAATGAATTTTTTAATGGGTGATAAAGGTTAAGTAATTTTTCTTTTGATATTTTGTTATAATATATTAAATCAATACAATTTTTAAATAAATAATGCGCCGAATCTAACCCATGGTATTTTTCAACATATTTTCTTCCAGCTAGACCCAATTTATTTCTAAGTTCAGAGTCATTTATCAAATTTTTAATTATTAATTTTATATTTTCTGGATTTGCTGATACAATTGGACATTCACTAAAATAAGACCATCTTCGGAAGGGAAGTAAATATTGATCATCGTCTAAATTTGAAATTACTGGTAATCCGCTAGACATTCCTTCTAAAGCACTCAGTGCATGTCCTGGAGCCACTATTTGTTCAATTAAGATATCGGCTTCATTTTCCAAAATATATCTAACTTCTTCATTTTGTTTATTTTCGATTAACAAAAGTTCTACATCTAATCCTTCATTTTTTAATTCATTTATTGCATTTATGATAAATTCTGTTCCTTTAAACCCCTTATGGTTTGGAGTATGTACAATTTTTATATTTTTATTGGAAGTATCTTTTTTGCTTGGTTTCCACAGGTCCAAATCAATAAAAAGGATGGAAGGAATTAAAACATCCCATCTACCCAAACCATCTGGACCCATAATTCCTGCAATAATTAAATCTGCATGCTGTATCCAATAATCAACCTTTCGTTGTATTTTTTTTTGATTAATTCCAGCATTCGGATATGATAATAATAGTGCGTGATTTAATGTTGTTGATTTTGTTCTATTATAAACATATGCATCTGCACCGTATGGCAACAAAACAGTTTTTTTATTAAATAATTTAAATAAAAAAGCTTCTATAAACCATATTCTTGTAAAACCTAGAAAGTAACCTGAAAATGGAATAAAAAATATATCATATTTTAACATTGAATCTAGAAAAGCTATATAGGGCTTAAAAATAGAATGAAAGTATAAATATTTTTCATCAAGAATAATATCCCAATCGTTTCTTTTATTTACATTTTGGTAATAATTATAGGTATATGTAAAAGAATTAAACCCATTAATTTTCATTGATTTAGACCAATATGAATTATTCAAAATGGGTATTGGTCCCCAAACTAAACGAGCTTTATTACTTTTTTTTATTATAATTTTTAATATTAAAATAGATATAATAAAAAAAGGGAATGTTAAAATTTCAACTAATAAAAGAATTAATTTTTTAGTAAAACTTATCATTTCGAAAATATTTTATTAGCTAAAAAATAATCTTCCGGAATGCCAATATCAATAAAGGTTCCATCACCAATAAAAGCCCCCATTTTGAATTTATCTATAGAAACGTTCAAAAGATCATTTTCAAATGAAAAGGGTTGATTAACTTGAAAATTATTTATGACATGATTTTTAATAAATATATATCCTGTATTTATAAAACCCTTTTTTTGGAAAACTTTTTCATTAAAGGCTGTTATAGAATTATTATGACCTATTTGGATTGATCCATATCTTTCAAAATTAAACATCTCTCTAACTGCGATGGAAATATCATTATTATTTTCTTTATGAAATTCATAAAAAGCCACTAAATCCAAATCAAAATAAGTGTCTCCATTTAGTATTAAAATGTCCTCTTGACTAGTTTCTTCTAAAGCTAATCTAATCGCACCACCAGTTAAAAGCGGTATTTCTTCAATTGTATATTTACATAATATATTTTCTTTATTGATGTAATCAATAATTTTCTCACTCATAAAACCAAGAGAGATAACTGTTTTATCTACATGACTATTTTTTAACTGACTAAATATGTAATAAAGAAATGGTTTGCCATTAACAATTGCCATTGGCTTTGGAACATCACTTACAACACTTTTGAGTCTAGTACCTCTTCCTCCTGCGAGTATAATTATATCAAACATTATTTAGTTAAATTGTAAAACATTTCATCATTATATGAACCCATATCATATGCAAATCTTCTGATAATTGCATGTCATTAATATTAGCATTGAACGAAAATCTTGAAATACTTTTTAATTTACCTCCATTGAATCCAGTAATTCCAACAGTTATTGCATTTTTAGAATTAGCAAATTCTATTGCATTAATAATATTCTTTGAGTTCCCACTACCACTTATACCTATTACTATTTCTCCTTCTTGTAAAAAATTTTCTAGTTGCTCCTTGAACACAAATTCATAACCTATATCATTACTATAAGCCAACATAGTTGGAATATTATCATTTAAACATATTATCTTGAATCTATCATGTCCTTCTTTACTACAACCTTTATTTATATCACATGCAAAGTGTGTGGCTGTTGAGCCGCTTCCGCCATTCCCAAAAATATAAATATTTTTTCCTTTAATTCTTGCATCATTTAATACTTCTGCAATTTTAAAAACTTCATTTTTATCAATAGAATTAATTGCTAGTGATAGATTTTTAATGTAATCTGTAATTGTATTTTTCATGTGTTAATATATAATTGTTGTTCCTTTTTGTTCAAAATTAAAATCGGTAAAAACTAAATTATTTAATTTGTTTATGACTTTGTTTTTTTCTTGATCTTTAACATAAAATAATAAAAATCCACCCCCTCCAGCTCCTAACAATTTGCCACCTAAAGCTCCAGCTTTAATGCCAGCTTCATAGTATTCGTCGATAAGTGGACTACTTATTCCATTTGATAAATTTTTCTTTAACATCCATCCTTCATGAAGTATTTCTCCTAATTTATCAATATCATTTTTAAGTAAATATGCTTTTAAATCGAAGGTTAAACTTACCATTTTATTTAAAGTGTTAACTTTTGCTTCATCATTAATGGTCATTTTTTGTTCAGAAAGTATTGAAGATGCACTTCTTGTTTTTCCTAAATAAAAAAGGATTAAGTTCTTGTTTAAATTTTGAAGTACTGTGGGTTTCAGATTAATTTTTTCAACAGTTACCTCATCATTTTTATGAAATTCAATTAAATTTAATCCTCCGTAAGTACAGGCGTATTGATCTTGTTTTCCTATAGGTTCTTTTAAGTTTTCAATTTCTATTTTACAGGAAAGATATGATATTTCTTTTTTAGTTAAATAAATGCCTTTATACGAAGCGCATACATTAATTAAACCAGCTGTAAAGGCAGATGATGATGCCATGCCTGTACCACCAGGTATATCTGCACTAGAACTCAAATCAACTCCACTAATGTTAAAATGGTTAAAAACCTCTTTTATAATTGGATGCTTTATTTCATTATTATTATTAACTAATTCATTTTCAGAATATTTTAATAAAGATTTTTTTTCAGCAAAATAGGGGTGCATGCTTAAATAAACGTATTTATCTATAGTAGTACTTAAAACAGCGCCTCCATGATTTAGATAAAAATCTGAAATATCGCTACCACCCCCAGTAAAGCTTATCCTAAATGGTGTTCTACTAATTATCATATTTAATATTTTCTTCGACAGCTAATTTAACCGAATCTGTTGAATTATATTTAAAGTTCCAACCTGTACTTAATAATTTTGAATTATCATAACTAAAATTAGTAACATCACCTTTCCAGCCTCTCTCAGTTCCCGTGTATATAATTTTAGCGCCAGGTGATATACGCTCCACAACAATTTCAGCAATATTTTTAACACTTATTGTATCATTCCCACTAATGTTAAAAACGGTAAGTAACTCCTTTTTATTTGACCAGCAAAAGAATATAGCATTAATCAAATCGCTAACATGTAAATACGATTTCTCTTGTTTGCCATTTCCAAGAACAATTAATTCGTTCTTATTTGATTTTAATTTATTTATAAAATCATAGATCACACCATGTGTAGAATTTCCACCTACAACATTTGGGAATCTAACAATTAGTACATTGAAATCATAATTGTGAACAAAAGAAGATATGAAAGCTTCCGAAGCTAATTTCGCAGCACCATAATGAGAAATTGGATTTAGAGGGCCGTCATTTTCGGATATATTGCCCTTTAATTCTCCAAAAATTGCTGAAGTTGATGCAAAGATTAAATTTTTACAATTAAATTTTTTCATCGTATTTAATAATTGCCAAGTAGTATTAAAAGTATTGATATAATCAATATTTGGATTTTCAAAACTAATACTAATGTCAGAATTTGCAGCTAAATGGTAAATTAGATCAAAATTATATTTATCAAATAAAGTCTCTAATAAATCATTATCCGTGACATCTCCGTTTATAAATTCAAAATTAGTTTTAAACTTAGAAATGTTATTTTCAGTTCCTAATATTAAATTATCGATTGCAATTATATAATTTTCTGGATCTGTTAATAAATTCCGGATTAATTCATTAGCAATAAAACCTGCCCCGCCTGTAATTAAAATATTTTTCATTACTTGTTTACTTCTTTTTTAAAAATTTCATAATCAACTACATAATTTGGTCTACCTAGGACTTCAGTATAAATTCTTCCAATGTATTCGCCGATTATACCTAATAAAAAAAATTGTATGCCGCTGAAACATAACAAAGCAATTGTTAATAATGTATTACCAGATGGTAGAGCTATGTTACCATGTAAATTTATTAATCTAGGTATCATGACATATAATATTCCTAATATTGAAGTTAGAAACATAAATATGCCTATAAATAATGAATAACGCAGAGGAGCGATAGAAAAAGAAGCCAGCCCGTCCAAGGCAACAATGAATGACTTTTTTAAATTATAGTTTGTAGTGCCGCTTAAACGATCATCTCTTTCAATTTCAATTGCGCAATGTTTAAAACCAGGCCATAGAGTAAGACCTCTCATAAACCTAGTTTTTTCACTAAGATTATTTAAAATAAGTAAAACTTTTTTATCAATTAATCTAAATTCTCCAACATTTTGAGGTATGTTAATTGAAGAGACATTAGACTGTAGTTTATAAAACAACTTGCTTAAAAGAAAATATATTTTTGAATTTGATGAACTATCTCTTTTAGCATAAACAACGTTATATCCTTCTTTCCACTTATTAATAAAATCTGGAATTTTTTCCGGTGGATCTTGTAAATCAGCATCCATCATTATAATGATATCACCTTTACATCTTTCTAAACCAGCAGTTATTGCAATAGATTGTCCAAATTTTCTAGAAAGTTTAACTAAACCTACGTTTATATCTGTTTTTATAATGTCTTTTATTACTTCGGGAGTTGAATCTGTACTGTCATCTATAAATATTATTTCATAATTATTATAATAATTAATTGCAAAAACTTTTATTAATCTTGAATATAGTGTTCTAATATTGGATTCTTCATTGTGAGTTGGTATTACAATTGAAAGAAGAAAATCTTGGCTATTCATGATTAATTATTTAATTTATATTTTATTTTCGATAATAATGTTAAAAAATTAACTGGGAATAATCTTAAAATAAACAGTCTTAGTTTCCAGCCCGTAGATATTAGTTTATAAAAATTATAATCATCATCACACTGATATATTAATATTTCCTTAGGAATTAAATCTAGTCTCTCTTTCTTAACATATAAAATCATATTATAACGATACCAAGGCATTATATTCTTTTTATCTTTAATTATATTTCGTGGAAAATCAAAAGCAAGATATCCGTTGTCATTAAATATTTTTTTCCAAAAAAGTATTTCTTGCTCATTAATGTGATTAGTTCCTCCTTGCCCTGGCTGTGCTGCAGAAAATATAATAAAATCACCATGTTTTATTATATTTTTTACTAAAATTTCACTCTTGTCTTTATTAATATGTTCTCCAACTTCTAAACATTGAACTAGATCAAACTTTTTATTTAAGTCAAATGGTAGCTCAATATTCTTTTTTTGAAATTCATTTTGAGAAATTAATAATGTGTTCAAATCAACATAGTCTCCATCTATACCAAAAACTGTTTTTACATCATTTCTTTTAGCAACACTCAACCATGCACCTCTACCACAACCAACATCTAAAATAGAGTTTATATTAAAATGATTTAAGAAAGTATCATAAAAATGCTCAGCTGATTGTAAAGCACAAATATCAACATTTTTAAAAAAATTGTTAGAGTAAATGTAATTATTCATTTTTTTTATAAATTTTTGTTTGTTGTCCTATTGGATCTATATCGCTATAAATAAGGGTATAACTTCGTAAAAATTTATTATAATCCAACTCAGATAATGATGGTAGGTTTTTATAATAATATGATAGGGTATTAATTGATTTTTGCTTATTCTCTGTTATAATTAAGTCTTCAAATCCTTTATCTATAATTAAATACTGATATTTTTTATTTACAAAATTTGTTAAAATATTGGAATTATTAGATTCCAAAAAAATGGTAAACCAATATTCCAGATTTACGTTTTTTTTAAAACTAGAGAAAAAATATTGTGGTCTTGCGCCTAAAAATGTATTATTGGGTATTAAACTTTCAATTTTTGAATAATATTCATCGTACTTTTTTTTATTTGAAATATTATTAGAAATACTTTGGATTGAACTAGTCCAATCTTTTAAAGTAATTACAATTAATATAAGTATAGTTAATTTATTAATAAAGTTGAGATTGATATTTGAAATAATATAAAATCCGAAAATTACAAACACAAACATCATATACAATTGATATCCATTTCCAAGTGTATCTGTTATTAATATTGAAAGTAGTATACTTGTAAAAAATGAAAAAAAATAATACTTAAAATAATTTTTCTTAGAAAGGGATTTTAAGTTAAAGATTAGAAGAATTAGTATGGGTAAAAAATGAATGAAAAAGGGAAGTAATCTAATTTTCTCTGTTGTAATAAAATCGTGTTCACTAATTTTAAAGATTGGTGAATAATGATCTGAGCCTCCTGACAAATGTAGTGATTTAGATAAAAAATCAATAATGCTAGTCGAGAATTCAAAAAACTGAATTTTAGAGCTTAATATTACAATTACTCCAATTAATGTGGATGCAATACCTTGATAATAAGTTGTTATATTCTTATAATCAAATTTAAATAATAAAAAAGGAAGTGTTAAAAATAAAGATACAGGATGTATATCAAACGAAATAATTAAAAATAAAATTGAGAAAAACGTTTTATATCTATTATTTGAATTGATTGATAAAATAGCAAGTATTGAAAAAAATGAAGCCGGAATTTCTGATCTTGTCCATAAATGCATATTAAAAAATGGCATTAATACAAGATAAAGGGGTATAAAAGCAAAAAGTTTATTGTCGAAATTTTTTTTAAAAAAAAAAGTGATTGAAATCAATAATAAAACTGCATATATTAAAATCGGAATCCTTGCTGCCAAAATATTTACACCAAATGTTCTTATTGAAATTTCTAAAGGTATAAAATTAAACCAATTATAATAAGTCCTATATGATAGTTTATCAAATGAATCTATTAAACCATTTTGAAATGGGTTGCCATATTTTATTTTTGATACAATAAATGAAGTTGCCCAACCTTCATCTTGTATAAAAGGTTTGAAATACAAAATTAAAGCTATAATAATAATTGAAACTATAATTGACAAGTAATATAGTTTACTTTTCAATTTTATAATTTTTTCTTTCATTTCAATCATTTTAACAACGCTTTAATCATTTGACAAATTGTGATTTTTTAAAAAATTAAATTATGACTATTTCTTTATACTTATTAAATAGATTTTAAATGTATGCCAGAGTTAAAGAAACTATTATTTAAATATCTAAATATTAAACCATTATTTATTCTGATTTTATGACTTTCAATTTCTATGCCTTCAAAATCTTTTGGTATAACCCCTTGTAGTAAAATATAAATATCACTTTTGGATTCTAATTGGTCTTCTGTTAAAATTATTTTAAGAGTAAAGTCAATATTATTAGAAACACTTGTAACTTTATATGAAAAATTATTAGACATTTTATTAAGAATCCAATTTCTATTTGGTAGCATAGAATTAAAATTGTTAAAAGCTTTAATAATAATTTTCAACCTCTCTTCTATATTAACTAGAGAATCAAGTCTATTATTATCTTTAATCTTAATTGCTGGGACACCACCAGCCAGAATTTTTGATTCTAAATTATTTATAACTGATGAATTTGCCAAAACAGTTGTCCATTCATTTACCACGACCCCTGGCATTAAAATAGAGCCAGGACCAATAAAACAGTTATTCTTGATGACTATTTCATTAAAATATGATTCACCACCTAATAAAGGTGAATGCCATTGCCTGTGTGTTATAAGTTTTACATCAGAACTTATACAAACATCATTTTCTAATATAATATTTTTTTCATTATTTAAATAAGAATTACTTCCAATCATGCAGCGTTGGCCTACAATTAAATTTCCTTCATATAAGCTATTTGTCAAAATGACATTAGAACCAATCCTGGATTCCTTTCCAATATAAATTTCTTTTCCCCTTAGAAAGACATTGTTACCAATGCTAACATTCTCTTCAATTATTAGTTTGTCGCATTCGATTTCAATATTTTTCCCCCATAAAATATTATCGGATATTTCAGTAGTTATCGCTTTAATTATATTATTTGAAATATGAGTTTCTTTTCTTTCTAAATAATCTGGAACATCATAAGTATTCATGTCAGTTGAATTAGTTAAAAGAAGATATTCCTTGACATCTTTCTCTTTAATAATTTTTTTATTAAAAACAAGAATATCTATATTATGTAATTTAATTAACTCTCTTGCTTTTTCGGAAATATTTATTTCTGAGTTTGAATTTGGATTTAGTTCAATTATTGAGTTTTCGTTTATAATTTTATTTTTATGAATTATTGCTATTGTTTGACCGGGAATGACACGGTCTCCTATATTTACTATATACTCAATATATCCACTTTCGTCGGAAGAAAGCTCCATATCCGCTTTAGATGACTCATATGAAGCAATTGTAGTTCCTGATTGTATAAAATCACCTTTTTTAAACATCAAATCAGTAACAATATAATTGTCATCACTAGCGCCAAGCTTTAAAACATCAATATTATATTTCATTAAAATGTAATTTTTAAAATTTCATTTACTATTTTTTTAGCATCTACAAGTTGAATATTTTCAACTTTTGAACTTGCCGAAATTATATTATCATTCGAGAGTTTAATGAAGTTCTTGACTTTTAAATTATTTTCAAGAATATAGCTAGAAATAATTGAATTGAAAGATGCTATTCCTGATCCTTCCTCTATAATTATAATATTTTTTGTAAATTCGATTGAACTAATAATTGGAAAGACATTTAATGGTTGAATTTGGGTAACACAAATAATTTCACATAAAATTTCATGTTTTTCAAATAATATATTTGATGCTTTTTCAATTTCTTCTAAAATCTGGCCATAGCATACAATTGTAATTAGAGGAGATTCATCTTCAGGTGGCGATATAACCAAGGTTGGAAAGTTTTCATTTGAGTATTTATACTGATATCCGAGTATTTTGCCTTCCTCTTGAAATCTCGTATACCCAACTTTGTTTTCAAACAAAATTGTCATATCAATATTTTTACCAAAAATATTTGAATATAAATCTTCAACATTTATTCTTTGATTTAAAGCTAAAATCAAGACATTTGGAATACCAAAAAAATATTTTTCCAGTGATTGACTATGTGTTGGACCATAACCTCTTCTGCCACCCATTGGAGTCCTGACCAATAACGGTATTGGAATTTTTACACCAAACATTGAGGAAATTTTACTTGCTTGTTGCAAAATTTGATCAAAAGCAAGAGTCATGAAGTCTCCAAACATGATTTCTACAACAGTTTTATTCCGATTTAATGCCATTCCAATTCCAAATCCAATTATTGCAGATTCACTAATAGGTGTGTTTTTCACTCTACCTTTGAATTTTTCACTTAAATCACTTGTAACTTTGAACGCGCCACCATATGGTTTTTCTGTGTATTCTGTAAGAAATTCAATATCCTCCCCAACTATATGCATATCTGAGTTTTCATTCATTAATTTATTTAGTGCTTTATAAATATTACTATTAATTCTGCCAGATAATGGTTTATATGCTATTAAATCAACGGGTGTATTTGTAATGAATTTAAATTCTGGTAAAATTTCAGAATCTTTGGCATTTAATGCTTCATAAGTGATTTTATTTATTTTCTCTTTTATCTCATCTATAGCGATAATTTTTTCACTAATTAGTTGATTAAGTAAATCGTTTTGGTTTTGAAAAGTAATAACAGAATCTTTTCTATTATCATCTCCTTTAGAATGCGCTTTCAGCCTAAATGTATTAATTTCAATAAAACCTGGAAGACACATCTCTCTAACATATTTAGTTGCTTGATTACATGTTTCATATAAATTATATATATCATCAGTATTTGTATTAAAATATTTAATTCCAAAAGATTCAATTCTTTTTTGAACACTGCCAGCAATTGTTTGTTTATTACAAGTTGATTGTGCATAACCATTATTCTCGAGGACATATAATATAGGTATATTCCAAAGTGAAGCCAAATTTAATGCCTCATATACAATTCCTTCCCCTAGTGTGCCATCTCCTATAAAAGCCAATACAATTGCTTTATTATTTTTAAATTTATTAGAATATGCCATACCATTACCTATTGGCAATAGGCCTCCTTGTAAACCGTTGGACATGAATTTGTTATTGAATAAATGTTGACTACCGCCAACTCCACGACTACATCCAGAATCTTTAGAAAGTATCTCAGCAATTAAACCATATGAATCATTTGTTTTTGAGATATAATGCCCATGTCCTCTATGATTTGATAACCAATAATCATCTTCCAAACTAAACTTAGCAAGACATGCCGGAATTAATTCTTGTCCTATGCATGTATGCACTGTACCCGTAAGCCTTCCCTCTTCATATAAATCTAAAAGCTTAAGTTCAAAGTATCTAATAAATAGAGCCTCATCAATAAGAATGCTAAAGTCTGAGTAGATTTTAGATAGAAGATCCTTATTATATATCATTTTTGTAAAATTAAATTGGTTGTGAGATGGAAGTTATTTGGTTATTTAACATTTCATATGCTACTCGATAGCCAGCAACTTGTAATTTTAATATAGGAAGTAAACCAACATGAGATAATGTGAAAGTCATTTGTTCTGAATTTCCATTAAAATCAGGATAAATATTAATACCTAATTCCTTAAATATTTCAATATTAATATTGCCAAATAAATGAACTATTCCAAAATCGTAATTATCATCTGTTTGAGAGTTTAAATTAATTAAATTGAACAGATTCTCTTTTTCATCATAATCAGCAAAGAAAATGAAATCTATTTGCGATATAACTTCATTTAAAAGTAATTTGTCTGTGCTTAAAAAACATTTTTTTGCTCCATTTGCATTAAATGAATCTACTATCAATTCCCCAAAATGATCATCACTCCAAACAAAAATTGTATTGCCTTGTATTTCATATCCAGCTTCAAAAGCCATTTTTAAACACAACATTTTAACCGAATCGAAAACAAGAATTTGTGGATGATTTTCCCAAGTTCCAGCAATTTTAATCCCCAATTTTTTACATTCGTTTATGTCTAAATCACTATCTCTAAACTCCCAAGCTTCAAACATTAAAGGAATCACTGAACCTTTCTTAAAGTACGATAATTTTTTTTTATCAAGTGGGCGAAGCATACCTGAATTGGTTACTATATCAGCTTTTGTAAGCCATTCATATTCGAAATTATTTTCACCAATTGTTAATTTATTTGTCAATCCGAGAAAATTTGCTATTTCGATACATTGTTGTTTAATATCTGCAGCCTTACCAAATTTTGTGTCTTTAATGAAAGCAAAAACATGATCTGCACCACATAGTAAAGGAATAATAGGCGAATACAAATAATGATTAGACCCAAGTTCTGTAAAAATTGTATATCCTTTTAAATTAAAATTTAAAATTTTATTATACTGCTTGATTATTTTAATAGCTCTTTTTACACCGTAACTGTTATTCAATTTTTTCACCGTTTAAAAATATTTTACACCACCATTCAAAATTCATTAGACTCCATATTAATAATCTATGATTGATTTTTTCATTCATATGTTCATTAATAGTTTTAGCAATAAATTCTTGGCTGATAAATTCTGAAGAAATTGTTTTTTTATTTAAAAGTAATTCTCTGACATAATCAGCATTCTCCCCTCTATACCAACTTTCGTCAGGTGCAGAAAAGCCCTGCTTCTTTCTATTAATAATTCTTTCCGGCATAAATTCTTGCATCGCCTTTCTTAAAACATTTTTACCATCATCATAGTTTTGATATTTATTAATTTTTGAGCCTAACTCATTCTCATTAATCCTTTTCATATTTTCAAGATTACCTAGCTTATGTCTTACCGGAATTGTTTGTGCGAAATTTACAAGTTCATTATCAAGAAAAGGGAATCTTTCTTCCAATCCATGGGCCATAGCTAATTTATCTCCTACCATTAATAAACCTGGCAAGAATGTTTTAATTTCGAAGTAAAGAGAATTGTTAATGTGATTTTCAGGAGTTTCATAGTTTAACTTATCATTAAATAAAAAAACTCGCTCAAAAATTTTCCTTGGTTCATTTATGTCATTAATTTTTTGTTTCGCATGATTAGTGAATAAATTAGGCTTTTCTTGGTCGGAAACCATTCTTTGCCAAAAATCATAATATTGATTAAAAAAATCTTTTCTATCTAATGAATTAAAAATTCTATAATACCGCCAGGGGTAACCACCATACAATTCATCACCACCTGTTCCTTGTAAACATACCTTTACAAATTTTGAAGCTAGCCTAGAAATATAATAGTTAGGATAACTCATCCCCACTCGCAAATCTTCTAAATGCCAAACTAACTTAGGTAAGCTCCATTTTATATCACCGGCATTCATTACTTGTTCATAATGTTCACTCTTTATATAATTGGCCATTAATTCCGCATCTCTTCTTTCATCATAATTGGCTTCAACACCAGTTACTTCACTCATATCAAATCCACAAGTGAATGTATATAATCTTGGAACATGCCTCGAAGCAATTGTTGAAATTGAACCAGAATCCATTCCCCCTGACAAATAACTACCTACCGGAACATCAGATACCATTTGCTTTGCAACGGCATTTTTAAATAATCTTTCAGTTTCTGCCTTTGCATCTTCAAAAGTCATATTTTCGTCAGTTTTTGAAAAATCATAATCCCACCATGATTTATGCTTTATATAGTCAGTTGTATTTTTGTCAATACATACAGTGTTGGCTTGGGGCAATAGAATTACACCATCAAATAATGTATGGTAAGAAAACATATTTTGAAAAGTAAAATACTCATTAAGTGAGTTATAATTCAAATTAACAGAAAAACACTTATGAGTCATAAATGCTTTTATTTCAGAAGAAATTAACAAAATACCATTCTTGAAATAATAATAGAGTGGTTTTACACCATATCTATCCCGACTTAGCCATAATTTTTTTTCTTTTTTATTCCAAGCAGCTACAGCAAACATACCATCAAGTCTTTCAAAAAAAGATGGTCCATATTCAGCTAATCCCTCTACAATTACTTCAGTATCAGTAGTTGATACAAACTCATGTCCTTTTGATTGTAATTCTATTTTTAACTCTCTGAAATTATATATACACCCATTAAAAACAATAACCCAATTTCCATCCTTAGAAATCATTGGTTGTGACCCTTTTGAAGAAACATCTAAAATGGACAATCTTCTATGACCTAATCCAATATTCTCATCTATAAAAATTCCCTCTCCATCAGGTCCCCTATGACTAATTGAGTCTGTCATTTTTTTTATTTCCTGAGAAGATACAGGGTCTCCCTTTAAATTAAATACACCAACTATACCACACACTAGCTTAAAGATTTAATTGCATCAATAATATAATCAAAATCCTCCTTTACCATTTTATTATGCATTGGTATACTCATTGAATATTGGTCAGCATTAAAAGCATTTGGGAAATCTTGTGGTTTTATGCTATACATTTTTGCATAAACATCTAACATATGAACCGCATGAGTACCAGGTCGAGTAGAAATTCCTCTTTGTTGAAGGAATTCCATAATATCGTTGCGTTTCATTGGAGCACAACTTTCATCAATATAGGTAACATAGCTTTGCCATCCATGTTTATACTCTTTGGGTACATTTGGCGTTTTAAGCCATGAAATGCCTTTTAATTGTTCTTTATAATATTGAGCCCATTTTTCTCTTTCATCAATAAAATTATCAAGTTTGGCTAATTGAACTACTCCAATTGCACCTTGAATATCTGTCATTCTATAATTATAACCAACCATTTCAAAAGCTGATAGTATATATGGTTTAGGACCGTGGTGGCGTTGTTCTTCAGAAATAGAAGCACCGTGATTTCTTAATCGGTCAATTTTAATTGCAATTTCATCATCATTTGTTGTTACCATTCCTCCCTCACCTGTTGTTACAGATTTACGAGGGTGAAATGAAAAACAACCTACATCTCCCAAGCTGCCGGCTGGCTTTCCATGTAATGCACTTCCTGCTGCACAAGCTCCGTCTTCGATAATTTTTAATTTTGGAAAACGAGAACGTATTGAATCAATATCAGCACACAATCCAAATAAATGTACCGGCATAATGGCAGTTGTTTTATTTGTAATTTTTTCATCAATCTTGTCCAAATCAATATTAAATGTGTCTATATTTATATCAACAAAAATTGGAGTCGCTCCACAATACTTTACAGCATTTGCAGTTGAAACCCATGTAAATGCAGGTACTATTACTTCATCCCCTTCTTTTACTCCACAGGCTAACAATCCAAGATGTAAAGCAGTAGTGCAATTACTAACTGCAAAAGCGTGTTTAACATTATGTCGAACAGCAAAATTAGTTTCGAATTCTTTTACTTTAGGACCTTGTGTAATCCATCCACTTTCAATTGGTCCTTTACATGCTTCCCATTCTTCAATACCCATAGAAGGTAAGCCTATTGCAATATTTCTTTTTTTCATATCTAATTAATTATTTCTTTTTATCAACCCCTGTCTCAATTCTCCAGTCAATTAATTTTTGAAGCCCAGTTTCTAAATCATACCTATACGAAAAATTAATTTCTTCTTTCGCTTTTTTCGCTGATCCAATTCTATTTTGAACTAAAGCTCTTGCATCGTCAGCAGAATATGGATTATAGTTTACAACTAAATTAGAATTCTTTAGTTTTAAAATTGTATCACACAAAGTCTTTATTGAGGTTTGTACTTCAGTTCCAACATTATAAAATCCATGTTTTGTATCACTAAGTAAAGCATCAATGTTTGCTTTAGCAACATCTTCTACATAAATGAAATCATATGCTTGGGAACCATCGCCATTAATTGTTGGTGCCTCATTTGCTTCAATTTTATTTAACATAATTGGTACAACACCTGTATATGCAGCTGTTTGATCTTGTCCTGGTCCATAAACATTCATATATCTCAAGCCAATAACTTCTAAACCATATCGATCATTAAATGCTGTGCACATTGCTTCTCCTGCTATTTTAGAAGCCCCGTAAAAATTCTTATTATTAAACGGATGATTTTCGGTCATTGGAAGTTCAACAGCGTCTCCATAAACTGATGCAGAAGAAGAGTAAATTAATTTTTTAACATTATTTTTTACACATGCTTCTAAAACATTGAAAGTACCTGCGATATTAACTTCAAATGCAGTTCTTGGAAAATCCTTGCAATGTAATAACCACATTGCAGAAAGATGAAAAACATAATCTACTCCTTTCATTGCAGTATCTAAAATATCTATATCTCTTATGTCTCCCCCATTTGGATAAATGTTACATCTTGGATCTTGTAAAGATTTTTGGATGTTAATCATTTTTCCCCTCGCAAAGTTGTCATAAATTACTAATTCTTTTACATTATGCTTTAATAACTCTGAAACTACAAATCCACCAATAAATCCCGCACCTCCAATTACTAAAATTTTACTGTTCTCTAATTTCATATATAAATTATTTTTGATTAAACGGATGTTTTGATAATGGAAGTTTAACAAAAGGATGATAATCACCATTTGCTCCTATTGGTGTTTGATGTCTAATGTCATGAACAATTTCAATAGCAGTTTTAGCTTCCATTAAAGGAAAGCCAATACCAGAAAGAATGTTTTTATAACTTTGAGTATGAAGTTCTGTAAAACCATCACTAAATTCAAAAGCTTCACCATCAACTGATAATAATCTGTAAGTTCTTTTGCCAGCTTCTATTACATCAACTGGTATATTTTC
>JACCDI011624264.1_pt1 | contig 29196 bp, 26 predicted proteins | sample 7442791 | NCBI WGS metagenome assembly JACCDI01 (sample SAMN15323434, study PRJNA562643) | freshwater metagenome | isolation source: river surface water | place: USA:Blue River Watershed | collected 2017-08-15
AAAGTTGCGGCTGCTCCTTTGTTATATCATACCCATAATTTAAGGCATCAATGGTGTAAGTTATTTTTTTCACTTCAGGTCGCATACAAGAAGCACTTTCTCCAATTGATGAGAGCAATCCAGCCCCGTAAATTTTTGGATTATCTAAATCCCCAATTAAACCGTATTCCACAGTCCACCATTGTAGCCTACTTAAAAGTGCCATTTCTGATGGAGCACCTAAATTTTGTTGATTGTGCAATACCAATGCTTCTGCTTTTGCTAATTCTTGTTTATCTACATTATGCATTTCTTTTAAAATAGAAAGTGCGCGGATAGATTCATATAGTTCATAGTCTTTGGAAGAAAATAATGCCTTGGTTCCAATTTTACCTAAATAACTTAAGTATTGATTGTATTTAGTGTCACTAATGATGGGCGCATGTCCAGCCGATTCATGTATGATGTCTGGTGCCGATGTATACTCAATATGTTCAAGTTGTCTTATATCTGCTGCTATGACTAAAACCCTGTATGCTTGGAATTCCATAAAAGCAGCCGGTGGAATAAAACCGTCTACTGTAACGGCGCCCCATTCAATTTCAGCTAGTGCATTATTTATTTCCTGTAAACTTGGTATTTTTTCAATGGTAAGCCCCGCTTTTTTTAATCCGGGTATATAAGGATAGTAGGCAACATTTTTTAAGTAGCTATAATTTTGGCGCATCACATAACGCCAAACTGCGTGATTTACTGGAGTATATTTATCATATTCTTGTTCAACAATATACTTTTTAAGATGTAGCGGTAATTTTGCTACTTGATCATTATGGTAATCAAAAAATGAATTCATAATACAATTATACTAACAAATGGTAGTATAAAAAACACTAACTCAAAAGTTTATTTAATTATTAATTTTTTCACCTAGCTATTTGAGGAGGAACTCAATTTTGGTAAATGCATGGAAACAAACAAACTCAAATGAATTTGATTTATATTAAAACATAACTAACTATAAATCAAAACCTTACTAATTATTTCGGAAAGACTTTTTTTGTTTTTTCATTTAAATAATCATAAATGAAAAAAAAGTGTCATCCTTTTTTATTCAACGGATTTCTGAAGTTGATTTTTAAATTGCTTGATAAATTTTTCCCAGCTTGCATGCTCAAATTGGCTAATTTGAATCTGATAAAAACGAATTAATGCAGCTGCATCACTTACTCTTTTCCAATCCTGTTCAGATGGAATATCTAATCTTGCCATGGACACTTTTTCTGCTTCATTGATTGCAGAAGCTGGTGTTATCCTTGTGCTTTGCCATGCTCCAACTTGACGATCACCAGGGCTGTCTTTTCCAACTAATTTCAATTGCTTTACCGCATCAATCATTGCATTGACTTTTTTTAATGAGCTGTTTTCCGTTGGAAGTTTAGAGAACTTTTCATGTAATTTTTTCAAATCATTTTCCCAAGAATTTATCAAGCCAAAAAGAGACTTTAATTTTCCTACTTCAGTATTAACCGCTTTTTGAAAACGATATAATTCCTGATCAACTTCATCCTTAATTTTAAATCGTGGATCGGAAATTACTTTGATAGTTGTACTAGACTGAACATCTTTATATTTAATGGTCACTATATAATCGCCTGGAACAACAGGTATACCCCTTGATTCATTCGGATCATTGTTTTCAGCTAAATATACCCGATCCTCATCAAGCTTCCATTTAATGTAATTCAATCCCTGCGTTGCAACTTGTCCATTTAATTTTCGAATGGTATCCCCTTTGCTATTAATGATGAACCCTTTAACCTGTTCATTTTTTGAAGGAACATCGTTAATATAAAATGGAATGACTGTTTCTTGGAACAGTCGATTCTCACCCTCGAAAGTGGTACCAAATCCTGTCCAAATATTGCCTGGAGGTGCTATGAACAATCCTTTAACCTGAACTACTTCATTCATGGGCAGGGTAGTAATTTTTGCTTTTGTATTACCTCTTACAATTTCACGTAAACTCTTTAGGTCATCAAGCACCCATATTGCTCTACCAAATGTTCCCACCACCAATGCTGATTCTTTTTCCTGTATGACTAAGTCCATCGTTGACACACTTGGAAAACCATTCTTGAATGGCACCCAGTCTTTTCCTTCATTGATACTTACCCATAATCCTTGTTCCGTTCCCAGAAATACTAATTTCTTTTCAACAGGATCTTGAACAAAACTTAATGAATAGCCTCTGACCTGCGTTGCATCAAGCATATTTTTCCATGTTTTACCAAAATCACTTGTCACGAATAAGTAGGATGCATAATCTCCTTTACGATAATTATTTGCCACTAACCAGGCTGTTCCTTTTTCATATCGTGAAGCATGTATTTGTGGTATCCATGCTCCATCAGGAAGTCCGATAATATTTTTTGTAACATTATTCCAAGATATACCACCATTATCACTCATTTGTACTTGTCCATCATCGGTGCCTACCCAAATAAGGTTTTTATCAAGAAAACTTGGTGCAATTGCAATGATGGTATTGTAATTTTCTGCTCCAGAAACATCAAGCGTTAATCCACCATAGTCAGGTTTTTGATGTTCAGGATTATTTGTTGTGAGATCCCCTGAAATGATTTTCCAATTTTTCCCTTTATCTATGGTCTTGTGAAGAAATTGAGAACCATAGTATGCAGCACTTTCATTGAATGGGTCTTTTGCAAAACCAGCATTCCAATTGAATCGCAGGTATGTTGAAACATTGTTGGCAGTAGGAGCAATGCTTTGATAATATCCTGTTTGTTTATCATAACGATAAAGATCACCATTTTGCGAAGTACCATAACCAAATCTTGGATCATCGCGATCAGGTGAAATATGAAAACCATCTCCACCTACTAAATATTGCCAATACAATGTTCGGATGCCCCCACGTTTCCAAGTATAGGCAGGCCCAGACCAGTTTCCGTTATCCTGCATACCACCATAAACATTGAATGGAGTTTCGTAATCAACATTCACATGATAAAATTGTGCAACAGGAATCGTTTCTGGAAAATACCAGGACTTCCCATGATCGTATGTAATACCCAAACCACCATCGCCACCAATTATAAAATGATGCGCATCATTGGGATTAATCCACATAGCATGGAAGTCGGCATGAATCCCTTTTGTTTCATCGGCCGGGATCATAGGTGTCGAATCAAACTTAACGCCACCATCATAACTAACCGACAAAGGTTGATAAATATTATAAAGACGATCTGGATCTTTTGTGTCTACTGCAAGATCTTGAAAATAAAAGGGACGATTATTTGTAAATTTTGGATTGTCATTGATCATTTTCCAATGTATACCTCCATCATCACTTCGATATAATGCATTTTTTTTCGCTTCCACTTTTGCATAAACTCTATTTGGATTGCTAGGTGCTATGGCAAGCCCAACTCGTCCTAATTCACCAGCTGGCAAACCATTTGTATCTGATAATTTTTCCCATTGCGCACCACCATTGTTGGTCATATATATGCCAGATCCTTTTCCTCCGGAAACAAAATAATATGGGGTTCTATGGTGCTCATATAATGCAACAATGAGTTTATCTGGGTTTGATTCATGCATTACAAGATCTGCTACACCCGAAGAGGTATTTGAAAATAAAATTTGTTTCCAGTGTTGGCCGCCGTCGGTGGTTTTATACAAACCACGACTGGAATCTGCTGTGAAAGGATCTCCCATAGCACCAACATATATTGTATTGGGGTTGCGTGGGTCGATGATGATTCGATGTATTGTTTTTGTTGCTGTCAACCCCATATGTTTCCATGTTCGACCGCTATCCTCACTCTTAAAAATTCCCATTCCAAGGTTCATTGAATTACGGGGATTGCCTTCGCCTGTTCCTACCCATATCACTTTCGGGTCATTTTGCTGAATAGCGATAGCACCAATGTTTTGAGTAGGCTGTTCATCAAAAATAGGTTTCCATGACGATCCTCCATTTTCGGATTTCCAAACACCCCCAGAGGCAGCACCAACATAGATAATTTTTGGATTTGATTTTAATGCATCAATACAGGTAATTCTTCCACTCATATTGGCAGGGCCAATGTTTCTGATTTTAAGTGAGGACAACTTGTTGAAGTCGAGCACCTGAGCAGATAATGTAAGATTACATAATAATAAGAGATAAAGTATAAAACGCATAATATGGATCGATTTTGACGACCTGAATTTAAGTAAAAAAATACTCTCAAAGTGTATTAGTTTAAGCTGCTAATTGAAGGTTTGAGCGCATGGCTTAAGTCTTGTGAAGTTTATTTTGAAAATTAAGGCGCTATGATTCAAATGAAATTTACGAACTTCATGATCTCCAAAAAATAGCTTTATGAATTATTGTAATTCCATTTCACGTCTTTTACTGCTTTTGATGTTCACTTTTTTATGTACTTCAGGCATGTCCCAACCAGTGCAAACAAAAGGATATGCGTCACTTGTATCGCTTTTCAAGGAGTGGCGTGCTTTCGAAAAACCATCTTTGCTAAATGGGGCTCCTAATTATACTAATGTGAACTTTAATAAAAGAAGGCCTGCTTTCAAAATATTGCAATCGAGATTAAATGAGATTGATACAACCTTATTAACTGTCGAGCAAAAAGTTGATTGGATGTTGGTATGGGCTGAAATGAATGGATATGATTTCAACCATCGGGTTTTGAAACCATGGAATAGAGATCCAGCCTTTTATAAAACTATATTTACTGAACGCAGTGATGTCCCAGCACATGAAGGACCAACGCATCATGCTGTTATTGATTTATGGAAATATACTTTTCCGCTTTCTGTTGCCGATAAAAATAATTTGATCGATCAGCTGAAGGTGATTAAACCCTTGAATGAGCAGGCAAAATTGAATTTAACTGGTAATGCTAAAGAACTTTGGATTGCTGGAATCAGTGTTATTAATGCACAGAAAGAGGACCTCAAAGAGTTGCTTGAAAAACCTGGGGTAAAGAATGACCTTTCGCTTCAAAATACAATTAATGAGTCAATTGTCGCTACTGAAAAACTTGTAAAATGGCTTGAAGCTGAATCTTATAAAAAGACAGGTCCTTCTGGTATAGGCAAAGAAAATTATAATTGGTATGCCAAAAATGTTCACCTTGTTCCTTTGACTTGGGATGATCAAGTGACGTTGTTAAAAAGAGAGCTTTCACGTGCATGGTCCTCACTAAAATTGGAGGAACATCGCAATAGAAAATTACCAATGCTAACGGAAGCTAACACAGTTTTAGAATATGATTCACTGAAAGAAAAATCTGTTAAGAGTTTTATGAAATTTCTTGATCAGCAGCAGTTGCTTACAATGAAAAAATATTACGAACCTGCCTTGAGGGAACATCAAGGAGCATTTGTTCCAAAACTAAAACGTAATTTCTTTTTGATCACAATGCATTATGATCCACGTCCGTTGTACTCTCATTTTTATCATTGGTTTGAGTTGGCACAGATGGATCTGGAACCACATGCTTCTGAAATTAGGCGTAACCCTTTATTGTATAATATTTTCGATTCAAGAAATGAAGGCATGGCTACAGCGGTAGAAGAGCTTTTTATGAATGCAGGACTTTACGATGATGATCCAAGGGTGAGAGAAATTGTTTACATCTTGATTGCTCAACGTGCCGCAAGGGGATTGGGTTCATTATATGCTCATGCAAATGAGATGACAATGGAGGAAGCAGGAAAAATACACGCACAGTATACACCTAGGGGATGGATGAAAACCGAGAAGGAATTATTGAAATTTGAACAACACCTTTATATGCGACAACCAGGATATGGTACAAGCTATATCACTGGAAAATTTCTAATTGATGAGGCAATGGCTGAATATGCAAGAGATATGGAGTTATCGGGAAAAATATTCTCGATTAAGGATTTTTTAGATAGGATGAACCAAATCGGATCAGTGCCACCTGCAATTGGCGCAATGGAATTAACAGGAAGTAATAATGGAATATTAAAAGCGCCTATTAAAAAATAATAAAGTAATATGAGTGGTGAACATTTGAAAAGAAATCTGGGTTTAATGGGCCTAATTGCTACTGGCATATCGTCAATGATTGGGGCTTCTATATATATAGTTCCTTTTCAAATTCAAAAAATAGTTCCAGGCATTGGGCCCTATGTTGGAATTGCATTTATAGTAGCAGCGATCCCTTCCTTATTAGCAGCTTTTGCATATGCCATATTATCTAGCGCTATGCCCAGGGCTGGGGGTACTTATATATATGCAAGCAGATCCATGCATCCTTTTTGGGGTTTTGCTGCTAGTTTTTCACAATGGTTTGGTTTATCAATTGTAATGGGTGTAGTGGCTTATATGGTCATACCGTTTTTTAATCAAATGATTGTATTACTTGTTGGAGAAAATAAATTTCATTTTTTTGAACAAGGTCATAATAGATTGTGGGCTGCACTTTTTTTATTATGGTTTTTTGTTTTCATTAATATTCGGGGCATCAAAACTTATCAGGTAACTGTAATCAGTTTGGTGATTTTAACATTTTTATTATCAGGCTTAGTGATTTATTTTGGATTGAGTAGTACAAGAGGTGAATTTATTCAAGCAGTATTAGAAAAAAAAGGTGTTCAAATTACCAGTCAATTGGCTACCTGGGATTTAAAAATTATTGTTTCTGCTAGTGCTATTTTATTTGCAAGTTTTATAGGGTTTGATGCAATTGCTCAAGCTGGTGGGGAGGCTAAAAATCCAACAAAAAATTTACCAAGGGCTATTTTAATCACGATTATATTAGTAGGACTTTTTTATATTGTCTTTACCTATAGTATTTATCAATTGGTCCCATGGAATTTTATTGCAACAGAAGCCATTGAGAAGGAAGTTTCTGCCCCAAGTTTACTAAGTTATTTATTGCCAAGGTGGTGGTCATTTTTAATTATGGGAGGCGCCTGTATTGCTTTATTGAAAGACCTTCCATCCATGATTTTATCTGTTTCTAGATTGGTTTTTGCGTGGTCTAAAGATGCCTTATTTCCAAAACGCTTTATGACGATACATGCTAAATATCAAAGCCCTTATCAAGCAATCTTATTTAGCGGGTTAATTGCAACATGCGGCATTTTAGGAACTCATTTTGCTTCAGATATATTTTTAGGCATTGATATTATGGTAATTTCCATGCTGGCTAATTTTATTTTAATTTGTATATCGGTTTTAAGCATTTCAAAATACAATCCAATATTAGCAGCAGAAATTTCTATCATTAAAAACACTGTAGTACAAAAGTTTATAGCAGTTTCAGGTATTATCTCACTAGGTTTTTTTTTAATGCTAATGATTGAGCAAGACATTAATAGTGTTTCTAAATCTTGGTATTTTTATCCAAGTTTGGTTTGGTTAATAGTGATGCTCGTTGCATCCATGATATTTTTTATATATTGGAGACAATTAAAAAACAACAGCATTGATTTAAGGGAACAATTTAAAAAACTACCACAAGAATAATTATATGAATAATCAATTTACAATTCCAAAAGCTATCATTGGATTATGGCAAATTGCAGATATGGAAAGATCCGGCAATAAGGTGGATCCTTCAATCGCAGCAAAGTCTATGATGCAGTATTATGAAAATGGTTTTACTTGTTTTGATATGGCCGATCATTATGGATCATCAGAAGAGATTGCTGGATATTGTAAAAAAAAATTCGCCCCAGCTGATATTCAATTTTTTACTAAATGGGTTCCTAGTCCAGGCGTAATTACAGAAATAACTGCTTTAGAAGCAGTTGAAAGGGCTTTAAAAAGATTAGCTTCTCCTCAAATTGATTTATTGCAATTTCATGCATGGAATTATGCTGATCCTAATTGGTTAAACGCACTTTATGCTTTAAATAAATTAAGAGAAAAAGGGATGATTGCTAATATAGGGCTTACCAATTTTGATCATATACATTTAAACATGGTAATTGCATCAGGCATACCAGTGGTGAGTAATCAAATTGCCTATTCTTTATTAGATCAAAGGGGTAGTCATGCAATGTCAACTACTTGTTTGCGAAACAATGTTCAATTATTGGCTTATGGAACTGTGGCCGGTGGTTTCTTTTCGGAAAAATGGCTAGGCAAAGAGGAGCCTGTACTTTCCGAATCTTTAACATGGTCACAAATGAAATACAAAAGATTTATAGATGCTGCAGGTGGATGGGCTTGGTTCCAATCAATGCTTTCTACCTTGTCAAAAATAGCCTCTTCAAAAAATGTGAGTATAGCAACTATCGCTAGTGCTTATATGGCACAAGCACCTGCAGTGGGTGCCGTGATTATAGGTTCAAGATTGGGAGCCTCAGAACATATTGAAGAAAACAAGAAAATACTCACACTTCAATTGACAGATTCAGAGAAAACTGAAATAGAAAATGTTTTATTAAAAGCGAATAAAATTAAGGGCAACTGCGGTGATGAATATAGAAAGCCGCCATTTTTAACTGCGAGTGGTGATTTAAGTCATCATATTAAAGAGTTTCCAAAACCTTATGCAACAAAAGTGTGCGAAGACGGAAAAACCAGGGTTTTCTCTGGTACAGAATGGGAGACGATGGCGGGTTATGCAAGAGCCGTGAAAAAAGGGAATCATATTTTTGTTTCAGGAACAACCGCTACACATGTCAATACCATTATTGGAGGAAATGATCCTGCAGCACAAACACATTTTGTAATCGATAAAATTGAAGGTGCATTAAATTCACTAGATGCAAAATTAGAAGATGTAGTTAGAACCAAAGTTTTTGTCTCAGATATAAACCAATGGGAAGCCATTGCAAGAGCACATGGTGAAAGATTTGCTCATATTCAGCCTGCTAATACAATGGTAGAAGCTAAATTAGTAGGCGATGGATATTTAGTAGAAATTGAAGTAGATGCTATTGTAAGTTAAAATTTGTATTGCTGGCTACTTCACTGTTTAACAAGCTACTTAATATGCTATAAACTTTAAAAGCTATTGAGGAGCTTGATTATACTGATTCAAAAAATTGACTGCGTCTTTAATTGACTTTAGTTTAGTTTTTTTACCCATTTCAGTCTTAATTGGTTTTGGCAATGCTTCTATAATATTATCATATCCAATGTCCTGTATAAAAGTCAAAACGCCATTAAATGCAATTGCATAATACCAATGTGTTTTCAAATAACGATCGGTTTTCCCTTTTAAAGGGTCATAGTTTTCAGTAAAAATAAACTTTTCCTGCCTTGTAACTATTTGTATAGGACCATCGTTGTGTGCTTCAAAAAATAAAATCTTATTGTTTTTATTTTGATCAGTAAATGCAATAAATTTTTTTAGTATTTTGGAGGTGTCTTTCGAGTCTAGTACGTCAATTTTGCTCACTGAGCCTTCAACTGGCGCTAATTCTGCACCCTTTTCATCAATATAGTGAAGTTCGCCAGTATAGCCATTAATTTTTGCCTTATTGATATATACCTTACCCCCACCTGTCAAATATATATAGGCTTGCTCCCAGTTTTCAGACAAAAACGGATTCCCCTTCACATCCATTAAATTATTTCCAGTCTTTTGAATATAATCAGTATTTAAAATTCTAGTTGCCATATTATTCAGTCCTCCACTTTGCGCATATGTCAAGTGGAAGCTAAATAGAAAAATGAAGATGGCGAAACTCCTAAAAATATTAAAAGGCTTATGATTCATAATGAGTTATTAATTGATTTAACTAAGTTAATCCGTTTTAGCTCAGCAAAAAAATATAAAAAAAAGTTATATATGTAAAAATATGGCCATTTTCTTACTTATATTCTTCGGTTTTTAATGCTATTGAGTTTCACAGATGTTATTTAATAATTAAAATATTTTTTTAACCCCTAAGATGCGTTCGATTCATAGAGATAAAAAAATTTTCTAATGTATTTAATGTATAAGAAAAACAACTGTTGAATTCGGTTGATTTTTTCATTTTTGATTAAATTATTTTTATATAAAAATAATTTATAAACAGTATAAAATTGTTCAATGTCATATAGCCCTTCATTAACAATTTTTTATAAACTCTTTAAATTGTTTGTTGTTATTAAATAAAAAAAGTTATGAGAAAAATTATCTTATTATGTATTCCATTCTTATTTGCGCAGTGTGCAGTCATTAAACCAGGTGAAGTTGGCATCAAACAACGTTTAGGAAAACTTAAAGGAGAGCCTACTACCTCGGGTATAATTGGCTATAATCCCCTAATAGCCCGCGTGGTTAAAACATCTACGCAAACAAACAATCTTTTATTAGCCTTAAATCTTCCTAGTAAAGAAGGGCTTAGCGTACAGGCTGATATAAGTATCTTATATCATATTGATAATACTAAGTTTAAGCAATTGCTTACTCAGTATGGTAGAGATTACGAACCCATTATTACAGCTATTTTTAGATCCGCTTCCTCAGATGTATGCGCTCAATATTATGCAAAAGATATGCATTCAGGTAAACGATCTGACATTGAAAATGCAATTTTCAAAAAAATGCAAGAAAATCTAAATGGTAGTGGTATGGTAGTGGAAAATGTATTGATGAAAAGTATCTCGCTTCCAACAGGCTTAGCTTCGTCTATCGAACAAAAGCTGAGAGCCGAGCAGGATGCAATGAGAATGGAATTTGTCTTACAACAAGAAAAATTGGAGGCTTCACGAAAAATTATTGAAGCAACTGGTGCAAGAGATGCACAATTGATTCAAGCGCAAGGGTTGACTTCCGAAATTTTAAAAATGAGAAGTATTGATGCCTTCGATAAACTAAGCAAATCTCCAAATGCCAAAATAATTATTACGGATGGTAAAATCCCATTCTTAGTAAAAGAATAAGCTACGATTTTATATGCATGAGTTTATGACTTATGTCATTAGGAATCAATTTCCACCCCCACTCCAAAATATAAAACCCCTAATATTTATTTAGGGGTTTTATATTTTAACGACCTGTTGTTTATTTCTTTCTAAAATAATACCTGGTTATAAAAATTCCATCACCATCTCCTTTACCTGCATCACTCTCAACACCGCTAACAATATTAAATAAATCCCAGCCCTCTTTACTGTATTTATTCATCATGGACGTTATCATGGCGTCATTTGAGGCAATATTCTGAAAATTAATACCAACTAAGCTGTAAAAATTAACTAATGTAGTTTCACTCAAATCATCAATTTTCACATCTTTCCTGTCTTTATCTGTTTTTTCTTTTCCATCTTTCGATCTAACCGTAGTAAATTGAGTGTAATCAACTTCAGTCCCATTTTCAATAATTCTTGAACGTCCAATACCACCAGGGACGATAGACTCAATAGTTGTTACAATTTTGAACTGAAAGGCTTGCGAATGAGCTCCTATTGATATTAATAGAAAACTACTTAGAATAAATTTTTTCATTTTTTTAATTTTAGTCCTTTAAATTAATCAAATTATTTTAAAATATCATATAAAGTAGGGTCTATTTCAAAAATTCAAGACTTTATAGAAACCATTAAAGTAGCTATATTTTAAATGTCAAGACTTCATAGAACCATAATAGTAGATATACTTAAAATGTCAAGACTTCATAAAAAGGACTTCTAATGTTTATTGGTGGTTATTTGATATTAATATTCTTAGTATTTTTGAAAATGCGTTTTGCTTTTATATTGTTTTTGATATTCTTTTTTGTTAATTGTATTGCTCAGGTAGATTCAACAAAGTCATTTAATGTAATTGCCTATTTTGAAACATATTATAGTTATGACTTTTCCAAGCCTTTAAATAATGAAAAGCCGGACTTTTACTACAATTATAAAAGACACAATCAGTTGAACGTTAACTTAGCTTTTGTGAAAATGGCATATCAAACTAGTCGTGTAAGATCCAATTTGGGTTTAATGACAGGTAATTACTTCTAAAGTTTTATGCCGTGCAGAGTTAAAAAGGTATAATTCAAAGGACCCCATTTATAGATATGCGCAAAACAATAATCAACAATCAACAGAAACAATAGCGTTGATTGTAAAGTTATAGGATCTTTTTTCGCCTAAACCATATATAAATCACAACCACTACTAAAAACATTAATATTAGTGTGAACATATAACCATACTTCCACTTTAATTCAGGCATTAAGTCAAAGTTCATACCATAAACTCCTGCAATAAAAGTTAAAGGTAAAAAGAAGGCAGAAAAAATAGTTAATAGCCTTACCACTTCGTTGTTTTTTTGGTCACTAATTGATAAATATGTGGTCATCAATTGATTAGCATTTTCTACCGATTCTTCATTAATGGTGAGTAGATTTAAAAGTTGATCTTTAATATCTTGATATTGATAAGATTGATGATACTTTTCAGCCACTTGTTCAATTACATTTTGTGTAATATGAAGCACTTTTCTTAATATTCTTGATTGAGATTTTATAAAGTATAGTTCTTCAAGTAATACCTGTCTATGATCTTTTAAGAAAATTGTTTTTTCAATATCTGTAATTTTCGAAGAAAGGTCTTGGGTTGGTTGATTAAATGTTTCCATCATTGACCCAACAATTCTTAAAAAAAGCTCCTGAATTTTGAAGTTTTTTTCTTCGTGATTTTTTAAAAAATTAAAATGTGCTCTATGTATTGTAAACAAAGTATCTTCTAATATAAAGAAGGCAATTTTATTTGACATTTCGCCTATTTCGTCAATATTCAATGAAACATTAGAGGTATATGCTCTGAATATAAAAAAGTCAATTTTATATGTTTTTTCATATTTAGGTAAGTGACCTCTCTCTAAGCTATCCTTAATTAAATAATAGTTTAAATGATATTGATTTGTAATTTTTTCCAAATCATTTTTATTTGGATTTTCAATATCTATCCATTTAAAGGATTCGAATATTTTTTCTGTAACTATCATTTTAATATTATTAATTCAAAAATAATGGAATTCCAACCTTTAGCCGAGAAAAAACTTTCAAATCCACGCAACTATATGTAAATCAATACATTCAATTAGGCTTGTATATTTTATAAATTGGTAGCATCGCTAATCATTATTTAGTATCCTGATTTATTTTTTTATTTCTTAAGCTATACAAATAGAAAGAGATGATAGAAAATAAAAATCCAATTAAAATGATTACGTAATTCATTGGTTTTTCAGTAGTCAATGAAATACGAATTAAAATTGTTGTAATAATAAAACTAGCATTTCTAAAAATTGTGAAGAATGAAAAATGATAAATAAACGAAATAATAAGAAGAAGTACATCAACAAAAATCATAATTGAAAAGAAATCTGCGTAAAAAACGGTATTCGGGTTAGGATAATTTTGTTTTAATTTTAATGCTTCCAACATTTCTGTTCCCCAAATATAAAAACTACTTATACTTAGTAGTAATAATATTAGTATCATACTTAATGACACTATTTTTTTTATATTTATAAAATCATTAAGTTCATTAACAATTTCCGATTTACGATTATTTTGATAAATTTTGTAATACAAAATCGTTAGACTTAGCATAGTCAATGAAGCAAGTAAGTCATAAAGTAAACTAATGAACTCCGGATTATTTATATTGACTAAATTTTTTAAATCAAGATCAGCTATATCATGAAAAAAACCTCTTAAAGTAATTAACGTAATCACTTCAAACTGTTTACCCACAAATTCAGAAATAGATTTTGGGATAATTATGACCAGCAAAAAAACTTCATAAAATAGTATAAAGCTAAAAGGAGTATAAATTGCTTTTAGATAGCTGTGCTGGAGATTTTTGAAATAGAAAAAATTATTTCCAAGAAAAATAATAATTAAATGAAGAAGGAAAGCAAAGACTGCAACACGTAAAATTAACAATTCTACTTTTCGAACATTTTTAGCATTGAAATATTTATCAAAATAGTCGGCGAATTTTTGTAATAAAATATTCATGCTTTCTTATTTATTCTTTATCTCCCCTGAATTTATTGAGAGTTAGAATAAATGCAACACCAAATAAGACCGTTATGAGTGCTGCGAAATAGGGTATTATTTCAATCATTTTTCTGGGTTTTGATTAATTTTAAAAGTATTGCGAATCCTAAAATAGACGGAACCCATAAACCAATAAAAATACCCGCTTCTTTTTCTCCTTTAAACCATAAAATTTCAGAAAAAATAAGAGAGGAGAAGGCTGCAACTAACATAAGTGTATCGGAAAAAGTAAACTTTTTAAACATAATTTTTATTTATTAAAATGTGTAATTACTTAAATATAACTAATATTTTGTTGAATAAAATATAAATGTGATTACTTTAAAATTCAACAATAACTATTGGCAAACATTTAACATTTTTGTTGAATAAAGTGATTAAAAATATTCAATATGTTAAACAATTAAGATCCGAATCTTTTTCTAGTGCATTAAAAAAGGGCCCTTATTACTAAGGGCCCTGACTAATTTTCAATTTAAGAAAAATTACTTTGGTAATACAACGGCATCGATAACGTGTATTACACCATTTCCTGCTTTTAAATCTGTTGCAGTTACAGTTGCAATTCCACCTTTCTCATCAGTTAAAATAACTTTACCATCTTTAATGGAAGCAGTTAATGTTCCGCCACTTACCGCCTTTAAAGTTACTTTTCCATTACCGTCCTTAATAGCCTTTACAACTGCAGTTGCGTCTAAATTACCAGCAACTACGTGGTAAGTCAATACCTTAGCTAAAGTTGCTTTGTTTTCTGGTTTTAAAAGAGTTTCAACAGTTCCTTTAGGTAATTTTGCAAATGCATCGTTTGTTGGTGCAAATACTGTGAATGGTCCAGCACTTTGTAAAGTACCTACTAAATCAGCAGCTTTTACGGCAGCAACTAAGGTTGTGTGAGCAGTTGATCCTACAGCTACATCTACAACTGTGTTTTGTGCTGAAGCAGAGATAATACCTCCGATTAGCATTGTCAATAAAAATTTCATTTTCATATTTAATATTTTATTTAATTAACATGAAATAGAAGTAATTGTTTTTAAAATGAATGCTTTTCCAGTTATTTAATTCTTTTGTCTAATCATATGTAAATTAACCTTCAAAATACTAGACACTAAATTCATTTATTGTGTTAGCGACCAAGTTTTGATTGAAGTAATTCAAAATGATGTTCAGTATGAAAACACGTGAAAGTCGCCAATTCTCTTAAAGTTACTTTACCCAATATTGGATGAGGAAGTTGGAATTTGTCTAAATCCGATTCAGCTATATTGTTCAACTTAGTAATGAATGCTTGATTTAATAGTTCATGTTTATTTATCAAACCATTTTTAGCATGATACAAAACAGGCTTTGGTAAATATATAGCGGGTGATTTTGCTCCTCCTGCTAATGCTGTTTTGTAAAGCGTTTTAAGCTGTTCGAATGCTCTTGATTCGTTTGTATTTGTTCCATACAATATGCCAATTAATGGTTTAGGCAGGGCATATGCAATATTTACAATACGTAATACTTTAATTAAATGAACCAAATCCTGACCAGCCGACCATTTCTCATTATAATTTGTTTCAAATTCTTTTTGATTTAAGTTGGAAATCAACACATTAAATTGTTTAACAGCATCATTAAGTGATTTTACGATTGTTTCTTTTTTATTCATAACAAATCTTGAAATTTAATTTTTATAAAATTATAAATAAATTCAAAACAATTTGGTATATGGTTTGTTATTTATATTAAAACTTCACCATGGAAAGGAAAGACTTTATTGAACAAGTTGGCCTAAGTACTGCAAGTATATTAATATTTGGCTGTATGCAAGCTTGCACCAAATCAGAAACTAGTACCAACGGCAACAATTCAGATGGTAACACAGGGCCAAACAAGCAGGTTGATTTTACCATTAATATTACAGTTGCTCCTTATACTCGTTTAAATTCACCAGGTGGCTTTTTTGTGGAAAGTACAACAGGGATAATCATCGCTAGAACGCTGAAAGATGAGTTTATTGCCGTTAGTTCAGAATGTACTCATCAGGGTGTTACCGTAGAATTTCAGTCTGGTCAAAATAGATTTTATTGTTCTGCTCATGGTTCAGCTTTTGATATTAAAGGGGCAGTTACTAATGGCCCAGCTACGGGTGCATTAAAACAATATAAGACTTCGCTAACAGGAACTAATTTGAGAGTTTTTTCCTAATCATAAAATTAAAAGCGCTTTGATTTTAAAAAAATTTAAGCCTGTGTCCTTTTATGTCATGATTTATAAAACTATCTTTCATAAATTTTATTACTCCATTTACGATAGTCATATTTACTGCACATTTTAATTTATGTTGCTCTATGGGTGACCAACCACATTTGTAAAATATATTAGATTTATCTACAGTTGTTATTTTATCAATATCAATTATTGCAATGTCTGCATAGTAACCTTCTCTTATATAACCTCGGTTTTGGATTTTATAACAATCTGCAACATGGTGACTTGTTTTTTCAACAATTTTTTCAATTGATATTTTTCCTTTCGCATACATATCAAACAAAATAGGCAAAGTATGCTGCACCATCGGCGCTCCAGGCTTAACATCTAAGTAATGACCATTTTTTTCACTTAGTAAATGGGGAGAGTGATCAGTGACAATCAAATCTATTTTATTATTTAAAACATTTTTCAAAAGGGCTTTCTGATCTGAAACATTTTTAATAGATGGATTCCATATCATTTTGTTTCCAATTTCGTCATAATTTCTGCTATTTAAATATAAATTTTGAACACAAACTTCTGACGTTATTTTTTTGTTTCGAATATTTATTTCATTTTCAAACAAATCGGATTCTAGTTTCGTTGTAACATGTAATACATGTAATCTCGTATCCCATTTTTTTGCTTTTTCAATAATTCTCTTTGTGGAAATATAACATGCTTTTTGGTCTCTAATTTTTGTATGCACCATTGCGTTAAATGATGGCTTCAATAAACCTTTATATTTTTCAAAATTTTGATTAATTGTTTCATTATCCTCGCTATGTAGTGCTATTAATGAATTGGATGCTGAAAATAGCTTTTCAATTGTATTTAAATCATTTGCGAGAATTCCATCATGAGGATTAGAGAAATATAAACCATCATCAGTAATACCACAAATATTTTGATTATCAATTCTTAATGCTTCTTCGATATTGTTTTTGTTTACGCCAAAGAAAAAAGAATAGTTTAACAATGATTTTGTTGATGCAATTTTATATTTATGTTCTAATATATTTAAACTTGTGGCATGTGGAATAGTATTAGGCATGTCTAAAAATGAAGTTACTCCGCCAGCTAATGCTGCTTTTGTTTCCGATAATATATCCCCCTTATAGTTTAATCCAGGCTCTCTAAAATGTACATGCGCATCAATCATTCCGGGTATCAGATATAATCCTTCTGCATCAATTTCTGCATACTTTGAACTATTTTTAATATTGATAACTGGAGCAATCTTTTCAATCCTTTCATTGTTAATGAGTACGTCCAAATTTTGAATCTTGTTTTCATTTACTACAAATGCGTTTCTAATTATACTTTTCATTTTTTGTAATTGCTCTTTTTAGTTTATCATTTAAGGCTCTTCCCATTCCTGTATTCCTAAATTTTTCTGATATAATTATATCAAAGCCAGCTTTATCTAATTCATAAAGTTTTTTATAGTAATTCTTAGCAATTGATTTTGCATTCATTTTCCCAAATCTTAATATACCTATTTTTTGATGCTTATTATTTTGTACATATTCTTCAATTGAATCCACTAATATCATTTTAGTATTTGGGGCATAATGCTTTTTAGACATCCCACTTGTCTTAATTTTACTTTCCGCCGATTTTTTTAGCGTTACATTTTGATATTTTCGTTTTAATTGTTCTAAGCTAATTGAACCCTGTCTGTAAATAATAATTTCATCATTTTCCATACCTATAATGGTAGATTCAATTCCGCATTCGCAATTTCCTCCCTCAAGAATATAGGGAATGTTTTCGCCAAAGTATTCATATACTTGTTTTGAAGTTGTGGGGCTAATTCTTTGATATGGATTAGCACTTGGAGCCGCTATTGGATATGACACCTTTCTTAGTACTTCTAAAATTAATGGATGATTGGGTATTCTAAATGCAACGTATTTAGAGCCAGCTGTTATTGAACCAGGGATAATATCTTTTTTTCTAAATATAATCGTTAATGGTCCTGGCCATAAATCTTCGCCAATTTCTAAAAGTTTTCTGGAATTAGGATGGATGTATTTTTTTATTTCTTCAATCGAATGTGTATGTAATATTAAAGGGTTTGAAAACGGTCTATTCTTTAATTTATATATTTTATTTACGGCGGCTTCATTAAATGCATTTGCTGCTAAACCATAAACAGTTTCTGTTGGCAATCCTACTACTTCACCAGCATCTAATGCGTGTATAATATCTATAATATTTTTTGTTATCATATTTGCCTATTATGGATTGCAATAATCACAATGTGTAGGATCTTCACCCTTTTTATTGTTTGGAAATGGTTTTTCCATTTCATAGCCACATTTACTACATCCGTATATTTCTATTTTAATTGATTTAGTTGGTAGTCCACAAAGCAAACAAGGTAGTCCTGCTATATATTGTATTGGCTTAAAACCAGGTGTAGTACACTTTGGACATTTTGATTTTATGGCTTCTATCAATTTTATGGTGGTTTCTTCAATCACTAACATTCTTGTTGGGTTATTCATTGCTCTCATGTCAGTTTCTACATATACTTCACCATAATTTTCAAAAAAGTTTTTTATTTGAATATTTAACTTTTGTTTTGAATTTATATCCTTAACGATATTTTCATTTGACTCACGATTTTTTCTTAAAATAATACCATGACTTGGAAATTGAATTATTTTTAAGAATTTCCTTAATTCCACAACATTTTTGATAATTCGTCCAGCGAAGTTTGTTTTTGTTGATATTTTTTTTACCGTAATTTCAAGATCATTTATTTTATCAATAAAAATCATTACTTCCTCATTGGCTGGCAAGTAAAATAGGGCAGGATGAGGGCCAAATGACCCTTCATTCGCTACTCCCAAATCATACCCATATTTTTCCATCCCCATCAAACATTTTTTCCTTACGGTTTCAATCGGGGATAATGCTCTTTCTTTTTCTCCTGTAAAAGTGCCAAATAAATCAGTGTCATAATCCTTTTCCACACAGCAATTGACACCGAGTTGATTTTCAAAATGTTTAGAAATAACCAGCTCTTTATTATGCTTGGTTGCTATTAATAGATTTCTTCCTTCGAACATTTAAACCAGTTGAATGCTAATTTCTGAGTGAACTTTATAATGCTGATTCTTTTTTGATTTTATAAATGCAATAAATAATTTTCGCTCTTTTTTAAGTGCATCTATTCTTTTTTGCAGCTTGGTATCTTTTTTATTATGTTTTACAAAATTTCTGAAACTATTTAGTTCATGAAATTGTATTTTCTTTTCAATCATTGATAAAATGATTTCATTTGTGTCAAATTGATCAAATATCCCTTCAATTAATTTTAATTTTAGTTCTTTTTTCATTTTATGTTGATTTGTTGTTTTTTGGTAAAATAGGGTTATATATTAATTAAACAAAATTGAGGCGATTTTGTTAATAAGTAATATTTAATATTATTATCTTTGACATAAATATATTTTATGAACTATTCGATTAGTCAGTTAAAAATTTTTTTAAAAGTGGTTGAATTTGGTAGCATAACAAAGGCAGCTGAGGATTTGAATTTAACACAACCAGCAGTCTCAATTCAATTAAAAAACTTCCAAAAGGATTTTAAATACCCTTTAACTGAAATAGTTAATAAAAGACTCTACGTGACCGATTTTGGTAGAGAAATTGCCAATGCTTGCGATAATATTTTGAACGAATTTGAAATAATTAGTTACAAAAGTTTAGGATACAGTAATAACATTACCGGAAAACTAAAAATTTCAATTGTTTCAACAGGCAAATACATCATGCCTTACTTTTTATCAAGCTATTTAAATGAATACCAAGATGTTAATTTACTAATGGATGTAACTAACAGATCAAAGGTTATGTCTAGTCTCGAAAAAAATGAAATTGATTTTGCGCTTATTTCAATATTGCCGGAAAATCATAATTTCATAGAACTTGAATTAATGGAGAATAAGTTATTGCTTGTTGGAAATAAGAGTACCGCTGATGAAATAACAAAAAATAAAAAATCTTTAGACAATATACCTTTTATTTTTAGAGAACATGGTTCAGGTACAAGACAAATCATGGAAAATTTAATTATCAAAAATAAAATTAGATCAAAAAAGAATATTGAACTTACCTCTAACGAAGCTGTTAAACAAGCTGTGATAGCGGGTATTGGTATTTCCATAATGCCTGCTATTGGAATTATGTCCGAGCTGACATCCGGCAAATTAAAAATTATAGAGGTCAAAGGTTTACCTTATATCACTAAGTGGAGATTAATTTGGTTAAAAGGGAAAAAACTAAGTCCTATAGCTCAACATTATATTGATTTTCTAATGAAAGAAAAAGACAATATAAAGGAGCAATTTTTTCAATTCCCAGTTATAAAATAAATTACTTTTCAAATTCAATAAAATGTTCTGATGCATACTCGTCATCACCTGGCTTAATTCTTTTTACAAAAAAACGCGCGCGCTTTCCCAACTTAACAGATGTATACTTTTCTTTAATATCATTTGGGTCATTTAATGGTTGTAAAGACGGGTACCATAAAATATATCCTGGTTTCTGGAAAACCAATGTGGGTTTTGACCAATCCTGACTATTATTACCTACACCTAAGTCTTTATTTTTATTAAAGGAAATATATATTTTATCTCCTTGCCATGATTTCCCCTCTACTTTACCCATCAACATAACCCAACAGTTTAAATAGGTGTTCCAACTTACTGAAGGCCCCCAATGAAATCCACCTGTAGGAGATGATGAAGGTCCGCCACCTTCTTCTAAAGGAATTTGTAAGGAGCGAACAGGAGCCCCATGACTATTATATGGGATTGAAAAAGATTTACCATCCCATCTTTTTAGTTTTCCTGCTGGATTACTGAGGTCTTTTAAGGCTATACGTGCAATACTAATACATTGCCCACTCCATTCGGTTTTACTGTTATATGTTTTTTCATTGTAAATGCCAGGATAACCATACTCGCCATAAAATACATATAAATAGTCTTCGCTAGCTACAGCTGAAGGATCACCTACACCCCCGGCAAAAGTGTTTGAGCTATTAAATGGTTTTAGAATCATTCTAGGGTCAAGGTCTTCAATAATAATACCTTTGTTTTCCCAACTTTTTCCTCCATCAATTGACTTCATAATACCAATACGACATACTGCTGCTGGACTTTCAGGACCCGTTAAGCCCTGTGGCCAAAATTTATTATTATATCCTTCTTTTGTTTTTGCATCATAGGGAAGTGTACTTGGGTAGTTTTCATTATGATAAAGAGCAAATAATGTTTTACCCGTTGCGTCATTTTTATCTTGATATACTGTTTCAAACCAAACTGCTCCATGTAAACCTTTTTGACCGATGGGAACGTTTAAAGGCATAACTGGATCAATAAATTTTTCAGAGGGACTTTTGAAAACATCTTCTGCATTTTTACCATCTGCATATTTTAAATTTTTTGAGTATCCCCATAATGGGTCTTCGCCATACTTACCAGGGAAAATTCTAAAGGTGTCTCCTATCCATACCTCAGCCATATTGCAATCCACAAATGAGTTGAAAGTGATTTTTGGCGCTGGAATTAATTTAAATTTTGGCGTTGTCGAATTATCCATTGAGACAGCAGGATTTCCAAAAAATCCAAGCATGAAATTTAACCATGAAAAAATGAATACTATTTGCATATCTATATATTTATATGATGGTAAAATTTGTATTTCTAAATTTAGATATTTTTTTTAATTCAATCATTGTAAATAATAAGGCCCCTATTACTAGCGGCCCTATCTTAATACATACTTTTTAATATTTTATTGTTTTGGATATCTAACAAATCCATTCATGGCTACAATTTTCCCGTTAGAAAATCTAAATCCATCCTGCCATTGAACTTTAGTTGTTTTTCCGTCAACTTCAACATCCGCTTCATCCCACATTAACACCCACTCATGTCCATTTTCTCCAACTACTGGTATAGACACAATTTCTTTAAAATTATTAAAGTTAAGTTTAGCGAAATTTTCTTCAACAAATTTCAAGAGGGTTTCTTTACCTTTTATTACAGTACCGTCTTCCATATAAAAAACAGCAGTATCTGCTATATATTCTCCAAGTTGTTTAAAATCTTTAGCAAACATTGCTTGATGAAATTTTTCAGTTATTAAAACATTGTTTTGATCACCTATTTTGAAATTGTCAGTATAAGTTGGCTTGTAAATATGTTCAACTTTAGTACTAGTAGCTTGCTCAGTGCTTTCTGCTTTTTTTGCACCTTCAGTACAAGCAAATAATGATGCCGATACGGCAAAACATAAAATTAGTTTTTTCATAAGTGTTGGTTTTAATGAATTATCAATTTACTATATATAACATAAATTTTAGCATATCAAAAAATAAATAATTAAATAATTTACGTCTTAATAATATTAACAGGTTTAAAATCAACAATTTGTGATAAAAGGTTTTCTATTTTTATTGATTTTAAGTATCCTTTTTCATAAATTTAGGCATATGCAAATACATCCATTTCAAGACTTCAGCTTTACAGGAAGTAAAGCGAAGCTTCTATTAATCACTTTTCTTTTATTTGGCAATATTTTAATGGCTCAATCTGTTGTTGAAAAAATTGTGCAGGAAGAAAATAGTAATTCACAATTGCAAAAATTGGCCCATGAATTATTTGATGGAATTGGACCAAGATTAGTGGGAACACCACAAATGAAAAAAGCAAATGAATGGGCTGTTGAAAAATATGCTGGATGGGGTATTTCAGCTCGAAATGAACAGTGGGGTGAGTGGAAAGGATGGGAAAGAGGCATCACACATATTGATATGCTTTCGCCAAGAGTAAAAAGTTTAGAGGGAACACAATTATCATGGAGTCCTTCCACAAAAGGAAAATCAATAAAAGCAGAAATCATCATTATTCCTGAAGTTGCAGATTCAATAGCATTTTTAGACTGGTTGCCTAATGTGAAAGGAAAGTTCGTAATGATTTCAATGAATCAGCCAACAGGCAGACCTGATGATAATTGGCAACAATTTGCTACTAAGGAATCGTTTGATAAATTAAAAAAAGAACGTGCGCAACAAAACGACGCTTGGCGTAGTCGTTTAAGAAAAACAGGTTATTCAAATAGAATGCTCCCCATTATTTTAGAGAAGGCGGGTGCAGTTGGCATTTTAACCAATAATTGGTCTAATGGATTTGGCGTTGATAAAATTTTTAGCGCGTATACTTCCACTATTCCAACGGTTGATATTGCATTAGAGGATTATGGAACCTTATATCGTTTAGTTGAATCTGGGGACAATCCAATTATTAGTATTCGAACTGATTCAAAAGATTTAGGCACTGTGCCAACTTATAATACCATTGCTGAAATAAAAGGAACTGAAAAGCCTGATGAATATGTTATGTTATCAGCACATTTTGATTCATGGGATGCTGGCCAAGGTGCTACTGATAATGGCACAGGTACATTGACCATGATGGAGGCGATGCGTATTTTAAAATTAGTATATCCAAATCCTAAACGTACTATTTTAGTAGGTCATTGGGGCAGTGAAGAACAAGGATTAAATGGATCGAGAGCTTTTGTTGAAGACCATCCCGAAGTCGTTAATAAATTACAAGCTTTGTTTAATCAGGATAATGGAACGGGAAGAATTGTAAATATTTCAGGACAGGGTTTTCAGCATGCTGGTGATTTTATTTCAAGGTGGTTAGCTGCAGCTCCAAATAATATAAAGGATTCAATTAAAACTACTTTTCCTGGAGCACCAGCTGGAGGCGGAAGTGATTTTGCTTCATTTTTAGCAGTGGGTGCCCCAGGTTTTTCTTTAAGTGCGCTAAGCTGGTCATATAACAACTATACTTGGCATACAAACAGGGATACTTATGATAAAATAGTATTCGATGACTTAAGAAACAATGCTATCTTAACAGCAATATTAATTTATATGGCTTGTGAAGACGAAGCAACTTTCCTTAGAGATAAGGCCGACTTAGGATCTGATAAGAGAACTGGGCAACCCGTTAAATGGCCGGCGCAAGTGAAAGCAATTCGTAAAGGGCCAGTTGCCCCAACGAATTAATTTCTTAATCAATTATGAGACGATTTAAAATTGGCTTTATGCGTAGTTCAATATTTATTTTTACCATCATGGTATTAAATGTAAATTATGTTGATGCTCAGAAAGTTGGGACCAAACTTGTGCTTTTAGGCACTGGTACCCCTTTTGCAGATCCGAAAAAATCAGGACCATCGTTAGCCATTGTTGTAAATAATACATCCTATATAGTTGATTGTGGCCCAGGTGTTGTTCGAAGAGCGGCAGAGGCTAAAGAATTAGGCTTCTCATCATTAGAAGCGTCACAATTGAAAAAATTATTTATCACTCATTTACATTCTGATCACACAGCTGGTTTGGCAGATATTATTTTCACACCAGCAGTACTAGATCGAAATGCACCCATTTACGTTTACGGACCCCCAGGCATAAAATATATGACACAACACATTCTCGATGCGTATAAAGAGGATATAGATATTAGGATTAATGGACTTGAAAAGGGCGATTCTATTGCTTATAAAGTGAATGTAACTGAAATAAATGAAGGTGTTGTTTATCAAGATACTAATATTCAGGTAACTGCTTTTAAGGTAAGTCATGGAAACTGGAAAAATGCATTTGGTTTTGTTTTTAAAACACAAGACAAAAAAATTGTGATTTCAGGAGATTGCACATACAGTGAAAATCTTATCAAGTATGCCAAGGATTGTGACATTTTAGTACATGAAGTATATTCAGACACTGGTTTAAAAAAACGAACTAAGAGGTGGCAGGATTATCATTCTACTTTCCATACTTCATCCTATCAATTAGCCGACATTGCTAATAAAGTAAAACCAAAATTACTTATTTTAAATCATCAATTAACTTTTGGCAGTACACTACAAAGTTTGTTAGATGAGGTTAAGTCAAAGTATGATGGTACTATTATAAATGGGTTCGATTTATCAGTTTATTAATCTAATTTTGAACTAACAATTAATTGCATCTGCATTATATACTTTCTTCCTTCATTTACATAAAAATTCTGTTCACCGTCGCTATATTAGATAAATTTTATCTATATTGAATGACAAAATATTGTTGAGCAATTAATTGATTATCATGAAAAAAACTAGGTATGGGTATGTATTCGTAACATTGTTAATAATCTTCATTACTACGAATGCCATTGCACAACAAAACAATAGTTTGTACCAATCGTACAGCAGTTATTTTTTAATCGGTACTGCAATTAATGCACCGCAAATATTACAGAAAGATCCCAATGCTGCAGCTATTATTACAAATGACTTTAATAGTATAACGCCCGAAAACATCATGAAAAGTGAAATCATACATCCTAAATGGGATGAATATGATTTTACCTTAGCTGATAAAATGATTGAATATGCCCAAGCACATCAATTAAAAGTAAATGGTCATACCTTAATTTGGCACAGTCAGTTACCTGCCTTCATGAAGTATATGCAAAGTGCCGATTCCGTTAGAAACTTTTTTGTTAATCATATTGAGACGGTTGCAAAACGATATGATAAAAAAATATTTTCATGGGATGTGGTTAACGAAGCATTGGAGGAAGACGGGTCCTTAAGAAAATCAATTTTTTTAGAAAAATTAGGCCCAAGTTATATAGCGGAGGCTTTTAAATTAGCACAACAAGCATCACCAAATGCTGAGTTATACTATAATGATTATAATATTGAACAACCTAAAAAACGTGCTGGTGCTATTGCTATTATAAAAGAACTTCAATCAAAAGGTATACGTATTGATGGAGTTGGTATACAAGGACATTGGAGGTATCATAAAATTCCATACAAAGAAATTGAACAAAGCATTATTGAGTTTTCTCAATTAGGTGTTAAAGTAATGTTTACTGAATTAGATTTAGGTGTATTGCCTAATCCATGGGATAGTGATGCTGCTGATGTGAATATGAAAGCAACATATAGTGCTAAAATGAATCCTTATATGAATGGATTGCCTGATTCAGTTCAAGTTAAATTTAATGAAGGTTATGAATCCTTATTTAAACTATTTGTAAAACATAAGGATAAAATTAGTAGGATTACTTTTTGGGGAGTTCATGATGGACAATCCTGGTTAAATGGCTGGCCCATTAAGGGAAGAACCAATTATCCTTTACTTTTTGATAGACAATACAAAGCTAAGGAAGCCTATTATAAGGTGATTGCATTGACAACCCCAAAATAAAAATCTTTTCAAATTAAATTCAACTATGAACTCAAGCACTCAAAAAATTTCAGTATTAGAGAAAATTGGATATAGTCTAGGAGATCTTGCTGCGAATCTTATTTTTCAAACCTTGATGACCTTCCTGGCCTATTTTTATACCGACGTTTATAAAATTCCAGCGGCAACAGCTAGTGTGATTATTTTTATTGGGGGATTTGTTGGAGCTTTTTTTAATATCATTATGGGTGCCATTGCCGATCGTACTAATACACGATGGGGTAAATTCAGACCATGGTTATTATGGACCGCTGTTCCATTTGGAGTCATTTCACTACTTGCATTTTCAACACCTAATTTTAGCGAAACAGGAAAAATTATATATGCTTTTACGACTTACTTTTTATTGATTATAGTGTATTCAGCTAATAATTTACCCTACGCAGCTTTGAGTGGCGTTATTACCGGAGACATGAAGGAGCGAAACAGTATTTCATCCTATCGCTTTGTTGCTGTAATGGTTGCACAATTCATAATTCAATCCTTATTGCTTCCATTAGCGCTTTCCTTAGGACACGGTGATAAAGCAGTTGGATTTGAAAAAGTGATGTTATTTTTTGCTATCACAGGTATCATTTGTTTTCTAATCACATTCTTGACGACAAAAGAAAGAATTGTTTCTGCACAAGAGGCTAAGTCGTCAGTTAAAACAGATTTAAATGATTTGTCAAAAAACATTCCTTGGATCATTATGCTTTCACTTACCGTTTTAGTTTTTATCACTTTAGCTTTAAAAGGGGGCATGTATATTTATTACTTTAAATACTATTTAAATGAAACGGCACAAGCTAATTTTTTAGAAAACATTGGCTTTAATCATTTCATTGAAGGTTTGAATAAAACGATTACTGGTATAGGGCTTGGTGAATTTCAATGGCCAAAAGACGCACCCACTTCGGCAAACAGTTTATTTAATGCTGGCGGAATTATTTGTATGATTATTGGTATTATGTTTTCAAAACCTTTGGCGGATCAATATGGCAAACGAAATATTTTTGGTGCTTTTTTATTTTTCTCAGCTTTATCCTTATTAGCTTTCAATTTTTTCTCACCTACTGCAATAGGTGCCGTATTTATAACACAAATGGCACATGGTTTTTTATATGGCGTCACTATTCCTTTATTATGGGCAATGATCGCTGATGTTGCTGACTATAGTGAATGGAAAAATAGCAGAAGAGCTACTGCTATCATTTTTTCGGCAATGATTTTTGGTTTAAAAATTGGCCTTAGTATTGGAGGTGCAATGGGAGCAGCCTTACTAGCAAAATATGGTTATGTGGCTGAATTAATGCAACAGACCGAAACAGCAATTGCAGGTATTAAAATGTCAGTTAGTATATATCCTGGATTGATATTTATAATTGCTTCGGCTATTTTATATTGGTATGAAATTGATAAAAAAATGGAATTACAAATCGAGGAGGATTTGAAAAAAAGAAGGACTGTTTAATTATAAAATTGTAACGTAAATAAATACAAATGCCTGAAGATAATATTGACAATATTGATTTTGATGATTTAAATAAAAAAGCTATTTCAAAGCCATTGGTTAATCATATATATACGGCCGATCCATCAGCGCATGTTTTTGATGGTAAAATATATATTTATCCTTCTCATGATATTGATGCAGGCATTCCTTTTGATGATTTAGGAAGTCATTTTGCAATGGAGGATTACCATGTATTTTCATTGACAAGTCCGGATAGCCCAGTGGTAGATCATGGAATTGCTTTACATGTTAAGGATGTGCCTTGGGCTGCGCGACAAATGTGGGCGCCTGATGCTGCTGAAAAAAACGGCAAATATTATTTGTATTTCCCTGCTAAAAAAGCAGACGATATTTTTCAAATTGGCGTAGCGGTGAGTGATCATCCTGCAGGCCCATTTGTTCCCGAACCACTACCAATTAAAGATAGTTACTCTATTGACCCAGCTGTTTTTAAAGATGATGATGGCAAGTATTATATGTATTTTGGTGGTATATGGGGAGGTCAATTACAATCCTATCGTCAAAATGAATACCATGTTAATCATCAGGAACCTGCTGCTGGATTGCCTGCATTAGGGCCAAGAGTTGCTATGTTAACCGATGACATGTTGCAATTTGCCGAAACCGTTAAAGAGATTATCATTTTAGATGAAGTGGGTAATCCATTGTTAGCTGAAGATAATGACAGACGTTTTTTTGAAGCATCCTGGATGCATAAATACAATGGTAAATATTATTTTTCTTACTCAACTGGGGATACGCATTATTTATGTTATGCAATAGGCGATAATCCATACGGGCCATTTACTTATGCGGGAAGAATTTTAAATCCAGTGGTCGGATGGACATCCCATCACTCCATTTGTGAATTTGAAGGCAAATGGTATTTATTTTATCATGATTCGAGTTTATCGAAAGGAGTTACACATTTACGCTCCATTAAAATGACTGAAATTAAATATGACAAGGAAGGGAAAATAATCACTTTAGATCCTTATTTATAATATTATTTATCATGAAGAAATTATCATTTCTAATTTTATTAGTTATTTGCAATTTTCAAGTAAGTGCACAAATAAAACTCCCTCGTTTAATTAGTAACGGTATGATTTTGCAACGCGATATACCA
>JACCDI011254050.1_pt1 | contig 29192 bp, 28 predicted proteins | sample 7442791 | NCBI WGS metagenome assembly JACCDI01 (sample SAMN15323434, study PRJNA562643) | freshwater metagenome | isolation source: river surface water | place: USA:Blue River Watershed | collected 2017-08-15
CCTGGGTGTTCAGCACAAAGGACATTCAGCCGATTGCAGCAAAATTTGGACGCGAAGCAATTGAAGGTCATCGTACCCGCCCAAACGGAACTGATCTCAAATGGAAACAAATTGGCGTAAAAGAAATAGTCGATGTTCCTGAGTTCCCATTCTTCATTCAATGGCTTTCCGCAGATCATCCATCACAAGACGGAGCTCCTTTAGCCGAGATTAAAAAGATTGTAATTGCCGACAAGAGTCAACTTTCTGGTTCATGGTTCAAGACTGAAATCATTGATTCATTAGGAGATGTGAATATCGAGTGGGTTGATCCTGCAACCAATGATGAACTATCAGGGCTAGCAGCTGTCCACCTTTTGACGCCTGGAGGCGTTGTTGTTCTGGACTAAATCAAATTTGCTGCTGGCGGTGGCAAAATTTAGAGATAAAGAATGGCAAGGTGTGCGCGACCTACAGGGTCAGCCACATGGTAAATTCTTCAATTAGGAGAGTAAGAACTAATGGAAATTTCATTCACTCAAATTGGAGATTCTGCCCCTCCTTAAAGAAGCCCACCCATTCTTTTGGAAAGTGGATAACAAAAAATCTTCACCACAACCCAAATCTAGAACTGACTTGGTTCTATCTTCATGAACTCCTGCTGTGAATGCTCGTTGACCGACTCCCCCTGTGCGGCAAAACTGGTTCCCGCCTTCTCCTTAACCCCAGACTTTATCGATTTATTCATCTGACATAGGAACGGAGCAAAGTGCAAAGTGATCATATGCCCTGTGAGGAATATGCGAATAACCCCAGTGGACAGAAACTCCTGCAAATGGAGGGAATCAATCTCATTCTCAATGTGGACTCCATCAAAATAAGATATTCACATTACGAAATCTTTTGTTCAAACAATTTAGCAACTAGCAACATATCATCCATATTATCCACATCAATTGCCTTGAATCGCGGCAAAATATGCGGACTAAATTGCATCACTTCTAAATCTATTTCTTGCTTTAATAACATCTCAGCATTAAAGATAGCAAAGCAGCCGGCATCAAAATAAGTATTCATGAAATTTTGTGAATTCATCGTTAGCGTGGCGGGGAATCTTGGGATGAGTCTATCGGATTGGTTTAACTCAAGTGCCCATTCAATTGGCGTTGGTGATCTAATTACAGAAAGAACAGGATTCATGTTGTATTCATTGCGGAAGCGTTCAGCAGCATCCACTAAATCAGTCTTTTCCAGTAAACAGGCAGTAGCACTATAAAACCAAATTTCATCAAACGTTTCACCTTGAGATTCGGCTTTTTTTGCTTCGTACTGTAGGACTTCAGCTAACGTGGCCTCGTCAGTGGATAAATAATCAGGTCTTAAATTAGAAGCATTTACACCCAAAGGTCTACAGATATCAAGGATTGCATGGCTGTCTGAAGATACAAGAATCGAGTCAAAAAGCTCGGAGCTAATCAATATTTCCAAAGAATGAAGAATAATCGGTCTACTTGCAATCTCATAAATATTCTTATTTGGAATTCTTTTTGACCCAGCTCGAGCGGGGACAATTACTAATCGTCGAGGTCTTTGCATGATGTTCAGCAATCTTGCATAGATATAGTTGGCTTTGATGTAATACTTTTGGTCCAAGTTTGTTTTTTAGGAATCCTGATTTTATTGCGGTGAGCCATTAAATTAAGTTCCAAGTAAGGGGCGTCCCTCGCTTTACATCGGCACGTACCTGCTTTCCGATTAGTTCAGAAATATACTTAGGAGGAAGACCCAGTCCTGGACGAATTGCTCGAAGATTGGCGTGAGTTAAGTGATCACCCGCAATCATATCTTCCACTATGTAAAGAGACCTCCGATACTTCAAAGATTCCAGTTCAGCAGTTGTGGGACCGTAGGATATTTGGCCTAAACTTTCGTGGGCTTGCCTTGCTTCTAGAACAAGTTGTGTCATTTCTGAGGGGCTCATGGAGAATTCACTATCCACAGCTCCATCATGGTGATCGAGCGTGAGATGCTTCTCGATCACCGTTGCACCTAAAGCGACGCTCGCGATGGCAACCCCAATTCCTCGTGTGTGATCGGAAATTCCAACCTCACACTTAAACAGAGATTTTAAGTGGGGAATCGTCAATACATTACTGTCTTTAGCTAGAGCCGGGTAAGTGCTCGAACATTTCAAGAGTATCAAATCCTTGCAACCAGCATCTCGCGCTGTTGAAACAGCGTCATCCAGTTCAGCGAGTGTGGCCATTCCTGTTGAAATAATTAACGGTTTTCCTGTTTCAGCGACCCGGCGAATTAGTGCTAAATCAACATTCTCACTCGACGCAATTTTGTAACAGGGAACATCGAGGTTCTCCAGGAAATCAACTGCTTTTGAATCGAAGGGAGTGCTGAATGCAATCATTCCAAGTTCTCGAGCTTTTTCAAAAATTGGTTTGTGCCATTCCCATGGAGTTTGTGCTCTTTGATAGAGACTAAATAACGATTCTCCAAACCATAAGCTACTGGGATCAGCAACTCGAAATTCTCGATCATTTACATCAATGGTCATGGTATCTGGTGTGTATGTTTGAAGTTTTATTGCGTGAACTCCAGCATTTGCTGCCTCTGTCACTATTTCCAACGCTCTTTCAAGAGATTGCTTGTGATTGCCCGACACTTCGGCAATTATGAATGGAGGACATTTATAGCCGATTTTGGTACCAGCAATATCTATAGAGTCATTCATCAACATTCATTCTCTAACTTGAGAATTCTATTCCATGCTCGGCCAATACGATTTTGATAAGTGGATAATTAAGGATCTCGATTGTTTGATCTACAGTGAAAGAAACGCCAAACTCCTGTTCTAGCGAAATCACCAGACCCAGATGCTTTAGAGAATCCCATTCTTCAACCGTGTCCACAGATGTATCATCGTTTATCGAATCCACAGGAATACTAAAGGAGTTTGCTATAACCTGCTTCAATTTCAACTCATTCTCCTGGGCCACTATCTACTTCCAATCATCGTTGTCTTAATCCATCCCGAATGCTTTTGATAACTATTCTTCAAATCGAACTTCCATAATTCGCTATCTGTATTTTTGTCGGTACAAACAAAACCGGAATCTTGGTAGAAGTTCGCTACTTGCAAATTCCTCTCTGAAGGTTTGTATTGTCCAATTATACACTCATAACCTCTCGCTCTGTACATTTCTACTATTTGACCAAGAAATGAATATTCAACTCCCCGACCAAGTGCTCTGCAGCTCAATAGAAAAGTATCAATATGAGCTTCATTAGTGAGTAATTTGACTATGGCTACTCCAACTAATCCTATGTCAGAAATTTTGTCTTTTAAATTGAGATAGAAAATTTCTATATCTGGGTCTATGAGCATTCTTCTTATGTCACTCTCTGTGTACCTGTGAGTGGTTAAGTTGAATTGGTTGGTTTTCTGAGTAAGTTGGGAAATACGAGGGATATTCCGATCAGAAACTTGCCCAATTTCAGAATGCATGTCAAGTCCGGCGAGATAATCGTCCAATGATTTACTGGCTGTCAAGATTGCTTTACGTTGATTTTCGTATTGGTACATTTGATTTCTAAATCTATCTTCCTCTGAAAAAGAAAGGGAATCAAAGAACCCCTGTTCTTGAAGCTTTAACCTAAACCCACTCGAACCACCTTGCATGCACATGGTAGTTACTTGAGGGAGTTGTTCGCGCACCAAGTCGCATTCAAACTCGCTATCATCCAAGAAAACTAAACTGTCTACACCAATATTCAAAGTTTGAGCAATCTTCAATAAATTGGTTACTTTATCTTCCCAATTAATCTGATAAGTTGCAAAATGGTGCTCCTTTAAGAGCATATCCGGATTTGTTCGTAAGACGTCAAGAACATCATGCTCATTATTTTTACTGCATAAAGCTAAAAGGACTCCTTTTTCATGTAGATTCAAAACCTCTTGCTGAAAAGCCGTGTTTATAGTTTTGATACCATCTTCACCGACAATCCCATTCCAAAGTACATTGTCGCAATCTAAAACTAAACACTTTCTTGTGCGACCAAACAATGCACGAATAAATTTTCCAAATTCGCTCCCTATGGCTATGAGTGCATCATGACTAAGTGGCGCTCTTGCTATCTCCCAGAACCGGTGGTCTAACCCTTGTTTGGTTCCAATCCGAGCCATCAAAGTCATAACATCAAGAATGAAGACACTGTCGAATTTCCTTGCAGTTTCAAGAATTTTGGAATTAAGTTTCAAAATTGAATTGATTTGACTATTCTCGGACTGAGCGTCCAAGATTCCTAAAGCGGAAACCGAGGGAAGCGCAAAATTGGACAGGATAATTGGTGCATTAGTTACATTTCTGATTGATGAAATGTAACTAAATAAATCATTGACGACCCCTTCTATTTGATTTGAGACTTCCGTTGAATTTAAAGTCGGAAATTTTAATACGAGTCCCGGTGCTAGAGTTTCTAGCCACTGAATCAGGAAAATCACCTGGGGGTTAAATTCAAAGAGCTTACTTTTTGGATTCAGAACGTCGTTGGCAACTAGATCGTAGCCGCCCAGATACAACTCGGGTTTGAAACCAGAGAGCGCTGCTTCACCTTTAATTACAGGGATTAATGGTTCTATGGTGAAATTTCGTAGTACGGCAATTCTAAGATTAACGAGCGCCTTCGTGTTGCTACCTTCGAGCGATTTCGCAACCTTTAAATACGATTCGTAGGAATATGACTTCGAAAGATTCCTTATTGCTAAATCTATGTTTAATTCACTCACTTGGCTTTTTCCAGTATACAGCAGTAGTTGATAGTCACTAGTTCAATTTCGCATAATTCTTCGGGAACATCTTCTGCTGTAAGTACCTCTTCACTTAGAATATTCAAACCAGCAGCATAAAACATTTCTCGAATTTCGTTAACGTTCTGATAATGGTAGATATGATCAAGAGCTGGCGCATTAGTACAAGTAGTCATAAAGATATGACCATCATCATTAAGTAAATTTCTAGCGCGAATCAAAAAGGAAAGAGGATCATTTACGTGCTCAAGAACCTCACCCATAGAGATAAAGTCGAACGAATCACCTTCTAATGTCGCTTCTAAGAAATCACCTTCAATCAAATGAAACCTACTAGAATCAATTTTAAAACTTTGTAAAATTCTTGAGGTTATTGCAATTGACGTTGGGCTAATGTCCAAAAGTGTGCACTTCAACGTCGGATATTTGCGCATGACTTTAGCAGCAAACAAACCATGCCCAGGAGCAACGTCAAGATAACTACCAATTTGAACCGAAGACTCCAAATAATCATCAAAAAAGCGAAGCATTCTATAATGATTGGGCCAAAGTAAATAGGATAAAAGCAATCCAATCATGTAGTAGCTCATAACTTCGGTATTGTTATAAATCTCGTCATTTGCCTGTCGTGCATCTTGTAAAAGATAGACTCCTGTCTTTTTGAAGCGAATCTGTTCCTTCAGGAAATCCATGGACATTCGTATGTATGCTTCGGCAGCGGCAAGACGGTCATCGTCATCTCTTAAAAACGAACTATTCAACGATAAACAGAGTGATTCTGCATCCTCCCAAAATTGATCTCCTTGGTTTGAGATAAAGTTATGAATTCTCTTTTTTTGCAACTGGTTTAAACTTGAAACAAGATCAACCATGCTAGAAAATGCTGGATAGGTGTTATTCAACTTAAGCCACCATCAATTTTTGAGTTTGGGACTTCATTTTAAGACATTACCGCCCCGCCACTGATGTGGATATTCTGACCAGTAATATGAGAGGAGCGATCACTGATCAAGAACAAGACAGTGTCTGCCACTTCTTCGGGAATCGCTAATTTGCGTAGAGGCGTCTGCATTTTCGTTAACATTTTCACCTTCTCGGCAATGTTGGCAATCATCCTGGTTTGAGTCATTCCCGGAGAAACTGTATTGACTCGAATATTTGAAGGCCCATATTCAACAGCTAAACATTTACCAAATGCGATCAAGGCAGCTTTGGCGACAATATATCTGGCTTGCTGTGTTGGGGGAACACCCTTGGTAAAAATTGTGCCTATAAAAATCAATACTCCAGACTTGTTTTTGATCATATACGGCAGGGCTCTTTTTGAAACATTAAATGCACCTTTGAGATTCACGTTAATTTGATCTTGAATGTCAACCCATTCCAATTCTTCGATTGCTCGGGGGTCATTATTCGGCGAGGAACAGTGAACAACTGCGTCTACGAACCCAAGAGAACGCTCTATTTGCTCGAACATTAAGGTTACTTCTTGTTCATTTGTGACATCCGCCTTGACAGCAAATGAATTTCCACCAGATTTATTAATTAAATCTACTATTTTATTAGCATTACTTTCGGAGTTATGGTAATTAATCACTACCGTATAACCTTCACTTGCAAGTTGCTTAGATATGACCTCGCCGATGCCGCCACTTCCACCGAGAACTAAAACTACTTTTTTTTTAAATTCCACTCTGGTTTGATCCTTAATTGTTTGTTCTAACAACTTAACGGAAGATTCACCTCGAACGAGCAACTCTTTGTTCTGATTGTAGACGGCCACATCAAGAATTACAATTCTAGTAGAGGAAGATTTTTGCTTAACTTTTGCCCTAACAGATATTCTATCGTTAATAAACGCAGGCTTCACGAATTCCAGTGTTTGACTCATCCAAAGAGCTCCAGATCCTGGAAGGGAAGTGCCAATTACAGTCGAGATAAAAGATGCCGAAAGCATTCCGTGAACAACTTGTTTTTGAAAAATAGTGGATTTGGCATATTCAGAATCTAAATGTAAAGGATTGAAATCACCCGTTAATTTCGCAAATGCATGAACATCATATTCTGTAATAACATGTTCAAAAGTAGATTCTTGACCAATTGTTATCTCCTCAAAATTCAAAGCAAGTACTGCAATATCCTTTTTTTCGTATGGCATATTTAGTACCACCTCATTACTGTTGAACCAAATGTAAAACCAGCTCCAACTCCAGAGATAACAACGATTTGCCCCCTCATAATTCGCCCAGCATCAATCGCATCGCAGAGCGCAATGACCATGGAGGCCTCTGCAGTATTTCCAATGGACATTACATTACAATATGTCATCTCCATTGGCTTCTTCATTTTTGCCATGAGGTATTCAATTAATCTAAGATTAGCTTGGTGAAATATAAAAAAGTCAACATCGTCCACCGACATATTCACCTTGGCAAGTGACCTCTGGATTACCAAAGGTTGGTTTTGAATAACTTGTTTCCAAATTTCCAATCCGTTTAACTCGTAGTATTGTAATTTATCATTCACATTTTCAGGCCGTATTGGAAAACTTGATCCGCCGCCTCGCATTCGAACCGCTTCATAAACCTTCCCATTTGAAAAAACATCACTCCCTAAAATTCCGAAGTTCTTGGGGACTCTTCCGACAACTACAGCACCCGAGCCATCTCCAAAGTAGATTGCACTTTTTGAGTCTGACCAATCAATGTAGCGGGACTGAAGCGCTGTTCCAATAACCAAGACATAATCAAGAGTTGAATCACATCTCATTCGATCTGAAGCAATACTTAACCCAACTTGAAAACCGGTGCAGTTCGCCATGACGTCAAAAGCACCGGCCTTGGTAGCACCTATTAATTCTTGAACCTTGCAAGCCATCGCGGGGAAAACATAATCTCCAGTGAAAGTGCAGGCTATTATCAAGGAGATTTGATTTGGTTTTATTCCAGCCCGGCTTATCGCATCCAACGCAGCCTTGGCCGACATACTCGAAGCACTTTCGTCATCTTCTGCGACATATCTAGTTTGAATTCCGGTCAACTCTTCAATCCGAAGACCTGACATTCCTGTCGAGTTTTCTAACATTTGATTGGTCACCAATACTTTTGGAACATAACGTCCAGCCCCAATGATCCCTACGCCACCATCGACTTTATTCATTCATCTCCAAAGGAACTATATTCCGCCGAACCTGTCATATACGGGGGGGGAAGTTCTTACGTTAAACCACCAGCGTCTTGCCTCAACAATAGTCCAAGATCGGCCGTGTCCGGGAAAGATTATCGTCTTTTCTGGTAAATCGCTCAATAGCCCACTTATTGAGGATTTTAGTTCATCCAGATCACTTCCTGGGAGGTCCGTTCTTCCGACATGCTTATAAAAAAGCGTATCACCAGTAAAAATAAATTCACCCAGAATATAACTCACACTCCCTGGTGTATGTCCCGGAGTGTGAAGAACTCTGATATTAAAAGATTCGTCTATCAGAATATTACTTAGGTAAGTAAAAGTTATTTCCTCAAGCGGCTTCATTTGAGTTTTCGCAAACACTAGGGCATAGCTATGAGCGCGGTTTATTAGGTCCCGTTCAAAATAATGCACATAAACGGGAATTCTAAATTCACTTTGTATCATGGATACAGCTCCTACATGATCATGATGACCATGTGTCAGAAGTATTGCTTTTAAGTTTGAATTAGACTCCTTTATTACATCCAGGATCTCATCTCCATTATTCCCTGGATCAATAAGAATTGCCTCGGAAGAGGGGAGATGCTTTACAAGGTAGCAATTCTCAGCCCAAAGTGCATCAGTAACAATTGAGTAAACTTTGAATTCGCCGATAACCATCTAGAAGTCTCTCCTTGAGGGACTCTTAGTTTCCCAATAATCAAAATCGTATCTAAATGATGGAGGTAAACAACGCGATTTTCTCAAGATAAATCAAAGGCTCTTAATTGACAAAACCCATATTTATGACTTGACCAGTAATAGGCCCGCTTAAGGGAGAGATAAGAAATGAAATCACATTACAAATTTCTTCAACAGTGACATACCTTTGAATAGTTTGCTTAGCCATGAGGCTTTCTGCCCAGTCACCACCAAATGCCAAGGTTGCTTCTGACTTAAAAAGAGCTGGGGACAAGACATTGCACGTAATTCCTGTGGATGCTAATTCCTTGGCCAAAATTTTAGTCATCTCTACTACTGCGCTCTTGGATGCAGAATATGCGGCAGTACCCTCTAAGTGCATTGGAACTCCCAGTGAGGAGACAGTAAGAATTCTTCCATATCTATTTTTTAACATTAATTTGGAAACTTCACGGCACACGAGAAACGAACCAATCACATGCGTTCTCAGAAAAGTATTTAGAACTTCACTTGGCGTGACCGACATCAGCAATGCAGACTGCACGGAGCCAGCATTACAAATCACAATATCGATTTTTCCAAATTCCTGCTTTATCTCATTTACCCAAGACCGGACTTGCGCCTCATCTCCAATATCCAAACGAGAATGCCTGTAGTTGGGAAGGTCTAGAGTGGATTCACCTCTACCGCATCCAAGGACCGTGAAGTCGTTTTGCGCATAGTATTCTGCAATTGCACGACCCATGCCTCGTGTGGTTCCAGTTACTACCATAATTTGGTTGTTCATTGTTACATTAAATTTAACTTGCGTTAGTTAACTTTACAATGTGCTGAGCCAACTGCAAAACAGTTAATTTACTTTGGTTGATATCAAAGTTTTCAATGTTGTTTAAGACGATGTAGGTTTCTTCTTGGGTTTTCAAACTGATTCGCTCTTCTAAGTCTGTGAGAAATGAAATAAAACCCAGAGAGTCCAATTGCGTGCCCGGGCCCAAGAGCGGAAGGCTCTCTGAAAAATTCAACTTCCCATCAATCATTTTTTCACTTTCAAGCTTCCTCAATGACTCTTCAATAAGTCCAACGGATTCAATTTCATTCATTTACAACTCCCTTTTTCGGAACGAGACACCAGACAAACGTACTAGGAATTACACTCAAATCTTCATCAGCTACTTCATCGAAAAGTTTTTCCACTACAAGATCATAACCGGAGGCATCAAGGATTTCTTTGTATTCTGGCCATGACAGTACGCCTTGGTTCGACATTTCATGAAAGAACAGGTACTCGGGTAGCAAACTCCTGTGACTGTTTTTTAGGAGTATGTGTTCACTCTGTCGCACCATTTCACCGACGACGATTGGAGCGTCAGGAAATTTGCTTTTAACTGCAGATAAGAAGTCGACTATAACTTGAGGTTTACTTTTTGAAATTTCCTGAATTAGGAACCACATTGCGATTGCAATCTTCCCATTACCAGAGATCTTCTTAACTTCATTGCTCCACATTTCAACGTCACTGGCATCTACACAAAAAGTACTAAGGTCTAAGTGTGGGTATTCTTTGAGCAAATTGTTTTTCGTTCGTTCGGTTGAGATTTCGGAGAGGTCAATTCCAATGATCGTCTTATCAGGCACCTCCTTGAGATAGGCTGACAAGAAATGTCCATCTCCACACCCAATATCAACTAAAACATCAAAATCTACTCGTCTCTTAAGAAATGAGATTGCAGGGGGGAAGTATCTTAGATGTGTGATCCCGCTCCCAATCACATTTTCTAGCCTCTCTACTTCTGGGTGAATCTCAGAATATTCACGTTGGATCATTTCGTGATACTGATACATGTATTCAAAATAGGAATGAGGAACATAAAATGAGTTTGCGCGCCGAAACACTTCTGAACCCAATTCGGTGCACTTAAACTCTTGACTTGAGCCAGCTACTCGTTCAATTAACCCGATTCGGGCTAAGTATCTAAAAGTATCAGTAAGCAACTTGACATTTGGAATATTTGAAAAATCATCTGCTGTAAAACTTGAACTGGCACGCATTGAATTGAGTACGCCAAGTCTTCCAAGACTACTGATTACTGGAGTAGCAAAAAACCCTCGCAATAAGATCGCTAAATCTTCAACTATTTCACGTTTGAGCATTTTTTCTCCCAGTCGTTGGTTGATTAGTCAAAGTCAGCAATGTAGTCATGATATCTCTTTTTCTTCAACCAATCAGATTTGAACAATTCAACCATAATAACATATTGGGGTTGGCCATTCTTTAAACTGTGATGCTTAATACGGTCAACCTCTCTATAACCATGCAGCTTATGAATTTCTAGGACACTTTTGTTGCTGGCTAGCACATTCCCATAGATTTTTTCAAATCCCATAATGTTAAAAACATAGTTATATAGAAATGGCGGAATCTCTGCTCCTAAACCACGATAATTAAGGTCAGCAATATAGTATCCAGCACTACATTGCTTGCTTAGGAAATCCATCTGAGCAAGATTAATCAACCCTATTGCTATATCTCCGAAATATATAACCCAGTACTTACTGTTTTCACTCACTTCTATTTGCTGAAACCACTGTAGCTGTTTCTGCATGTTTTTCTCAATATCGGTGAGCATATATTTAGAAATTTCAGTACTTGATCGCCACTCTAAGACGAAATCCAAGTGTTCAATTTTCAACTTAACAAAACGCAACACGACTTTCACCTAGACAATTCTGGGTTGAGAACAGCCAAAATCTCTTGGCGCGAGGAAACCAGTGGAAAACTAGATTCAAAACCTGCAAGGACTCTCGACCTTTGATCATCATTGTGGAAAAATCCCAAGAGGGCTCGTTGGATTGATTCAACAGTTAAATCCTCATACCAACCAAGATTGACAAAAAAATCATATTTCTCTATTGAATTCAAATAGATATTTTGCTCCTTGGTTATTGCAATTGCAAAAAAGGGGATTCTCAGTTGGGCCAACTCCCACATAGTGCTGCCAGCGGAGACTATTGCCAGGTCTGCATGGGACATTTCCTTGAACATATTTACTTTCGAAAAACCTTGAATCATTTTAAGGGCGAATGAATCGGATAATTGCATAACCGCCTGGGAAAGGATCTCATTTAGCAAACTTGTCGGTCCTGTACTGCCACCTAGACTGACCAATATATTTGGCTTAGTGTTTGCTTTTAGTTTCGTATTTGAAGAATCGAAATTAGCAAATTCCCTTCTCAGAATTCGGTACGCTGGTCCAGCGAAAATTTTAGTGTAGGGCTCCACTGAGTAAGACAAGTGTTCCGCTCCAATATTCTGATTAATTATCAAGTCTGCACAGTAATGTTGATCTGAGAAGTCAACAATTCTCATCAACTTAAAACCTAATGCTCTTATTTGGAGCTCATATATTTCCTCAAAGTGACTTCCATCAATTACTATCCAGTTTGATCTCACGCTTTTTGCAATCTCTGCAAAACACTCGAAATCATGTTTAAAGTTCCAAGCAAACTCACTATTCAAGAGATGAACAATGAAGCCTTCGTCTTTTAAGAGATCTAGAACAGATTCATTTGTTGATCTTGTTGCGAAATGGATTTCATAATTATTGTCACTTAGGTACTGACCGAGAGCCAACATTCTAATTACATGTCCCATGCCTATTTCGTCAGATGCGTCAGCACGAAATAGAATCTTTTCTTTTTTGAAGTTTTGCATTGTGGTAATTATATCGGACAGCTCTGAATTTGAGAGAGCTATGCCACTTGAAAGATGCGATTCCAAATACACCTTTGCTGCAGTGATTGGAAACTGCCCAAGGACTAATTTATTTTAAGCCGATGACGTGGTCAGTATGAATGAGCGAGTCAAAATCTTCAAGGAGAGAAGGTGACAGGAGCGACCAATTCATGTTCCTTTGTGTGGATTGATTGCCTTTGGCGCAAAGAGTGCAACAGCGACTGGTCTATAGGGATGGCATCATTGATGCAATGGCAACAGCGGTGGTGGTCGGCGGAGCTGATAGGTGTAAACTAACTAAACACTTGGAGATGTCGCATTCCCCGGTCGAGTGCACCTCACTGCTAACGATGTTCTTATTAATTGCCAATATTTTTGAGGGCGACAAATCACACTTTATTTGTTTGAAATCCTGAATTTCTATGCAAGTAGGCGAACCGTTAATGGAAATTTGCCCTGTAATCAGCAAAAACTTGAATACTGAATTAGCTGCGAGCACCCTTTCTAGGAGTATCTAACTATTTTCCAGCTCTGGCTAGTTAAATACGATTATGAATAGTAGTTGGAGTTTCATCTTCAGCCTCTGCGATAACTGCTGCAGCTCAGACCCCCAAGCTTGTAGATCTTTAAAGATTCTTGCTGTGGCCCGGAAGAGGATCAATTCTTAAGTATCTGGCAGATTCTCTAACAAAATTGTGCTACATAAATCCCCCATCCGACAATCGCTAGTCAACCAATCAACTGGAACAAGTTATTACCATTTCATGTTACGAATTCCCTCAGCCATCCAATCGGTGGGCTATTCTTTTCAAATGGAAACTCTGACAAAAAGTCTAGTAGTTGGTTCAGCAAATTTTGGAGCGAAGTATGGTGCCAGGAGTAGCAAAGTGTCTCAACAGGATTCATTCAAGATAATCCAGGAAGTTTCGCAGAGAAATGATATATTCATTGAGTCAAGTGAGAGTTATCCTGGGGCAGAAAAGATTATTGGTGAGGCGCTAGGAACAAAAAAATTTGAAAAAATAATAATCAAAATATCTCCGCAATCGTACTCAAACGAGAGCTCTTTTATTGGGGCTGTAGAGAAGTCGCTATGCAATTTGAATCAGTCAAAGGTCTATGCAATTATGCTTCATGGGGTTGGCGACTCCCTCGGAAAGTCAAAATCCGTTATTCGGGTGGGAATAAATAGCATTCTTAAGGGAGGCTTATCAGAAAAAGTTGGAGTATCTTGCTACAGCATTTCTGAAGTTGTTGAAACAAAGGCCGTCTTTCCCGAAATGGGAATTTATCAACTACCCGAAAATATTGTAGACACCAGAAAGTATTCTTCTAGGGAATTGAGCGATCTCTCTGCAGCTGGCGTGATATTTCAGGTTCGATCAATTTTCCTCCAAGGGTTACTTGTTAATGCGCGCTCGAGACTCGCGTCGAGGTTTCATGAGGCTGAAAGGCTTCAGCAAGAAATCAAGACTCTGGCAGAGAGTCAAGATATGGACAGCGCTGAATTATGCTTAAGGTATGCATTATCAATCAACTGGGCCTCACAATTTGTATTGGGTCTTGATAGCTATGAAGATTTCAGAAAAAACTTGGGAATAATTGAAAATGCGAGACCAGAGGTTTCGTTTGAAGTAGCAAAAGGAAGCGATTTCCTTGTGGACCCAAGAAACTGGTCATGAAGTTGCCACAAATGAGAAATCTATTAATCATCTAGGCAAGAATGACTTCGACCAGGCTTCCCGGGAAAGTTTCAGAGCTTCTTGAAGAAAGTCCTATAATTGATTACCGACTTCAAAGAATAAGTTAATCAAAACTTGTACAGAGAGAAGTTGTCGCAACTCACAAGCCTTTGTGAGAGGTTCTTTGAATAATGTGCTTGCTAGGTTTATTGAGGTCTTAGATATTTATGAGCAAGAATTCTTCATTAAGATTACAGGCGACGGCCCTCTGGTGATGCCGGAAATTCTAGATTCAATGATTGAAGTTTTTGAGAAATCTGATCTAGATTATCTCTCAAATGCACTGGAGCCAGGTTTTCCAGATGGCCTTAACATTGACAAAGTTAAAACTTCAGCCTTGAGGTAATTGAATACATGAAACTTTCTGCGACCGAGAAAGAGCAGATCACACTCGGGATTTACTCGAAACCGAACCTTTTTAGTATTCAGAATCATTCAAATGGAACAGACCTATAAGAAGAACGCCGGACCGTGAATTACACACAGGATCTTGAATTTGTCAGAAGAATCGTGCTGTTTGAAAAAAAGCAATTCAGATTCCTAGCACTTTCTGAAGTGGTAAACTTTCTGAAAAATATCCCAGAACCAGGGAATGCACTCACGGGCAATCTAGGCAATGAAGCGCTCAAAGATTGGAAGCCTCAACATGAATAATCCAAGGTACGAGGAATCAACGAACTTTTTGAAATTAGCCGAGAAATTAATTCCGCTCGGTTCCCAAACGTTCAGCAAATCAAGAACCCAATACCCTGTGGGAATCTCTCCTTTATATGTTGACCGGGCGAAAGGTTGCCATACTTGGGATATTGATGGAAATAAGTACATTGATTTAGTAAGTTCGCTGGCTTCCATTACCCTTGGTTACCAAAATCGGCAAGTAAATAGAGCGATTCGAAAGCAGTTGAATACTGGAACAATATTTTCGCTTCCGGGAAAACTAGAATTTGAGGTAGCAGAAAAGATAGTCAATTTGGTTCCCAGTGCCGAGCAGGTTCGGTTTGGTAAAAACGGTACAGATGCAACCTCCGCAGCTATCAGATTAGCCAGATCGGTTACAGGAAGACAAGTAATCGCGGTGTGCGGATATCACGGTTGGCAAGATTGGTATATCGGATCCACGACACGCAACAAAGGAGTTCCAAGTGCTGTTTCAGATCTCACAAAGTCTTTTGGCTTTAACAATCTAGAATCAGTCAAGGAAATCTTTGAGCAGAATCCAGGTAATGTTGCAGCTGTTATTTTGGAGCCTATGAATTTAAGTTGGCCGGAAGCCAATTTCTTGGAGGAAGTCCGGGCTCTTTGCACAAAACAAGGGTCAGTACTTATCTTTGATGAAACAATCACAGGCTTTAGGTTTTCTAAAGGAGGCGCCCAGGAACTTTTTGGTGTACTGCCAGACTTAACAACACTAGGTAAGGGCATAGCAAACGGCTTTCCCCTCTCAGCGGTTGTGGGAAAAAGAGAAATTATGACAGAAATGAATGAGATTTTCTTTTCTGGCACTTTTGGAGGAGAGTTACTCTCATTAGCGGCAGCAAACGAGGTACTTGCACAGCATCTGGAAAATAAGGTGGTTCCGAAATTGTATGAGGCTGGAGAATCACTGAGTAACGTAACCCAAGAAGCTCTAGAGGATAATCATTTATCTGAAGTTCTAGAACTTTCAGGGCACCCTACTTGGAGATTTCTTAATTGGAAAGATCATGAATCAGCATCAGCATTAGAGATAAAAACCTACTTTATGCAGGAATGTTTTAAGGAAGGAATTCTTGTTCTAGGAGCTCACAATGTGACTACCGCTCACTCGCGCAATATAATCGAAAGAATTGGCCATAAATATTCCCAAATCTTTTTCAGATTGAGCCAGTCTTTAGAAAACAATGCATTAAAAAGTAGACTAGAGGTTGCGCCTCTACAACCATTGTTTAAAGTTCGGTAAGTGGCTACAAATCTTTTTTCATAACATATGAAACTTCGCTAGTTTCAATAATTTGAAAGCCTTGCTTTTCATAAAGTTTCAATGCGGGTAAGTTATCTTTGTGAACCCCAAGGAATAATTCCTTTAATTTGAGATTTTCCAAAGCATACTGGGCAACTTGCTGCACAACTATTCGACCGTATCCCTTCGCTCTCTGCGATACCTCTCCAATCATGATTCCCAACCAAGCACTACCATTTTCGGTATCTATTGGATCCAATTTGACGGTACCAATGAAACTGTCAGAATCAACAAATATCCCCCAGAATTCAACATTTTGCGCAGCCAATTTGGAATCCAAGTAAGCATCCAATTCAGACATCGAGAAATTCTTACGCACAGATTCGATATACTTGTTGTTCTCGACATCTTGGAGCCACCTGAGATAAAGATCTTTACTGAACCGACAAGTCTTAAGATCACGCAACTCCAATATTGATTTCGAGCCGCGCATTGACATTGGGTCATGCTATAAGAATTTAAGCTATTTCTTTCGCCAACGCGGTCATAATGAGTTGACACCTCTTAGGCTGTCCACTACATGGGTAGAATGAACTCGTGGTGGGCACAAGTCGCTATAAATCAATCCTAAGGTTTGGGGAAAGTAGCAAGTGAAAAGGACCATCTACATTTACGCAGATTCTACTGCATTCCCCCGAGCTCTTAGCGTTCGACCCGAAGACAGTTGGCCCATGAAGATAACTCAAAGTCAAGATCTGATGTATCTCCGCGGATTTGGTGGAGCTACCTCCAGCGACTTGGTCTCGCTCATGGAACGAGACAGCACGTATTTTGGATTCCGAGAGGACTGGTCAGAATGTGACGATATTGTTATTTTCGCCGCAGGGATTGTGGATGTAGCCCCGCGCCCAATCACGTATAAACTTAAAATCGTAACCAAAATTCCAGTCCTCGGACCTAAAATCTGGATTGCAATTAGTATGATTTTGCGTAAGCACAGAGCATCGATTCAGCGCATTGCTCGCTATAAGTTGGTCTCATATCGCCAATACCGGAAAAACCTGAGGAAAATTTCGAAAATTATAACTAATGCGAATATTCGAATCCTCATAACGGAAACTCCGATACCGTCCGACTACGTACTAGATCGAAGCCCGCACTTCAGATCAAATGTTGAGAAACTGAACCAATTGAAGTTACAGGAAACTGAACGGAATCCTAGATTAGAATTTGTAAGTTTAGGAATTGACGAAGAGGGTCACTACGTCTCAAGAGAAGATGGGCATCACTTCAGTGTGAAAGGCCACCAAGTAGTATCAGAACAGATGTTAAGAAATATTAGCCACTAACTCAGAAAATCTCTGACCAGCGACCTACTCAATTGACTACATAAGCGTTTTGCGATTACTTACAAGGGATTTTAGTTCACTAGAATTACGCGGATACAAGGGGCCGCCTCTCATACTGGGAGAAAAAGGATCTAGATAAATGACGTCAACCCCTAAACTCTCTGCAACTAAACCAACAGAGGTCAGTTCAGTTGTTATGAGACAATCCACCGTAGAAAGATAGTCAAACAGATTGATATTTGGGTCGATCAGACTGAATAAACCCAAATCAGTTAGCGATTGAACTTTGTCAATATATTTTTGAGAGTGATGGTTTGATAGATCCCTTTTAAACTTAAACTCGACTCGACTCGAATTTCTAATCTCTTCAAGATCAAAAAGTGCTGAATGTATCTGTTCCAAGAACCATAGGCCACGATTTTCACCATAAAGTGTATTGCTATAGAGAGACCAGTTTGTTGGAGTCACATCCATAACTGCGATAATCTTCTCGCGTTTAATCTGATTGAAATTAGTTGATGGCAAATAGAACAATTGTGGACCCACAACCTTTACCTTACAGTTACCAGATTGCTCCAAAAAAGTTGCATGATCTTCAGTCCACACATAATGACAATCTATTGGTAAATTGAAATACAACGATTCATCAATGTACCACTCATCATCAAAATCACGTTTTAATGCGGAAGCCGAGTACCAGATCATATTCCTGGATACTGTGGGTGCAATTCGATTAAACATTAAATTCTGAGTAAATAGACTATTTGGAGTACAGAACAATTGGATGCAGGTTCCCCTTCGGATGAAAACATCAACAAGCCACTTCTGCATGAATAAGTCTCTAACCACAAGTTGCTTAGAGCCTAGAAATGGAATCAAAAGAGAAAAACAAGAAAATTCAAGCAATAAGCGAAAGAGAGCATGGAATCTGAATGAGAAACCCTTAGTTGAAATCAAAGCAGACAAAACTGGAGAGAAGGAGAAGAAACTCGATTGAATCCCACGTGGTTTTCCTGAATGCTTGCCTCGCTCAATAAAAAAAATGGAACCTAATCCTTGGGAAGTACTAAAGCTTCGCAAATAATCACTTACATGTTGTTCGCACTCTTCAAGGGGTGTCGTGGGGAAGTGATAGCCGAAAAACAGATTGAGTTCGTTGGGCGGCTGGGTCTTTAAATTGGGGTGCTTCCAAGCAATTATGAGCACATATTGGAGAAGTGAATAAACAAGTTCCAAATATGCTTTGATCAATAATTTCTTGCTTCCAAAGAAGCGCCTACGGTCAAAATCAATTTTGAAATCAGGACCTGATAGTGATGAAACTTTAGAGTTAGACTTACGCGCGCCCAACACCTCAATAAAGCTTTGCCCAAGGATACGCCTTGAGATTTGTGCACGAATAGAATCATCAATATTCGGGCTTAGTACCCCATCTATCCAACTTAGCAATTCCTTATGACTTAACATTTATCCTCTGGATTAAATCATCAACAAACAAGGAGACCTTGTAAGCGTCTTGAATGGTCGCATGTCCACTTGCTGCACGTTTATTTGCAAAATCAAAAAAATGACTGGCTTGCTCAAGAAATCCGGGTTTAAAGGTAGTTTCAGTAGAATCATTAATGGAAACAGGAATGGGTGTATAAGTTCTGACTGGATTATTTGGTGTTGGCTCTTGAATTTGCATGCCCTCAAATACACTAAATCTCTCAATTGGATTTAGAGTAACTAAACTTGACCCTGACCGGAATTCGAATTTATAATTTCCAGGAGCCCCAAAGGTTAAATTGATGTCAATTAGAAAACTCTCGCCTTGGAGGATGATAAGTACTGACAAGGATGAGTTCGGATTTCCCTGGACATAGATATTCTTGGAAAAATTCGGCAGCGGGAAAAGGAAATGCAGTAAGTCAAAGATATGCACAGTGTTTAGCTTCAATGTAGAGTTAATTTCTCCTACCTTAGGATTTTTTGTACCACTCAACTCAGGTATATTGATACTCAAGAGACCACCTTGAAGTTGATTGAGCTTGGCTTTAAAATTCTTGACACTTGGATAGAATCGACGGTTGTAGCCGACCATTATTGATTCCTCTGAATGAAGGTTATCGAAGAAAGAATGCCCGACTTTGCTATCCGTGAACACTGGCTTTTCAATTAGCGTTGGTATGTTTGTCTCTCTTAGTTTCAACAAATAATCTAAATGAGTTTCACTTGAACTCGCAATCAAAAGCGCATCAAAATCGTTAACTTGATCAATTAGAACCTGTGAGTTGTCGAATACTTTCGCTATGTCATACTTTCGTGCCATATTTCGGGCGTTACTTGAATTTGGGCGAGCCGAAATTGCAGCTAGTTCAAACCCAACTGCTCGCAAAGCAGGCAAGTGAAAATCAACTATCCGTCCGGCACCGATTACTGCAAGTTTCATGATATGAAGTAGTCCTTGTCTCTCAAAGTCTCCAACCCTTCACCGGGCAACTGTTTGTGACTTTCACTGAAAATCAAACTCTGCAGAAGTAATCTATTGGCAAGAAAAAGGCGATCCATTGACTCTTTAGATTCTAAGAAGGTGTCGTACAAGGTATCTAACCCAGTTAAACCAAAATCAGATTCATAAATCATCTTATTAAACGGCTGAGTTCGAGTTATTGGCAACTCGGCTATGTTTAGGTTTTGACTTTCAAGCACTCGGAATTTACCGTCAGATATTTGAATCTTAAACGTTTCCCAGTAAAGCTCAACGGACGCATCTGAGTAAGATTGATTGGTGAAAACTAGATTCACTGAATTCTTCTCTGAGCTGAGGTGTATAAAACCCTCCAGAAATGCCAAATCTTTGCTTCTGGGATTAATCCTATCTGTCAGAATTCGAGATTGAATATCATATTTTGTCTCTTGTGAAAATTGTAAGAAATAATCAATCCAATGTATCCCTGTTGTGGCCAGACATTTTGCTCCGCCTGAAACTGCCATGAGAGAAGGTGGAGGCAGTTCCTTTTCAGCGATGAAATTGCGAAGAAAATCTGTCGTCTGGTCATACCTTAAATGAAAGTTACTCCAAACTTGAATGTGCTGACTACAGGTCAAAGATTCAAGTTTGTCAAGATCAGAAATCCGTGAAGCAAGTGGTTTTTCCACCAAGAATTTACGAATACCAATTTCCATTAAGTCTTCAACAGAAGCAAAGTGGCCTGGACCCCAATTAGCAATCACCGCCAGCTCGGGAACCTTTTTCGCGTCACCTGCGGAAATCGCATCTGCCCTGTAGGCCTGTAGGGTTCTAAAAAATTGAGTTCCCGTCTTAACTTGAGCGGGCGCAGGGGCATAGGGGTCGACGACAATTACGCGCTCAAACCTTTTTTCTAGTTGTTGCAAATGCCGTTTACCAACTGAACCAAAACCAACCAAAATAGCTTGCATGTAATAAGGATATCAGTGCGGGGAGTTAAAAATGGTCTCTTTGAATTAACCGTGCGCTAAAGGCAATAAATCCGATACGTTCAACCGAACACAAAACTTAAATCAGGCAAGAGATTTTAGCGCAGAAACTATTCTTCTTTGTTGCCACCTTTTAAGTCCTGGATAAATAGGGAGACTCAAGCATGCTGAGTAGTAGTTCATCGCATTTGGTATCGAGGAAACTCCGTAACCTTTAGATACATAATATGGCTGGCTTGGAATCGGACGATAATGAACTTGGGTACCGATACCTAATTTACGTAATTTTGTCATTAGGTCATTTCTTGAAAGATTAATTTTTGAAAAATCGATTAAAACAATGTAGAGATGATGAGCACTAATCTTTCTAAATTGAGGCTGAGTTACGGTTATGTAACTAATGCCAGACAGCAAACGATCATAATTCATGGCTATCACACGCCTTCTTTTTATGAATCTATCTAACTTTCTTAGTTGAGAGACACCGAGCGCCGCTTGGATTTCAGACAAACGATAGTGATAACCCAGCGTCTGCATTTCGTGGTACCACAAATTCTTTTTCTCACTCGTATAGGCAAGAATTGGGTTAACAAGGGAATCATCTGGTTGGCTAATTCCATGACTTCGAAGTCTGAGTAGCTTACGGTACAAGTTTTCACTGTTGGTAGTGATTACTCCACCCTCCCCTGTGGTCACTGACTTTACTGGGTGAAAAGAAAAGACTGTCATGTCCGAAAACACGCAACTGCCGACAGGACGCCCGTTTGAATAGTATCCACCAAGTGCATGGGCAGCATCCTCAATAATTGCAATACCATTTTCTTTGGCAACCCTAGAGAGGGCTTCCATGTCGCACGTTGCACCAGCCATATGCACAGGAATTAAAGCTTTAATTGCTTTACTCTTTGAGATGGCTTCCACTGTTTTAGCAATTGAAATGTTCAGGGTACTAGGATCGATATCAATAAATTTTGGTCTTAGACCTGAATAGAGGGCTGCATTTGATGAAGAAAGGAATGAAATAGGGGAAGTTACAACCTCGGAATCTGACTCAAGCTCCAGGGCAAGTACAGCCAAGTGTAAGCCAGCAGTCGCGCTAGAAACGGCAACAGCGAATTTTGCTCCAACCTTGAGTGCGACAGCTGACTCAAATTCTTGGATTTTGGGACCTTGGGTAAGCGACTTTCTCCAAACTTGCCAACCAACTACGAGAGCATCGCGCAGGTCAGTTGATTGTCTACCGTATGAATTCAAACTACGATCCCATGACTCTTCAATACTTTTAGGAATGATTCATCAGTGTGCCAAACCTTATTATTGTCACTTGAGAATCTGAATCCCTCATCAACCTTTTTCCCAACCTTATTATAAACGCCGGATTGCAAAAGTGTCGGCGAGAGAATGGCGTAATATTCCTCGAACTCATAAGTTGAATGAGAGTCATCTTCCGTAATCATAACTTCATGGAGGTTTTCTCCTGAACGAATGCCAATTACTTTGGTTGGGACACCTGGGCAAACAACTCGAGCCACATCGGTAACCTTGAAGCTTGGAATCTTAGGAACAAAAATTTCGCCACCATGCATACGCTCTAGGCTGTCTAGAACAAACTGGACACCATCCTCGATAGTTAACCAAAACCTGGTCATGCGCTCATCTGTAATTGGAAGCGCGCCTTCTTTGGCTTTTTCAAGAAAAAATGGAATTACGCTTCCACGAGAACCGAGTACATTCCCGTATCTAACACAAGCAAATCTAGTTTCACGTAGACCCGCAAGAACGTTTCCAGCAACCATAAGTTTATCTGAACATAACTTTGTCGCCCCATAAAGGTTTGCAGGATTAGCCGCCTTGTCAGTACTTAGAGCCACAACCCTCTTTATACCGTTTGCGATGGCCGCATTAACAATATTCTCTGCACCAATTACGTTCGTCTTTATTGCTTCCATTGGATTGTATTCTGAAGCAGGAATTTGCTTCATGGCGGCTGCATGCACAATGACATCAATGCCATCTGTAGCCTGAATTAGTCTTTGGTAATCACGAACATCGCCTAAAAAGTAACGCAACTTTGGCGAAGAAATCTTTTCTGCCATTTCAAATTGCTTTAGTTCATCCCGACTGAAAACTACCAGTTTCTTTATTTCATCATCCTTAAGCAAACGCTGGACAAACGCCTTTCCGAAAGAGCCAGTACCTCCAGTAATTAGGACCGACTTCCCTTTTAGATATGACATTTTCCCTCTTTCAACTGCAGCGAAGCGAATGGAAGCCAACTATATTGTATCCAGCAGTTCGACTTTTAACATTGACTCGATTGAAGGAAGCTGGATTTTTAGGGAATTTACCAATTTTGATCCGTCTAGGGATAGGTAGTTTGGCCTCAGCACAGTACCCCCTAAACTTGAAATGGACCCTGGCGATACTAACGAAGGATTTCTATTAATTGATTTCGCAACCAGCCGCGCAAAATCCAATTTGGAAATTGTTTCAACCCCGGCGGCATTAATCAGACCTGGGAAACCTCGCTTGGCAATCTCTAAAATAATCGAAACCAGAGTCATTGCACCCAAAGGGGAGAATTTGACATCTTCAAAACCCACGATTTCCTGATTGTTTGATAATTTGGAAACTAAGAAATCTAGCAGAGAGTACGAACCATTCGACGTATAACCAAAAAAATTAGTTCTTATCACCGTGGCGGAAGCGTTAAACTCAAGTACAAATCGTTCGCCAGCTAACTTAGAGTAACCATATTGGTTGATTGGCAACATGGTTGCTTGCTCATCTCGAGGGTTCTCTAGGTCACTTTGGTAATGATCAGTACTTATATGAATAAATCGCGCACCGTACTTGTTGGACAAAAACGCCAAATGATAGGGAAGGGTTGCATTAAGTTGCCAGGCGGCCTCAGGTCTCAACTCACATGCTTCAACGCTAGTCAAACCAGCGCAATTGATGATTAAGTCAAAATCTTTGTTTGCAAGGAGATTCTCAATCTCTGCGAAACTGGTTACGTCCAGATTGATGGATTCAAATCCCGGTAGAGGTAAATTCTTGTGGTGAGTGCAAGTCACCTCATACTGCTCAGTGAGCATTCTTGAAACCCGGGAACCGAGTAAACCCGTAGACCCAACTACCAGCGCTTTTTGCATGCCTACCCCAGAATGACTCTTAAACTTAAGATCGTCTCAAGGACCATCATACGGCTACTCTTCTCCTGTGACCGCTCATGAAGAGTTTTGCGTGCTCATACCTACTCGAAATCGTCCACGCGAAGTCGAAGCACTTCTAACCTCTATTAGAGGCAGCACAGTAAAGCCATTCCAAATTGTGATCGTTTCATCAGGTGAGAATATAGCGAACACAGTAGAGAAATTTATTGATCAATTGGCAATTACATTTGTTCATTCTGAAATAGCAGGTCAGATAAACCAAAAAAAGTTGGGATTATCAGCGGTTGACAAGTCTATTGATTGGGTAGTTTTTTTGGATGACGATCTCCTGGTTTCGCCAAACACTTTCGAAAAAGCCTTCGAATGTGTCCAAGGATTTGATAGAAAAAATGGAAAGAGGCCGGCCGGAGTCGGATTTGCGTTACCAGCTACGTCTAGATTCAACAACCACGGCAAAGCCTCTCAAGTTCTAGCCCGACTCTTCGGAATAAATCATCAACCAGCTGGCGTAGTGCTGAGGAATGGACACGCGACAAGCTATCTCGAACAGCGGGAGCCATTTGAAACTCAGTGGCTTAATGGTGCATCTATGTGGAGGATTAAGGCAGTCTCAAATTATGGCTTCCATGGAATTTCTTCAAAATATGCTGCATGCGAAGACTTGATATTCTCTTATCCGATAGGGAAGGAACATTCGTTGGTCTATTGCCCTAATGCGAGATTAGAATTTCAACTAAGTGAAAAAACGGATTTTGAGAATCCCGCCATTTATGTTTCTGCACTGTACTGGAGATATTTCTTTATTTTAGAGCATAAGGAACTTTCTATTCTGAGATTTAATTTGGCCCAACTTGGCAGATTGCTCTTTGGTATTATGCAGAATCGAGGCAAGAGAGTTGAATTTATCTCTATTGCCCTACCTGCAACGTTCCGCGTTGCGTGGGATAGCCTGCTCAAGAGAGATCCTCGGAAATTCTTAGAGTCGATTTAGAGCAGATGAATCTAGTTTGCTGTAGTACGCCGCACCAACTTTAAGAAAATCATCTTTTTGATTCAGGGCAACACCTGATTTCATTTCCCCTAAGTTTTGGAATAACTCCCTAAAATCCTGCAGATTTCGGAAAACGGGCAGTTCGAGCCCAGCAAAATACAAAGGGTTCAACCCTTGATCACCGTTGGGGTTAAAGTAGAGAGGGATAACTCCATAGCGTAAACCTTCGATGGCAACTGCGCTGCTGCGGTAAACACAGAAATGTGACTCAATTAAGTCTTGCTCTAACTTTTGCGAGGAGACTGTGAATTTCCCTTCAAAGTTATATTTAGAAAGTATTCTCGTGGATTGCTGGGCGGACAGACAGGGATGTATTCTCAGAATCAATTTCAATTCAAGGCCCAAAGAACTGAGATCTTTAAAAAGCCGAGTAAAGCTTTCAAGAGATTCTATTGTGCCCTCAGCGGCCCCAAGTACAGTTATCGGGAAACGCACCTTTTGAATCGGTACTAACGGTCTCCATTTGGGTGAACCTAGTAAACGTATACTTGCCTTAAGCCCAAGCGAGGAAAAATATTCTTTTGTAATTTCTCCGGACGACAATACCACATCATTTGAATTGAGTTTGAATAAATTTCTCTTGAGGCCGAATTGATCAGGGACTATCGGGGCATGCTGGAACGCCATAAGTTGGATGTTGGGATAATTACTATGGACCAAATCAATATATAGAGACTCATAGGCGTGTCCTTCAAGAGTTATGAGTAGTGAAGACGGATTGTTGAGGCTTAATACTGAATCCAGACGCTTCAAGTTAATCTGATTCGCCAAAGTTTTGCGTGAAACTTGAGCTTTTGATGCATGTATTAAAATTTGTCGCTCTAATATTGTAAATCGTCCAAACCTTAATGCGGCACCCAGTAATCTGAGTGAGACTAATAAATTACTGATTTGAAGTAAAAACGTTTGTCGAATGCCTAAAGATTTCGTGGTGACTGCAACATTTTGCCTGAATACGCTTTTATCCAAATTTTTGAGAATTTTTCTTCGATTTAGCAAAGTGTTGTTATGATAAAAAATTAAGTCATTCTGTGTTGGAAGCTGATCAAAGAACACGTCTGGCTGCGATAAGACTTGAGCATGGGTGTAATGGCTTACAAAAATTCGCTGATTTTGAAATCCTTGCGGCACCCTAAAACCTGCTGACTCTCGAAATTTCAGTGCGGCAATTCCCAAAGATTTTGATATTTCAGAGAATATTTTGAAGGGTGCCGCAAGTAGCTCCAGTGTAAATGAACAAATACCCTGTCTGTCTAGATTTGAATACACCTTGAGATTCTCTTCAATTGGTTTAACCAACCTGAAATAAGAATTAGCCAAAGTTGAGCCCTCGCCAATTTCACGCTGCACTTTAGTCAGGTGAAAATCAATAAGCCCGGGGTCAAGCATTTATAAATTTCTCTCCAGAGTCTCTATTCGCTGGGTGTCAGTCAGAAACATTTAGAAATCACTATCTTCACAGATTTTTTTGGATCGAATCTTGGCATAGATTTAGGAATAGTCTTCAGCCCTAAGTCAGTGAAAAAATTCGGTGGGGAATAATACTCCTCGACAACTTCTGAGTTACCAAAGTGATTAATTCTCCGTTTTTTACAATTCTCACCGATATAGTTCTCTATCATGAGCGCATAGTCTGAGCTCTGGAGTGTGCAATAGCCGCCAATCAAAATGATTTCGTCACCTCCATCTATTTTTACCTTTTGACATTCCGATACCCGGTTTCAATGACTTTGGAAGGCATTTTCAACCGACTCTCGATTCGTAAACCAACAAGGACGATGCTACTCAAAATTCGTGGCTCCCCGTGAAGAATGATTCTTTCCCCACGTTTTTTAGACAGAACCATCGTGCTAAAGGCATCCAGGAAGTACTATTGTAAGCCCAAAAGCATGGAAAACTAGAATGAGTAGGTTGTTAAATTAATTTCTCAGTTGCACGATTCCTCGCTTCCAGGAACCCGGCCTGGTGGACAGTGCTACACGCAATCGATCCCAAGGACCGAAAGAAGGTCTCCCTAGCAACGTCTGCCCAAATCTTTCTTTCCATCTTGGATCTACTTGGCGTCGCCCTTATCGGCGTTATTGGCGCCTTGTCGATTAACGGGATCCAATCAAAGAGGGCTGGAGGTAGAGTCGAACAACTGCTGGTTCTGCTAAATCTTGATAACTTCTCATTCCAGCAACAAGTCGCGATTCTTGGATTATTGGCCACATCAGTGCTTATCTCAAAGACACTTCTTTCTATCTTGATTTCAAGAAGAATTCTAAATTTTCTAAGCAGTCGCGGTGCAACTATCTCTCGTAGAATTCTAAAAAAGCTACTAAATCAAGATTTATCCGAGGTCAACAAATATTCTCAACAAGAAATAATTTATGCATCAACAACTGGAGTTCAAAACCTAACTACCGGCGTTATTGCCGCTACCTCAAACCTACTTGTCGACGCATCTCTGCTGATAGTTTTGTTCGTTGGTCTTGCGGCTGTGAGCCCTTCGCTAGCTGCGACCACTCTGGTGACATTCCTATTAATTGCTGGCATTTTGAATCATATTATGAGGAATAAAGCTTTCTCAATTGGATCAGATGAAATGAGATATAGCGTAGAAAGCAACGAAAAGATATGGGAAATTCTAAATACATATCGAGAAGCGACAGTTCGCAATACAAGAGATAATTACATTGAAGAAATCAGCAAGATTAGGCTAAAAGTATCAAATGCCATCGCACAAAAAATATTTTTGCCTTATATTGGTAAATATGTGATGGAAGTTTCAATGATTGTGGGTGCCCTCCTGATTACAGGAATTCAATTCTATCTTTATGATGCTACTGCGGCAATAACTGGGCTAACATTGTTCATAGCTGCCACTACTCGAATTGCACCGGCTGTTTTGCGTCTGCAACAAGGGTTGGTACAGATCAAGAATTACCTAGGGAATAGCGCTGTAACTATAGAATTGCTGCAGACGAATTCAAGTCTTGACGTTAACCACGAAGTTGATTCGGTTCAACAAAAGCTAGCAGAATTTTGTCCGGAAGTTGTGGTAGAAGAAGTCACCTATAAGTACAAAAATGACTCAGATTTCGAAATTAAAGACTTGAGTTTAGAAATTAGAAGTGGTGAACATGTTGCATTTGTCGGACCATCAGGATCGGGGAAGACAACGTTAGTAGACATAATTTTGGGCGTGATAATGCCAGATTCGGGTCGCGTGAAGATCTCAGGAATTCCGCCATTAAACGCCTTTAAAGTTTGGCCTCAATTAGTTTCTTATGTCCCTCAGCTCACCATGATTTCAAACAGATCATTGAGAGAAAACATTCTCTTGGGGATTGAAGGAAACTCTGAAACTGACATGAAAATTCAGCAGACACTCATAAAGTCCGGCTTGGGAACTTTGATTAATGATCTTCCAGACGGTCTCGATACCGTGCTCGGAGACAATGGGTTTAAGTTGAGTGGCGGCCAGCGTCAAAGAATTGGAATAGCACGTGCACTTTTTACAGATCCCCTTCTTTTGGTTATGGATGAAGCGACCAGCGCCCTCGATGCAAGTACAGAAGACGACATAACCAATACTTTACGAGAGCTCAAGAAAAAAATAACACTCATAACAATTGCGCACCGACTTTCTACTGTGCGGGAAGCAGATCGTGTGTTCTATCTAAACAACGGCTGTATCGAAGCCGTTGGCACTTTTGAAGAAGTCAGAAGTCAAGTTTCAAATTTTGACAATCAAGCGAATCTCATGGGGCTTTAGCGCCCCTTGTATCGGGCATAGGCCCATCTATGACCCAAATGAAAGTTTTTCATCACCAATAGGAAGTTACGAACGCAGAGCCCTTCCCCATGAACGCAGAGGTAGAAATGTCCGTTTTGTTCCCTTCCCGCGACAATCTAGACTGAGATTCGTAGTAGGGGATAGAGGCGGCGACGGCTGGCTCTGCAAGACAAAACCGGTTAATGAAGGATCAATAAAGTGGCACTTAGCGTATGGACGGTTGCTGAACTGGGGGCTTTTTACACTGAGCACCGTTCAGAGCTACTTGCGCATGCCAATCGAGTATTGAAGGATTCAGCTAAGGCTGAA
>JACCDI012222222.1_pt1 | contig 29189 bp, 26 predicted proteins | sample 7442791 | NCBI WGS metagenome assembly JACCDI01 (sample SAMN15323434, study PRJNA562643) | freshwater metagenome | isolation source: river surface water | place: USA:Blue River Watershed | collected 2017-08-15
CTACAATTATACAAGGCGTAGCACCTTCTATCGGGAAATTATCGTATAAATTACCTTCTATATTATAAGCGAAAACTTTTTTGTTTTTAGCATGAGTTAAAGTATAAATTACCTTATTGTTGGCATGGAAAAATTGCACACCAAAATCGGGATTAAAATCGATATTTTTAATTTCGGTTATAGCTTTTTTGCTTAATTTATAGGCATAAATATTTCCTTCATCCAAAAACACAATATCTTTTCCTTTATCATTATTGATATTACTTACATAAAACTGATGATTAGCCGAAAATGCCCTAATGGTAATGGTTTCCAACTCATCGTTTAGTTTAACCATAAACACGGTTCCGTTTTCATCGGTAGTTAAAACGCCCGAGTTTTGTATATTGGAGTTGATGATAACTTCGTAATTGGGACGATTTTTTGGCAAGCTAGATTGTAACTTAACTCTATCTTCCCCTTTGCGATTTAGCACCCTAACATTTCCGCCTAAATCTGCAAAAACAATGTAATCTTTGTTGTTAAGTTGCAACAACTGCGGAATTGTTACAATTTTGTGCGATGTAGGTTTAAACTCCCAACCACCAATCTCTTTGCCTTCGATACCAAAATTTAAAATTTTATTTTGTGTAGGAATTAAAATACGATAATTTCTATTTTTATCATAATCCAAAACAGCAATTCCACAAGTTTGTTCATTTTTTAATTTAACAGGGAAACCACTCACATCATCACCATTTCTATCAATTAAATGTAATTCCTTACCAGTTCCAAATAAATATTGCAGTTTATTGTTTTTATAACAATCTACCTGATGAATATCGCCAACAATTTGGTTTTTAAGCGATTTTTTCCAGATGATTTTACCAACATTATTAATTAAGTACAGTGTATTTTTATGGTCTTGCACCATTAATTCTTTTTCGTTGTTGGTATGATTAATAACTACCCAAGGTTTTTGTGAATAGCTGGCATCTAAAGCACACTCTATAAGTGAAACGGCTTCATTTTCTTTTATATCCATTTTATTTACATAAACATTGGTGTAATATAAATTGGAATTGCTTACAAATTGTATTGCTAAACCATCTAACTCCTTAATTTTAGCGTTAACATTGTTAAATTGTTTAGCCCAATCAGGGTGTAAAAAATAACTGTAAAAGTTGCTAATTTTTTTGCAATTAAAATAAAGTAAATAACTAGAAGTACTAGATAAATTATCGGTAAATTTATTAAAATGAACATTTTTTACTAAAGTTTTAGCACTTAAATAACTGTATATAATATTTTTTAAATTGGAAATGTCGTTAGCAAAAACAATATAATCCTCTAAAATTGTGTAATAGCTTTTGTTTAAACCCATGTAAAAATCGCCTAAAAAGGTGGGTAAAAATGCAGGTACGTTTAAATCGCTAATATTGTAATTTAAATAATTTAAAACTTCCTTTTTTCCTTTTGTAGCGTTTAAAATTTTTTGTAGAGAAGCATCTGCCATTTCTATATCTTTAATATGTATAGCAACAGCATAATTTTGCATTACATTATCCTGATTTCCTTCGGTAACAAAAGCGCAAACATCATTACCAATCCAACTAAAAAAATCCTTTTTAATATCTAATTTGTACCTCTGGTTAAAAACTTCAATATTGCGTTGGTGAGCATATAGATTTTTTGTTTCGGATAAATATTTTTCGAAATTGGAATAAAATAAATTAAAATCGCCAAAACCCTGGTATGTAAAAAAGCTCGTATTACTTGGTAAAATGGTACTAATGGCATTAATTTTTTGTGGAGTTGTATTTAAAAAGCTTTTTAAATATCCTTGTGTACTATCGCCCACATATGTAAAACCATTCATTAAAATTTTATCTTCTTGTAATTTTACATCCAACTCCATCCAGTTCCCAAATTGGTTAACTTTATTTTGTACAATACCTAAATAGGGGTTTTCCAAGTTAAATAGATAATCGCCTACTTTATTAAAATTGATAAAAACATTTACATCTGCTAATTCATCTGATGAGCGATATAATTTTTCGAATCCCTGCATTTTACCCAAGGATTGTCCGTGTTTATAATGCCTCACTACGGTTTCTGCTAAAATTAATGAGTTACACATTGCTAAACAATTTCCAAATTGTACAATATGTAATTTGGTATTATTTTTTAGGGTGATGGAATAAATTAGTTCTTCATCATATTCCTTAAAAGTTATGTCTTTTGTAAATCTAGCATCCGATATAATTTTTTTAATATCGCTATTATCATCATTATTTATTTTAGTAACAAATAAAAACCCTTTACTGCTTAAACCAGTTTTATGAAAAGAAAGTAATAAGTTTTTGTTTTTAAGAACCTCGTTAATATTAGGATGCTTTAAAAAAAACGAATCTAAACTGGCAATGTTTTTTTGAAGTTCTCGGGCATCTTTAAAACTAAAAAACGCTTTGCCAATGGGCGAATTAAATAAATTTTTTGCTACATCAAAGGGCTCGTTACTTTTAATAATAGCAAAAGCATCCGAGGGAATCATATCTATACTTTCCGAATCAAATGCTCTATCTACTTTAGTTCTAGGAATAAAATAATATAGTAAATAGCCCACCAATACAAGGATAAAGCTTAATATAATCCACTTTTTTTTATTCATTATTTATAACTTATTTGCGCAATTTTTAAACCTCAAAAAATCTCGCCTAAATTAAAGTATATTATGGTGCATAATTTAACAATATATAGGCATTTATAAACATAGGTATGTTTAGTAAACACATCTTTTATTTTGTCTATAGCTATTTTATCTTTTTATAAGGAATAGAATTATTGTGATAAAACACAAACAGTACCTCAATATTTTATATGAATTGTTTTTTTTAATGGGGGACAGTCCTTGTTTAAAAAACTAAATTTTTCTAATGTTTTCAATTGGTTTACTGTTTTTGTATCAATCAACAATAGATACTTTTTTTAATTAAATATCGAAATTATTTTTATTTTAAAATTTTATCTTAATTTTGTTTTCATTTCTTTATTGTAATTTTAATATAACGAATTATTGTATGCCCAGAAAAGCAAGAATTATTGTACCCAATACACCTATGCATATTACGCAACGTGGGAACAGAAAGGAAAATATATTTAGAGATCAGGAGGATAAAAATTTTTATATCCAATCTTTTATGAAGTATAGAAAAAAATATAAAGTACTACTTTTTGCTTGGTGTTTAATGGATAATCATGTGCATTTTATTTTGCAAACATCTGATAAAAAGGGACTTAGCAAGCTGTTTTTAAGTTTAAATACGAAGTATGTTAAGTATTTTAATAAAAAATATAATTTAAGCGGAGTTTTGTTTGGTAACAGATTTTATTCTTGTTTATTGGATGAAAATCATATGTTTGAGGGGATAAGATATGTTGAATTAAACCCATTTAAAGCCCAGTTAGAAAAGTATATAGGCGATTATCCATGGTCGAGTGCATCAGAGCATCTAGGAAAAAGGAATCAATATTTTTTAAACAAACTACCTGAATATATTCGGATAGATAACTGGAAGGAATATCTACAAGAAAACATAGAGGTTTTAGAGGAAAAATGGAGTAATATTAAAAGTGCAACAATTAAAAATTACCCGATAGGAAATGAGGTTTTTATGAACTCAATGGAAACGTTACTCAAAAGAGATTTTAAACCCAAAAAACGAGGCCGACCCATTGCTGCCTGATGAACACCAAAAATAAATAAACATTTTCACAACAAATTACTGAATACAACTCCTAGTTGTACTGAGATTGCTATGTGATTTTTGTACTAAAAATTTCATAATAAGAAAAAATTCAGAACCAAAACCGGATTTTCCCATCCAAATTCTACCAAAAAAATAATTCAAAACAAGTAAAATAGATTGAATTGTGAATCCAAAATCTTGAAACTCCAAATCTATCAAGAATTTCTACCAAAAAATCCTTCAAAAACTTCATATTATTAGCACCCTTACAAATCAGGAAAGCTTAATAAAAACAAGTGCTTTGGCGTTTTTTTATAACAGGACCGTCCCCTTTTACAAAAATTAGTTGGATATCTTTGAATAATTACTAATTTTAATTTCGAATTAAAATATTTTAAAATATGCCAATAAAAGGACAAGTTTTAGTTAATATTACCAATGGAGATTCTTACGAATTTTTAGAAACTGCTAAAGACACTAACGGAGAACGAGTTATTCTGAAAGCTATTATTAAAAGCAAAGGTCAGCTTGTTCCTAACCATTTTCATGTTTTTCAGGATGAAACTTTTTAAGTGCTATCAGGAGATTTAACAGTACTTTTAAAAGGAGAAACAAAAAAAATATCGGCTGGAGAAACAATTGTTTTGCCCAAAAATGTTCCACACAATCATTTTAATAATCAAGATTATCCTGTAACTTATATCCAAACAGTTAGTCCGGCTTTAGATTTTGACTATTTGATAGAAAATTTAGTAGGTTTAGCTGCGGATGGAAAAGGTAAAAACGGAAAATATGGTTTAATACAAGAATTAGTTACGCTTAAATATTTAGATAGTAAATCCTATTTGGCTGATATTCCTGTTGGAATCCAAAAATTATTAATGAATACGATTGCACCAATTGGTAAATTATTTGGCTATAGAGCGATTTATAAAAAGTATTCTGGAATAGAAAAATAATATAAAATACTCCTAATTTAAAAGTTAAGTTTTAATTTATGATAAAAGGATTGTACTAGTTTAAGTTTAGAATTTGTTTAATGTAAAAAACCCCTACAAATTCTCCAATAAAAAATATAAGGTTTTGGATTGCGTTTTTTTATATACAAAATCAACGATGCTATTTATTTCAAGAGGAATGTTGTTGATTTTGGCACTGCACATGGAACTGTAGTTTTGCCCAGTTTTTTCGGCAATATCAACAACCATATCTTCGTATTTTAGCATAGAGGGAAAAATGCCTTGTTTGCGCCAAAACGGAAAGGTTTCGATAATGATTTTTCCTGCCATTTCCCAAGCTTCGGGATGCGTTAAAATTTCTCCGTTTTTTATTTTAAAATATGCTGTAACAGGGTTTATGACTACATTTATACTTAGTTTTTGCAATCGTTTAAATTCGATATCCTCTATAAATTCGATAGTAAAAATGGAAGAAATAGTTTGTAAAACACTATTATTTTTTGCCGATATATCTACATAAAAAACACCTTTTCCAGTATCTATAATTCCACTTTTATTTTTTAAAACAGCCTGTGTGGAGGAACCAAAAAATATGCTAGCCTTAGGAAAATGTTTAGTAAACAAATTTTCGTAACCCATTCCGTTTTGGAAATTTAAAACCAACCCCGTGTAGGCACTAAAAAATGCCTCGTGATTATCTAAAATCCTTTGGTTGTAAACGGTTGAGGTAAGCCAAAAAATACAATCGAATTGTATTGTAGGATTAAAATTTTGGTATTGATGAATGGTAAATTTTTGTTGTTGATTTTGATACACAAACTCTTTATCCCAAAAATTACCTAAAGTAAACACACTACAATTTTGATGGATTTGTGCAACAACAAATTTAGCCATGGCACCACTTCCAACAACTAAAACCTTAAGCATTCCCTAAAATATAATAGATTTTTATCAACGAAAATGCAATTAAAAAAGCAATACCCAAATAACTTACAATTTTTAAAAATAATTTAGGCTGATGCTTTTTAGGAAATTGCTTATTACTAACCAGTTTAAAATTTACAACGGCAATAACTGGTGCAAAAATAAAACTGGCTGAGGTTGCAAAATCTACCAAATTTTTAAATCCTTTTGGCGAACTATTAGGCGAATACACAAATAAATACATAATGAAAAAACTTACCGAAGTTAAAATTATCAATGAAATATTAAAAGCTTTTTTTTGCGATGTTGCTTTTTTAGAGGAATGATTCAGTAAGGTCCATGTGCGCTCCAAACTGCGAGAATACCCATCTAAAACCGCTATTAAAGTTCCAAACATAATGGTAAAAGAACTTGCGGCAATTAAAAAATAACTCCAATCGCCCATAGATTGTGTAAATAAAACTACTACTTGATGCGCAAATTTTACAGGATTATCTTCTAAATTTTTTCCTGTACCAAACATGATATATGCACCCAAAGTGATAAAACATATGGCTAAAATTGCTGAAATTACATACCCAATTAAAAAATCAATTTGCGTTTCGCGTAAACTTGGATGATATTTTGTTTGTTTAATACGCTCTAAAGTCCATAAACTATTCCAAGCCGATAAATCCATAGCAGTAGGCATCCAGCCCATTAAAGCTATAATAAAGCCAAAGGTTAAAGGATTGCCAAAATCCCAAGCATCAGGCGCAACAAAATTAGGAATTTGTGGTTGAGCCCCTTTAATTAACACTAAAATATATGCTACTAAAGTGCTGATTAACAAAACCGAACCAATAATTTTAGTTAAGGAATCCAACAAACCAAATTTACCCATAAATAATATTCCTCCGCAAACCACAAAAGTTAGCACTGGCATTACCAATTTTGTATTTTGGAAACCCATAGTCTGCAATGTTTCGGATACACCTAAAAGATTATCAAAAAATCCTGTAGTAACAACAGCAACCGCACTGGTTACAAAAAACATGGTTAAAATAGTGATTATAAAATATATCCACAACATCCATTTACCTAGGGATAAATATCCATCGATAATGGAAGTTTTGGTAACGTTAGCATAGCGAGATGCATACTCGAAAAATGGATATTTAAAAAAATTAGCTACCACCACAGCCCAAACCAACGCCATTCCGTAATCGGCACCAGCACGTGTACACTGAATTAAGTGCGAAACACCTATGGCAGTGGAGGCAAATAAAATACCCGGACCTAAAGTTTTAAAGAAATTTTTCAAGAAAAAATTAAATAATATAAGTTTTTGTTGTTATTTTCTATCGAAAATCTGTAAAGAAATGACATTTTCTACAAATCTTACAGATTTTCCTGCGAATATCACCCAAAAAGGAGGTTTTTTACCTAAAATTACGGCAGAATAGTAATACGTTTTACGAATTTGAGCAAAAGTTGCCAAAACTAATAAGGCTACTAAAAGATATACTAAATTTATCATAAAATTAAATTAAAAAATTCTCTCAAATTTAATAATTTCTAATGAAGTAAAACTAAGGCAAATGGATTTTATTGATATATTTGCCCACAAAAAATTTATAATATGATAAAGAAGTTAATTTTAAGCGCTACTATAGTATTATCAACTGTTTCGTGTAACGAATTGTTGTATGTTTTACAGCATCATGCACCACAAAACATTCCGTTAACGCAAGAGGATATGGCTAATGCCTTAAAACAAGCATTAAACAAAGGTGTAGATAATCAAGTGCAAAAATTAACTTTAGAGGATGGTTTTTTAAAAAACGAAGCGGTTAAAATTTTAATGCCCGATGAGTTAAAAAGAGTTGATAAAACTTTACGCGATTTAGGTATGGGGATGTTGGCAGATGAAGGATTAAAAATGTTAAACCGTGCTGCAGAAGATGCTGTAAAAGAGGCCACTCCAATTTTTGTAGATGCCATCACAAGCATGTCGATTATGGACGCAAAAAATATTGTAATGGGTCACGATAGCTCTGCAACACAATATTTACAAAGCAACACTAACCAAGCTTTATACAATAAATTTTACCCAGTAGTAAAAAATTCGTTTAGTAAAGTTGGGGCAGATGATATTTGGAAGAAAATTTTTACCACCTATAATGCCATTCCGTTTATCCAAAAAATCAATCCAGATTTAAACGATTATGTTACCAACCAAGCATTATCAGGTGTTTACAAAATGATTACAGTAGAAGAAAAAGAAATTCGAACCAATTTTAATTCCCGTACAACAGATTTATTAAAAAGAGTTTTTGCTTTACAAGACAAAAAATAAATATAGTTTATTTTCGTTTAAAAATTCGTGCGATAGTTTTACCAATTTCATCTAGTTTTTCGATAGGTTCCAAGATAGAAGCATCGTTGTATTTTGCCACAAATTCATCGTCGTTGATACCGTACTGAATAGGATAAACTAAAATAAAACTAATACCTACAAAATATTTGTTTAAGTATGATGGTATTTTTGCCATGCTATTTTGGTAAGATAAAGAATCCTTACGCGCCATAACAATTATCAAGTTGTCGTCTTTTTTAAGATCCCTAGATAAGATTAAAAAATCGTTCCAATCGTTAAAAGTAATATAGGTACAGTTTAAAGGATGTTTAATTTGTACATCTTTTATAAATTTTAAAGTACGTTCGCTACCATAAAAAACCAAGTTAGCGCCCATATTTCGTCCGATATTCCAAATTTTAAGCAACCATAAAGCAAAACCACTTTCCAACTCGGCTTTTTCTGGGATTACAATGATATGTCTTTTAATAGTACTAAGTGGTTGCGAAGGCTTAAAAATAAAAGTAGTAGCTGTACATTTAGTTAAAATACCTTCGGTTAAATTCCCTAAAAAACTATCCGAAATACCTTTTTGATCATGTAAACCCAATATAATATCACTTATTTTATGCTCCTTTACTGCACCAGTTATTCCGTTTACAATATTTACATCATAACGCAACAATTGTTTTAAATGATTATCCGTAGCAGAGGCAATACTGGAGGCTTTATTTAAAATACGCTGCCCCTTTTTTTCATCGAGTAAAGTAGAGTTACTGTTTTTAATAATATTTAAACCATATAAATTTTCCTTGTTGTTTTTGGATTTGATGGTAATTCCCAAGCCAACTAATTCGTGAATATGCTCTATATTATTTAATGGGATTAAAATATTTTCTGCATCAATTTTTTCTTCATTATCATCATCAATATTTTCGGTTAAAGCAATATTTTTCGCTCCTTTTTGGGCAATAAATGTAGCAATAGTACAGGTAATTAAAATCATTAAAATTGTACCATTTAAAACACTTTCGTTTAACAGCCTAACAGGTTCAATAATTTGATTATTTAATTGTGCAGCATCAATTTCCTTTTGATTTAAAATAATGTTGTACCCAACTAAAACAGCAGCTAGTGTAGCCGCTGCTTGCGCGTTACTTAAACCAAAAATAATTCGGCGTTCATCTTTAGTAAATTTAAAAGTTTTTTGTGTTGCCCATGCAGCCAAAAATTTAGCTAAAGTTGCAATAATTGTCATTATTAACGCCACTTTAATTGTTTCGGTATCTTTAATAAATGCTTGATAGTTCACCAACATACCCACGCCAATCAAAAAAAACGGAATAAAAATGGCATTTCCAACAAACTCAATTCTATTCATTAATGGAGAAGTAGAAGGAATTAATTTATTAAGTGCTAAACCCGATAAAAAGGCGCCAATAATGGCTTCAATTCCAGCTAATTCGGCTAATGTAGCACCTAAAAATACCATTACCAGTACAAAAATGTATTGCGAAACACTATCGTCGTATCTTTTAAAAAACCATCGTCCAATAATAGGAAAAACCAGCATAACAATTAAAGTAAACAGGGTGATAGATACCGATAAACGCAGCCAAAATTCCGAATTCACTACGCCGGTTGTCATACCTACAATTACAGCTAAAACCAATAAAGCCACAGTATCCGTTATCATTGTACCACCCACAGCAATATTAACGGCTCTATTTTTTACAATACCCATTTTACTAATGATAGGATATGCAATTAAAGTGTGTGAGGCAAACATACTTGCTAATAAAATGGAGCTGTAAATATTAAAGTGCAAAAGGTAAATTCCACCTAAAATTCCCAAGGTCATTGGAATTAAAAAAGTGTATAGTCCAAAAACAATACTTTTTACACTGTTTTTTTTAAACTCTTCCAAATCAATTTCCAAACCCGCTAAAAACATGATATACAATAAACCCGCGGTTCCCGATAAAACAATACTGCTATCCCTTTCCATCAAATTTAATCCAAACGGACCAATAACTGCACCTGCTATAATTAAACCCAATAAATGCGGAATTTTTAATTTGTTTAGTAGGATTGGGGCAAATAAAATGATAACCAATATCAACATAAATTTTAATATTGGATTGGTAAGCGGGAAAGATATATCCTGAATGTTGTATAATAAATACATTTTTATATTATTTAGTGATAAAATAATTATGAATAATTCCGGTTTGTTTATTTTTTACACAATTAATCATGCATTTTGCTACTTTTTTAACGTTAGCTACGCGATATTTATTTAGAAATGGTAAAAAACCAATCATTTTCATGATAATTATGCCAATTTTTTCTCCTAATCTAAATTCTTTTCTATTTCCATCTAAAACAGATGGCTGTAAAATACTGATAAATTTAAAAGGTAATTTTTGAACAGCTTCCTCCAATTCTCCTTTCATTTTGCTGTAAAAAACACCTGATTTTGAGTTTGCACCTAATGAAGAAATTAAAACGTAATGTTCTACACCATTTTCCGCACAAATTTTAGCAATATTGTACTGATAAGTATAATCTACTTTATATTGTGCTTCTTTGGTTTTGGCAATTTTAAGGGTTGTACCTAGGCACGAAAAAAGTACGTCGCCTTGCAAATCCAAAGCATGCTCGACTAAATCCTCAAAATCCACTAATAAAACTTGTATTTTAGGATGAGTTAATTTTAATGGACGCCTACTTATTACAACAATTTTACCATAGCTATCATCTAAAATTAATTGATTGGTTAACTCTTCGCCAACTAAGCCTGTAGCACCTAAAACTATTGCTATTTTTAATTTGTTTGATGTGTTTTCCATAAAGTTGCAATTGCAGTGCAATATTACGAATTCCCAATTTCAAATAGGATGTTTTATTTAAATATATTTTGGATAAGATGCTATATATTTTTTTTAAAAGGTGACATTTTCATAAAAAATTAATAAACTTTGTTCGGAGGTTAATAGATAAGAATATTTGAAATGAATAGGTTTTATTCCTGTAAACTCATATAGTCTTTATAATCTTGTTCAATAGCTTGAGCTAGTTTTTTACCAATAATTTTTGCTCCTGCCGGGCTAAAATGGGCATGATCGGGTTGTGCCAATGGAGGCTGAGCATTTACCCAATCCACCATGGAATTGGTTCCGCCCATTACTTCTTGCAAATCCCAAAAAGCACAATTGTTAGCAAAAGCTGCATTTTTTTGGGCTTGTTTAATCAGTTCTAAATTAGGATAACTTTGGTATTGCTCGTTGGTAAAATAACTCATATCGGATATTCCAATTACTAAAATGGCTGCGTTGGGCACTAATTTTTTAAGTAAAACCAATTCGTTAAAAACCATTTTTTCGTAAAAATCATAATTGGATAAAATATTGGGAACCACGTTAATACCAAATTGATAAATGATTAATCCAACATTTAAGTAATCCAATTGATGTTTTAAATTTTTAAAATTGGCTTTACTTACATTTATATAACTGCTTCCGCGCATAGGTATATTATCCACCGTAATACCCGTATCACTATCTAAACTTATCCCGTAAAAATCGATATTATTTGTAGCGCCCGATAGGGTAAAACTAACATTTTGTTTTAGATTAGATAAAAACGGAATGGTAAGCAATTGCACCTCTTCTGTTGCTAAACTATTTTGAGATATACTCGCTTTATTTTTTTGCTCTACAATACAGTTAAATTCCTGATTTTTACTGTTAAAAAGTAACTTTATATTTTTAAAATGTAAAGATTTAGGAAGTGCAAAACCGCTAGTTTTTACAGAAAAAATTCCTGGATTTAAAGTGTTTTGTAACTGATGAAAATAGCCCGTAAATCCATACAAATTATGTGGAGCATTTTGTTTACTGTTAAACCATTGGTGCTTTTGCCAATTGTTTAATTGGATTTGTGCAGAGGGTTTTCCTAAATTATTTTCGGATAAAGGCAAAAATCCTGTACCACTGCCACCCCAAATTTTTTGTAACTCTTCCCGTAAAACACTGCTAATCCTGTCGCCTTCAATCTGCGAATCGCCAAAATGCAAAATTCGGATGATTTCCTTAGATTTTTCGGTTTTAATTTTATGATAAAACGAAAATAAAACATTTTGATTATTGGGAGGGTGTTGAATCCAATCCACTTCTAAACTATCCACCACAAATTTACCCGAAATTTTTGTATTGGCTTTGTTTACATTTTTGCTTTTATTTGAAGAAGGAGGATAAGTATTTACACTAAATTTTTGAGCTTTAATTATGCTCTCTAAAGTAGGGATTTTAAGCGTAAACGAGCCCAATTGTATTTCGTTTAGGGTGTTTAAGCTAAAAATTAAACCCCAAATTAAGCCCAATAACAGTAGTATTTTAACAACAGTAAATGGTTTAATCATTTAATATATTTTTAATGATTGAGCAACTGCGTTAATTTGATGAATAAATCTACGTTTGTTTAAATTAGGCGCAAAAACAAATCCATCCACTAAAATAATACGTTTATTTTTTTCGTCGTACACAGCATATTGTACAAACGGTCCGCCCATGGTAGCATTAACCATGTTCCACCAAGCCTTGTTTCGGATACTAAAACTGTTTAAAACCGGAATAGTATCGGTGTAAATAGGGAAAGATTTTTCGTATTCTACATAGGTTTTTTTGTCTCTATCGGGCCCTAATAAATAGATTTCGCTTAAACTATCGCGTTTGTGCATTAAATATTTGGACGAAAATTGATTGGGATTGTTGTAAGGGAAATAATGAATAAAAAATCCTATTTGGTAGTAACACTGGCTGCTTACACCTTTATCGCAGTTTAAAGTTCCTTGTTTAGAGAAATAAACGAAATTTTCGGTGTTGTTTATTTGGTTAAAATCCTTAGAAATTTCTATGCTTAAGTTATGGTCCTCCATTAATTTGCTAATATGTTCTAAACCCCTGTTTTTGGATAAAGTAGCTTGGATAGCTTGTAAACGATGCGTGTCAAAATGCGCATAAATATCTTTAGCATTTTGCTGTAACAATTCGTTTATTTCGTTTATACTTTTACCAATTATTTTAATATATTTTTGATTTTTAGCTGTGCCCACACTAGGTTCAAACACACCCGATTTCATTTTATTGTCTATCTGAATTTCTATAATATGGCGCTGTTTTTTTAATAAATCCGAAAAGTTTTTTTTGGATACAGTGGCGATATCAAAATCCTGTTCTATTTGGAATAATCCCTTTATGTTTTGCTGAAAAATTGCATCAATTTGTACCTTAACTCCTTGTAACCATAGGTTTTCTTCTACAACTATTAAAATATCCGATACTTCGCCAATAGCTTCGGGCAACAAACTAGCTTTACGAATACGTTTTTGAGCTTCGTCTTGATTTTCGCATGAAAATATACTAACTAAAAGTAAAAATATTACGGAATACTTCATCATAACCTTAGATTAAATTTGATTGGATAAAGCTAAAACAATTTAAATGGATTACAAAAAATGTAAAGCTGGTTTCAAGTTATAAATGTTTTAAAAATTACAATATACAATTAAATTTAGTTGATTGCGGCTGTTGGTTCCAACCAATTGGTTCATAGCTCCAATTTCGTATCTAAAATGATTGTTTTGTTTATAGCCCAAGCCAGCATACAATCGGTTTCTATCAAATAGTTCGTTTTTTGCCGAAAATAAAAATATTTCGTTGTACATGGAGTAGTAAAAAGTGTTGTTTTCCATTTTACCTTTACTTAAAGGTACATTTAACAACAAAAAATATCTAAATCGGATACTAAAATCATTGGTTAAAAAACGTTCTTCCAATCGTAAACGATGGGTAGTGTACAAACGTTTATAATTTATTTTATTGATATTTTGCTGATAAACACGGTGCTCCACAGAGTTAGTTTTGGTAACACCATCATTTAAATAAGGCTCGTTGTAAATGTACCCGTAACCCATTAAAAAATTCCATTTTTCTTTAATTTGATACCCTACACCAAATCTAATTAACAACTGTTCTGTATCGCCTAAATAATTAAAATTTCGGTATTGCACCTCGTTATGAAAATTCCATTTATTTTTTAATTTGATATCACCAAAATAAATTAACCAATTTCCAAAATCTGATTTTTGAGCATAGGATTTTAAACCCCACAAAACTGTAATGCAAACAAACAATAACTTTATCCTTGGCATCGATAGGTATTAAATTTCGGCAAAGTTAATCAAATAATTTACTTTTGGGATTTTGTCATTCCGCTTTAATTAATAATTTGTAATCGATTATTTATATAGTCTTTAGTAACTTCTTGTAATTCAAATTTTATTTTCAAATTACTTTTAGTTGAAGTTTTGGTTTCATAATAATAACTTTTTTCATCCTCAAAAGCCATTACAACTAACAAAACATTTTTGTTTTTTGGTAAGGAAGGAAAATATATTTGATTTTCAACTCTATTACCTTTCATAACTCCTTTTATGTCGGTAAAAACTAAATAATAGTTTGCAGCATTTGTATTTTCTATTTCGAATGAGAATGGATATAATTCTTCCGAAGGAAATCTATCACAATTTATAAATCCTAAATTAGAAACATTTAGTAATCTGTTAGATTCTTCTTCTTCTGCTTTTTTTTCAGTTTCAATTCTTTGTTCTTCTTTTTTAATATCATTTAAATGAGACTCCCATTCTTCTTTGGAATTATAAGTTTTAGTAATGAATTTTTTTGTTGTGTAATCATATCTTTCTTCTGTCATTTGCCAAGTACTTTTAGAGGTATTTTTTTTAGGTAGTATCCAATTCATTTCAGATGAATTAGGGTCTTTGATAAAAATTTGCATATTTGTATCATTCTCGTCTTTTGTAAAATCTACATCAATTCCTTTTGAAGGATTTATATTAACACTTTTTTTCTGAGGATTATTTTCTTTGATATCTAAATAAATAACTCCACCAGATTGTATCATTTTTCCATTGCTAGTTGTTGGAAGTTCGGCTTTTATATAATCTCCAAATGAATAGTATTCTTTTAATTCCAATATTACTTCATTTTTACTTGTTAAGCATCCCGGTTTTAAAAATAATTTTGTTCCTTCATTTCCAATTATAACAGTATCTTTTAAAGGATTTATTATAAAAAATTGAGAAGGTTTTTCAGGAAAAGGATTCTTTGATTTTGGGGTATTGTACTTAAATATAACTTGTACACTTAAGCCACGATATGTACTTGGAACATTACAAGCAGTTCCTTTATAATCAAATCCGGGCTTTTTCATATAGTTAACTATTTCTATAGCTTGTAGTTTTGCATTTTTATCATACATATTTCTTTGATAAACAGGATCATACACTAATGGTAAAATTGTTAAGTCGGTTTGATTTGCAATACTTTTAGCTAAGGAATCTAGTTTATTTTTCTAACTAATTGATAATTCTACTTGTCCATTATTAAAAATAAGTGGAAATACAATTTTTGATGCTTTAATGCTAAAAGCAAAATTTATTAAACAAAATAGAAAAATGTATTTTTTCATATTATACTTTAGTTATGGTTATAATTTTAAATAGACAAACCAATAACTAAAGGGTTAATTAATGTAACAGTTTTATTTACTTGCTTATACCAAATAATAGCATAGTGATAAATAAAAAGCATTAAATTCTACTTACATTTTTAATTACAAATAAATAGCTCGATAAAGCACAATATGCAGTATTGTAACAATTCAGGTTTGTTAAACGAGGTTTTAATGTTTATATCTATCCAACTTTTAATAGAAAATCTGCATCAATATTTAGTTTAGAGTGCAGTTTTTTTGCCAGTTCAAAATTTAGTTTTCTTTTGCCATTTAATATCTCCGAAATCCTGGTTTCACTAACTCCGATAAGTTTTGCTAGTTGTTTTTGTTTAATGTTTAGTTCAAACATTTTATAACGAAGCATTTCTGTAATGGTAGTAGGTTGTTTGATTGGCATAAGTGGGATACTGTTTTCAAATTGTTCAGCAGCTAATGAAAAGCTTTGTAAAGTTCCCTTTTCTTTTTCGGTTAAATTTTCAAATCCACCAATTTCAGTACTTTTTTTAAGTATGTTTTCAATTTGAGCCATTACAGCTTCATACTCTTTTCTGTTTTCAATTTTTACTGCTTCCATAATAACATTTTAAAATATTTAAATAGTGGTGCAATCAATTTTATTATATTCTGCGTGGGTTCCAATAAATCGGACAAAAATTGTTCTAATATCAAAAAATATCATAACTACAAGTCTGTATTTGTTTCCTTTAATATTAAAAACATACCTGTCGTTTCCAATATAATCAACTGTATTAAACAATTGTTTTATATCATTTAAATTCTTCCAATTAGATTTTTTTACTATATCATACCAAATATTTAAAGCATTAATGGAATCTGCATGATCCACAGCAAACTCAGACAAAATTGTTTTTGATATTATTACCATATCTAAACTATTACAATATTACACATTAAATTACACATTTGGTAATTTTATTTTATTTTTAACAAAATGAAAAACATATTTTTAAAAAAGTTGATTCATTTATGTTAGTTAAATAAAAAACTTTTATTCCTATAAAACTAAAATTAAGCGCCCCAGTTGTCCCTGTCTAGCGCTCTAAAATTTATGGCTTCGGCTATGTGTGGGATGCGGATATCGGTATCTCCATCTAAATCGGCTATGGTTCGTGCTACTTTTAAAATACGATCGTATGCTCTGGCAGATAAATCTAATTTATTCATAGCTTGTTTTAATAAATCTCTGCCCACTTCATCTAAAGCACAATATTTTTGAATTCCTTTACTATCCATTTGCGCATTGTTAAAAATAGCTGGATTTTCTTTATATCTTTCTATCTGAATATTTCGCGCCTTAATTACACGTTCTCTTACACTTGCACTTTTTTCTGAAGGACGTTTATCTGCCAATTCATCAAAACTTACAGGAGTTACCTCAACGTGTAAATCAATCCTATCCAACAAGGGACCCGAAATTTTATTTAAATAACGTTGAACTGCACCGGGTGCACAAATACAATCTTTTTCGGGATGATTATAGTATCCACAACTACATGGATTCATGGATGCAATTAACATAAAACTTGCAGGGTATTCCACTGCAAATTTTGCTCTAGAAATAGAAATTTGTCGCTCTTCTAAAGGCTGACGTAAAACTTCGAGAACAGATTTTTTAAATTCGGGTAATTCATCTAAAAACAAAACACCATGATGCGCCAACGAAATTTCGCCAGGTTTAGGATTTGCACCTCCTCCAACCAAAGCTACATCCGATATAGTATGATGCGGGGCTCTAAATGGGCGTTCGGCAATTAATCCTTTCTGTCCGATATTTTTCCCTGCAACAGAATGTATTTTAGTAGTTTCTAAAGCCTCTTTTAAAGTCATTGGAGGCAAAATAGTAGCTAAACGTTTGGCCAACATAGTTTTTCCGGCTCCCGGTGGTCCAATTAAAATAACATTATGGCCGCCTGCCGCCGCAATTTCCATAGCTCTTTTAATATTTTCCTGTCCCTTTACATCGGCAAAATCAGGTCCATCCTGATTTAAACATTCCAAAAATAAATCGCGTGTATTTACCGTAAAAACCTCTGGTTGTTCTCCCGTTTTAAAAAAATCAATAACTTCTTTAATATGTTTAACACCATAAACCTTTATACCATTTACTATAGCTGCTTCTGGAGCATTTTCGGCAGGCAAAATAAACCCTTCAAAATTTAATTTTTTAGCCATGATTGCTATAGGCAAAGCCCCAGTAATTGGCCTTATGCTACCATCCAAAGATAACTCGCCCATGATTAAAAATTTACCAATTTTATCATAAGGCAATTGTTCTCCAGCAGCTAAAATACCAATAGCAATGGTTAAATCGTAAGCACTACCCTCTTTTTTTAAATCGGCAGGAGCCATATTAATAATTGTTTTTTTTCCCAAAAGTTTATGTCCACTATTTTTTACAGCGCTACGAATACGAATATTACTCTCCTTAACCGCATTATCTGGTAAACCTACAATTTGAAATTTAGAACCCTGCTCTACTAAAACTTCTACAGTAATTAAAGTAGAATCTACACCATGAACAGCACCCCCAAAAGTATTAACTAACATAAATATTTTTTTTCGCAAATATATAAAATATTTTATACCAAATTTAAAAATATGTTTTTGTATTAAATTTATAATAGTAAAAAATATCTCATAAAATTTCAACATACAATCTAGCATAAGATATTTTTTGTTATTTTTACACATCCTTTTAACACCTATTTTTTTGGCAAGCTTATTGTAATTTGCACCACATTGATAGATTTAAAACATTAATTTATGAAAAAATTGATACTTAAATTAGCTTTGGATTTAATGGCAATTATCTTAAATACAGTAGCGCAAGAAGACAACTGTTACTTTAAATACCAAAAGAAATTTGATGAAAGAGGTGCTTTTGAAGTAGAAAATGGTTGGCACTCGGACATTGTGGTAACATTTAGAAGAGGTTTGTATGCCGAATGTTATACCGCAAAAGTTGAAGTAAAAGAAGGTGTAGTTTCACAAATACACATTCGTAACTCGGATGGTTCATACGAGAGATACAACAAAAAATTTAAAAACAACATGGACCAAAACATTACAATCATTAATGGAATTAGTAGAGCTGCTGTAACTGTTGATGACGAAATTGTGAATGTGATTTTTATCAAACACATTAAACCACCAAAAAAGAAATTTGAATCTGCTCCAAGTGCAGATGATTTATAAGAATACAAGGACGGTTTATCCGTCCTTTTTTAATTACAACAGAATTTTAAACCATGAACAACAACGCTATATTTTTAATTGAATGTCCTGATCAAAAAGGAATAGTATCAGCAATTTCCGATTTTATTTTTAAACACGGAGGGAATATTACAGAAGTAGATCAATATATTGATAGAGAAAGCAAACAATTTTTTATGCGATTGGTTTGGGATATGGACGCATTTAATTTAAACGAAAAGGAAGTTGCTCCGGCATTTGCAAATGAAATTGCCCAAAAATACGATATCAAATGGCAGTTACATTTCACCCAAAAACCCTTACGAATGGGTTTATTTGTATCTAAATTATCCCATTGTTTATTTGATATTTTAGGTAGGCATCAATCTGGTGATTGGGAAGTGGAAATTCCTGTAATTGTTTCCAATCACGAAAGTTTACGCAGTATAGCTCAAGCGTTTAATATACCTTTTGTACATTTACCTATCCACAAAAACAATAAAAAGGAACAAGAAGCCAAACAATTACAATTGATGAAAGATTATGCCATTGATTTTATTGTTTTGGCAAGATATATGCAAATTTTAAGCGAAGATTTTATTGCGCAATATCCGCATAAAATTATCAATATTCACCACTCCTTTTTACCTGCCTTTGTAGGTGCAAAACCTTATCATGCGGCATACCAACGTGGGGTTAAAATTATAGGTGCAACCAGTCATTATGTTACCAATGATTTAGATGCCGGACCAATAATTGAACAAGATGTGGCGCCCGTAAAACACAACAATACCATTGGCGATTTAATACAAATAGGAAAAGATATAGAAAAAGTAGTATTGGCAAAAGCTATACAATTGCATATCAAACATAAATTATTGGTTGTAAACAACAAAACCATTGTATTTAATTAAAAATTAAGCAACAAAATATATAAAAAGTATAATGCAATACAAATTTGCATTTTAAATTTGCCTAAAAAATAAAGTGATACCTATACGTACCAAATTACCCAACATTGGGATGTCCATATTTCCAATAATGACAGCCTTAGCCAAGCTAAATGGCGCTGTAAATTTAGCGCAAGGTTTCCCCGGGTTTTCTGCCGATGAGGAATTATTACATTTGATTAATCAGTACACTTCCAAAGGATTTAATCAGTATGCACCCTTAATGGGATATATACCTTTACGCGAAAAATTAAGTGAAAAAATTGAGCAACAACATCAAAAATATTATCACCCCGAAAAGGAAATTTGTATAACAGCAGGAGCAACACAAGCCATTTATACTGCTATTACAGCTATAGTAGAAGAAGGCGATGAAGTAATTGTGATAGAACCTGCTTATGATTGTTATGTGCCTGCTATTATACTAAATCAAGGCATACCGGTTAAGTCGCTGTTAAAACCCATTACCTACGAAATAGATTGGGAAGATATCAAACGCAAAATAAACTCGCGCACCAAAGCCATACTAATTAACACGCCACACAACCCCACAGGAAAAGTTTGGAAACAAAGTGATATAGATGAGTTGATTAAAATTGTGCGTAACAGTAATATTTTTGTGATTTCGGATGAGGTGTACGAACATATTACCTTTGATGGCTTACCACATTTAAGTGTAAGCAAATATCCCGAGTTAGCCGAAAGAGCTTTTGTGATTTATTCCTTTGGTAAAACCTATCATTTAACTGGCTGGCGAACAGGGTATGTTGTAGCACCCGAATTTATGATGAAAGAGTTTGTACAATCGCATCAATATATGGTATATGCGGTAAATACACCTTTACAATATGCATTAGCAGATTATAGTTTAAATACGGATGCCTATACAAAACTATCGGCATTTTTTGAGCAAAAACGCAACGCATTTATACAAAGTATTCAATCTTCTTCATTTGGGATTTTACCCTGTGAAGGCACTTATTTTTTATTGTTGGATTATCAAAAATTAAGTGATGCAAAAGATACCGATTATGCTAATTTTTTAACTCAACAATACAAAATTGCAAGTATTCCAACATCGGTTTTTTATGGCAATAAACGTCAAGATAAAGTATTGCGCGTTTGTTTTGCAAAAAGTGACGAAGAATTAGAAAAGGGTGCCGAAGCTTTATGTAAAGTACTTGCACAATAATTTTGTGCTACCATACACTATTTTAAAAAGATAATAATGAAAATTGCATTGGATAGTAAAAGATTGTTTAATAACCCTACTGGTTTAGGAAATTACAGTCGTACTATAGCACATAATTTTTTAAAGTTTATTCCCGAAGCAGATTTGTACTTATGCGTTCCAAAAATTAAAAAAAACAGATTAAATGAGCAGTTTTTGGAAGATAAAAGATATAAAATCATACAAAAACCCAATAAATCACCCTTTTGGCGTAGTTATTTAATACTAAACGACCTAAAAAAACAAAAAATAAATCTTTATCATGGTTTAAGTAATGAAATTCCTTTAACAATACATCATTCTGGCATAAAATCAGTTGTAACAATTCACGATTTAATTTTTAAAATATATCCCTCAACGTATAAATTTATAGATAGATGGATTTACGATTTTAAATTTAAATATGCCTGTAAACATGCCGATAAAATTATTGCGATTAGTGCAGCTACCAAACAAGATATTATAAAATATTACAAAATTGCACCCGAAAAAATTGAAGTAGTGTACCAAGCCTGTTTGGATATATTTTACGAAAACCAGGAAGATAACACAGCAGAGCTTGCGTTTAAAAACCTTGCACTTCCTAGTAATTATATGGTGTATGTGGGTAGTGTAATACCAAGGAAAAACTTACTGCAATTGCTAAAAGCTTATAAAGATATACCACAGCAGCAAAAAATACCCTTAGTTATTGTAGGAAAAGGAGGCGAATATTACCAAAAATGTATTGATTTTGTTAGCGAAAACCATTTGCAAGAATACGTTATTTTTAAAAATAATATACACAGTAATGCCGTTTTAAAATTGGTGTATCAGTACGCTACGTTAAGTGTGTATCCATCTGTTTACGAAGGTTTTGGCTTGCCAGTAGTGGAATCTTTATTATGTGGAACGCCTGTAATTACTTCATCCGTTTCTTCCATGCCAGAAGCTGGAGGAAATGGCGCATTGTATAGTGCCCCTAATGATTTAGCATCCTTAACGGAAAACATGCAAAAATTACTTGCGAATGAAGATTTACGAAAACAATTGGTGCAAAATGGTAAGCAGCATATACAACAAAATTTCAATCGCGAAAAATTAAGTAAACAGCTAAATACTATTTATCAAAATTTACTTAATCGCTAAATCTTATAGTATCAATAAACTCATTGATCATAGAGGAATCTCCAAAGTTTTTAAAAATATAAAAATTCTCTGTAGGTATATCGATATAATATGTTTTACCCGGTTTAGCAATTAATTTTTCGGATCTAATCCAAGGATTTAAAATACGAACAATTTTGTAGTTAACACCTTCTTTTTTAGCTAATTCATATAAATTGGTAGTTTCCTTAATTTCAATTTTTCGTGATTTAATAGGTTTGTATTGGTCCTTAGGTTTTAAAATGTAACCAAATTTTTCGGGTTTTTCTATAATTTCTTTCACCGCAATAATTCTAAAAATATATCTGGATGTTTCGGTATTCAACAATAAATCATATATATTGCTACTATTTTGCGTATTCATTCGTCTTTGTAAACCGCCCATTCCCATATTGTAACTAGCTGCAACGGCTGTCCACGAACCAAATTTTTTATAAGCCTCTTTTAAATATCTACAAGCAGCATCTGTAGCTTTTTCTACATTATAACGTTCATCTAACTCCGGAGTAATTTCCAATCCAAAATCTTGACCGGTTTTTTCCATAATTTGCCAAAAACCAGCCGCACCAGCTGGAGAGGTTAAATTATCAAAACCACTTTCAATCATTAGTAAATAAATAAAGTCTTTAGGGATTTTATGTTTTTTAAAAATGGGTTCAATTTCGGGCCAAAATTTGCCAAAACGTTTATAAAACAATATGATTTCGGAGTGCCAGTAAGCATTTTTTAACACTTCACGATCTAATCTTTCAAAGATATCTTGCGAATGTAAAGGAACTTTTTCGCCACAAAAATTGATATTATGATCATATTCAAAGCCTTTTACTCTAAAAATAACTTCATTTTCTCGGTTTAATTCGATACTGGGATCTGTGGTGGAAAAGCTAAAAAAATCTATTAAACCCAATAGGGCTAATAAACTAAAGCTAGTCCATAAAATTTTTTTATTTATCATGAATTTTGATTTTTTCGTTTGGTTAATCCAAACAAAAGTACAAAAACTATTAATGCATAGCCAATTGTTGTACTTATAATAAAGCCGTTCCATTGTTCCATGTAATAATTTACATACAAACAAATTGCGGCAGAGAGTAAAGATAATCCTAAAAATATTAATGCTATTTGGCGATCGGTAAAACCAAAATACGATAAATGATGTGTAGTGTGGTCTCTTCCGCCTACAAACGGACTAGTACCTTTAGCTAATCGGTTGATTGTTACAGTGGTAGTATCCACAATAGAAGGTAAAAATGCTAAAATTGGAGTGATAAACTTTGTAAACCAACGGGTATCATTCACCTCATAACCATTCCAAAAAAATAAAATACCTAACGCGGCTAAAAGTACACCTAACAATTGGCTTCCGGTATCGCCCATATACATTCTAGAGGGATTCCAATTGTAGTATAAAAAGCCCAATAAACTTGCTAAAACCCCTAAACAAAGCCAAAATAATATATCGTTGGTTTGATTTAAAGTGATTAAAATTAATAAAATTAAAGTAATAGCACCAATACTTACTGAGGTAGTAATGGCATCCATATTATCCAACATATTAATACTATTCATCATTCCAATTACCCAAAATATGGTTAAAAAATAATTTAACCATTCGATATCAAACAGCTGGATATATACATCGGATACTATTAAAATAATGGCACATGCAAACTGACCAATAAATTTTAAAAAAGGTTTGGTATTGTAGGCATCATCTGCTAATCCCACTAAAAAGCCTAAACTGGTAGCCAATAAAATTCCAAAATGCTGTGCGTTTATATTTTCGGTAGAAAAAAATGAGGTAAATAAGGAAAAACTCAATAAAAAAACAATAAAAAACGAAATACCACCCATGGCAGGTTTAGAGGTACTTCCCCATCTAATCATTGTTTTATCGCCACTATTTTTACTTCCTAAAGTTCCAGAGAACTTTAAAAACAAGCCATTTATCAAAATAGAGAAAGCAACCGACAGTAAAAAAAATACTACAAAAATCATAATTTATCTTAATGTGGCGCAAAATTAGGCTTTTACATCAAGCCAAACAAGTTTTAGCAACTTTTTTAATTTTTGTTACTAAACTTATCGCAATTGTTATACACTAAACTAAAACCTAAAAACATGTATAAACTTTTTGTAATGGGTGCATTTATTATGGCTACTAATTGTATTGCACAAAAATCAAATTTCACCTCTAATCCACAGCCTAATATCAAAAATAAAAGTTTATCTATTGAGGCAGATGGCGCAAATAACATTGTTGAAATAAGTACTAAGGTTATTTACAATGCTTTACCCGATGGTTATTTGGCAACATTTAATAAAACTTGGGTTGGAAATACGGTAGAACAATTGGAAAAAATAATGTACATGGAAATGGATCAATGGGCGAGTGAGGTAAAAAAAGATAAAATCACTACCGAAAATATTGTGATGGATGTAGTTTCCTTAGATCCTATTTACAATTTTAAATTATCGGATACTTTACAAACTTGGAGTGGTTATAAAATGAGCCAAAATGTTACTTTTAAAATAAAGGACATGAAAAATTTACGTTTATTGTTGCAAAGTTCATTAAAATATAAAAATTTAAATTTGGTAACTGTTGAGGCTTTTGTGCATAATTCCTCCTCTATTCAGGATTCACTCAGCAAAAAAGCGGTTGAAATTTTAAATAAAAAGAAACAATTTTGTGTGCAATTGGGCTGGAGCTTTAGTGATGGTAAACCAAGTTTCGAAAACTTATCGCAAGTTTTATATCCTAATGATAGATATATCAAAACACATATTTACAGCGATAATATTTATAAAAATCATTTGGAGGAAAATAGCGAAATGAATTATTCTCGCAATATCCATGCAGATAAATATTTTAACCTGAATTTAAAAGATGCCGATTATGTATTTAATTCGGATGAAAAATCGCCTGTAATCCAGTTTCATTTTATATTAAATTACTCTTTTACAGCTAGGGATAGAGAAAGGGAAAAGGAAGCAAAAGAGGCGGAAGAAAAGGAATACGAACGCAACAAAAACAAAAAATCATTTTATATGATGGACGAAAAAGGACAGTTGAAAAAAGTAAATATTTAATAAAATGGCATTTACTGTTATTTGCCCAATTGTATTTGCATAATTAGTTTACATATTTTGGGTATATTTGCCTGCCTAAGTATAGTAAAGGAAATGAAAAAATTAATTGCTTTAAGTTTGTTTAGTTTATGGTTTATATCCTGTAATAAAAAAGAGGATAAATCGCTAATTAATGCATGGGAAATTAATTCATTAGTAGTAGATTTTAACGCTGTTCCTATTAACTTTAATGGCAGTATACACTTGGTTTTTTACAAGGATTATAAAGTTGAATTAAAAAATAATACGCAATCCACCTTATCCACTTTCGAGATAATTTCGGGCAATCAGATAAAAATAAATAGCTTTGATTGTGAAGATTGTATTTGGAACGAAAATGAATTGAAATTGATAGAAAATTTATCTTTGATTAAAAATTTTTCTATTAATCAGGAAAGTTTAAATTTAACCGGACCTAATCAGCTAAAAATTAGGGCGTATTATAGTAATTAATTATTTATGAAGTACTTTTTAAAAGTTTTATTGGGGTTGTTTAGCATTGTGCTTTGGGTTTCGTGCGGACAAAAAGGTTTGCCAACGGGAGGACCAAAAGATACTGTACCACCTAAAATTGTATCCTCTACTCCTGGAAATTATCAAACCAACTTTAACCAAACCGAGTGGAAATTTAAATTTGACGAATATGTTCAGCTTAAAAATTTTGCTAAAAACTTTATCATTTCGCCTCCCGTAGCTAAATTCCCCGAGTTTAAATTGGTGGGTAAAACTTTAATTTTAAATTTTAACGAGCCTTTTAAAGAAAACACAACCTACAATGTTTTTTTTGGCGAAGGAATTGCCGATTTTAACGAAGGAAATGTTTTGGACAGCAATCATTTTGTGTTTTCAACCGGGATGATTTTGGATTCGTTAGAGTTTTCTGGAAAAATTATTGATGCTTATACTTTAATTCCCGAAAAAGAAATGATTGTAGGTTTATACAAAAATTTAAACGATACGGCTCCTATAAAATTGATTCCCGATTATTTTACAAAAGTGAAGGATGGCGAATTTAAATTTACCAATTTAGCTGCTGGCGAATATCAAATTTTTGGGTTAAACGATTTAAATAACAATTATAAATTTGATCAACCCACCGAAAAAATTGCTTTTCATTCCTCAACTATTACTGTTTCTGGCGATAAAAATGATACTACTTTAGTGTTAAAATCCTTTTTGCCAATACCTACTAAACAGTTTTCTAAATTACAATCTAACACAACAGCAGGAAAATTAGAGGTAGTATTTAATATCCCAGTTACAAATGATTTTAAGTGGCAGTTTTTAGCGCTAGAAAATACGCAAGGTTTTGTAGATGTGTACGAGTATAAATGGTGTACTACAAAAGATACTTTAACCTTATTTTCTAAGGATTTTGTTGCTAATTCTAACAATCGTTTTGCATTGTTGTTTGAGGATAAAAATTTAAATGATACCTTGCGTTTTAGGGCGGATTTTAAACAAAAATCGGCACCAAAATCATTAAACAACCCAAGTGTTGGTGTAAGTATATCTGAAACTATTGGTGTACAATTTGATTTACCCATTTTAAATGTGGATGATAGTAAAATTAGGCTGTACAAGGATAGTGTTTTGATAAATGATTTTAAAATTAACAAAGAAAAACAAAACATTTATGTACAACACAATTGGCAAAAAGGAGGAGATTATAAATTGGTAATTTTGCCCAATGGATATACAGATTTAATGGGAAGTAACAAAGACACTTTAAAATTCCCTGTTTCGTTTTTAAAAGATGGCACTACGGCTAATTTAGATTTAAAATTCGATTTTAAAAATCCGGCTAAACAATATGTTTTATTACTATTAATGGGCGATAAAGTTGTGGACACTAAAATACTAAATCAATCATCGGGAACTTTAAGCTGGAAAGGCATTAAACCTGGCTTGTATAGATTTAAATTGGTATTGGATGATAATGAGGATTTTAAATGGACCAGTGGACAATATTTACCTGCTATAGCACCCGAAAAAGTGATAAATTTCCCCGAAGAAATTAACCTACGCGCCAATTGGGATATGGAATTAAAATGGTAAAAAATATTGATTCCACGGGATTGCACCAGTAATTATTTCAAAAAAATAAATAAGCTCTCACAGAAATCTCAGACTAACACAGATTTTATAGGTTTAGAAATTTTTTTATTTCACTGATTACGTTACACTTAATTGATTTTCACAGATGATTTTATTTGCAATAAAATTTTTAAAAATCTCTGTAATCCTTTAGATCTGTGGGAGATTTAAAACTTGGAACAGGAAAAAAACAAAGTTTTTGATTCTGTGAAATCTATCAAACGTAGTGGAATCTGTGAAATAAATTAAAGTAAAAAACTCTGTGAGTATCTGTGTGTTCTGTGAGAAATAACTATTTACTGTCTTAGGTATAATAAAGGGAAAACGATTAAAAAATTTAGCAAAATGTGTTTTTTGCTTTTTTATTTTGCTTTTCTTTTTTAAGATTTAGAAAAATAACTATCTTTGTGCTCCTGCCGAAAAAAATCTATCTAAGGTTTTAAGGCATAGAAGAAGTTTATTGATAATATTTATGCGGATGTGGTGAAATTGGTAGACACGCCAGACTTAGGATCTGGTGCTTCACGGCGTGCGGGTTCGAGTCCCTCCATCCGCACTTTTTCTCCTAATTATTTCCACTCCTTTTTTTAAAACAAAATTTATTTTTATGAGCGTAACGCAACAAAATGTAAACGATTTAAATGCTATTTTAAAAGTTAAAGTTAACGAGCAAGAGTATCAACCATTAGTAGAAAGTGCTTTAAAACAAGCTCAAAAATCAGTAAGCCTTAAAGGTTTTCGTCCGGGTAAAGTACCTTTTGGTATGGTAAAAAAATTGTATGGTACTTCGGTTAAAGTGGAACAAATCAATAAATTAATCGACAAAAAAATTTCCGATTATATTATTTCTAACAAAATCAACGTTTTAGGTCAGCCTTTACCTAAAATTAATGATGAGGTATATAATTTCGAAACACAATCCGAATTCGAATTTGAGTTTGAAATTGGTGTAGCTCCAGAAGTTAATGTTAAGTTGGATAAAGGGATCAAATTAACAAAATACAATGTTGTACCAGATGCAGAAATGATTGGAAACTATATTGAAGAATTACGTTCTAGATATGGTAAAGTTGTGGATGTAGAAGATGTGCAAGATAAAGATATGATTACTGCTAATTTAGCGGAATTAAACGATGATAATACGGCTAAAGAAGAAGGTATCAACCAAGTTGTGAATTTCTTTATGCCTCGTATTTCTAATGCAGATGCTAAAGCAAAATTAGTAGGATTAAAAGTAGGTGATAAAGTGGTTGTAAACGCAAAAACTTTAACCGATTCTATTTCGGATTCTGCTAAAACTTTAGGTTTAACTGCTGAAAAATTGGAAAATGCTTCTGATAGTTTCGAAATCACAATTCAATCTTCTTCCAGAATGGGTTTAGCTGATTTAAATCAAGAATTATTTGATAAAGTTTTTGGCGAAGGAAATGTAAACTCTGAAGAAGAATTTAACAAAAAAATTCAAGAAGATGCGGTTAAATTTTTACAAGGTCATGGGTCTAACAAGTTTAAAAATGATTTAATTGATGCATTAGTGGATTCAATTAAATTTGATTTACCAAATGAGTTTTTACAAAAATGGTTAGTAGCTGCTTCCGAAGGAAAAACAAGCGAAGAAGAAGTACAAAAAGATTACGATAAATATGCTAAAACTTTTAGATGGCAATTGATTGAAGGTGCTATTGTAAAAGATACTAAAATTGATGTTTCGTACGAAGAAATCAAAAATAAAGCTAAAGAATTAATTAGCGAAAATTTTGCACAATACGGACAATTAGTGGATGATGAGCAATTAGAAACTTATGCTGCTAATGTATTAAAAAAGCAAGAAGAAGCGCGCCGTATTCAAGATGAACTTTTCTTGGATAAAGTGGC
>JACCDI011787943.1_pt1 | contig 29153 bp, 29 predicted proteins | sample 7442791 | NCBI WGS metagenome assembly JACCDI01 (sample SAMN15323434, study PRJNA562643) | freshwater metagenome | isolation source: river surface water | place: USA:Blue River Watershed | collected 2017-08-15
AAGGGCAGGCTCACGCTAAAGCAATCACGGCAACTGCTGAAAATAATTGGTATGCCGAGGAGCTTTTCGCTCGTTTTGCACTTGTCTCCGAGTCGGGCCGACTACTTTAGTAAGGCACAATTAAGCCATGTCACTGCGTCAGTTTTATCCAAAACGAAATTCACGCAAGGTTGTCTCTACCCAAAAATTATTTTTGCTTTATGCCGTTACTGTAATTGCCCTCTTGTTGCAGGTCTCCTATCCATGAATTGATGGTGAGGCCCTACGAGTTGTAACAATTGCAACTGTTTATTGGGCGGCTGGGGCGATGTTGCTTCATGCTTGGATTGCATATGGAATTACCTATGCATTAACTCTTTTATCAATCACCTTTACATATGCATTAATAATTGAACAAATTGGCAGTCGATCCGGTTGGCCATTTGGAACATATGAATACTCTGGAAGTTTGGGTTACCAAATTTATGGAGTTCCGCTTGTAGTTCCATTTGCTTGGATTATGTTGGCGCATCCTGTATTAATCGCAGCTCGAAAAGTTACCAAGAATTGGGTATTTCTCTATGGTGGAATTGGCATGGCGGCCTGGGATCTTTTCCTCGATCCACAAATGGTCTCAGCAGAGAGATGGAGTTGGAGTTTTACTGGTGCGCATGTGCCATTTCAACCAATGATTCCTTTATCAAATCTATTTGGTTGGCTATTAACAGGTATGGGGTTGATGGCTATCTTAAATATTGCTCTTAAACATGATCGACGCCGAGTTGCGACATCTACCGCTATCCCAGATTTCTTTTTAATTTGGACCTGGTTTGCCGGAGTAGTTGGAAATATCTTCTTCTTTGATCAACCAGGAGTTGCTTTAAGTGGCGGTGTCATCTTTGGTTTATTTCTACTGCCATATTTGTTCTTGCTTCGCTTTGGTCCACCAGCTACATTTTAAATTTTTAATTAATGTTACTAATCACCCTGCTGTCAGCAGTTGCGCTATTCCTGACAATACTTAACTCTTTAACCATTAAAGTTATAAAGAATAAACCGGCTACCATCAGCAAAAAGGTCTCGATTTTAATTCCCATGCGAAATGAAGAGGCAAATGTAATTGGCTGCCTTGATTCAGTTTTAACTCAAAAAGGTTTACTAGATTTTGAAGTAATTGTTCTAGATGATCATTCAACTGATGCAACATCTGAAAAGTTAGCAAACTATCCACACGTTAAAGTAATAAGGGGCGCCGATTTGCCAGATGGATGGCTAGGAAAGATTTGGGCCTGTCATCAACTAAGCCAGATTGCTATAGGAGAGATCCTGGTTTTCTTCGATGCTGATGTTCGGCTGACTGAAGATGCTGTTGCCAGCACAATAAATGAGATGAAGGAGTGGAGTTTCATCTCGCCTTATCCAAAGCAATTATCAATAGGATTACCTGAGAAAATCTTCCAACCACTGCTCCACTGGTCATGGCTGGCATCGGTGCCACTTTATATCTCGCAAAAATTTAGAATTAAATCTATGGCTGTAGCTAATGGCCAATTTTTTGTAGTTGCTAAGAAAGCTTATGAGAATTGCGGCGGCCATGAAAAAATAAAAAATGAGGTGCTAGATGATCTAGCACTTGCTCGACTTCTACTTTCTGCTAAATATAAGGGTGGTGTTGCAGAAGGTAGCAAGGTTTCAACCTGCACCATGTATCCAAATTTTTCAGAGTTAATTAAAGGTTATGAAAAATCATTGTGGAAGGCCTTTGGTGGAGTAGTTAGAAATATCGTTGCATTACTTCTATTGATCTCCACCGGAGTGTTTTCCATCCTGGCCGCAATAGGAGGATCTGAGTTAGCAGCACTTTCATTTATCTTTATCTACTTGAGTCGAATAATTTCATCAATTAGGTCGGGTGAGAGTGCAATTACTGCCATTGCACACCCGATAGCGGTTTTAATATTGACCTATATCAACATTAAATCCTGGCTTGGAAAGGTGCGAGGAAATTTAACTTGGAGAGATAGAGTCATTTCCTGATGGCAAAGATCTCAATAATTGGTGCAGGCATGGGTGGTTTAAGTGTTGCTGCACGGTTAGCTAAAAATGGTCACCAGGTTGAGATTTTTGAAGCAGGAAATCAAAGTGGTGGCAAATGTAGAACTGAGTGGTTTGGTGATTATGGATTTGATACAGGTCCTTCTCTTCTAACAATTCCCGCGGTCTACCGAGATCTGTTCCTAAAAACTGGTAAGCGAATCGAGCATGTGCTGGATATTAAGCCGGTAGATCCAGCATTTATTTATAAATTTAGCGATGGAACGCAGGTTACCTTCCCAAACCTTTCAAATCCCAAAACATATTTAGAGATTGAAAAATCATTTGGTAAATCCGCCGGGAATCAGTGGAAACAATTAATGGATCGTGCAGATGCCATGTGGGAGGTATCTAGAGGTCCATTTATAGAGTCTGAGCTAACCTCTATATGGTCATTAATTAAACGCAAAGATTTGCTGACGCAGCTTCGCCAAATTGCCCCATTTACCTCGCTGCGAGATCTAACTAAGAAATATAAATTAGATCCACATCTATCAATGATTGTAGATAGATATGCCACCTATACCGGATCTGATCCACGCAAAGCACCTGCAGTTTTACTAACTATTGCATATGTAGAGAGCGCCTTTGGTGCTTGGCACATATCTGGCGGAATTGGAAAGTTGGCGCAAGCCTTGGATCAACGTTGCCAAGAGCTGGGTGTGAAAATTCATTTAAATTCAACGGTAACCGAGATAGTTGTAGAAGATGGGAAGGCGGCTGGAATCAAATTAGTAGATGGTTCGGTAATTCAAAGCGATGCGGTGGTAACCAATGCTGATTCAGAGATTACCTACAATCAATTGATTAAATCTGATGTAAGTAAGGTGAGAAAAGAGCGCAGGAAGTTGAAGAAGGCTAGTAAATCACTTGCCGGGTTCTCCCTCCTCCTTGGTTTAGATAACACAAAGGGCAAATCAGTTGAGTTAGAGCACCACAATGTTTTTTTCCCAACTAATTATGATGCAGAGTTTGATCAAATATTTGATAAAAAAATTCCAGTAACTGATCCAACTATCTATATCTGTGCACCCAAGGATGACAGCATGGTTAAAGGAGAGAACAAAGAGGCTTGGTTTGTTCTTGTAAATGCACCAAGGCATGAGCCAAAAGATGGTTGGGATTGGTCTTCAGGAGGTGAGGCTTATGCAAATCAAATAATTAAGAAATTGGATCAGCTTGGTTTAAATGTCAGCGAGCGATTGGATTTCATGAAGTTTCGCACTCCACTTGATCTACAAGATTACGCATTGGCACCTGGTGGTTCAATTTATGGAACCTCAAGCAACTCTGCCCAAAGTGCTTTTTTGCGCGCAAGTAATCGCTCTAAAATTAAAGATCTATATTGTGTCGGCGGCTCTGCCCACCCAGGTGGCGGTTTGCCATTAGTTGGAATTAGCGCTGATATTGTGGCTGAAATTATTGGTAAGGCTTAGTTTAAATTTTTATAAGAGAATTTTGCAACAGTCAGCAGACTAATAGCCTGCATAATCAACCAGAGCAATGCAAGCAGATTGACAATCTCTATATTTAAAATGGTGGCAACTAAAGCCACAAATAAAATTGATGCCCTTACTGGACGCTCTGCAATAGTTACAACGCCAACATCTGTTAAACCTAAACCAGCAGATCTAGCCCTTAAATACTCTTGAGTTGCGGCAATCAACCAGGCGGCAATCACTATATTTTGATTAGCACCAATACTGATAAAGGTTAACGCCCAAAATACTTCAGTAATTCGATCAAACACTGAATCAAGCATCGCTCCCCACTTGCCACTTTTGCCCGTGATTATCGCCAAACTGCCATCGATACCATCACAAATTAATGAAAGGATTAAAAAAATTATCGCCCAATTATTTTGAGCATTTAAGTAAAGCAGGATGCCAAAAAATAAACCCAGGATAGTTAAAAGATTTGGAGTTACGCGAAGTTTTGCAAGTGGTTTAACTAAAGTATATGAAATTGCTAGCCAGCCTTTTACAACCCCCGTAATCTGCGCATCGCCATGTAATTTACTCCAGCTTTGATTAAACTCCGGTTTATTCATTATTTAATCAAACCTAAATTTTTAGCGATCGCAAGGGTAGATTGTGCAGAATTCATCGTATAAAAATGAAGACCTGGTACGCCACGGCGCAATAGTTCGGCTCCGAGCTCAGTTGCTATTTCAATTCCTATTTCCTTGGTTGCATCTAGATCATCACTAAATTTTTCAAATTTATTGCCGATAAAGGTTGGTACCTGCATACCACTTAGCTCAACCATTCGATTTAATTGTTTCACATTAGTGATTGGCAAAATTCCAGCCAATACTGGAAGGTTAGATCCAGCTGCAGCTAATTTATCCACAATTGCTTGCCACTTTTCAACCTCAAAGAAAAATTGAGTTGTGGCAAAGCTGGCACCAGATTTTTCCTTAGCTAACAAAACTTCAATATCTTTTTCTAAGTTGTGGCCGGATGCTGGATGTCCATCTGGATATGCGCCTACGCCAACTTTAAATCCCATTCCAACTGCAAGCTCTACCAACTCTTGCGCAAAATTTAAACCGCCTGGAACGCTCTCCCACTTTGTTTTTGGTCCACCTGCTGGATCACCACGTAATGCCAAGATACTTTCAATTCCAGAATTTTTAAATTGATTTAATATTTCAATCAACTCATCTTTACTTGCACCGACGCAAGTTAGGTGCGCAACTGTTGGTATTGATGTTCGTTTTGTTATCTCTGAAGTAACTCGAATCGTGCGATCCCTTGTGGAGCCACCTGCGCCGTAGGTCACAGATACAAAATCAGGTGCGATCGGTTGTAACTGTGAAAGAGCCGACCAAAGCCGGGCTTCACCAGCCTCATCCTTTGGCGGAAAGAACTCTAAAGAGAAGGTGCTTTGTCTAAGTTTTGCGTCCACAGCAGGCAGGGTACCGTTGCGCCGTGAGTTTTTCTCCATCTGCAGATGCCGTCAAAGATATCAATTTAATTCGTGATGAAATAAATCTAGCTTTAGGTCAATTTATTAAGGATGAGAACCAAGATTTAGCAAGAATTGGATCTGATCTAGATCCGGTGTCAGAACATCTAGAGAAGTTTTTATTGGATAGTGGAAAACGGCTTCGTCCAATCTTTGCCTATATTGGTTATTTAGGCGCTGCAAAAAATCCAACACCAGAGATGGTTACGGCATTTGCCTCACTTGAGTTAGTGCATGTGTGTGCCTTAATCCACGATGATGTGATGGATGCTTCTGACACTAGACGTGGTGCCCCAGCAATTCATAGATCATTTGAAAAATTACATCGTGATAAAAAATTAACGGGCTCGGCAGAACAATTCGGGATGTCTGCTGCAATCTTGTTAGGAGATCTAGCACTGATTTGGTCAGATCAAATGTTGCACAACGCTGGCTTATCTGATCAGCAATTAATTAATGGCTTAAAGATTTATGATGAGATGCGAGTTGAATTGATGGCAGGTCAGTATTTAGATGTTTATGAACAAGCCCTAGCATCCCAAAGTGTGGAACGGGCTCTAAAGGTTGCTCGATTTAAATCTGGTAAATACACAATTGAACGCCCACTGCACTTTGGTGCAGCAATTGCTGGCAGCCATCCATCACTTGAAAAGCTTTACTCCGATTATGGAATTCCACTTGGTGAAGCATTCCAATTAAGAGATGATCTACTTGGTGTCTTTGGTGATTCAGCAGAGACCGGCAAACCATCTGGTGATGATTTGCGTGAAGGAAAACGAACAGTGCTCATGGCTATTGCAACTGAGAGCGCAGATAAAGCTCAAAGCGAACTTTTTGATAAATATATCGGGAATCCAAATTTAACCGAAGATCAGATCTCGCAGTTGCAAGATGCGATTATCAATACTGGTGCGGTTAATAAGGTAGAGGCGATGATTACCGAATTTACCAATCAAGCACTTGCTGCACTTTCCCACAGTGGCCTATCCCCTGTTGGCAAAAATCTACTAACTGCAATGGCAAGCATTGCAACTAAGAGGAGCACATGACAAAGAGAGTTAAGGGTCCTACCGATCACGTCGTTGTAGTTGGCGCTGGTCTTGCAGGTTTAAGTGCTGCTCTGCGATTAGCTGGTGCTGGTCGAAAGGTGACTGTTGTCGAACGCGAAGGTGTTCCTGGTGGTCGAAATGGTTTATTAAATAAGGGTGGTTATGCATTTGATACTGGGCCATCTGTTTTGACTATGCCAGATTTGATTGCTGATGCACTTGCTTGCGTTGGTGAAGATATCAAGGATTGGCTGGATCTTGTTCCCCTATCTCCTCTTTATCGTGCCTTTTATGCAGACGGCTCTCAATTAGATGTGCATGCCGATACAAATCGAATGCAGGATGAGATTGCAAAAACTATTAGTCAAGAGGAAGCAATCGGCTATGGAAAGTATGTTGATTTTGTAACAAAGCTTTATAAGTATGAGATGAATGATTTCATTGACCGTAATATTGATTCACCACTTAATTTACTAACACCAAATTTGGCAAAATTAATTGCATTGGGTGGCTTCAGAAGACTTGCTCCTAAAGTAAATCAATACTTGAAGGATCCTCGCACGCAAAAGGTTTACTCATTCCAGGCTATGTATGCCGGTGTTAGTCCGCAACAAGCACTTGCCATTTATGCAGTAATTGCATATATGGATTCGGTAAATGGAGTTTTCTTTCCTAAGGGTGGAATGCATGCCGTACCTCGCGCCTTAGCCGGTGCTGCGGAAAAGCATGGTGTGACATTTAAATACAACACAACGGTTACTGGTATTGAAAAAAGCAACGGACGTGCAACTGCGGTATTAACTGAAAATGGTGAGCGGATTGCATGTGATGTTGTCGTATTAAATCCAGATCTGCCAGTTGCCTGGCGTGATTTGTTAGGAAAGCGACCACTTTCAGTTAAACGTCTTAATTACTCACCTTCATGTGTGACTTTATTGGTCGGTTCAAATAAAAGTTATGATCATTTAGCCCACCACAACATTCACTTTGGCGAATCATGGGATGGCGTATTTGATGAGTTAATTAAGAAAAAAACCTTGATGAGTGATCCAAGTATTTTAGTTACGGTACCAAGTAAAGATGATCCGGCGTTGGCTCCTGCCGGCAAATCTTCATATTACGTACTATTTCCTACTCCAAATCTTTCAGCAGATATTGATTGGAAGAAGATTGGCCCTAAGTATCGTGATGAAATGATTAAAGCATTAGAGGATCGCGGCTACAAAGGTTTTGGCGATTCCATCGAGGTTGAACATTTGACGACACCGCTTGATTGGAAAGAACAGGGAATGGAAATGGGTGCACCATTTGCAAGCGCTCATACATTTTTCCAAACTGGTCCATTTAGACCAAAAAATATGGCAGCTGGATTTGAGAATGTTGTCTTCGCCGGATCTGGAACTCAACCAGGAGTTGGCGTACCAATGGTATTGATATCAGGTCGCTTAGCTGCTGAAAGAGTTGTAGGACCAGTTAAGTAATAATGGATGAGTTAACAGCTGCTGGAATAACCGACCCAGCGCTTAGAAAATCCTATGCCGAGTGTAAGAAATTAAATGCACAGCACGGAAAAACCTACTACTTAGCAACACTCCTTCTTCCACCAGCGAAGCGGCCTTTTGTTCATGCCTTGTATGGCTTTGCCAGATACGCAGATGAAATTGTAGATGACTTGAATTCAACATTAAGTGATAATGAAAAAGCTAAAGCGCTAAAGCAATGGGGCGATGGTGTTTTAGCAGATATTAAAACAGGTCAAAGCCATGATCACATCGGTGCGGCATTAGTAGATACTGTAAGTCGATTTAATATCCCTATTTCTTACTTTGAAGCATTTCTAAAATCAATGACTATGGACTTAACAGTTACTGAGTACCACACCTACGAGGATCTACTTGAGTATGTATATGGATCGGCTGCGGTAATCGGCTTGCAAATGGTGCCGATATTAGGAGTGCTCAATCCCGATGCTTATGTTGCTGCCGAAAAGCTTGGAATAGCATTTCAATTAGCTAACTTCATAAGAGATGTTGGTGAGGATTTAGAGCGTGGTCGGGTTTACCTGCCTATCACTGAATTACAGGCACATGGCGTATCCAGAGAGATGCTTGAAAATCGCGTACTAACTCCTGAGATAAAAAAAGCTTTACAATTTCAAATTGCCCGAGTTCGCCAGTTACAAAAGGAGGCAACACCTGGAATTGCAATGCTCTCTCCTGAAAGCAGAGCATGTATCGAGGCGGCTAGCGAGCTTTACTGCGGAATTGTTGATGAGGTTGAAAAGATTGATTATGAAATTTTTGAAAAGCGAGCCAAAACCTCTACTTGGCGCAGAATCAAAGTTGCGCTGCCTGCATTTATCAGGGCTCGCAAAGCGAGAAGGTAGATTTAAACTTTACTTGCTATAGTTTGAAATACGGGAGCTAAGAAATTTGGCTGAGAGGATCTGAAATTCAGATCGACCGGGTGACCAGTTCGGTAATGCGAATTGGAAAGGAATCGATCTATGTCATTGTTGGAAATTGCTGCATTTATAACCTCTTTAATCGGCGTAATTCTTGGAGTACTTGGACCACGCACCACATGGCCGTGGTGGAGTATCAGCAGCTTGCTATATGCAATTCTTTTCTTTCAATCTGGCTACTATGCAAGCTCCGCACTTCAATTTATTTTTATTGCGGGTGGATTTTGGGGTTGGTTTGGTTGGGGCAAGTCTGGCGCCAAACCACGTTTATCAACAACCAAGGAACGGCTCGCGCTTTTCTTTACTCTTGTTGTTTTATCTGTTGCGCTTTATCCAATTCTTATTGAAATTGGTGCCACCTCTTCTGCGATTGAATCATTTGGATTTGTCGGAAGCGTCATGGCCCAAATTTTGATGGTTCTCCAAAGATTCGAAGCCTGGCCTCTTTGGTTTGCAGTTGACATTGCCTACACCTATCAATACCTAACTGGAAAGTTATATTTAACCTCATTCTTGTATTTAATTTTTACTGCAGTAGCGGTCTGGGGAGTTATCAGGTGGAAACGTGAAGCGAAAGCAAATGGATTACCAAAATTTATTAAGTAATTTATCTGAACTTTCATCTGGTCAGATCATCGCAATTGATGGCCCGGCTGGTGCTGGCAAAACCACACTAGCCAACCAATTGGCGGTTGATATTGCTAATTCGGAAGTGATCCATATTGATGATCTTTATCAAGGCTGGAGCGATGCCTTTTCAGCGAGATTAACCGCATCTGTCATATCGCAGATCCTGCTGCCAATTTCGCAAAAAATGGATTTTAATTATGATATCTATGATTGGCATAGCAATAAATTCCATAAATCAAAAGTTGTCCCCAAGGATAAGATTTATATTTTGGATGGAGTTGGTGCTGGTCAAAAGCAGTACCGACCATATTTAACAAAGATTATTTGGCTCAATATTTCTGATGAAATCGGTTTATCTCGAGTATTGCAAAGAGATGGCACTGAAATACTTTCACCAATGCAGCAATTTCAAAAGGCGCAAAAACTCCATTTTGCAACGGATTTAACTGAGAATGCAGCAGATTTTCACTATGAAGGCGTGCCTAAAACTACCCTTTAGTACTTCCCTACTTAATATTTGCCCGTGGCTGATTTAACTGGTGAATTAATTGATAATCGTTATCTGCTGCAACGAATTTTAGCCTCTGGTGGTATGGCGACAATTTACGCTGGATTAGATACCAGATTAGATAGACCGGTTGCGGTAAAGATTATGCATCCGCATCTGGCTAATGATGAAGCATTTGTTGGCAGATTTATCAAAGAGGCAAAGGCAACTGCTGCACTTTCCCACCCAAATATTGTTTCAATTCAAGATCAAGGCTGGAATGAGGGTGGCGCGCCTGCAGTATTTATCGTGATGGAGTTGGTTGAAGGAAGTACCTTACGGGATTTCTTAAATGAACAAGGTGCTTTGAGTATTGATCAAATATTTCAATTTTTGAACCCAGTTGTTTCGGCATTATCTGCAGCACATCGACTTGGCATTATTCATCGAGATATAAAGCCGGAAAATATTTTGATCGCTAAAGATGGCCGCGTGAAGATTGCAGATTTTGGTTTAGCTGCCGGCTCAATTATTGGTCAGACCATGACCGCGGAATCTAGTGTTGTGCTGGGAAGCGTTTCTTATTTGTCACCAGAGCAGGTACAAAGAGGAATCGCAGATGCCCGCAGTGATATTTACTCACTTGGCATTGTTATGTTTGAAATGCTTGTCGGTAAAAAACCTTATGAGGGTGAGACCCCTATTCAAATTGCCTACAAGCATGTGAATGAACGAATTCCTAATGTAAGAAGTATTAATGAGGCAATCCCGGAACAACTGGCTGAGATTATCTTTGCGGCTACCTCCCCTAACCCAGATCAACGCCCTAAGGATGCTGAAGAGTTACTAAATCAACTCAGAAGCATTCAAGCGCAGATAGATCCAAAACGTAGGCAACTTAGTTTGGAGTTAGATCTTCCGCCGACTGCGATTAGTGTTGCGAAGCGCAAAAATATTAGGGGCAAGGTTAAGGTTGCATCAGCATTTGAAGGGTTGAAGGAAAAAACCGCTCAAATAATTGCAACAAAGCCAGAGGTTAGTAAGGATGTAAAGGAGGATTCGGTGGCAACAAAGCGCCGCAAAACCTCCAAACGAGTAAGACGTAATAGAGCAATTGCGTTATTTATTTTGGCTGCACTTATTTACGGTGTTTATTCAATATTAGGAGCTGGCCGTATAACAGTTCCATCACTGGCTGGAATGACCCAAAAAGAGGCAGCCGCTGTATTAACTGAGTTAGCTTTGAAAACAGAGATTGGTGAAGAGGTATTTAGTGAGGATATTCCAGTAGGCAAGGTGATCTCCTCAACTCCTGGTGGCGGTGGCAAGGTCAGTAAAGATGGAGTGGTTAAGTTAAATATCTCTAAAGGCAAAGAGCGCATCGTAATTCCAACATTAGTTGGAGTAACTCCTGATGTTGCAATTCAAAAATTGGCAGATCTAGGTTTGAAGATTGGTGAGACTACAGAAGTATTTAGCGCCATCGCTGAGAAAGGTTTTGTAGTTGCTACAGAGCCAAAGATTTCCTCTGAAGTAAAACGCAATTCGATAGTTAATATCTTTGTTAGTAAGGGTGTTGAACAAGTATCGCTGATTTCCTACGCTGGCAAAGGTGGCGAAGAGGCGATTAATGAGTTAACCAATGCTGGTTTTGATGTTGCGCCTACATATAAATTTAGCGACACAGTTCTTCCAGGTTTAGTAATTTCGCAGGATCCAGAAAGTGCAGCCTCCATAAATAAGGGCAGCAAAGTAATTTTAAATATATCAAAGGGTCCAGAATTTGTTTACATTCCTAATGTAATTTCAAAGAGTGTAAATCAAGCAACCTTGGATTTAGAGAATAAGGGCTTGAAAGTCGTTGTTAAAGGAAAAGGCACAAAGGTTGTAAGTATCTCGCCAAAACAAGGAAGCAAAGTAAAGGCTGGATCAACGGTTACCATCTCATTAGGCTAGGCTTTCGCAGATGAGTACTCCTCGTATTGGTGCGCACGTTCCAACCTCTGGTGGAATGGCAACTCGTTCAATCGAATATGCATTAACCATTAAGGCTGAAGCGATACAAGTATTTGCATCCAGTCCTCGCACATGGGCAACCTCTGCACCAAATCCTGCAATGGATGAAGCCTTTAAAAGCAAAACAGCTGAACATGATATCGAGGCTTATGTTCATGCATCTTTTCTAATAAATCTCGGCTCGCCAACAACTTCAACCTATGAAAACTCCCTCGCTGCTACTGCATACTCATTAAAGCGTGGCAGAGAGATTGGTGCACATGGCGTTGTTGTACATACTGGATCAGCGGTTGATGAATCACATGTTGATCAGGCATGGAAACAAATTCATGAGGGAATGATGCCGATTTTAAATGATTTAAAAGATGATGATCCTTGGCTGCTCCTTGAACCAACTGCCGGGCAAGGACAATCACTTGTTAAGAGATTAGATGATTTAACAAAGTACTTTGAAGCACTTGAGTGGCATCCGAAAGTTGGCGTTTGTTTAGATACTTGCCATGTTTTTGCGGCTGGCCACGATATTAAAAAACCAGGTGGAATGACGGAGACATTGGATTTACTGGTGAAAATTGCAGACCTTGAACGAATTCAATTAATCCACGCCAATGACTCCATGGATATCTGCGGCAATCTAAAGGATCGTCATCAGAATTTAGGTAAGGGTGAAATTGGCACAAAACCATTTGCCGAATTACTTGCTCATCCGGCTGTAAAAAATGCACCACTCATTTTAGAAACACCAGGTGCAGAGCCTGAACATGGCAGTGAGGTTGCATTGTTGAAAAAGTTTCGCGCCAAGAAATGAGCAAGCGAAACCTGCTCTACCTAGCAATGCTGGCAACCGCTGCAGTATGGGGTGGCTCCTTTGTTGTCATGAAGGATTCATTAGAGCAACAGGATGTTTATTCTTTCTTATCCTCCAGATTTTTACTTGCTTCATTACTGATGTTTTTATACCGACCAAATGTTTTCAAAGGATTAAATATCAAATTTGTTCGACAAGCGATTTTGGCGGGATTGCTGCTGGGCGGCGGCTATATCTTTCAAACACTTGGTTTATCTAAGACAACAGTCTCTAATACCGGCTTTGTAACCGGTCTTTATCTAGTTTTTACACCATTAATTTCTTTAGCAATTCTAAAGCGCCATGTGTTGCGCATCCAATGGGCTGCAGTTTTTATCGCAACAGCTGGCTTATTTTTAATCTCCTACAACGGAATATCAATTGGTTTAGGCGAAACACTGGTTTTAATCTCTGCATTTTTATATGGCGCTCACTTTGTTGCACTTGGTGAATGGAGCGATGGTGGAAATACCTACGCATTAACTCTAATTCAAATTATGACGGTGAGTGCACTTGCCACAATTTGTGCATTAATTAATGGCTATCAAATTGCACCAAATAGTGGCGTGTGGCTCTCGATCGCATTTACCGCCCTCTTTGCTACCTTCCTAGCTTTTTTGGTTCAAACAAAAGCTCAGTCAGTTATGAGTGCAACAGCAGCCAGCGTATTACTGGCAATGGAAACGCCATTTGCTTTAATTTTCGGCCTGACCTTTAACAATGATCCATTAACAATTCGCATAATTACTGGTGGCACCATGGTCATGGTGGCTATGGGCTTGGTTATTTGGAGCGATAGTAAAAAGACTTCTCAAGTGTGAGAGCATTGAGCCGTGATTGATCTTCGCAGCGATACGGTAACAAAACCATCGGATCAGATGCGCGCAGTAATGGCGGCAGCTCCTGTTGGCGATGATGTGTATGGTGAAGATCCAACAATTAACTCATTAGAAGAACGTGTTAGCGCTCTCTTTGGTAAAGAGGCTGGATTATTTTCACCATCTGGCTCATTAGCAAATCAATTGGCAATTCGTATGTTGGTAAATCCTGGTGAAGAGTTATTGACTGAAACAAATTCACACATTGTCAGAGCTGAGTTAGGTGCTGGTGCAACCTTTAGTGGAATCACAACTCGTACCTGGCTAGCACCTCGCGGATTATTAAAGGCTGAAGATGCCCTTGCGATTGCTAAACCAGACTCTGGACCATACTTAGTTTCAACCACTGCAATTGCAGTTGAAAATACCCACAACTTTGGTGGCGGTACAGTCCAATCAATTGATGAAATTAAAAAACTTTATGAAGGTGCCAGTAAATTAGGAATTACTCTTCACTTAGATGGTGCACGTATTTGGAATGCTCATATAGCATCAGGTGTTGATTTCAAAGAGTATGGAAAGTACTTTCAAACAATTAGCGTTTGTCTATCTAAAGGATTAGGCGCACCTGTTGGATCATTAATGCTCTCCTCCAAAGAGCTTGTAGCAAAAGCCCGCCCTTGGCGTAAACGTTACGGCGCAGGTATGAGACAAGCAGGAATATTGGCAGCTGCTGGACATTTTGCACTCGATAACAACCTTAAGCGTTTGTCAGATGATCACAAGTTGGCGAAATCAATTGCTACCGCAATTCACGCTGTTGCGCCAAAGGTAATTAATCCCGCTGAGGTTGATACCAATATCGTTGGTTTGGATTTAACTGGTTTATCGATCACTGCTGCTGAATTATCCACTCAATTAAAAGAGAACGGGATCTTAGGCTCAGCACTTGGTCCAACTTACTTAAGATTAGTAACCCATATGGATGTTAATGAGCATGATATTGCCAAGGTAAATCAAATATTGCCAGAGTTACTGCAGCGCTCCTTCGTGGCGTAATAACCACTCTTTAATCTTTACACCATACCCATAATTACCAAGGGCGCCACCACTTTTAACAACTCTGTGGCATGGAATTATTGGTGCAATCAAATTATTTCCGCAGGCTGTCCCGGCTGCTCTTACCGCATCCGGTGAACCAGATTTCTTTGCTAGTTCAGCATAAGACCAGGTTTTTCCAACTGGAATCTTACGGAGAGATTTCCAAACATTTTGTGAAAATTTCGCACCAGGTTGTCTAACCTCTATCGAGTTTATCGCCATTAAATCACCATCAAAGTAATCACTAATTAAGTCGGAAATCTTGGCTATTTTCTTTACATCTTTTACTTGCTGAAGTGAATCCACTTCAGATAATCGCTTGATCAAATCATTTAGAGATTTAAAACCAGCAGCTAGCAGAATTTGTTCATCCGAAATTAAGTAGAGGGTTCCAACCGGAGTATTAAGAGATGAAGCCTGTAGCACCCTGCCACTTTAAACCTAGAAGGATGAGATTGGAATACTTACTTTTTATGATCTCGCAACATCTCGGCGACCAGGAAGGCAAGCTCAAGAGATTGGGTGTGATTCAAACGTGGATCGCAAGCCGTCTCATAACGTGAGGCTAGATCCTCATGTGAAATTTGATCTCCGCCGCCCACACATTCAGTTACATCATCACCAGTTAACTCGATGTGAATACCACCTGGGTGGGTTCCTAACTTCTTATGAACCTCAAAAAAGCCCCGCACCTCATCCATTACATCATCAAACTTTCGAGTCTTATATCCACTTGGTGCTTCATAAGTGTTTCCATGCATTGGATCGCAAACCCAAAGAACAACTGCACCAGATTTGGTTACTGCATCAATTATCGGTGGCAGTTTTTCCCGAATTAACGAGGCGCCCATTCGAGTGATAAAGGTTAAGCGACCTGCTTCATTTTTTGGATTTAATCTTTTAATTATTGCCAGCGCCTCATCAGGTGTTGTCTTTGGCCCAAGCTTTACACCAATTGGATTGTGAATCTTCTCGGCAAAATCCATATGAGCGCCATCTAATTGTCGGGTGCGCTCTCCGATCCAAACAAAGTGTGCCGAAACATCATAAGGATTGTTTGTTCGAGAATCGATTCGAGTTAATGCTTTTTCATACTCAAGAATTAAAGCTTCGTGGCTTGAGTAAAAATCAACAGATTTAAAGGATTCTGGATCTACACCCGCAGATTCCATAAACTTAATTGCGCGACCAATCTCATTTGCCATCTCTTCATACCGAGCGCTAAATCTGGCATCTGCTGCAAAGCCGCGATTCCAAGTGTGTACCTGTCGTAGATCAGCAAAGCCACCTTGAGTAAATGCACGAACTAAATTAAGTGTTGCCGATGAGGTGTTGTAAACCCTAACTAATCGCTTTGGATCTGGTGTTCTTGATTTCTCATTAAACTCAAGATCATTTACCGCATCTCCCCGATATGCAGGAAGTGTTACGCCATCTCGTGTTTCGGTGTCATTGCTGCGCGGCTTGGCAAACTGTCCAGCCATGCGACCAACTTTTATGACGGGCAGAGATGAGAAGTATTGAAGCACTGCAGCCATTTGCAAAATTGTTTTGATGCGATTTCGGATTGAATCTGCCGTTGCACCAGCAAAGGTTTCAGCACAATCTCCACCCTGTAACCAGAATGCATTTCCAACCGCTGCTTCGGCAATTCGTGCCTTTAAATTGTCACATTCACCTGCAAATACAAGGGGTGGAAATGATTCCAATTCGGCAATCGCCTCTTTAACTGCAGATGCATCTGGCCAGGTAGGTTGTTGCGCAGCTACCAGGCTGGTGTTAAAGATTGAATCACTCTTCATAGTTGAATTCTAGGGAAGGTTTATTAATCGCCGCCGGCAATTAATCTCTAACCGAAGAAGATCTCCGCTTCTTTGTATAGCTCTGGATCAACTGTTTTGAGTTTTGTTGTTGCAGATGCCAACGGTACTCGTTCTATCTTGGTGCCATGTAATGCCACCATCTTTCCCCAATCGCCTTCATGTGCTGCGGTGATTGCATGCAAACCAAATCGCGTAGCTAGAACACGATCAAATGCAGTTGGTGTTCCACCACGTTGAATATGTCCAAGCACTGAAGTGCGTGCCTCTTTGCCAGTCTTTGCTTCAATCTGTTGTGCTAGCCACTCACCTATTCCAGATAATTTAACGTGGCCAAATGAATCTAAAGTTTGATCCTTTGTCACCATGTCACCATCTTGCGGAATTGCACCTTCGGCGATCACAATAATCGGTGCATAACTTTGCTCAAATCTAGATTCCACCCATTTACAAACCTGATCAACTGAGAACTTAACCTCTGGAATCAAAATACAAGATGCGCCACCTGCTAAACCAGAGTGCAATGCAATCCAACCAGCATGGCGACCCATAACCTCAACAATTAATGCTCGGTGGTGAGATTCAGCTGTTGTATGCAGGCGATCAATCGCCTCTACTGCGATGTTTACCGAAGTATCAAAACCAAATGTGTAATCTGTGTTGTTCAAATCATTATCAATTGTCTTTGGAACACCAATCACCTTTACGCCTAAAGAATCTAATTTGGTAGCAACGCCTAATGTGTCTTCACCGCCGATGGCAATTAATGCATCAACGCCCATCTTCTCTAAATTGCCTTTAATCTTCTCTACGCCGCCCTCGATCTTAAAAGGGTTGGTTCGAGATGAACCAAGAATCGTTCCACCCTTTGGCAAAATTCCTCGAGTTGCTGGAATATCTAGCGGCATTGTTAAACCTTCAAGTGGTCCACGCCAGCCATCTCTAAAGCCTATGAATTCATAGCCATACTCTTTAACACCTTTGCGAACTACCGCACGAATTACTGCATTTAATCCTGGGCAATCCCCGCCGCCAGTTAACACACCAAAACGCATTTAATAACTCCTAATCAAAAAATCTGACAAATTTCAGTAAGTAGGCTTTGTCCGCGATGACGGCTAAGTCTACTCTGCTTTCATTGATGCCAATAATTAAGGGCTGGCCTTGAAGGGGCGGTAAATGAAATCTCGCAGAATCGCCCAGACAAAAAATGGCTTTGCCCCCAAGATCTGCGTTACCTGTGGCCTTGAGTTCGAGTGGCGAAAAAAATGGCAAAAGGATTGGGAAAGCGTTAAATACTGCTCAAAGAAATGCAAAGGCAAATGAAGCGAATTATTTATGTGCCACATGATTTACTGAATAAAAACTTTGGTGCCTTAAAGCATGCCAAAAAAGATAGTGATCTAATCGTTCTCGTAGAAAGTGCGAGAACTCTTAATGACAAAAGATGGCATAGCCAAAGATTGCAATTTATTTTATCCAGCGCTCGTCACTTTGCTGCTGAGCTTAAAGATGATGGATTTGAAGTTATTTACCACGAGGCAAATACCACTGTTGACGGCTTGCTAGAAATTGCCAAGAAGCACAAGGTTAACAAGTTTCTTACTACCCAGCCGACTGGTTATAAAAGGTTGGCAACTCTGCAAAAAATTCCTTTTGAGTATGTAGAGAATGATTTTTTCCTAACGCCCGCTGTTGAATTTAAAGAGTGGGCAGATTCCCAAAAATCCTTCAAGATGGAGAGCTTCTATCGCAAGCAGCGGGTGAAATTTAATTTACTAATGGACGGCAAGGAGCCATTAGGTGGTGAGTGGAATTATGATCATGAAAATCGCAATCCTGTTCCGAAGGATTACCAAGCACATGAAATCGCTGAGTTTGAATTTGATGAGATCGATGTCAAAGTAGCCAAACAGATTTCCAAGTTAAATACATGGGGAAACTCGGAAAATAAGTACTGGGCTACTACACGCAAGCAAGCATTACTTCGATTAAATGAGTTTATTAAGTTTAACTTTGAGAACTTTGGTGCCTACGAAGATGCGATGCCAGTTGATAGCTGGTCAGTTAATCACTCAGTTATTTCGCCATACTTAAATAATGGGTTGTTGCATCCACTAGAGGTAGTAAAGGCTGCGATCGCAAAGTTTGAAAAGGACGGAATTCCGTTAGCATCTTGTGAAGGTTTCATCAGACAAATAATTGGCTGGCGTGAATATGTGAATGGCATGTATTGGTATTTGGGTGACCAATACCGAAATGAAAATCAGTTAGCAGCAAATCGAAATTTGCTTCCATTATTTGAAGACTCTACTAAAACAAAGATGAATTGCTTGTCCTCAATAATTTCAGATATCGAGGATCGAGCTTGGACTCATCACATCCCAAGATTGATGGTGCTATCAAACCTGGCAAATCTGACTGGAGTTTCGCCTTTGGAGTTTTTAGATTGGATGCGTCGAGTCTTTGTTGATGCTACTGATTGGGTAATGGTGCCAAATGTAATTGGTATGGGATTGCATGCAGATGGCGGAAAGATGATGACGAAACCATATGTCTCAGGTGGTGCCTATATTTCAAAGATGGGTCAATACTGCAAGGGATGTAAATATGATCCAAAGATTCGAGTTGGTGAAAATGCTTGCCCATTTACCTTGCTTTATTGGAACTACTTAGATCAGCATGAGGATAAATTCAAGAAAAATCATCGTATGTTTCAACAAGTAAATGGATTAAAGCGATTAAAAGATTTACCCGAGGTAAGAGTGCAGGCAGAGAGATATCTGGAGCTTTTAAGTAAAGGTGAGATTTAAGATAATCTTGCTTCCTAATGAGTCTTAAGCCAGAGATTGTTAAATATCTTTCCGATAGAGCAGCCTTAAATCTGCCCCTGCTTTGGGATGCGCCGATTGCAACCCAGCGCGCAAACTCTCAATTAAGTGTTGCACTCCAACAGCCACTACCTGAAATATTTAAAGTTGAGCATAAAACTATTCCAGGCTCAACAAGTGATCTACCGATAAGAATTTATCGCCCCAGCAATGCGGCGAATTTGCCCGCACTTGTCTTCTTTCACGGTGGTGGCTGGGTATTAAATTTTCTAGATATATATGAGCCTGCACTAAGAAAAGTTGCAAACCTTGGAAAATTTGTAATCATCGCTGTTCAATATCAAAAAGCACCAGAGCATCCATTTCCAATACCTTTTGATGATTGTTATGCAACCTTAAAGTGGGTAGTTAAAAATAACCAGATGCTTGGATTAGATCCAACCTCTATTGGGGTGGGCGGCGATAGCGCTGGTGGAAATTTAGCCTCCGCAGTTGCACTGAAGGCTCGGGATGAAAAATTGATCGATCTAGCTTTTCAATTATTGATTTATCCTTGCAATGACAACAAGATGGCTTATCAAACTGCTGTAGATAATGCAGAGGGGTATGGCTTAACTACAAAATCAATGTTGTGGTTCTGGGAGCAATATCTGCAAGATAATCAGGATCACACCAATCCTTACGCAGTTCCTGCGATTGCTTCATCTCTTTCCAATCTCCCACCCGCTATTGTTCTGGCTTCGCAGTACGATCCATTAACAGATGATGCGAAAAATTATTATCAGCGATTGTTAGATGACGGGGTGAGAGCAATTTATAAAGAGTACCCAGGGCAAATTCACGGTCTGTTTAATCTAGGCGGCGTAACCGCAGATGCAGATTTAATGTACTCCGATATTGCAACTGAGATTAACGCGATTTTAGGAAGAAATTAATTGAGTAAAACTGGTTGGTATAGATTTGCAATTGTCGGCTTCATCTGGGGTGTTCCTTATCTATTTTTAAAGGTAGCGGTCGAAGAGATTTCACCATCTGTTGTCGTATTGGGCAGAGTTGCTATTGGCGCTGCCATCTTGCTACCCATAGCCCTAAGACGCAAGGTATTTTTCATTCCACGCAAGTACTGGCCATTTGTACTTCTATATACCGTTACTGAGTTAATTGGACCTTGGTACTTCATTACTGTTGCAGAACAAAAAATTACCTCTGGTTTAACTGGGTTACTTGTTGCAACAGTTCCAATCTGGGCAGCGATTTTGGCATCAATCTTTGGTGATAAAACTGTTTGGCATGCTGGCAGGTTATTTGGATTAATTGTAGGTTTTATTGGTGTAATTGCAGTAGTTGGCATTGAATCCTTAAGTGGCGGTCAAGATATCGTGGCAATTGGCATGGTTATTTTGGCAGCGATGGGTTATGCGTATGCAATAAATATGATTACAAGAAGAATTCCAGAGGTGCCAGGTCTTGGCTTAAACACTTGGGCAATGATCATTACTTCAATCGTATTTTTACCTTTTGCAATTGGCAGTTGGCCAACCGAAATGCCATCGGTAGAGGCGATCGGGTCGGTTGTAATTCTGGGAGTACTTTGTACTGCAGTTGCCTTTGTGATCTTCTTTAGATTAATAGCTGAAGTTGGTCCACCACGCGCATCACTTGTGACTTATTTAAATACTGCTGTTGCCGTAGTGCTGGGAGTGATCATTCTTGATGAACCATTTACCTTAGGCATTGCAATTGGATTGCCCTTAGTCCTAGTTGGTTCCTACTTTGCTAGTCGGAAAGTGAATCGGTAAAACCCAATCTAGCCAGCATCTTTGGATCCTTTTGCCACTCCTTAGAAACCTTTACATGTATCTGTAAGAAAACCTGCATTCCAACTAAATTCTCAATTGATTTTCTAGCCAATGTACCGATGGCTTTTAGCTTGCTGCCTTGCGGACCAATAATGATTCCTTTTTGACTATCTCGCTCCACATGAAGAGTCGCACTTACATCATAAATACTTCCACCTGCCCGCTCTCCCATTTCATCGATAGTGACCATTACGGAGTGCGGTAGTTCCTCATATAACTCTTCGATTGCAGCCTCTCGAATTAGATCAGCAAACATCAACTCTTCTGCTTGATCAGTTGTGATGTCATCAGGATAAAGCTGTGGTGACTCTGGCAACTCTTTAGCAATTAAATTTAAAATTAAATCGGTTTGATCTAGATTTTTAGCTGAGATTGGAATTATCTCTGCCTTCTGTAATCCCATCTTATTTACAAACTCACCTACCGCAACCAATTTTGCTGCTAAATCTGATTTAGACAATTTATCGATCTTAGTGACTGCAATAAAGGTAGGGGTCCGATCATTTAATTGCGAAGCAATGTACTCATCCCCTGCGCCAATACTTTCATCTGCTGGTAAGCAAAGTACTGCAGCATCTGTTGAATCAATATTCTCATTAACCATCTGGTTTAAGCGTGTGCCCAATGCAGTCTTTGGCTTATGCATTCCAGGTGTATCAACCACAATCATTTGAAAATCTGGCTTCGTAATGATTCCGCGAATTGGATTTCTGGTGGTGTTTGGGTGGTGTGAAGTGATCACGATCTTGCTGCCAACTAGAGCATTTACCAAAGTGGATTTTCCGACATTTGGGCGACCAACTATCGCTACAAAACCTGCACGGAAATTACTCATTGCCTAATTCTCTCACCTTAAATGAAGTGGTGTCACCACCTCCAAGATCTCAGCGACACTTGTTGCGATATCTGCTACTCGTTCTGCAATTAATCGATGGCACCCATCGCTAAGCGGTGAAGTAATCGGCCCAGGAACTGCAAATACTGGTCTCAATATTTCTGCCGCATCTCTAGCAGTTCTGATTGAGCCACTCCTAAATGCTGCCTCAACTACAACTGTTGTTTTTGATAATGCTGCAATTAATCTATTCCTGATTAAGAATCTATATGGTTGCGCTGGTACATCTGGCATTGCCTCTGAAATCAATAACCCAGTTTCCTTTATTTCTTGAAACAATCTTGAATTACCAGATGGGTAAAGTGAATTAATTCCCCCGCCTAATACTGCAACTGTTACTCCTTCAGCAGCTAGTGCACCTTTATGTGCGGCTGTATCAATTCCGTAAGCGCCACCGCTGACTACTGAGAACTCGTGATCACAAGCCGAAGCTGCTAAATCACTAGCCACTCTTACTCCGTAAGATGTTGGATTTCTTGTGCCAACAATCGATACAGATTTATCGAGTAGTTGTAACGCATCTCGTTGTCCACGGATTATCAAACCAATTGGTGGTGCAAGTAGATCATCCAATTGGGCTGGCCAATCAGAATCATCTGGAGTAATAAATTGACCACCACAAGAAATAATCTCATCAAGCAATTTCTTCGGATTACTCGCTTTGATCTCATCAGATACTCTTTTTAGTGATTTAACTTTTAGATAAAACTTTCCACTTTTAATGCGATCAAAAACCTGATCTGCACCGAGGCGAGATATTTCCTCGCTCCAAAATTCATCCCCTGGCTCAATCGCAGAAAAAAGTTGTAATCTTTTATCGAAATTATTCAAAAGAGCTCCGCACCCATTCGTAATGAGATAGCTTTTTCAACATCAGCTTTGATCGGAATCTCATGTTGCTGCGAGTCTGCGATGCTCCAGGCAAGACGCAATACTTTGTGAAACCCTCTGGCGCTTAATCTCTCCTTCTCAAGTTCAATATGCAAAAGTGCCATTGCACTTTTTTCCGCACGAAACTCGTTGCGTAAGTACTTAGCCGGTATCTCGGAGTTCATCCGCCATGGATATCGATTAAATCTTTTTGAAGCTATCTCGCGAGCAATTGAGACTCGCTCTCTGACCGCCATCGATGACTCACCTAATTCAGTGCTAGCTAGTTCAACTCGTGTTGGCGGATCTACCTGCAATCTAATATCAATCCGATCAAGCAATGGGCCAGATAATTTTGTGGCATATCTTCTTATTTGTTGTGCCGAGCATGTACATGCTCGCCCCTTTCCGCTGAACTTTCCACATGGACAAGGATTTGCCGCCAAAACTAAAATGAATTTTGCTGGAAAATTTATTGAACCGATTGCACGAGTAATGGTTACCTCCCCAGATTCAAGTGGTTGTCGTAATGCATCTAAAACTCCTGAGTTGCATTCAGGTGCTTCATCAATAAATAAAACTCCATTATGTGCAAGTGAAACCGCTCCTGGCTTGATTACATGCGAACCACCTCCAACCATTGCTGTTGCAGTTGTTGTGTGGTGTGGTGAAACAAATGGCGGCTGCTTTGTTAAGAGATTTCCGGAGTTTAAATTGCCAGCGATTGAATGAATCGCAGTTACTTCCAATGCCTGATCATTTGAAAGTTGTGGCAAAATCCCAGGAATTCTTTGCGCCAACATGGTTTTACCAGTACCGGGAGGTCCAATAAAAAGTAGATGGTGCCCGCCAATGGCTGCGATCTCTAGCGCTGATCTAGCAATTTCTTGTCCAGATACCTCCGAAAGGTCATTTAAGGTTGAAATCTCCGTGGAATCTAATTGAAGTTGTGGTGATTCAAATTTCTCGCCGGTTCGCAGATAAATTAACAGCTGCCGTAGATTTGCAAAAGCAATTACTTCTAAGTCGGTAACCAAGGAAGCTTCTTGGAAATTCTCTGCCGGAACAATTGCATGTTTGATGCCATTTTTTCTAGCTGCCAGCAAGGCGGGTAAAACACCGCGCACCGGCCTGATCTGTCCATCTAAACCAAGTTCGCCAATTAGGACTTCATTTTGTGAATCACTTGCTGGAATCAAAGATTGAACTCTTAGTAAGCCAACCGCAATTGGCAGATCAAAGTTAGAGCCACTTTTCGGTAACCAAGCAGGAGTTAGGGAAACAGTTACTTTACGGTTTGGCCAACTTTCTCCTGAATTAATTAGAGCTGCTCTAATTCGATCCTTTGACTCCATTAAGGCGGTGTCGGGCAAACCGAGCAAGGTGTAGACAGGTAATCCATCGGAAATATCTACTTCAATATCCACTAATGTCCCGGTCAATCCAAGAAGTGAAATAGTGCGAACACTTGTTACCGCCATTAGATCACGCCTGCGCGATAATCAATTCTTGGTGGGTTTTCCATTATGACCGCTGCACAATCAATTCGGTAAGGATTATTCCATTTCTTATTTGCGAGCAGCCAAGCAAGTGCTAATCGCATTAATCGTGACTGCTTTTCTGAATTTATCGCTTCTAAAGGGTGTCCAAAGCCCTCTGAACTTCTGGTTTTTACCTCAATAAAAACGATTACACCATCAGGCGAAGTTGCGATTAAATCAATCTCGCCACCCTTGATTCGCCAATTCCGATCAATAATTACGTAACCTTTTTGCCTTAAGTGATCGGCAATTAAGAGTTCCCCAGCTTTTCCAAGCTCTATTTTTTGTGCCATGGCGGCACCTTATGAATACTTAATCCAAATTTTTTTGTCTTGAATTAAAGGTGTGTATTACGCCTTGCTGTTAATAATCTCTGCAATATTTGCAAAGGATTTACGGTGAATTGGTAGTACCCCCAACTCTTTTATTGCATCAGTATGAGTTTTAGTTATGTATCCCTTATGCCCTGCCAGGCCGTAACCTGGGTAATTTTTATCTAACTCAACCATGATGCGATCGCGATAAACCTTGGCCAGAATGGAAGCTGCGCTAATTGAGATTGCTACCTGATCACCTTTCCACACCGCTAAATTTGGTGTGATCAAACCTGGTATGGCGTATCCATCTGTTAATACATACTCTGGCTCGATCTCTAGAGCATTTATTGCTCTTCGCATTCCCTCTATGTTGCACTTATGAAGCCCAAGCGAATCAATCTCATCAATGCTAACCTCAATTATTGAGTGAGTTAATGATTGCTCAATAACCACATCAAATAATCGCTCACGCTTTGCTGGAGTTAATTCTTTGGAATCTCTGATTTCACTTAATGCATCAGATTGCGGATCTTTTAATATTACTGAGGCGATAACTAGTGGGCCTGCACATGGACCACGTCCTGCTTCATCAACTCCTGCTATTTTGGTAATTCCAGCGGCAAGGAGTTGTTTTTCAATCATTTAATTAATTACTTTTTTACTGGCAGCTTTCCTAGATCTGCACCCTTTTCTAAGAAATCCCAATTCTTAACTGGCCAAACAATAAATGTTGCTCTGCCTACTACCTTGGTCAATGGCACCATGCCTTTATTCACATCATCGGTGTGAAATCTTGAGTCAGCACTTGCTGAGCGATGATCTCCCATTACCCAGATGTAGCCTTTAGGAACAGTTACATTAAATTTTGAATCGCTAGGAGTGTCATTCTCATATACATAATTTTCATTTACTGATTTGCCATTAACCTGCAATTTTCCAGATGAATCACAACAAATAACAGTGTCACCGCCGACGCCAATTACTCGTTTAATTAAAAATTGCTTTGCTGGATCTGGCACTACCCCAAGTGTTATCAATGCATTTTTCAGCTGCTTAGTAACAGCATTATTTGATTCCTCCGGCGCTGCACCTAACCAATTATCAGGATCAGCGAAGACGACTACTTCACCACGTTTTATCTCTGAGAATAAGGCGCCAAATTTATTTACAGCGATGCGGTCGCCAACTTGAAGAGTGTTCTCCATCGAACCAGATGGAATGAAAAAGAAGTGAAGAAAGAATGTCTTAACGATAATTGAAACGATTAAAGCAGAACCAACAATTATTGGTAGTTCGCGAAGGATTGAACCCTTCTTAGCCATCAGAGCTTGGCGACTTTAAGCTTTTGGAGTTTCTTCTGCGGCAGCCTCTGCAGTAGGTGTCTCTGTAACTGGCGCCTCTGCAACAGGAGTTTCAACAACCTCTTCAACAACCTCGGCTGCAGCAGGTGCTTCAACCTTCTCTGCCTTAACAGGTGCAACATATGCTGGCTCAACAATTGCTTCGCCATCTGCGCCACGGCGCTCTTTAATCTTTGTCGCCTTACCAGTTAGATTGCGTAGGTAGTAAAGCTTTGCACGACGTGCTGAACCGTGACGAACAACTTCAATTCTTTCAATTACTGGAGTGTGTACTGGGAATGTACGTTCTACTCCAACACCGTATGAAATCTTGCGAATAGTAAAGGTCTCTCGAACACCTGCGCCTTGGCGGCGGATTACTACACCTTGGAAAACCTGAATACGAGATTTGTTACCTTCGATAACTCGAACGTGAACCTTTAGCTCATCACCTGAACGAAAAGATGGGATGTCGGTTCTAAGTGCGGCGGCATCTACAGCATCTAACACGTTCATTTATTTTCCTCTTTATCCTCTGTCAATAAATCTTTGCGCTTATGAGCGAAGCCGTATCCTGCCACAGCGAGGGCAGATAGATCAATTTGGGTCAGATTTGGGCTAATAGTTGAGCATGTAGCGAAGGTCCAGCACAGACCACCATATCTCCATCAGGTGCTCCGCCAGTGCGTCCTGAGGTGACTGCACCAGCTTCAGTTGCAATTAATCCACCCGCTGCAAAATCCCACTCTTTTAATGAACTTTCAAAGTAAGCATCTACTGCACCCATTGCAACATAACAAAGATCAACAGCAGCTGCTCCATTTCTACGCAGATCACGAATTTTTGGAATTAATCTTTGCACGCGCAAACCCTGTTCTTTGCGCAGCTCTAAATCATAAGAAAATCCAGTTGCAATTAGAGCCGAATTCAAATCAATCGGTTCATTACATTTGATGGTTTTGTTATTTAGAAATGCACCGCCGCCTTTTGTTGCCCGCCAAAGTGATTCAATAGATGGTGCATAAACAACCGCTGCTATTACACCGGTATGATCCTTTGCTGCAATCGAAATATTCCAGCCCGGCAGACCATATAAGTAATTTACGGTGCCATCTAGTGGATCAATAACCCAAGTAATTCCTGATTTACTCACTTGCGCAGCACCCTCTTCAGCAATGATTCCATCATCAGGTCTTGCCGCCAATAAACTTTTAACAATCAATGTTTCGGCTTGTTGATCCATTTGAGTTGCAAAATCAACCGCAGAACTTTTCTCAGTAAAGGTAAATGAATCTGGGCGTTGCATTAAAAGCGCACCAGCAGACCTCGCCACCTCTTCGGCTAGTGAAACCAACTCCTGCCTTAAATCTGCGCTCATGGTGTTATCTAATCACGCTAATTACAGTCAGATTAACCAAATTTTAAGGGTGGCAGTTTTATTCGAAGTACCCTTTATGGCAATCTACTCTCATGAGCGAATCCACCGATTTACGTTTAGTAGGTCGCTCCTCCGATGGCACCGAACTTGAATTAGTAGATCAAGATGGCAATAAATTTAATCTGCGTATCAGCGACTCACTTCGGGCAAATGTAAATCAACCTCGCCTTGCTGCAGTCTCTGATTTTCAAGAAGAGGTTTCAACAACAGTTAAAGAGGTGCAGGCCAGGTTACGTGGCGGCGAATCAATTGATTCCATCTCCCGCACAACAGATTGGTCTATTGAAAAGGTAGAGAACTTTGCCGGTCCAATCTTGCAGGAGCGGGCATTCATCATCGCACAAGCACTTGCCACTCAAATTAAACGTGAACCACATGCGCCATATCTAGAGACCGCTGTCTCTGCCAAATTAGCACCACGTGGTGTTGATATGGCAACTGTTGAATGGAATACCTATCGCAAACCAGATGGCAATTGGCAGGTAACTTTGTACTACCCACTGCGTGATGGATATTCAGATGATGCATCCAATACTCCGTTAGGCGAAGCAACCTGGCTATTTAATTTAAGCCGTCGCTCATTGATGGCAGATGATGATGGTGCTCGTTGGATCGGTGGCGAAGAGAAACAACGTCCAGAACCAACTGTTGGCATGGTTTACACAGAAGCACCAAGACTTGTCTCAATTAAAGAGGAGATCGAACCTTATAAACCTACATCTATTTCAGTTGTTGAAGATGCACCAGATGAAGAAGCTAAAAAAGATGGTGTAACTAAACGAATTAAAATCCCTTCCTGGGATGACATTATGTTTGGCAAGGATAAAGATTAATTAATTTGCAGTAAGCAGAGGAATATTAACCTCGATTTCGGTAACTCCCCCGTGATGACCCACCATTCCCGTCTCCTCTCTAATTCGAGCAGGATCTACCAAAATCAAATCATTATTGGGAATCGCAATTAGATCTCCCATGCGCTCTTTGGCATCCTCTGAAACAACTGAGCCAAATAAATTATTAAGAACAGCCTCATCTCTACTTAGCACCTGGACTTGATCCTGATAAAACTCACACCACTGCGAAATGGTTTCTGCCTCTGCACCCTCTTTAATGTAGATGTGACGTGCTCGTGGCTCCCCGCCAATTAAGGTGACATTTTTTAGCAATTCATTATCTTGACCCAAAATACTTTGCTGCGTGCTATTTACCATTCCATGATCAGATGTAATCCAAACTCTGCTGCCTGCTGGAACAGTTGAAATTACCTTGGTGATGAACTCTGCAACCTGTTGCAATGCAGTTAACCATTTATCAGAGCCAACACCATCGCTATGGCCGGCTGCATCTAATGTATTTAAATATGTATAAACAAAGGATGGTTGTGGGTTCAATGCTGCTGTCACTGCAGCTACCATCTCATCAACACCATTTGCACCAATGTACTTAGCTCCGCGTAACGCTGCTTGCGTAAAGCCACTTCCTTCATATCGCTTCGCTGCAATGTGCGAAACACTTACGCCAGCTTGGGCAGCTCGTTCAAACAAGGTTGGCACCTTTTGCCACATAACTGGATCAACACGTTCATCCCACTTAAGGGCATTGAGTAATCGGTTATCACTTCTTGGGACACGGACTGTGTAACCCAACATGCCGTGCACGCCAGGTAATTCACCAGTTCCTAAAGTAGAAAGGCTGGTCGCAGTAGTTGAAGGAAAGTTTGCAACAAGATTTGCCTGGTTTTTCAATTGGGAAAAAATTGTGAATTGATCGGCGAATTTATCTAGCGC
>JACCDI010963508.1_pt1 | contig 29136 bp, 41 predicted proteins | sample 7442791 | NCBI WGS metagenome assembly JACCDI01 (sample SAMN15323434, study PRJNA562643) | freshwater metagenome | isolation source: river surface water | place: USA:Blue River Watershed | collected 2017-08-15
CGCCAGTAAACCCACTCTGACGAATATCAAAAGGTGCAATATTAACCTGAAGTTGCTCAATCGCATCTAAAGAGATTGCTGATGCTCCGGTTCTACCACCCGCTTGTGCTGATGAACCTAAACCGAATCCATTATTAAATTGAGAACCATCGATTGTAAAGTTATTCAAACGAGAATCTTGTGCTCCGAAAGAGTTTCCGTTTCCGTTTGGATTGTACTTTGTAATACCATCGATTGTTCTTGCCCCCGTAATTGGGATGTTTTGTAAATCTCTACGAGTAAATTGTTGAGATGCACCTGTTCTTTCTCTCGATATAATGTTATTTCGAGTAGAAACTACAACAACCTCTTTTAAGGTTTTGTTCTCATCAACTAATAAGAAATTCACATTTGATGTAATACCTAATTGAGTATTAACATCGGTAACCTCCTCCTTCTTCGTGCCAACAAATGTTGCTTGAATTGTGTAAGGTCCTCCTACTCTAACCGCCGGTAACACATAACTACCCAACTTATTGGTAGAGGTAGAATACTTCGTACCAGTTGGAGTGTGTACTGCTTGGATTGTTGCTCCAACCAACACTTCGTTTTTCTCATTCTTCACAACACCTGAAATTGAGGAAGTGGTTACTTGTCCAAATCCTACAAAAGCAGTTATTGAAAGGAGAAGCGATAAAATCACTTTTTTCATACTTGTTTTGTTTTTGTTAAAAAATTGTTTAATTGTTAAAATAAAAAAGGGTACACTTTCATGTACCCCATTGGGTTTACTACTTTGATTCCTCAACCGAAGCCGTTCTATATTCAGTAACTAACTTTTTTAAGTCACCGATTGCCGTTCGTGCATTCTTTTGAGATACTTTTGTTGTCTTGTTGTGCTCTTCTACAAATGTGTTCCACAATTTACTCATTTGTTCGAATAGTTCTTGTTTTTTACTCATAAATTTTGTTTTAGTTATACAAATATAAGAAAGATTTTTGGATTTACCAAATTATCTTCCTCTTTTCTGACGAAGTGCCAATTCCTTTAGATAGTGTGCCTTCCAATGATATTCAACCGAAACAGGTCCATTTTGGAATTTATTAAGGTCATACTTCCAAATACATTTTGAATCCTCATCTTCGAATATGTATTCAAATTTTTTAGGTTTTTCCGATTTACTAATGTTTTCTTTAGTTACTTTTAAAGACATAATAATTTCTTAATATTAAATTGCAAAAGATTCACCGCATCCACAAGTTCTACTAGCATTAGGATTTATAAATTGAAATCCTTTACCATTTAATCCATCTGAAAATTCTAATTCAGTTCCAAAAAGATATAATAGGGATTTATTATCTACTAATATTTTTACACCCTTATCTTCTGCCAATGTATCGTTTTCCTTCTTTTCCGTATCAAATGAAAGGTCGTATGCTAAACCACTACAACCTCCACCTTTAACCGATACTCTAACATATGGAGTTGTAAAGCCACTTTCTTCGATTAGTGAACTTAATTTTTTAGCTGCCGATTCCGATACTGTTATCATAATATTCAAATATAATAAAAATTATTTTAATTACCAATTAAATTTTACATTTGCAACTGAAACAATTCTATTTTTTGTTGAATTTGTTGTTTTATTTGGCTTATGTAAAAGATTTGCAGGAAAACTATAAAGATATCCCAATTCAGGATTGATTGAAATAATATTATCAAACTCATCTTTAAATGATATAGTTCCCTCATCATCAACTAAATTATCTGGTAATTGTAAATAATAAACCCAAGCTAAAGTTGATTCATATTTGTCATACAATGGAGATAGTCGTAAATGATTATGATAATCACCGGCATATTCATTATTTGGTAAATCAAATATCCACCCCGATTGATATCCATTTTTGATAATAACATTCATTTCTTTACTATATACCGATTGAATTGTATTATAGCAAGTTTGATACATTTTTCTAATATTATTAGATGTTAATATATCGGTGGATACATTTAATTCATAACCCAACTTTTTGTATTCGAATAATTCATCTATAATAGATTGATTATCTAAATCATTTATTTGTATTTTATAAATTTTATGATTGCCGCATTTTATGATATCATATTTCATACTACCAACTAACTTCCCAATCTTTAAATTCAGCTGCTAAACAATCAATCTTATAATCTTTTCTACCACCTACAACTTCTTGTATTTTATTTTTAGCAGTATTACGAATACCATTGATTCCGTGTGTTAATGCCAAATTAGATGGACCTGCAGTTCCAGCTCTAACGGCTGATTCATTGTGCCAAATGTGTGCATTCATTTGTGATAAAACTACAATTGCTCTAATTACATCTGCTGTAATTATACTATCTTGCTCATCCAAACATATTTGAATATCATGTACAATATCTGATATTTCTTTTGCATATTCTTCTTTGTGCTCTGGTATCTTAACTTCTTTCAATTGAGCTATACTCAATCTATCAATTAATTCAGATAATGTTGGTAAATACTTTCTATTCTTCATTGTTTTCTATATTTGGGGTTTGAGTTAAATCTTCTTCTTCTGCTACACCATTTTCAGCGTACCAATTTTTTACATTTCTTTCTCCTACTAATAGGAAAAAGCAATTATAACATAATGCTCGGATATTTTCTAATTTTCTATTATTAAGATTACCATCTAAAAAATCAATCAACAATGGCATTTTTCCATCCGTAACACGCTCTTCGCTGAATCCACAACTTGAACATACTTTTGGTAGATATCCACTGTCAAACAATTTGTTTTTAAATTTGAATAAGGGGTATTTCAAATGCTTCCCAGCAATTAAATCATCAATGTGATATTTTTTATTTTTGATTTTTTTAGCTCTCTCAATACCAATACCATATGGATTTTTCAAATCTTCAAAAATACCATACATTTTGGCATATTTCTTATAAGTGTTATAAGAGATACCTAATGTTCTTGCTGCTTCAAATGCCGAACGTGATTTTTCTTGTGCTGCTTTAATTTGAGATTCCAATATGGGTTTAGCACCTAACCCTCTTTTTGTAATTCGACTTGTTTCTTCGATGTTTGGGAAGAATCCTTCTACTTCTTCATTTTCCATACTAATAACTATTTGATTATACTAATAAGTATATCAATTTTACTTTTTAAGACCGAATTTAATCCATTTATACCAAATTCTTTCGTGGATATAATATTGAATAGGTTTATAAACCAATTCTGCTACCCCAAATGCCGCTCCTACTTTAATTGAACCACTTACCCACCACATAATAATAAATCCAATCAATGTACTTATAATTCGATATGAGATAGTTTTAGCTATATGTCTTTTACGCTCTACTACCATCGTTATACATTTTTCCGTTACGAATGGCAGTACCACTTATTTCTGCAATTTCGCTTGGTGGTTCGTGATAAATCACATCATAACCCACACCTCTACCATAGTTTACCGATTCAATATCTGGAATTACTGAAATATACAATCTACCCGTTGATAGATATCCTTTTAATATTTCACTCAATTCTTTTAAAATTTGTTGTGCAGTTTTTGGATTATTTTCATCTCTATCTACATCTCTAATAGCAATCCAAACATCATTACCTTTTTGGAATTGTTGGTCTATCAGCCATTGATGTCCTTTGTGCCAGTTTTGCCATCTACCAATGTAGAGTGCATACTTCTTACTCATAAAATCATTTTTATTAATTTACTAAATGTTGTGTCCACACTATCGGATGTATCCAAATCTATAAAAAACTCAATTGGTTTTTCATAATCTAATGCAAAGAAACTCTCTCTACCTCTAATTTTTTTAGTATGACAATAAATTTCTTGTACTTTACAATCGGATTTCAATTCTTCTCTCATTTGTCTATATGGAGAAACCAATGATATAACAACATCAACACCATTACTATCTAAATATTTTGCAATATCAAATGCTTTTTGAATGTTTCGTTCTCTACCTTCTTTTGAATAATCTTTGTTGGGGAATAGTTCTCTTAATTGGTCACCATCAATATGAAATACGGATTTTCTCCAATTTTTCTTATCAGTTTGTAACCACAATTGTAACTTTTTAGCCAAAGTAGTTTTACCACTTCCCGGCTGACCTGTAAATAGGTAAATCATAACTTATTTCTTTTTTAATGCGAATTGTGCTGCTTTAAATGCTGGTTTATCTTTTTCGTATCCTAATGCTGTTTTTATTTTAATCATTTTACCCGTTTCTGGGTTTTTAATTTTCTTATCCAAATCTTTCTTTGGTAAAAGATTTTTTAATTTCATATCAGAACCGCTTGTAGGTTTTGCTTTTATGAAATCTTTTTCTTTCTTACCACCCTTTACATCATCTTGTTTAGGAGGAGTTGGTATATCATGCTGAACATGTCTTACTTTTAATGATACATTTGGATATTTTTTAGAGAGAGCTTTTACGGCTGCAACATTTTTATGAGAATCATCTATAAAAAATACATCCGTTACACCATCTTTTATTTTACCTTCTATCCAATCAGCTTTCTTTTGTGGGTCAGAATCCGCTAATGCCACCACATATAACTTGTCTAATCCAATATCAGATAAATAATCCTTAATTGGTTTATAAGCGCTTCTTGCCGTTAATATTACGATTTGCGAACCACCTACTCTTACAATGTTTTTAAGTAATCTAGTGACACCCTTAATTTCTTGTGGTTGCTTTACCTTTTCAAAATCAGAAAAATCAAATTTATCACCTTCTTTTGGTTCATATACTGCATATTCACCAGGTGTTAATTTCGATTCTTTACCATCTTTATGTTTGATGTATATGTGTGATTTCGTTTTAACTAATGTATCATCAAAATCAAATATTCTTAATTTCTTTTCACCAGCTTCTTGCAATGGTTTAAAAGCATTAACCATAGGGTTTCCATAAACCTTACCGAATTCGATTTGTTTACCATTCCAATTTCCCGATATCGCTGATTTTAAAAACATTATGCTTCTATTACTTCTATTTTAATTTTAGGAACATACCCATCTGGTAAATTGGTTTTAATTCCTTCAAATTCTTTAACTTTATTTTTAAAATATGTAATCTGAAAAATTTTATCAGTCAAATTCATCACTGTTTGAGATGATGTAGACATTTCTTCAGTATCTCTCTTCATATTTAATTCCGGCTTTTTTGGGAAAAATTCTTTTCTCATAGCCTGTGCAATTTCTTTCCAATCTTCTATTTTATCAACCGATTTTTCAGCTGATACTTTTCTCATTTTAGATGAAAGATACTTAATACCATTAGTATATCCTGCATCAGTAAATACATGTCCGTGATTAGTTCTAACTACCGGTGATTCCGTATTTTGTATTATTACATTTGGTTTGTGCTTTGATGTAGTTTCAATACTAACCATATGTTTTGGAGATGATACAAATGTATGTCCTTTCAAAGATAATCCACTCTTACCCTTATATGTTAATGCAGCTTTTAGTGCATCTTTTAATGTTGGTTGTTTGATGATATTTCTCATCTTATCACCATCAGGTCCAGGCTTACCACCTTTCTTTACAATCTTATGCTCTGCTTCATCATGTCCTACTAATAGTGCAGAGTTTACAACACCAATACCATTTGCATTCATTCCTTCACTCCAATCCGTAATTGTATCATGCAAATATACAACTTCTATACCATCTAAAATAGTATGAATTATTTCCAAAGATGGTTTATAAGCTCTATCTCTATTTTTTGCTAGAATGAACTTATCATTAATTTCTTTGGATACAATAATACACTCTTGTATTAGATTAGCCATTTAATAAAGTTCTTTTGGATTTTGTTTTTTTATTAAGTTCCTCGTTTTCTTTAGTAAGATACTCTACTTTAACAGATAGAGCAGCAACTTCTTTTGTAAGTGCCAATACCATATTACGAAGTTCATCCTTTTCTTTCGATGATTGTGCTAAAAGAGCTTCTAATTTTGCGATTCTATCTTTACAATCGTGTCTGATAAATTCATCATCTCTTTCCTTTGCCATTGCACGCTTTTCATAGTATCTCCATGCACCAGTACCACCTAATATTGTAATTGCAGTAATTAAAACTGAATATATGTTTTCCATTAATTTTATTTTTTAGGAGGTTCTATTTTGCCATCATCTCCATCCATTGTATCATGTACGGAATTTAATTGGTCTACTGCTAATGTAATTTGAGAATACATCCAAGAGTCTAAATCTTGTCCTTCAGACATTCTTTTTAAAATCATATGCGCATAATCGGCGATTCTTTCTAAATCACCCATTGCCATTTCTTTTAAACCCGAAAGCGTTTCTTCAGGAGATGATTCATCACCTTCATTTATTTTGTGTTTAAGCAATTCAGTCATTTTATTGAATACTTGCTCTCCACCATTTTCGCCTAAACGATATGCTCCACCTAATTTCTCATATACTTTAATTTTATGAGACATCGGCATATTTTTTTCATTTACGGCTTTCCAAACCTTTGGATGTGTTACTTCAAATTTCATATTTATTGGTTGTATATACTGATATAAATATTTAATTATTTATTATTAAATAAATTTATTTCACTTTCCCAATTAGAATGAGCGATTTTTTTAAACTCTTCCTTTTTATCTATTGATTTTATGTATTTTTTAATAGATTCGTTTGCTCTATTTAAATGATTTTCACCTACTATTAAATTTTCTAATACGAATTGAGAAACCGATTCACCTTTTTGTGCCATCATATAACTACAAGCCATAACAAATGTATCTTCTAATCCATAATGCCCAAATGATTCAGGTACTCCTACTTTATTTAATAAATCTTTCGATATCAAAGTAAACCATCCACCGGCAAATTTGAATCCATTGATTTGTGTTACATTAACCTGATTCAATTCAGGCAATCCTTCTTCGTAAATGTTACAATTTAGATGATAATTAATTGGATAATTTATATATTGTTTATTAGCTACAATATCCCAAGTATTATCCCATTGTTTAACAAATTGCGGAGTTACTATGATGTTATTCAATCCAGCTGCTTTAGTCATTTCATATGCAGATGATGCATAATATAATGTAGTATCTTTGAATACGATATCACAATCCAACCATATAAAGAAATCCGCATCCTGATTCTTTCTTAAAGATTCTCTTCTTTGGGACACACATCCTAATATTTTTGTTGTTTCTTCGATTACACATTCGTATGAACACCAATCCAAATATTTTGCACATAACTCTTGTGCTCTATCTTCAAAATAACTTTTTGGTAATGTTGTTTCATTCCAATTAGTCAATTCATCTGAAAGACACATAGTTACTTCCACTTTGTATTGAAACTTATCTATGACATATACCGAATTTCTTTTTAACTTTTCCAATGTTCCTGCTAAATCCTCAATCTCTTGCGGAAGTGCAAATATACTAATTATACCTTTCATAAATTTGTTTTTTGATTTGCGGGTCTCTATCATACTGATGAACTATTACAAATTCATCATCATTTTGATTGTAGAATTTACCATCTTTATAAATAGGAGTTGGTTCTAAAATTGGCAGTTCATCTTTTTTACACCAAACTGTTCCTAATTGTGTTGCAAATCCTTTTTCTTGATTAACAAGTTGTGTAAATGTTTTAAATTGTTCTAAATGAATCAATGCATTAAATGCCGCTTGGTCTGATAATTGTTGTGGATTTGCGGTTGTTTTACTCCATCTATAAATTTGAATAAACAAATCTCTGATTGATTCTAAATCTCCTACAATAGTTCCAGCACAATAACTAATTTTATCACTCAATCCCAATTGCCATTCCATCGGAAACGATGAGCCAGTATTAACTACTGCCCAAGGGTCATCTTTTAACTTAACACATTCAGAAAATGCAAATAATTTAGTAAATGAACTATTATCTTCAATCCACTTAATAGGGTCTTTTTGAAATATAACATCTTTAACATCTGTCCAAATAATCCAATCAGTTTCATATTGATGTAAAAATGCATACATATCTCTGAATCTTTGTAGGATAATATGCTCCTCTAACTCCGATTGAACCAATATCCAATTATTCTTATGTAAGTATTCTATTACTTCACTTGATACATCATAAACCAACATTACCTTTTCTCCATTGAATCCACTGTGTTTTATTGATTCAACATATGGTTTGATATCATCTACTCCGTATTTGGTTATACAACCTACTATTGTGTATTTCATTATAACGATTTAATTATTTCAATATCTTTCATACCTGTAATAATTTCAAATTGATTCCAATTATCACCAACTTCCCAATGTTCTGCTAATTTGTGGTTCTGAATAATTTCACAACCATCTAATTGCATAATAAATTGTAAAATGTAATCTGCCCAACCAATAATTTTATTAACACTTGCCAAATAATCATAATCTTTCCATAAGGAATCTTTATGCGTTTCCCATGCTTTAATAAATTGTTCTCTATTAAAAAATGTACCACCACCTGCTGCATATCCAGGTGATATTGGATTACCACCTTTATCACTAATATACATTATGTACTCAACTGGTATATTATTTGGGCGATGTCTTCCAATTGGCGATGGGTCAGTTGGATGTATTGCCATTGAAAAATCTTCTTTAAGGATAGATGGTTCTTTTAAAATAAAATCATCTTCTTCCAACAATAACATATATTTTGAGTCGGTTTTTAAGCAGGCATCATAAATGCCCCTAACCCATTCAAAAGTATTTTCTTTAGGCCAACAATCATATCCAACATTCTTTCCTGTAAAGTTTCCACAATATCCTAATTGAAAATTATTTCTACTAAATGTAAATCCGTTTTTGTCACAAATATTGGTATAATTTGCTACATCTCCTTCATAATCTACATTTATAAAAATGTCAGAGTTTGGATAAAATTTCCTTAAACTATTTACCGATTTTAATCCCGCTTCATAATTTGTCCAAGCCCACAAATACCCACTTACTAATTTACTCATGTCTCATTAATTTATATAAATTGTTATCAATTGCATTAACAAATTCATCACATACCCATTGAACATTATTTTCACCAACTCTATTAATAAGAGGCTGATACCAATTATGCATTGCGATGTTTATTCCTCTATATGGATTAAATTCCATTTCTTTGATAGATTCTACTACATCATCCAACATCGTATATGGAAATACTACAAATGTATCGTTTACAAGTGGTAAATGATGTAAAACAGGCTCTCTCCATAAAAAATTAAATTTAGTAAAATCATATGGATATTCTTTAAATGGATTTTTAAAAAAATTAATATCAAACCTAGTCGAAATAACTAAATCTAAATTTTCATTTTTAAGTTGTTCCAAACTACTTACATATGCAGAAGATATTGCTTTCATTCCATTTGGTAATTTATCACCACCACCCAATGTATTATAGGTAGGATGAATAAATTCAGATTTGATACATGGTTGGTATGCGTTTATAACATCATTTTTTTTGATACTATCATAACTGAATATATAATATTGAATAGTGTGCCCTTCTTCTTTCAATGGATTAATTACATTTTTTGTAAATCCATCAATAGCATCTTCGTAATTTCTATATCTACCAATCGTTCCATCATTATATGAAACTCCTACTAAATTAATTCCTATTTTCATAAACCATTTGTATGTACTCTCTACCTCTAATTGTTTTTGTATTTCCATTTTCAACAAATCCCAATTCGGTATAAAGATTTTTAGCAAAGTTATCAACAAATACCCAAAGAGATGCATACTTTTTATCTTTTAAATAAAGTTTATATGCTTCTCTTGCGTATCCTTTTCTTCTGTGTTTTGGATGAATATCTATACCAACTTCATCACCATTAGTTCTGATATATCCAACACTATTATTATTAACTTCAATTATGTACCAAATTGGATTTGTTTTCAAAAACCAACCAGCACATTCTGTTAATGTAAATACTGAATCATTTTCTAAATTCATTCTTGTCGTTTCATCATTTCTAACTTCTAACAAAAATGCCAAATCCATTGTTACTAATCTCCGTAATTCCATTACCAACCTTTTTTAATACAATCAACAATGTATTGTCTTTCTTCTTCAGTAACCCACCAACCCACTGGTATCGAAACTACTTTTGGTAATACTCTATCCAATGTTGGTAAAGGACTTCTAAATTCTTTTACTGCCGTATGTTTATCGTTTCTCTCATGTACTTGTGATACTACAATACCACAATCTTTCATATGTTTGTAGAATCCATCTCTATTCTCAACTAATAAACTATAAATCCAAAATGCTGAATTATGCTCCGGCTTTCTCTCCAATAGAGTTACACCATTTACACCCTTCAAATTCTCATCATAGAATTTAGCATTTGCTCTATGTTTACCTATAATTGTTTCAGCATCTTTTAGATTCTCCATACCCACAGTTGCACATATATCATTCATGTGGAATTTGAATCCCCACTCAACGATATCTGCCTCACAACGAAAATCCTTTCTATTACCACCTCTATCAATACCATACCAACGAATTAACTTTGCTCTATTGTATAAGTCCTGATGTGGTAATACCAATAATCCACCATCGATTGCAGTAATGTGTTTGATTGCTTGTAAAGAATACATAACCATATTACCATGATTACCCAATTTCTTCCCCTTATATTCAGAACCAAATGAGTGTGCACCATCTTCAATGATTGCAGGTTTGAATCCATACAATTCAAATGATTTATCTTGTATCTTCTTTAATCTATCCAAATCCAACGGATACCCACCCCAATGTACTGCAATGATTGCTTTTGTTTTTGATGTGATTTTTCTTTCCAAATCATCCAAATCCATATTAAGAGTTTTCTCATCAATATCAACCCATTTGATTTTTAATCCGTTTGCAAGGATAGGCCAATTGGATGCAGTACAAGTTAAAGCAGTTGCTAAAACTTCATCACCATCTTTAATTCCTGGCCAATTCTTTTCGTGAACCGAATATCCATCTGCAATAGTTGCATGTGATGGTTTCTTTAATAAATGTAATGCAAGATGTAAACCGGATGTACCTGAATTTAAAGTTACTACTCTATCTGAATTAAAATATTCATTTAATTTTTCTTCAAATTCATCTACCTTTGGACCTTGTCCAATGTAACCACTATCTAATATTTTTCCAACTTCTACTTTAGCGTTGGGATTCATATGTACTTTAAACAATTGAATCGGTGTGTTGATTTTTTTCATATTAATACCAAAGTTTATTTTCTCTTAATAATTGAAAAGGTAATTCGTTTGTTTTACAAACATAATCGTATAACTCTTTTCTTTTTAATATTTCCATAAAATTTTTTTCTTGGAAAGATATTTGACCGGATTGTTTTGAATGATAAATAAATTCATCAAATATATCCGTAAATAATCTATCTGCTATTGGCTGACTTGTAATACATAAATTATCATCAGTAATCGGTGAACCGGGCCAATGCATTCCAGAAATATTCAATTTAGTTAAATCCAAGTTTTCCAATTTAAAAGGAATTGGAGTTCCCAAATCATAACGACTTCTGATGATACATTCATAATCACCATCTATTAAATTATAACCAACTTGCCAACTATAAAACATAGGAAATCCTCTAAAGTTACCAGCTACATCATAATCAGGAATTGGTCTAGACATATCATCCAAAGTTATTCCATCTGCACAATATGAAGTAATTCCTGTTTTATAATTTGTAAATTTAAATGGAATTTGTTTAATGTATTTTTTTGGATTATATGTTTCTAAAACTTTTTGATGTTCCTCATCTTCCCAAAAATGTAAATAAACATCCGTATCATAATTTTCTACGATATGCTTCCAACAATTATCATAACCCTCTTGCACTTTTCTAGGCAAACCTGTAAGTAATAATGCTACTTTCATTTGTAATTTTTTATATAATCTGAACAAACACCAATACATTCACTAACATCATCATTATATATTTCGGGCAATACTGCAATACTTCTTTGTATTGGTTGTTTGCCAGGAAATGCCCAAATATAGTTTTTAGATGTTAAAGTAATTGTATCATTTTCATGCCAAAAATAATTAAAACCACCTATTGAATTAAACCATTCAGCTGCTTCTATATTTTTACAATGTATCCATACTTTACCAACTCTTTGATTGAACCATAATTGAGTTACACCATATTGCGGTTCATCGTGTCCTAAATATAAAACACCTTCAATCATCCATACATCTATTTCTACATTGTAGCCGGCATCAATTGCTTCATCAATGTAAGTTGGATGATTTTCTCTTTCAATCAATTTACCTTCTAAATTTCCTCTATGTGATATTAGTATCATTTGTGATTTTCTAAAAAATAATTTAAATCTTCAGGAGTACCAATACCCCACATCTTATCAATATTGAATGTTTTTATTTTCTTACAATCTGCAATTGCTTCATTGAATACTGGGCAAACATAAAATTCGTTATTTACTCTAATATTCTTTTCAATCATCTGCTCTGCATATTTTACATAATCAGAACCTTTAGACCAATAGTAAACACCAACAGTTGCAATATCTGAAATTGGATTCTTTTCAGCAACTTCGGTTACATATCCATACTCATCCACTTTAGCAAATGACCATTTAGGATGCGTTGCTGTAAATGTAACAATTCCACCATCAAGTTTTTGTTCAATCATTTTGTACATAAACTCATTAGAATCCCATTCTAAAAATTGGTCAGAATTTGCCATTACTAATGGAGTATCAGAATCAATATATTCCTTTGCTAACAAAGTTGTACAAGCTGCTCCCTCTGTAATACCATCTACTTCTACAATTTTACAATTAGGAGTGATTAGGTTAAGTAGGGTATCTAAATTGTATTTTGCTCTGTGTTCTTTTTGAACTACAAAGATGAATGTTGCATCAATATTAAGATTGTCTACAACAACTTGAATCATAGGTTTACCTTGAACATCAATTAAAGGTTTTGGAAATGTATATCCTGCTTGCTGAAATCTACTTCCAGCTCCAGCCATCGGAATCAATACATTCAATTTACCACCTTGCCATTTTGGAATACTCATATTATCTTTTGTTTCGTCTAATTTACTAATAATTTTTGATATTACCAAATCTTTTGGAGAATCTACTCTCAAAACATTTGCTCTACTTCTACTTGCTGCTAATAATCCATGTGGAGAATCTTCTACAATAAGAGTTTCTTCCGGCAAACACCCCATCATACTCATTGCTTTCCAATACATTTCAGGATGTGGTTTGGAGTTCTTTACATCTTCATTTGATATAATTAAATCCATATATTCAATTATACCTATCTTTGCCAACATAACCAATACAGACCTTCTAATTGAGTTTGAAGCACATGCTAATTTATAACCTCTATCTCTCAATTCTTTAAACAACTCAATCTTTTGTAAATCGGGTTGTAATTCGGATATTGCTTCAATAGTAAGTTGTTGTTTTCTATTCCAAACCCATTCGTATGTATTGGTTTGCAATCCTTTGTTTTGAGTAAGTAACTCTAATTTTTGATTTGTTTTTAATCCATCATATATCGATAGATGTTCTGCTTCTGAAATTACATATTTTTCACTTTTAGCAACTTCTCTCAATGCTTGATTCAATGTATCATAGTGAATTTGCTTTGCTTCCACTAATACGCCATCCAAATCAAATATAATTAATTTTGTCATTATCTTCCGTATTTTTGCCAATCGTTGTGTTTGAATAATCCTTCACCATGTGCAACTTTATAAGTTTGTTGAGCCCACCATTTACTAATGTTTCCTTCCAATTCAATACCATCGCCTGCAAAAGGTCTAACGGTATCTAAATAGAATTGCTTTTTGTACAATGTAGGATTATTTGTCCAATTACCCCAACGAGATGTTGTTACAAAATACTCTCCATCCTTTTTAATATGTTCTGGAAAGTTTATCGATGGGTCACACCAATGAACCGAATCTAATAGATGTGGAGATGTACATTCTATTTCTTTATCATAGTAATCCAATTCTCTTCCTTGATATTGAAATGAGAAATGTGGATGACCGGGTTGTATTCTATGTCTATATCTAATAGCATCGTATCCGTTATCTAATAGTTGTAAACCACTTATCAATCGGTGGCCAGTAGTGAATTCATCTTCTATTAAATTCCAATCATGCTCCAATATTAATACATTATCAGTAGATGCATTTTCAGTAAGTTTAATAAAAGCATTACCAATACCAATATTGTTAGTTAATCCTATAAAATCTAATCCAAAATGTTTTGCTATTTGATAATCTTGTTCATTGAATTCCTGAAATAATATAGTAACATCGTTTACCATATTAAGTAATCCATTTTGATGGTATGTAGTCAAAGTATCTACTAATACTTGCCCACTATTCCAGGAAAGAATTCCAATACTAATTGGTAGTTTCATCTCTTATAATTTGAATTAATTCATTTACATCTGCCGATGTATAATAAGTTGTTTCACTTCTATGGATACCATCAAAAAATCTATTATATTCTGCTCTATTAATCGCATACCATAGTTTTTCAAAATCGTTGTACCAAAAAAGCCAGTCGTAAAGTGCGTCCATTTTGTTATTTTTTAAATTTATTAAATTGTTCAATTAGTTTACTTACTACTTGAACTTGTGTATAATTGTGCAATACTTTCATCATTCCGTTGTGAGCGATTCTTTCTCTCTCCTCTTCGTTTTCATTGTAGTAGTTCATCTTTTCTATACAATCAAACATTTCATCGTAATATATGATATCTTCCCCATCTACAAACATTTCGGAAAGACCTGTTTCTTCTGGTAATCTATCAGTTATTACCATTTTCCCACAAGCCATTCCTTCGAATATTCTACGAGTAATTTCTTTCCATCTACTATTCTGAATAACCATTAAACCTGTATTCAAAAATTCAGTATGTTGCTTTGCATCCAATCCGTTTCTATTACCAACCGCTCCTTCTGCCCAATGAGTTAAATAATCTAAAAATGCAGAATTTCCAATTCCTCTACTTGTAACAGCAACATGCATTGGTTCTAAATTCATAGGAAATTGAACTTTAGTATCTGCAAAATGCGTTATCCAAAGAGAATTAATTCCTCTTTTAGTGTATTCTTCGGCACACCTTTTATCGGGTGTAATGGTTAAATGAAATCTATCTGCTTTGGGAGAGTTTCTTTCAAAGTTTTGTGGGTCATCTCCACTTTCTTGTATCCAAAATGCAGGTACTAAATCTTTGTTAAGATACTGTGAATCAAATCTACCCCAATCCATAAACAATACAATATCGGTTTGTGGTTTAGAATCTATCCAATTCTTTAAGTCGGTATCGTTAGTTTTAACGATTTGAGTTTCCCAACCTCTTTCTTTGAATTCATTTAGAAGTGCCATTGGTGTAGACCATTGTTCTCCATCTTTATAATCGTATATGAATGTTATTTTATTTTGCATACTCTTCTCTTTTAAAATTTACATTATAGTGATTAATTTCATCTATATTGTATGCCGAATATGGTTTCCAATTTTCACCACTTTGAATATATTTAGTTTCAGCTGCTGCTCTATTCAATTTTATACCTTTTAAATTTAAAGTTTTTAAATAAGATGCTTTAGCCCACCAAAAATTTCCAGAATATAATTTCCAATCACACTTAAATAACGAATCATATATTTGTCCATATAAAATACCATATGTATTATACTCTGTTTTTTCAAATATTTTAAATACAGTATTTACTTTTTCAATATTAAAATAATTCATAATTTGCCTCCAGCTGATTATATTTTCATATTTTGAATCATTTTGTTTAGATGCTCCTTTTGTGTGAAGATACAAAATATAATCGGAATCTCCAAATTTTTGTTTATCCTTTTCTATCAAATCCAATGTTGTAAATTCGTTTCCTTTGGCTCTAACATCTCTAACATTTTCAAATTTATTTAATAAATCGTATATGGATTCATTTTCATTTGCTATTGAAATTCCAACATTTAGTTTATAAGGAAAATTAAAATTAAGTTTTATTAGATTTAATTGTTCATCTATTATCGATTCCACACCAGTAACAGCGTATATGTGATAATATATGTGTACCATTATAATGTATCGTAATAATTGTTTTGACGCTCTTGTCTTTCGATAGTTTTTGGATGTCTGATACAATAAATTTCATCAGCTGGAAAATTGGTGTACGATTCAAATCCTACAATTCTTTCATGCACTTTACCACTCCATCCAATTTTATCAGAGTTTTTGTAGATACGAGTTTGAACATCAGGAAAGTTTACCCATCCTTTTTCATTTACATTCCATCTCCATTTTTCAATATGTGCATCGGTTAATCCTTCTACTGTATTGATTCTAGGAACAACAATCATATCTTTATCCACATTCGCATCTAATAGAGCTTCCATATTTACAATTAAATCCGGCATAAGATATTCATCTGCATCTAACTGAAATATCCACTCACCCTTACATTGTGAGTTTAATAGATTTTTCCATTGTGCAAAATCATTATCAAATTCGGATTCAATAAGTGTAATGTGGTCTGCGTTTGCTTGTAATTCTAAATACTCTACCAATTCTATGGGAGCTTTAGGTGTATCCAATAGAACTACTATTTCAGAATTCTCTTCTTTGTAGTTTAATAACTGATTAACCAAACGAATGGTTTCTTCGACTTCATTACAAGCCGTTATTGCGTAACTTAATTTCATTAATCTTCGTTTTTTGTTTTTATAACTTCATCTTCTCCACCTGTTGTGTATGGTGGATTATATGTATTAGTTGTATAATACCATGCAGACCCACTTGGGTATCCATATGCAGTTGATATTGTTCCAAATGAACCACTGCTACAAGTTATTGTGTATGGGTTATATGGATTTGTTGGTGGACCTGGTGTAATATGTGGTAATGTTACAATTGGTGCAGTATTTGGAACTCCAAATGGAAATGGTGATAATGTACTATCATCTTTAACTTCTGCTAATTTTTCTTTTAATATATCCCATTGTTTTGGAGTTATATTGAATTCATGTGCTCCCTCTGTAAATCCTTTTAACCAAAGGACAAATTCTTTTGATGTCATAACTATTTACTTTGTTTTTGTAATTTTGCGTCTATGCTTGTTACAGTTTTTGTTTTTGGTGTTAATTCATTAACATCCATATCCAATTCAATAATATTACCCAATCCACTTAATTTATAAGTTCTATACGATTCATTGGTAACTACCGGTACTTTACTAACTACTTTTTCATAAAAAGATTTTGAACCACCTTTCATTTGTAATTGTTCTGTTTCTTCATTTACAAATTTACCGAAAAATTTTCTAATTAATTCAGGTTTAACATTTGATACTTTTACACAATGAACTACATCTTTTGGTTTTGATACAAATAGTGTAAATATAATAGGTGCATTTGATTCTGAATATTTTCCTTTAGTACCATCCACATATTCATATTCTTTAATTAAATAAAATTTACTCCTAACCATTTGATTGGGAGTAATTTTATTCTTACCATCTATAAATTTACGATATATTGGATTATAGCTTTGCATTATTTATTTAACATTTTCAATTTGGGTAATTGTAATGGTTGATGCTTTGGTGCAATCTTATTATAAATACCATACTGATTTAAAATATTATCAAATACTTTAGTCATTTTTTCCAAACTAAAATTTTGTTTATTTTGCTTACCCAATTGGAATGCTGATGTTTTATATTTATCATAATTCTTATAAACATCTTTAATTACAGGCAATGCTTTTGAAACATTTACATTGAACCATTGTGCTTCTTTTAATAAGAATTGGTCTGCCGCTGATTCGTGTACTTGTTTCAATTCACCCTCTAACAATATAGCACCATTTTTTAAAAAATCCAAATGCCCACTCCAACCACTTACAATGATTGGTTTACCTGTTAAACTAAATTCTAATAATGGTCTACCAAATCCTTCACCCTTTGTAAAATTTAACATTGCTTTTACTTTTGGATGTTCGTATAACCCATTCATTTGAGATTCGGTTAAATCACCATGTAAAAGATATACCGGAACTTTACCATAATCAGCACCTAACACTTCTTTAATTTTTTTAATAGTGTTTTCTCTATCAATTACACTAAATCCTGCTGATGATGTTTTTAAAATCAATGCTGGCTTTTTCTTTTCGTTTTTAAATGCCATTGCGAATGTTTTAATCATCATTCCCACATTCTTTCTATCCTCACCCAAATCGCCTCTCAACCAATGTCCTACGAATAGGAACGCAAAATCTTCTTTGATTTGGTCTAATTCGATTACATGCGCCACCTCATCAGTTCCAAAATTTTCATTGAATCCTTCAAAAAGAACTTCAATTGGTTTTTGAATTCTATGTTGTGCAATTAATTTACCCGTTTGCTTATCGGCTTCATTATAAACAGAATCAATTAAGCTCTTTTTAGAATGTTCCGATGGGACTATAATTAAATCCATTCTATTACAACCATGAACCCAATCAATAGATGAATGCGTTGTTTCGATTGCGGCAGTAATACCAATATTGTAAAATCCTACGGGTTGAAATTCATTTGGAACTGTAACCTGAATGTAAATATCTGGCTTTTGTTGAACACCTGGAATAATATTTTCTATAATCCATTTATGAAATTCATTATCATAATTCAAAGCATCCATTGGAGTTTGCCCCCAACGAGTGCTAACAATTTTAATATCGAATTTATCTAACTTATATAATGAATGCAACAAATCTCTTGCGTGGTCACCATATCCACTTCTTGTTGCTACTGGTGCTTGAAATACTAATGTTGGTTTCATACTATAACTCTATTAATTTAAATCTTTCTTTTGGTTTCCAATTTGCGAATGCGCCTTCCATTCCATCTACTAATGTTTGGCACATTGCTTCTCTACTTAATAATCCATCTCCCAACATCCATTTTCTACCTTTCAATGCAGCTGCAGCTCTATCTTCTTTTGGAGTTTTATACCAATCCATAATCAATGGTGCTACATCTTCAAAATCAACTCTATCATCAAATATGTAAGGAGTAGGAACTGAACCTGTTGTTGAACGAACTGGCCAAATTGGTTTAACCCAATCTCCCCAAACTACACCTGCTTTTTTGTGTTTATCATGCAATGAACCAATCTCTACATAATCATCTGCAGTTAATAACTTACCCGTACCTTTATCTCTGAATCCACATTGGTCTTGCATACCACCTGTTACAGTTACAATGATTGGAGTTCCAGCCATTACTGATTCTGCAGTTGCTAATCCAAATCCTTCGTTAGATGCAATATTGATTGTTACATCTCCCAAATTATAAAGATAATTCAATTCAGTTTCAGTATAACGATTTGGTGCAAATATCACATTAGTTTCTGGTGAACAACATTCTGCAATTGTTCTTGGTAAATCAGTACCATGCTCTTCTACGGGTTGAGTATGCATTAATAAACATACTTTACTTCTTTGTTCGGGAGTAAGTGCTTCAACAAATTTATCAAATGCAAGAATTACATCAATTGGTTGTTTTCTACGAATATTTCTATTATTCCAATAAAGAACAAAGTCATATTCTTTATCTCCAAAAATGGTTTGTTTAAAATCTTTTGGAACTTCGGTTGGAAAATATAATTCATCATTAATACCATGTGGTACATAACTCACTTGCCAATCTTGTGGTTTAGTCCAATGTTTTTCTTTATCCCAAGCATATACTCTTTTAGTAATACCATAAGTTTGCTTTGAGATACATCCAATCCAATCACAACTTTCATAGTAATCTCTATTATATTTTGGGTCTGGTAAATCATCCCAAATGTGATAAAAGAAAAGAGGAACTGATTGGCGAATTTCATGCTCAATATCATACAACCATAACCAATATCTCGGGTCGGTAAAGTGTAAGATAGCATCAGGTTTTTCAATCATCAATAATTGACGAATAACATCCGCATTACCATATCCATCGAATGGATAGATTTTTACACTTGCATCAGCAACACCTGTTTTTTGTCTAATATCTTCATTTAAATCCAAAACTTTACCTGCTTCGGGGTGTTTAATTGCTGCGCCCAATTGAACCCAATCATATTTGTCAACTGTTCCCATAACCAATTGTTTGGAAACATTTGCAATACCACTACTCATTCGTAGGTCATCTGATAATAACAGAATCTTCTTTTTTGCCATAACTTTGTTTCTTAAAATTGCGAACCACTAATTTCTAATAAGAATGTGTATTCATTTAATTGTTTTCTAAATGTTTCGTCTTTTGTATAAAGGTGTAAAGTTCGATTAACAAGCTTTTGAAAATTGATTCCTTTTTGAACCATAGCTAATTTAAAATCTTCATCATATAACTCCTTTATAACTTTGACAGTAGTTAATTTCATTTGTGCCATAGTTAATAATTTGTATTTATATATATACATATATATAGATAAAATTATTTTCCATCACAAATTCCTCTTTGTTTAAATTCACACCAATCACATAACTTTGATGGTTTTTTAGGATACTCAATATCCATTCTATAATTACCCGATTCATCGAATACCGATTCAACGAATGATAAGAATCCGTTCCATGCTTTATTAACAGATGGTTTACCACTTGCTGGTACATGCTTTGAAATGCGTGGAATAGTATAATCTTCTACCTCTGCTACTTTTCTTTTTAATATAATAAATTCTACCTCAATCATATCTTGTGATATGTTTAACATTTCAGCATAGAACTTTTTATACAAAAGTATTTGTGAATTTTTAACCGGGTCTGATTTTTGATATTTACTCCATCCTTTGGTAGATGTTTTGAAATCCGTAATACGATATCTACCTGTTTTTTTATTTCTAACAATGAAATCTATGAATCCTAAAAAGTTTACATTTTCTGCAATTTTAGTATTGATTGGTTGCTCGATAGCAACTAACTCATCATCTTTTAGGGAAAAGAAATTATTGAAGTTTTTTGGCTTTTGAAAATAATCTAATATAAGATTACCATCTTCCAAAAACTCTACCATTTCCTCTTTTGTTGAAATATGCTTTTGATACTCTTCGAATTCTTTTAGATAAATGTCTTTCATTTTTACTTTCAACATATCTTTAAGATTCATCATCTTATCGGCCTGTGATTTGGAAATGCGAAGGCATTTATCTAAATATTCTTGTAGTGTTTCGTGCATTGCCGAACCAAATACTGAATGTATATTTGAAGTTGATTCGGATAACTTATCAATATAACTTAACTTATATTGTTGTGGACAACTACTCCACATACTATATTGGGAAAATGAAACTCTTGCCATATTATTTGTTTATAATACAAATATAAACAATTTATTCCATTTTTCCAAATATTATATCTTTAATTTTAGCTTTGTAATTTGCTTTTTATCAGTACCATATTTTTCACAAATATACTTAATATTCTCTCTACCTTCTCTGGTAGCATATAAAATATCAAGATATTCGATGGCTTGATTTTCTGAACAATCGTATTCCTTTTTTAGAAGTTGTACTACGAAATCTTCATACTTTTCAGCAGATTTTCCTTTCATATACTTTAAAAAGTATCTACCTTTTGGAATAGCATTGATATACAATTTATACATATCCTTTGGTTCAAGTGTTTGAGTCAAAGGTAATATAGTTGCAATCAATTCAACCCACTCTGGATTCATCGAAAGAAATCGATTAATCATAAAATTACTCCAAGACTTCTTATCTTCTTCTGATAGATTATCAAAGTACTTTGGGTCTTGTTCGGTTGTGATTGCTTTAATGTGGTCAAATAAACTTTTGCCAGCCATACTATTTAATTAAAGAATTTGTTTTTTTATCTTGCAATTCCAATGGTAACAATTCTTGTAATGGTGCACCACACGCGGTACACAAATACATTTCAATTGGAATAATTGTATCTTGTGGTTGCCCCGTCATAATTTTACTTAATTTCTTAAATCTAACTCCTGGCATAAATACTTTACCACCACATTCACATACCATATCTCTTGCATCATTTAGGTTAATACCTAATGGCAATCCGTTTTGTCCTTCCATTATCTTATAATGTTTATAATTTGAATTAATAATGATGCAAATACAATTTCTTTATCAACCACCAATGCATCTTTAGCTTGAGCCTCAGCGATTGCTAAAATGATATTTGCTGTGTTACCACCCGCGTAATCATCTACCTTATCGTAAAGATATGTATACATTTCGGTATAATCAGTCATCTGATTATCCAACACCATCTGTCTTGTTTTTAAATAAAGATTTCTCTTATCATCCGAACCTTTTAACGCATCTACTAATTTGTTTCTGAAATCGGATTCTACCATAATAGCTTTATCCACTTTCAATTCACCTTTAGCGGATTGCAATTGACAAGTGTTTAAGATTCTACGAATATCAGGATAATAAGAACTTACGATTTCCGCAACATTCTTAATATCATATGTAATCTTTTCAGCATCTAAAATTTTAGCTGCCTGCATTGCTACATCCTTTTTAGTTGGAGGTGTGATTGCAAAAGATTGACATCTACTTTGAATCGGGTCAATGATTTTCTCAATGTAGTTACAAGTCAAAATGAATCTACAATGTTTAGAGAATGTTTCCATTAAGTTACGAAGGATTGCCTGTGCGTTTGGAGTCATATAATCAAACTCATCCAAAATCACAACTTTGAATCCTGCGAATCCAACGGATGATGCGAAGTTCTTTACTTTGTTACGAACGGTATCCACATTGTTTTCATCCGATGCATTGATAATCATATAATCACATTTGATTGTGTTTACGATTAACTTTGCTAATGTGGTTTTACCCGTACCCGCCTTACCATAAAGTAGTAAGTGAGGAATATCGTTATTATCCAAATATTGTTGGATAGTTTCTTTGATGGTTTCATTACCAACATAGTCAGCTAAAGTTTGTGGGCGATATTTCTCTACCCACAAACTATGCTCTTTCTTATTAATGTTATTTGCAAAAAAGCTCATATTTTATTTTATTTACCAGATGAACCAAATCCTCCATCACCTCTTTCTGAATCACTTAACTCATCAACTACTTTTAATTGAATTACTGGATGCGGAATAACAACAATTTGAACTACTCTATCTCCTATTTCATATACTTTGGATTCCAATCCCATAGTTTTATGAAATGTAGCTTGAAGTTCTCCTCTATATCCACTATCAATTACACCAACTGAATTGGTTAATGCCAAATCATAATTACGAATAGATGAACGAGGAAATACTAATCCCACAAATCCATCAGGTATTTCTAAAGCAATACCCAATCCATATGTAATTTGCTTTGGTGTTTCAGATATTATTGATGTTGCAACCAAATCCAAACCAGCATCACTTTTTTTTGCATACTTTGGTTTAACTGAATTTTCAGTTAATAATTTAATCTTTACTTGCATTTTTTTCTTTTTGAATTTCTAAATTGCGTTTTTCTTTTGTTTGCTCTGAAATTGGTCTTGGAAATATTTTAAAAAACATTCCATTTTGTTGGAAAGTAACACCTTCACCTTCTACTGAATTTACATTGATTACCATAGGTGCAGCTTCCACACCTTCTTTATTCCAAGCAAAAACGATTGGTTCGTTATCAAAGAATTGAAAACACCATTCTGCATCCAAAATTGGTTTCAATTCGTTTTCGTTACTGCTATCTTTCATTTTTGATTCCTCTTCTGGGAATAATTCTAATTGCTTGCTCATATTATTAATTTGAAATTTCTACTAAATAGTACTTACATGTAAACTCATCAATCTTAAATTCAACGTGAGCCAATCCATCGGTAGATACTTTTAATTTAGCAGTTGTTGCTTCTTTGTTAGCCGTTAAGATTTCTTTTAAATACTTTGCTGAAAACGAAATTGGTTTTACATCACCATCAAATCCTTTGATTGCAGTAAATGTAACTCTATTTGTAGAGATTGATGAATAACCAATAGCCATCTTCAAATCACCACCTTCGGTAAATACAGTGAATGTATCGATATCAGATAATGCACCTTTTGCTTTGATAAACTTATCAATCATATTTGATGCCATCTCAATACTAATACCAAATTCTGGCATTTGTTTTAAATCAGGTACAGATGGAATTACACCCAAATCTGCTAATTGATAAGATGTTTCAGTTTCATCCGAACTCAATTTCAATACAGTTGCTTTATCGCCTACTGAATCAACTTTTAAAGTTAAATCATTATCTAAAATACCTACCAAATTCTTTAATAAAGAAGTTGTGTAAATACCAATGTTAAATGGAGTTGATGTGAAACCATCAAAGTCCACTTCACCTAACATTGTTTTATCATCCGAAATAAATCGAACTGATAGTTTGTTTCCTTCTGCATTCCATGCTACTGATTCAATTACTCCACCTAATGAGTATTTCTGAATGAAGCGTAATAAATGTTGCTTGTTCATACTTTTTGTTTTTATTTAAATTTTAATTATTGTTTCTACAAATATACTATAAATTTTTCAATCTTCCAAATTAAAATGAGAAAAACTTTTTAGCAGTTTGTGTTTCGGTTGATACCTTTTCCCACTTTAACGCTTTGTAAAAATCATCAACTTTGTTTTCCAATTCTGCTTTATAAATCATATCTCTATCCACATACTGCTCTACGAAATCCATAATTTCTTTCGGGTCATTATAATCTTTAAATGCTACAGTATCTAACCCCAATGGATTATTTTTAAGATATACCCATTTCACTTTATCACCATCTCTAATTGGTTCATTCTTAAATGGACAATTGAAGAATTTTAATAATCGGTTGTAAGTGATACCAGCTTTAACATGGGCAGGTGTTCCTTTCTCAAAGTTAGCAATTGATTCCCCACCATCTTTTCTCCAACTACCATTATCGTATTTACTTAATTCTTTAATTGCTCCACCTTTTGCTATTTTATTTACAGGCAAATTAATCATATTCTTTTTAAACTCTAAAAGAGATTCATCCATATATGCGTTATCTTTACCCATTAGGATATCTTTCAACATTTTAGCCATAAAGTCCTGAAATGCTTTGGGGAATGATGAACGAACCACATCCAATCCTTTTACATCTAACTTATCACAAGGTACACCATTCTTTAGAATCATCCATTGTGCGTATCGCTTCTTTGCTACCCAAAATCCTGCTTTACTGATGTACTCTTTTTTGATTTCAAATCTATGTTTCTCTTTTGGAATAAAGAAGAATCTTTCTGCCAACATATCATAAAATGAATTTAAGAATGTTTGAGTTTCTTCGGCGATAGTATTTACTTCTTCAGCCATTCGGTTTTGGTCAAATGATTTATACTCTGGGTATCTATGTTTTACCAATGGTTCAGCCATCATATAGATTGAATCGGTATCGATATACACATTGTAATCTTCTTTCGTACCCAACTCTTTCCAATATTTGATGTTAGCCATTTCAGCAGTTTTCTTAATAACAGTTTGACCCGTTAGAGTTACAGCCTCAGCGTTATCCACATCGTAGAATCGGAATGCCGGCAAACCTAGCACACCATACATTGAGTTCAAAAGAATCTTTTGTACTAACTGGCGTTTAGCATAGAATTCATATTTTTCAGTATCACCTTCCGTACCATATTTCTTTTCCAATTTACGGAATTCAACACGCTTCTCAAACCAATCATTTAGGATATCTGCAATTAAACCAGCTTTATCTTGTGTATAAAGAACTCCATTTGCCGCAACACCTAAATTACTATCCTTAATAACTTCTTTAAGTTCCTGAGTCGTATATTCGTATGTATCACCATCTTTACCCACCAACTTATAGGTCGTATCTAATCCTTTAATATTGGCTTCAGCATCCCAATTCTGAATCTTACCAACCTTTGTTTCAGGACTGATGTTTAGAGTCATAATGATTGATGGATATAGAGATGTTAAGTCCAAGTCATAAATCCAATCATACTTACCAACGATGGGTTCTTTCACATAAGCTCCGATGAATTTTTCTTCATTGTTATCACGGAGTGCCTGCATTCTTTCCTTTCTATCTTTTGGTTTATTAGTTGCTACCAATCCTTTCTTTTTAAGATATGCTAAACATGCACCTTCTAACCACTTTGATGAAAATATGTAATCTTCATACGGAACAAATCCAGCGTGACAAACGGCTCTACATAATTCAATGAATTGTAATTTAGCATCCATTGCTACAACTAACTCCACATCGACAATGTTATACTCAATAAACTTTTCTAAATCGTTTACGAATAAATCATCCAAACTTCCTTCATACTCAACCTTACCTCTACCCAATTCTTTGGTAGCAATGTAATTCAATGTATAAGATGCTTCCAATGTATAAGTGTAAGTTTTGTATAGATTGATATAATCCAAAATACTTACACCACCAAAACTGAACTTTTCTCTATATGGTGACCAGAATGCTTCTCCAATACGAGATAATCTTTTAGCGTGTCCTTCACCACATACATTTTTAATACGATTGTACAAATATGGAATATCAAAGAAATCGATGTTCCAACCTGTTAAAATAGTCGGGTCAACTTGTTGGTAATAATTAAGAAATGCAAGTAATAGATTCCTTTCGTTATCGAATATGTGTACTTTAACCTCTCTGCCGTTTTTACTAAAATTAGTAGCATTATTTTTAACTTTTCTTTCTTTATCTAATACGAACACCTCATATTCTTTTGTAATAGAATCGTGTGCCGCAATTGCTGTGATTTCGTTTTGAGCTTCTCGTGTGTTTGGTAGACCTGATATCATCTCTACCTCAATATCGAATGTAAGAACAGTATGTCCTTTTGATGGTAAATCGTTATCGTAAATATCCACTAATACTCTCGTTGTTTCAGGTACATCCGATTCAAACAAATCTTCGGCTTCATCCTTTTCCCACTTTGAAATACGAGTCAATTTATCACCATACATAGAACGATGTTGCCCGTGTGGGTCTTTTTTGTATGCATATTTTCTATATGGGAATGTCTGATATCCATTTGTATCATCCCATAAATGTATTAAATTTTTTGCTCTTTCGTAATAGATGTTTTGATACATATTATCTTCCCACTTCTTTTAAATAGTTATCTTTCATTTGTTCCCAAGTCATTCCGATTGCATCTACATAAAATAGAACTTCCGGTTTGATTTTACCCTCTTCAAACAATTTTTCATATCGTTTGATTGCTTTATCTTTCCACCACTTAATAGTGTATTCGTTACCTTCGGCGAATTTCTTTTTGAGAATTAAATCCTTCTCTTCGATTTTAGAACAAAGGAATTCATTACCATTCTCATACATTTGTGCAAAGTATACACCTCTTTGGAATCCGTGGTCATAAGCGTTACCTTTGATACCCAACTCTTTGAAAATTGCCTGAATAATCTTTTGTTTGATTCCACTTACAGGTCCGTTTCTATCATAACCCATATTAGCACCATTTCTTTCTCTCTCATCCATAATGTGTTGCTTATACCACTCCGAACGATTTTCTTTTAACCATTGATGCCATGGGTCATACACTTTATCATCCGGCTTTGTAGAAATCTTACCTTTAGATTCTCCCAATGTTTTGAAATGAGGAATACCATTGTATTGTGAATGAATACCATACAAAGATGTTGTACCAACTCCAATCAATGGATTGTTGTATTTCTTTTGCCAGTAATCTCTAACTTCAGGTGAAGTTGCTAATGCGGCAATTAATTTACCACCTAAAAAGTTATATCCAAATGGTTGAGTTGATACGATGGTAGTTGCGATTGTGGTACAATTCAATTTACCTTTTTGAAACTTATCTTCTTTAGTCCAACCAATGTATTCATCTCTAACACCTAATGATGTAATATCAGAACCCAAACATACTTGTCCTAATATCTTTCCACTTGTTCTATCTTTGATATAACATTTAACATTACGACCTGGATTAGCCTGAAACTCCATTGTATGAATTAATCTACGGATTTCAGTCCAACGAGTAGATTCTTTGGCATTATCATCAACTATTTCAACATAAGGTTCTAATGATTGAATTTCGGAAATAGTTAATTCCTTATTCATTATATCCGTAGGTTTCCATAAAGAATCATAATGAGATTGTAATACAGGCAATTTTTTCATATTACCAATTAAATCTTCATTCCACTCCATCCATTTCTTATATAGAGTTTGTTCTTCTACTGACATTTCTTTAAGATAATCCAAGTTCTCAATGAACTTCTTTTTCATCTCATCGTAGTCAAATACTTCTGTGTTGGTTTGTTCACCTGTATCCCAAAATTTCATATTACAAATATATTAAAAATTAATCAATTTTCCAATTCTTTAATTGGTTTTTCCAATACAACTTTTCAGCTATTGGTTTTGTATCCGGTCTTTCTATTTTCCCATCTAAATAATCAGTAAGTACTTTTACGAATTCTTTCTTACCTTTGTATAGTAAAGGATAATTTTCACCAACCATTTCTTCGTAACACAATTCTTTTGGTAGAATATATGGTACACCTCTACTCAATCCATCGGTTGTACTCATACTCCAAGCGGAGTATTTTGTAAAACAACCAACACCAACATCGGCACTTCCAACATTATTTAAATAATGCTCTCTATTCGGATGTCGTATGGATTCGGTATATGGTTTTGCTACGCTAGCAATGGAAGTTAGTACTTTGAAATCTTGTCTTTGCTCCCACAACTTATCCATTTCTTCGAAGAACCATTCAGCGCCTGTGTAACCATCTGCTCTATGATTGAATAAAATAGTTTTTGGTCTAACATTACCTTCCACAAATTCATCACACCCCAAATACCAAGGCTGAATTATTTGTTCTAATTTATCCAATGTTTGTTGATTAAGAAATTCAGATGCTCTCTTTAGAATTAAGTTCTTTACCCAATGTGAGTTTACACCACATACTTTCATTTTTAACATACCTTGTACATTATTCCAAAACGAATTGTGATTATATGCACCATTTTCAGGAATCTCCCACCAATGGCAATA
>JACCDI010419444.1_pt1 | contig 29130 bp, 18 predicted proteins | sample 7442791 | NCBI WGS metagenome assembly JACCDI01 (sample SAMN15323434, study PRJNA562643) | freshwater metagenome | isolation source: river surface water | place: USA:Blue River Watershed | collected 2017-08-15
ACAGCGGCGGTGTTACCAATGGCCATTAACGCGCCGAGCACGCCTTCGTCTAAAGTCTTTGCAAGGTCAGCGACAAACTTGCGATTGGCCAGATATAGCGTCAGTACCCCGCCGGTTAATGCCACAAAAAGCGGGGCTTGTTGCAGGCTGTGATGTAATAAGTTTGAAAGGACTAGCACCACCAATAGCGGCAAAACACCGAAAAATGGATGAGGTAAGGATCGGTCACTAACCGCTGGATCATTGGCTCTTGTGGTAAAACTTTCGCCATTAGCCACGGCTTTTTTAATCATATGTTGAAGCCAAGCATAACCAAAAGCCGCCATAAAAATTGCAACGACTAAGCTCACTTCCCAGCCGGCATAAGGCGTGGTTTTGAGGAATTGAATTGGGATCCAGTTTTGAATTTCTGGCGAGCCAGCCGAGGTCATGGTGAAGGTAACCGAGCCTAAACCTAACGCTGCTGGAATAAAACGTCGAGGCAGGTTCGCATCTTTAAACAGCGAAATCGCCATAGGGTAGGCTGAAAAAGCCACAACAAAGACGCTAACACCACCGTAAGTTAATAGCGCACAAGCCAAAACTACTGCAGCAACTGCATGGGCTTTACCAAGCCGCGATACTATCCAAAGGGCAACCGCGTCAGCAGCGCCAGTATGTTCCATCAATTTGCCGAACAAGGAACCTAACAAAAACATTAAAAACCAAGCGGCGACAAAACCCGAAAAGCCATTCATGTAGGCGTGCACGAAATCGGTAGTGCCAGTGGCTTGCCAAAAGGGGATTTGATTGGTAATTGCGACCAGCAGCGCACAAAGCGGCGCCAAAATAAATAGGTTCACGCCGCGCATGGTCAACCAGATGAGTAGGGTGAGTCCCGCTAGTAATCCGAGTAAACTCAGCATAAATAGTCCTTGTAATGGTTTTTCAGCAGTCTGATCTATCCCTCGCGACAACTCTATAGTACTAAGGTACAGATTAACATTTGCGCAGATCGGCCTAAAGTAGTGAAAACAAGATAGCCGATACTCAGCAGGAGATGCCTCATGGCAAATAACAATTATAAAAGTACTCGTTTCCAACCTAACCTGTTGGCACTTGCCGTCACTACCGTGCTTTGTGGCATGGTAACTCCACTGCAAGCCCAAGAAAATAAAGCAGCAACTGGCCCCGCAGCCACTGAGAACAAAGAACAAGCGGCACTGGAAGTTATTCAAGTGACAGCACGTCGCACCGCCGAAAACTTGCAAACAGTGCCAGTGGCTGTCACCTCAATTGGTGCCGAAGATTTGAAACAAAAAGGCATTGAGAACATCACCTCAATCCAGCAACAGTCGCCAAACACTACTTTGCAAGTTTCGCGCGGTACCAACAGCACCCTGACCGCTTATATCCGCGGTATCGGCCAACAAGATCCACTGTGGGGTTTTGAACCTGGTGTAGGTATTTATCTGGATGACGTCTATATGGCGCGGCCACAAGGCGCGGCAATGGATATCTATGACGTTGAACGTATTGAAGTTTTACGTGGTCCGCAAGGGACTTTATATGGTCGCAATACTATCGGTGGGGCCGTGAAGTATGTGACTAAAGCTTTGACTGGCGATAACGAATTCGCTGTGCGCGGGACTGTGGGTAGTTACGGTCAAAAAGATCTGAAGTTATCAGGGCAAACAGCCATCACCGACAAGTTATTTATCGGTGCTGCAGGTGCTACTTATAACCGCGATGGCTTTGGCACTTACTTAAATACCGGTGATGAAAACTACAACAAAGATATCCGGACTGGCCGTGTGAGTCTGCAATATCAAGCTCTTGATAATCTTCGTTTTAGTTTTGCCGCAGATAAAACCCAAGACGATAGTAATTCCAAAGGCGGCCATCGTTTAACGAACAGTTTGTTGACGGGCGAAGCGCCACTCGACAATGTTTACGACTCGAAAACTAGCATGCCAGTTGATAACAGTGTTGAAACCAGTGGCCAGTCGTTGACCATGGCTTGGGATATCAATGCCAACTGGACGTTAAAAGCTATCACTGCCAAACGTGAAGGCGTCACTGATACCAATATCGACTTCGACAGTACCATTCGCCCATCACTAGATGTTCCGGCGTTTTATGAAGACGAACAAACATCGAATGAATTGCAATTGTTGTTTAACAACGACAAATTTAAGTTCGCGTCAGGTCTATATTCGTTTACGGGTGATGCCTGTGGTGCCTTTGGCACTGTGTTAGTTGCCGGTCTTGGCGTGACCATCGAAAACGGTGGTTGTGTGAGCACTGATTCTATCGCTGCGTATGCGCAAGGGACTTACCAAGTGAACGACCAATGGTCATTTACTTTAGGTGGCCGTTATACCAAAGACGATAAAGATGCAGCGGTCTATCGTTACGTTTATTTGGGCTACAAATTGCCACGAGACACCGCCAACAAAATTGGCGTGCAGTCAGACTTTACTGGCGATGAAAGCTTTAACCACTTCTCACCTCGTGTTGGTTTTGAATATCAAGCCAATGACAACGTGATGATGTACGGTAGTTACACCGACGGCTTTAAGTCTGGTGGCTTTGATATGCGCGGAAACCAGTCGGTCAACCCAAATGCTGGCGATCCGTATCAGCCAGAAACTGTGGATACCTTTGAACTGGGTGTGAAGAGCGAATTGTGGGATCGCCGTTTGCGCTTAAACGCTGCGTTATTCACCTCCGCTTATGATGATATGCAAGTCACTGTGCAACGCGCCGTCAATAACACTGTTGCATCACAGGTACTAAACGCAGCAAGTGCTGATATCAACGGTTTAGAGCTAGAAGCAGTTGCGGTAGCCAGTGATGCGCTGCAATTTAACTTAGTCTTGGGTTACACCGATGCTAAGTTTAACGAAGTGATGTTCTACGATGCGGTGACGAAAACTACCACGGACGTATCTGGGTTATGGTCATTTGCCAATACTCCTGAATTAACCGGTACTTTAGGCACTAAATATACGAAGGCATTGCTGGGAGGCGAGTTGGTATTTAATGCCAATTTATACCATCGCAGTGAGACGCAAATCTTTGAATTGCCGTCAGTACTCGATTTCGGTGGATACACCTTGTTTAATGCCGGCGCTACTTGGTATGACGCCAGCGGCAACTGGGACGTGTCACTGCAAGGTCGTAACTTAGGCAATAAAGAAACGCGTATTGCTGGCTACAACTTCCCATTATTGGCAGGTGAGCAAACCATTACTGCGTATTATGGCGACCCAAGAACAGTAAGTTTAACAGTGGGTTACCGCTTCTAACTAAAGGTTGTTACCTAAGGCGACCCTCGGGTCGCCTTTTTTCTATCCCAAGCAGTAAGTGGCTTGTTGAGTTCTCGGAGATTGCCTGCGGGTGCACCAATTATGGTAGTCTTGCAGTTCGTTTTCTGTTTTCTGTTCACGGGTCGCTCCACGGCTCACGATGACCACCTGATAAAGAGTGAATTGAGTTCATGATTGCAATTATCGCTGATGATCATCCGTTATTTCGCGTCGCGCTTTCGCAGGCGTTACAGGCAATTCTGGGCCAAGAGGCTACGCTGTTTCAGGCACATAGTATGGCGCAGCTGTGGCCTTTGTTGCGTGAACACCCTGATACCCAATTAATATTGTTAGATTTAAAACTCCCTGACGCCGAAGGCTTCGCTGGGCTGACCGCACTTCGGACTGAATACCCAGATATTTCGATATTGATGGTGTCGGCAATTGAAGATCCTGCGGTTATTAAGCAAGCCATGCAACTTGGCGCCGCGGCTTATCTACCTAAGTCTGCGCCGTTAGAAGTTCTGTCAGCTGCAGTTGCATCTGTGCTGGCGGGCGATACTTGGTTACCTGCAGAATTAATCACTGCGGTGAGTCAAGCCAGCGATTTAATCGACCATGATTTCGCCTCAAGGTTAGAGCAACTTACACCGCAGCAGTTTCGGGTGTTGAAGATGATTGCAGATGGGTTGCTCAATAAACAAATCGCTTATGAAATGAATGTGCAAGAAACCACTGTCAAACAGCATGTGTCAGCGATACTTCGTAAGCTCAATGTCAACAATCGGACTTTGGCTGGCATCATGTTTGAAAAGTTGAAACTGCCGGATTTCTTGCAGTAATAGCCATATCGCCAAAACGTTAATTTGCTGAGTTTCCGCTAGACTTGGCGTATTTCGCTGTTGCTTATAAAGTTGTATGTGGCAATATGCCAATATTGCTGGTTTTAGACAGCGTAGAATCGTCGTGTCTTGTAACTTGGTTATGTTTGGTGTCGCTTGGTAATTCAGTGAAAACAGCAACAGTTGGTCCAGGAACAAACCCCGTATTCCATGGCTGGATACATAAAGTGCAGCAATCTTTGCTGCTCCGCTCATTATTGCTGCTTGCTGGTTGGTTATTGTTATTCGAAATCGGCTGGTTAGTTGAATACACCAGTCATGCCAGTGTTTGGTTTCCCGTCTCTGGTTTCACTTTTGCCGCTCTGTTATTAATGGGGCTCACTGCTCTTCCCGCGCTGTTGGTTGGCTGCGTTATCATCACTTTTGTTTCTGCCTTTCATTATGAATTGCCGTTATCTAATTGGGATATTTTCAAAGGCGGTTTATTGTTTGGGATTGCGCATATCATCCCTTATGGTTTGGGCGCAGCATTGCTGCGATTTTTAGCGCGTAATGGTATTCGTGATGTCACGCGTGTCATTGTGTTCTTTTTGGTGATTGCTGCAGTCAGTTCCTTGCTCGCCACTGCGCTAGTGCTCAGTTCGTTGGTGGTTTCCAATATGATGCCGCTCGCTGATGTCGCCAAAACGTGGTTACCATTTTGGATTGGTGACATGGCTGGAGTCATGGTGATGGCACCGTTTTTTGTCGCACTGCTGAGTAAATTGGTGCCGGGCGTGTTGTTTCGGTTAACTGATTTGTCGGCGTTACAGCCGCAGCGGCATAGTCCACACTTTTGGTTAAAACTGCTGCTTAACGCGTTACTGCTGACCTTGGCGATGGTCTTGGCATATGTCACTCAATCGCCAAATAGTGCCTTCGCTATCTTCTTTTTAGTTATTCCGCATATGTGGATAGCTTGCTCTGAGTCGCCGTTTTATAACGTATTGAGCGTGGCACTTAGCAGTTTTCTAATTGCCTTTTTAGTACACGTGCTCGGGTTGATGGACTTTGTCATGGTTTATCAGTTTGCGATTAACGTGATTGCGGCCAACACCTTATTCGGTTTAGCACTGCCGACTTTGCTGGCAGATAACATGCAACTACGCAAAGTAGCCTTTACTGATAACTTAACGCAGGTTGCATCGCGCGATCGCTTAGAGCAACGAGCGCAACTAGAAATCACCAAAGCCCGCCAAGACGACGAACATTTTAGTTTGATGGTGTTTGATATCGATAACTTTAAGCAAATCAACGATGAATTTGGACACCATATTGGTGATCATGCGCTACAGCAGCTGTGTTTGATTGCTCAGCATTCGCTGCGGCCTGAGGATTTATTGGGCAGGTTCGGTGGCGATGAATTTGTGATCCTGTTGCCTAAAACTTCCAAACAAGCTGCACAACAAGTTGCTGAGCGTATTCTTGAAGAACTGCAAAACGTGCGAGTTGCAGATGTGCAGCGATTAACTGCCAGTTTTGGCGTTGCACAATTAAGTGACGACGAAGACTATGACATGTTGTTTATGCGCGCCGACCAAGCCTTGTATCGAGCAAAATACCAAGGCCGCAACTGTGTGGTCCAAGCAACAGATTAAGCTTTGATGCTTCATTCGCGACCTGACTTTCAGTAATCTGCTAAGCCAATATTTGCGTGGCTGCTAGCTACCTTGCAACCATTGGCTGCCAACCGGTAAAAATTCGTCGGCGCTTTGCCGAAGGGCGAATGCAGTCAGTTGATCGACGCCAACCACAGTGCAGCGAGTTGGGAATTTTTGTTTAATGTGGCTAAGTAACATTGCAAAATCACCATCGCCAGACAATAAAATGACTTCATCAACAGTTCCGGCATATTCAAGCATATCAATGGTGATGCCGACATCCCAATCACCTTTGCTAGTGCCATCGCTGCGTTGAATGAATGGCTTTAGTTTCACCGTAAAGCCGATATGACGCAGAGCGTCTTGGAATTTACGTTGTTTATCGTCAGCTCGCTCGATGGCATAGGCAAAGGCGTGTACCACGTCGCCGCGTTGCTGTAAAAATGCGTAGAAGTTGCGATAGTTCAAACTGCATCCAAATTGGTCGCGACAGGTGTAATACATGTTTTGCACATCCACAAACACCGCAATTGTAGTCAAAGCAATCTCCCGCCGATAAAAACTCACTATACCTTATTCTACGAAAGTTAGCGGATTTGCTTCCATGTTCGCACTTGGTGGTCGGGGTACTGCAAGGGTTTGCATAAGTACGCACAATGATTTTGGGGAGATAACGCAGCGAAAACAGTCGTAATCTGTTAAAGTAGCCGTTACTTAAATCGACGTAGCTAATTAGCAACGCGATGCTTTTTTAGCTAGGACATACCATGACCAATAACCAAATTTTACGCCGCCTCCGCTATGCTTTTGATTTAAATGATCAAAAGATGATCCAGATTTTCGCTCACGCTGAAGTGACAGTAACTCGTGCTGAAGTGAGTGATTGGCTGAAAAAAGATGACGACAGCGCCTTCTTGCCATTGCCGGACATCGCGTTAGCGGCGTTTCTCAACGGTCTGATCATTGAACGTCGTGGTAAAAAAGAAGGTGAGCAACCACCAGTTGAGCGTAAATTAACGCACAATATCGTGTTCCGTAAATTAAAGATCGCGCTTGATTTAAAAGACGACGATATTCTGGCTTTGTTGCAACTTGCTGATTTTAAACTGAGTAAACACGAATTAAGCGCATTTTTCCGCCGTGTTGATCACCCACATTATCGCGCTTGCCAAGACCAAGTGCTGCGTAATTTCATCCACGGCGTGCAACTGAAGTTTCGCGCCAGTAGCGAAGAATAACTCAGCGCAACTAACGCAATAAGCGCTGTAATAAGCGCTTAAGGCTGGCTTCTTTTAATGGCTTTAGCATGAAATGGAAGCCTGCATTCATTGCCGCATCGCGAGTACTTTGTTGTTGGTCGGCCGAATGGATGACCACTGGCGCTTGTACCCCAAAGTGCTGCTGTAATTGCACTGCGACCTCGACGCCAGTAGCTCCCGCATCCAAGTGATAATCAAATAGCAGTAAATCAGGTTGGCCATGGCTTTGTACCATTGCCATAGCCTCAGCGGGTTTTGCAGCAACCAGCACCTGACACTGCCAACTGCGCAGTAGTTCAGCAACTGCAGTGCGTAACTGCGCCTCGTTATCTAATAACAACACAGTTTTACCAGCAAAATTGACTGAGTTTGGCAAACTTGGGCTGAGTGTATTGGCAAGACTGGGTGTTGGCGCCCGTGGCACCGTAATGGCGAAACAACTGCCGGCTCCGAGCGTCGATTGTAAAGTTAATGGGTGCTGCAGTAACAGACTGATCCGCTGACTAATGGCCAATCCAATGCCAAGACCCCGTTGGTCGGCATGTGCACCTTGTTGAAACTCTTGGAAAATATGCTGCTGTTCCGCGCTGCTAATACCAATACCGGTGTCCCAAACTTCTATTCGAATCGCTGGACTGCCATCTGCTAAATGGCAACGACGGCAACCCAACACAATTTTACCGCGCTCGGTGTATCGGATAGCGTTTGACACTAAATTCTGAATCACCCGGCGCAATAAACGATTGTCGGTCTGTACAAAAGCGCTGCAGTGTTGGTAGTGGAACTGCAATTGTTTTTCACCGGCAAGAACAGTCGCTTCGCGAGCAATATGGTCCAATAGCTGGTGCAAACTGGAAACTCCAGGTTGTGCTTTGACCACGCCAGAGTCGAGTTTGGTGAGCTCCAAAATACTCGCGAGTAAATCTTCGGCAGAGTTGAGTGAACTTGCCAAATTTTTCGCCAATTGCTGCACTTGAGGTAACTGTTGGGTTTGTTCACGGATAAGGCCGCAAAACAGCGCTGCGGCGTTAAACGGCTGCAACAAATCATGGCTAGCTGCGGCAAAAAAGCGATTCTTGCTGATGGTCTGCTCTTCAAGTTGAAGCTTGGCGCTCGCTAATTGCTGGTTTAGCCGTTCTAACTCATGGGTACGTTCGGTGACCCGTTGTTCCAAAGTGTTGTTGCTGCGTTCAAGTTGCTGTGCGACTTCGACAAAAGAGCTGACATCATTATAAGTTGTGACAAAGCCACCGCCCGGCAGCGGATTGCCTTGCATCTCAAACACCCTGCCGTCTGGTTGCCGGCGCTGAAAGCGATAGCTGCTACCTTGACGCAAGTAGGTTAAGCGTTTCTCAATTTCCATGTCGATATCATTGCTGTGCTGACCAAACCAGCCGCGGGTCGCGTTATAACGCAGTAAATCTAGCACCGGGCGACCGACTTCAATCAAATCGGCAGGGTAGTTAAACATCGAAATATATCGCTGATTCCAAGCAATAAGTCGCAGATCGGCATCAACTACGCTGATCCCCATGCTGATATTTTCGATGGTTGCGCGCAGCAGAGCTTGGTTAAACAAATACACTTGGCTGGCTTCGTCGACAAATTGCGCCACCGAATCCATTGGTAGCGGATTATTTTTGCTGGCGGCCGTCAGCAATAAGCGCATTGAAGCACCACCAACTACCGCTGATAACGAGCGTTCTATGCCTTGCTGCAGATTAGGCGGCGCTAGCTGAGTCATCACCGGATTGGCAGTTTTTAGATGACGTTGCAGTAATTGCCGTGCTTCGCGTTCACCGGCAAAACGTTTAACCAATAAATAACCATCCTGCACGGATAACCGCGGCAATTCGCGCGATTGTTGTTGCTGAGGTCTTTGTAAAAACCGAGCGCTTTCTAGCCATTCGGTAAAGCGTGTTTGGCTGAGTTGACTGACCAGCAGTAACATCAATACGTTAGCTGTAAGGCTCAATACTACGCCAATGCTGATTGGGTCAAATTGACCATAAAACAGCTCGGCAGGGGCTAAATAGGTGAGGCCAAAAGGTCCTTCACTCAACCACTGCCAACTGAGTAAACCAGCACGATTGAGTTGTGGCAGCAGCAACATATAGGCCCAAATCAAGGCGCCGCTGGCAAGGCCGGCAATCGCGCCTTGGCGGTTTACTCTACGACTACTGAGGCCAATAATCAGCGCGGGTGCCAACTGCGCAATCAGCGCAAAGGCCATCAGGCCAAGTTGCGCCAGACCTGTTTCAGTGCCGATAAAACGGTAATAGGCATAGCCGAGTGTTAACACGGCAAGCATCGATGCACGGCGCAAACTAGCAATTTTAATCAGCGGTTTGCCATCACTTGGTTTTTGTTGCTGGCGGTAGATGAGTGGCGTCAGTAAGTCGTTGGTGATCATGATGCCAAGTACGACTGTAGCGACTATCACCATGCTGGTTGCTGCGGAAAAGCCACCTAAGTATGCGAGTAAGGCCATATCTGTACGGTTGGCGGATAAAGGTAATTGCAACACCACCAAATCGATATTGGCTGTTGGACCGAGTAACATCACGCCAGCTAGTGCCACTGGTAAGGTAAATACGCTCATCAGCAATAAATAAAAGGGGAAAATCCAACGCGCATGGCGCAAATGTCGTAGGTGCTGGATTTCCACAAAGCTGACATGAAATTGTCTTGGCAAACATAATGTTGCGATGAATCCAAGCAACACATGGATCCAATACACTGAGGTGGAAGACGCATTTGCTTGCATCTGTGCCACAGCCGGTGTTGCTGCTGCTTTGGCAAAAATATCGCCGATGCCGTCATACAAACCGAAACAGACAAAACTACCTACCGCCAACAGTGCCAGTAATTTCACCAAAGATTCAAAGGCGATTGCGCTCATTAAACCGGGGTTTGGCTGATGCGCTTTGGCACTGCGGCCGACAAACAGCATCGCAAATACCGCAAGCCACAAACTGACGTAAAGCCCGGTGTCTTGATGCCAGGCCGAAGCTGAATTTGGTGTAGTGAGCACTAACGCATCGATGGATGTAGAAACAGCTTGTAGTTGCAAAGCGATATAGGGAATAACTGCCATCAGCACAATCAGTGTGGTCATCACGGCTAACAAACGCGAATGGCCATAACGCGTGGCAATAAAGTCGGCAACAGAAGTGATGCGATAACGGCGACAGGCAATGGCAATTCGAGCAATTAAGCCAAAGCCAAACCAAAACAACAGCAAAGAGCCGATGTAGGTAGGCGGGATCCACCAACCATTCACGGCCGCTTGCGCGGTAACCCCATAAAATGCCCATGAAGTACAGTAAATGGCTAAGGCAAAACTAAAGACCCAAGGGGCTAGGCGATGACGGCCGGTAATATGGCGACCCAAGCGCCCGACGCTGTAAAGTACTACCAAATATAACAACGACAGCACGGCAATGCTGCCGATGCCGATAGGGCCAGCCGGCAAAAATTCAGGGCTCAGCGTCATTGGGGCCTGTGGAATATACAAAGGAATTCCTTGGATTGTGCCTGAGAATTTTTGCCTTGCAAAGCGGCTTAACGAGCTGTCCAGCCACCATCGAGCACTAAGGTTTGTGCCGTCATGTGCCTTGTCGCTTTTTGCGTTAAAAACAACGCAGTTTCGGCAATTTCATCGACACCAATAAAGGCTTTTTGTGGCATTGGTGCCAACATGATTTGCTCAATTACTTGTTGTTCGCTTAGTTTGTGCTCTTTGCACTGCGCAGCGATTTGTGCGTCGACTAACGGGGTACGCACATAAGCTGGGCAAATTGTGTTGATGGTAAAATCAAAATCGGCGTTTTCTAATGCGACAACTTTGCTAAAACCGAGGAGACCATGTTTTGCTGCGACATAGGCCGACTTAAAAGGAGATGCCACCAAGGCATGTATAGAGCCGATGTTGATCACCCGGCCAAAATTGCGTTCGCGCATACCAGGTAACAGAGCTTTAGTTAGCATCGCCGGACCAGTAAGCATCACTTGCAGCAATAGTTGCCATTTTTGCTCGGGGAATTCATCCAGCCGCGCGACATGTTGGATGCCGGCATTATTGATTAACACGTCAATCTCTCCGACTTGTTGCACCATGTGATCAATGCTGGCTTGACTGGCTAAATCGAGAGCGATACTGCTTGCTGCAAAACCTTGATTCGTTAAGTTTTGAGCGTGCAAAGTCGCTTGCTCCAGTTGCAGATCCGCCAAAATGACGTGATGTTGCTGCTCAGCAAAATGTTGCGCTAAGGCCAAACCAATACCACCACAGCCGCCAGTAATCAAAATCCGCATATCCAAATCCTCTTAAGCTTATTGTCAAACAGGCTAAGCCTAGTAGGGGGGCAGGGCAACGGTACTTTAGTGCTATATCTCTGCGTTAAGTCTGTGTTTCGCTGGCGTGTTTGCGGGGCAACTTTAAGTGATTTAGCGTGGGAGATAATAAAAAAAGGCACTGCTGAAAAAAACAACTAGGGAGCAATTTTCCTCTGATTTATTGCCTTAATTTTTTGTGCTTTTATTACATTTTTAGCGGCTTCAGCGCAAAAACTATGGCAAGTTGCAGTTTATGGCTTTTGACTTTAACCATGGCTTTATCTGTGCTAGATTGCGAGCATATCGATTTTTAGCTAGCAAGCTGCCAGCGACGAAATACGCCAAAGATAAAGTGCTAACGACCCGAAATAACCTACTCTTTGCCAATAATCGTCGAATTTATACAGTTGCTAAGTTTATAACTTTTTTCTGAGGACTAACCATGTCAGCAACCACGCCATTAATTACTAATGACGCCGTCGTGATGGGGCTTTTGGCCGCCATTCTTGGTTTCATTTTTTATACCAGCCATAGTGAAAACGCGAACTGGCAACGTTTTTACCGTTATGTGCCTTCGATTTTACTTTGTTATTTCATCCCGTCGCTGTTTAACACTTTTGGCGTGATTGATGGTGAACATTCCAAATTGTACGACGTGGCTAAGACCTATTTACTGCCAGTTTGTTTGGTTCTTCTAACGCTTAGTGTTGATTTTAAAGCGATTTTAGGGCTTGGTAGCAAAGCGCTTATTCTGTTCTTAACCGGTACTCTCGGTATCATCATTGGTGGCCCGATTGCCTTATTGGTGGTTGGAAGCTTCTTCCCTGAGCAGCTCGGTGGCGAAGGCGCAAATGCTGTTTGGCGCGGCATGGCGACTATTGCAGGCAGCTGGATTGGTGGCAGTGCTAACCAAGCCGCGATGAAAGAAGTTTTTGAGCCAAGTGGTGAGATTTTCTCGGTGATGATCACGGTTGACGTTATTGTCGCGAACATTTGGACGGCAGTGTTGCTTTGGATGGCAGCGAACTCCGTGGCTATCGACCGCCGTAACGGTGCTGATACTTCGGCAATGGAACATCTAAAAAATAAGATTGAAACTTATCAGGCTGAGCACTCACGCAATCCTTCAACCACAGATCTAATGATGATCATTGCAGTAGGTTTTGCTGTTGCTGGCGTTTCGCATTTGCTTGCAGATTTTATTGCGCCGTGGATCGCGACCAATGCGCCAGAACTGGCTATGTATAGTTTAACCAGTGGCTTTTTCTGGATTGTGGTACTGGCGACGACTTTCGGGTTGTTGTTATCGGGTACCAAAATGAAACGTTTGGAAGCTGTCGGTGCGTCAAAAGTTGGCTCGGTGATGGTTTACATTCTGGTAGCTACCATTGGTATGCATATGGATGTGTCGGCAATAACCAAGTACCCAGTGATGTTCTTAGCAGGTTTAGTCTGGATCAGCGTCCACGCTGGTTTGATGTTGTTGATGATGCGGGTACTTAAAGCGCCAGTGTTTTATATGGCAGTTGGTAGCCAAGCCAATATCGGTGGCGCAGCATCTGCACCTGTGGTTGCCGCAGCATTCCACCCAGCTCTTGCGCCGGTCGGTGTGTTGTTAGCAGTATTGGGATATGCGCTAGGTACTTATGGCGGTTACCTATCTGCACTGATGATGCAGGCTGTTGCGCCATAAATTTATTTGCCTCTGGTGGAAAAAAACATCAAAGGCAAATTCAAGATACGCTAGTTAAAAAACACCCGCTCGTATGCTTACGACCGGGTGTTTTTTTGTGCTGATTTTTGTGTGGTAGATAGCGCTGGGTTTGGGCAAATCGCCGTGGATTCGCGCACTAACAATTCAGGAATAAATACTGGTTGTTGTTCTGTAGTATTAAGCTGATGGCCGGCCGGTCTTGCATGTTTGAACAGTAGTTCTGCTGCTTGCATAGCAATAGTGCTGTTTGGCTGGTTTGCCGTGGTCAGCGGTGGCCAAGTTTGCCGCGAGAACGGGCTGTTTTCAAAGCCAACAATCGACAATTCGGTAGGAATATCCACATTCGATAAACGCGCGGAAAATAGCGCTCCCGCTGCAATCTCATCGTTACAGGCAAAAATTGCGGTTGGTCGTTGGCCTAGGCCCAATAAGTGTTTTGCGCCTTTGACTCCGGATTCAAAAGAGTAACTGCCTGGCACTACAAATTTTGGGTTCGCGTGAATGCCGCGTTTAGTTAATGCGGCTTGAAAGCCTGCCAAACGTTCGCCGCTGGAGCTATGCTCCTCGTCACCACATAAAAATGCGATATCAGTGTGGCCTAATTCTAATAAATGGTTGGTGATTTTAAACGCTGCGGTAAAGTCGTCGACCAATACACAATTGGTTAATTTTGGTGACGGAGTTGAGCCTGAGATGATCCGCACAAAGTCCACGCCGATTTTTTCCAATGCCTCAGCAATTTCTGGCATTTCGGAAAAGGGGGGAGTCAGCACTAGGCCGGCTAGCCGTGCATGCTGCACTAACTCGATGACTTCTTGCACTATCCCTGCAGATTTAGCGTTGGTTGGGTGAATGAGTAATTCATAGCCGTTTTTGCGGCATGCATCCAGCAAACCCCTTTGCATATCAATCACATAATAGGCGTTCGGGTTGTCATAAATGTAGCCAATGCTATAAGACCGCGTACCAGCTAAATTTCGTGCTGCTGCGTTCGGTTGATAATTTAACTCTGCGATGGCTGCATTGACTTTATCGAGCGTGGCCTTTTTGACCGAAGGCTCGTTATTCATCACCCGTGATACCGTTTTGATCGAAACACCGGCCAAGTCGGCGACATCGTTGATGGTCACTTTCATGTTTTTACCCTAAACAAAGATGCATTTAATTCGAGGCCTGAACGCGGCAGATTGCGTGGCCAAATTGACGAATGTTGGCAAACAATGACAGCGTTGGTCATTTTGTAATAATTATTGAGTAAATGGATACAACTTTTTTGACCAAACAGCAATTGTTTATTTGCGATTTATAAATTCAAAAAAGGTCGAAATTACTTAGGTTTATTTATTTATCCTTTTAAATCAGTGTCTTTAATGAGTTTCATGTTTTGGCCTTGTGCCAGAATAGTCCAGAGTCAAAGCATAGCTCAGAAAATCGACTACAATCAGCGAGAAAAATGTCGGCTAAAAAATCGACTAAATGCGTTTGCAAATCGAAATATTTTTGTGTATGTTGAATCTCAATGACAGCGTTGTCATTACAGGACAGATAAAAAATACTCATCGCATACGAAAAAAAACAGGAATGGGAGAAGCTCATGTCGCACACCAAATTGAATAAATGTGCCTTAGCTGTGAAATTAGGTTTGTTCGTAGGTACAGCGGCCATCGCCGCTCCGACCATGGCGCAACAAGCCCCTGCTGCAGCGGCAACCGAACAAAAAGTTGAAGTGATTGAGGTTCGCGGTATTCGCGCATCGCAACAAGCGAACTTAAACGCAAAACGTTTTAGCGATACTATCCTCGACGTAGTTACCGCTGAAGATATCGGCAAATTCCCAGACAAAAACGTCGCGGAATCATTGCAACGGGTACCTGGTGTTACTATTCAACGCCAATTTGGTGAAGGTGCGGGCGTATCGATCCGTGGTTCTGGCCAAGACTTAACATTGACTACATTAAACGGTCAAAACGTTGCATCGACCGGTTGGTTCGTTTTAGAACCAGCACGTCGTAGCTTCAACTATGAATTACTGCCATCAGAATTGGTTGGTAACTTAGAAGTTTACAAAGCATCACAAGCTGACCTTAACGAAGGCGGCATCGGTGGTACTGTGGTAGTTAATACCCGCAAGCCATTAGATTTAGATGCAAACACTGCCTATTTCTCTGTTGAAGGTAGCTACCAATCAGATTCAGAAGCTTTGGATCCACAAGCTTCAGGCATGTACAGCTGGAAAAACGCTGATGAAACAATCGGTGCGTTAGTTTCTGTTGTTCATCAACAACGCAGCTTACAACGCCAAGGTAACGAAGCGTTTTGGGAATGGGGTGCAGGCCCAGTTGCTTTTGAACAAGACCGTGAGCGTTCAGCTTACACTGCGACTTTCCAATATGCGCCAACAGAAAACCTGAACTTGGTTTTCAATGCCATGAATATGGAAATGGCGGCAGATAACACCAACTACGCTTTGTGGTTAACACAAGCGGACAGCAGCTGGGGTTCAGGCGTTACTGAAAAATGGCTGGGTGGCGATGGTGTAACTCCAGGCAAACAAGGTACGCAAGTTAAAGGCCCATTAAATGTGGCTTATTACCAAGCGCGTCCACGTGAAGCGACTATGACTTCAAAAGTGTATGACCTGAAGTTTGAATACGAAGGCGACAACTACAAGTGGGCTACTCAAGTGGGCGATACTAGCTCAACTGGTGGTACTGACTTTGAAATGGTTGTTGATGACGGCACTGGCGGCACAGCAATTACTAACGGTAAATACGACTTTACTGGCGGCGCACAAACTTGGAATACCGGCAGCTTCAATATGTCGACGTACGATCCAGGTTCATTGGCGATGGGCACAGGTCCAAACTTCAACAAAACGCCAAAAACTGATGGTGAATCATATTTACAATCAGACGTGACATTTGCACTGAATTTAGGCCCAATTACTGAATTTAAGACAGGTTTCCGCGTAGCTGACCACAACACTACTAGCCGTCGTTTTGAATTCTTGCAACGTGCTGGCTTTAACCCAGTGATTTCGACCTCTGGTATCCAAGATGGCAATATGGATGTTGGTGCTGGTGATTACAGTATTCGCAAATTCGACGCGCAGAAACTGAAAGATTGGGCAAAAGCCAGCATCATCGGTGAGCGCGAAGATTTAGGCGCTTATAGCGAAATCGACGAAACCAATGCTGCAATTTACGGTATGGCTGGATATAGCACTGAGCATATCCGTGGTAACTTCGGTCTACGTTATGTAACTACCGATGCGACTTCAACCTATTATGTTGCAAACAAACGCACTGAATCTTCAGCTGATTACGCTGAATTCCTGCCAAGCTTCAACATGGTTGTTGATTTAGCAGAAGACAAAATTGTTCGTGTGTCAGCGGCTCGTGCCTTAGCACGTCCACAATATGTTGATATGTACGTGAACCCGAACGTGATGGGTACAAACGACGATACACCAAATAACCAACGTTGGATTGTTGGTAATATCGGTCTGAAACCGTTTATCTCTGACCAGTTCGATATCGGTTTTGAATGGTATTACAACGCGAACTCTATGGTGTCTGCTGGCGTGTTCTTAAAAGATGTGAAGAACTTCGTTAACATCACCCAAGGCAGTGCAACTGCGGCTGAGATCCCATTCCCATTGACGCGCCCTGCTGAAGCGGCGAATGGCTGGATCACTGAGCAAAAAGGCAACGGTAAAGATGCATCAATTCAAGGCTTTGAATTGCAGTATCAAACTGACTTCGAGAACGGTTTTGGTACAGTAGTGAACTACACCTATACCGACACATCGACTGATGCTGATACTTTCACCGACCGCAACCCGTTCTTAAGTGACAGTTCGCGTAATTCATACAACCTGACAGGTTATTATGAAAACGATCAGTTCCAAGTTCGTTTAGCTTATAACTGGCGTAGCGAATACATGATCCGTGAATCTGGTTCATATGGTAACCGTCTGCATGACGACTTCGGTTCGTTAGATTTAAGCGCGGTTTATCATGTGACTGATTACATGGACGTGAAATTAGATGTTAACAACCTGACAGAAGAAGGCTCACGTCAATTCGGTAACAACCGTCAACAAACGAACTACTCTGGTTTCGTTGATGGCTTCCCGTTATACGAATATGAAATGGCTCGCCGTATCTCTTTAGGTGCAAGTTTCCGTTTCTAATGAGTTAGTTACAGCCTTCATTGTGCGGTCGTTTTGTGACTTAGATGAACAAAATGACCGTTCAATAAGGTGAATACTGAATCTAGATGCCGAAAATCCTTTACGATTTTCGGCTCTGTTCAAAGCCATCTGTAACATAAAAGTTATCGATGGCTTTGGGCAGAACTCTTCGCAAACCGACAAATTCATGGTATTGCTGAGAGCCCTTTTTAGCTATATCGGAGCCGAAGTATGAGCTTACCTGTTGTTCCCCTGCATAAAGATGTGCACGGTGCCTTAAAATTAAACGCTAGCCGCAATTTAAATGAATTTGCTACTCAGCATATGTTTCCAGTGTCAGTGCATGAGTTTGTCCGCGCCGGTGCCGAATTCCCCGTGGTATTTGTAAAAGATGCAGCCTCAGGCCAATTTCGTTCAGTGGCCCTCGCGGGCTTAATGCCAAACGAAAATATCTATGCTGTCGCCAATGTGTTGCCAACCTATTTACCTTTGGCCGTACAGAATTATCCGATGGTGTTAATTGCCGAAGCGAATGTGGAAAATCAATTTGCTATTGGTATCAATACGAATTCTCCGCTGGTGCAAACTGAATCGGGTGAGGCCTTGTTTACCGAAACTGGTGAAGAAACGACTTACTTGCAACAACGTAAACAGTTACTCATTCGTAGTTATGAACAACTGCAAATCACTGATGCATTTATTCAGTTGTTACAACAACTTGATTTGTTAATGGCACAAAGTTTTACCGTAGAAGTGAATGGTGAAGTTGCCAATATCAACGGTATTTACATCATCAACGAGCAAAAGCTTAACGAATTGTCGATTGAACAGTTCGAAGACTTACGTCGTCGTGGTTTCTTACCTTCTATTTATTCGCAATTGACGTCATTACATCAATTGAGTCGCCTCGCTTCGCTCAAAGCGAACCTGCGTCAGGAATAACGCATGAGCCAGCCAATCCGCAATGTCCTCATAGTTGGTGGCGGTACTGCGGGATGGCTGGCTGCTTGTCACCTCGCAAAAAAACTGTCGAGTAATTCTGCGCAAGGGATCGCAGTGACCTTAATTGAGTCACCGCAAATCCCAACCATTGGCGTTGGCGAAGGAACAGTGCCAGCGATGCGGCAAAGCCTGCAGTATCTTGGTATTTCCGAAACCGAATTTGTTCGCGAGTGTGACGTCACTTTTAAGCAAAGCATTAAGTTTGTGGATTGGTGTAAACCACTAAGTGCTAACTCGCAGCATAGTTATCATCATCTTTTTGATTATCCAGATTTAGCGAGCCTCGACATCACGCCATATTGGCTGCAAGGTTTGGCGGGGGATTTACCCTACGCAGATGCAGTCTCTGTGCAAAGTCGATTGTGTGATGCGGGTTTAGGCCCAAAAAACATGACTCACGCTGAATATGCGGGGATCACTAATTACGCCTATCACTTAGATGCGGCCAAGTTTGCTCTGCTTTTGACTCGTCATGCGACAACTAAACTTGGCGTGAAGCATATTAAAGACTTAGTTGAGCAAGTGCTTTGCGATCAAGATGGCAATATCAGCGGTGTGGTCACTGCGGAAAATGGTGTGCTGACGGCGGATGTTTACATCGATTGCACAGGCTTTCGCGCCCTGTTAATTGGCGACGCCTGCCAAGTGCCGTTTATCTCGAAAAGTGATGTGTTATTTGCAGACAGTGCGCTTGCCGTTCAAGTGCCTTATGCCGACGTCAATCAAGCAATTCCGTGTTTTACCGTGTCGACCGCGCAAGAGGCTGGCTGGATTTGGGATATCGGCTTGTCGACCCGTCGTGGCACTGGTTATGTGTACTCGAGCCGGCACACCAGCGATGAACGCGCTGAGCAAGTGCTAACGCAATATCTGCGCGGCACACAAGTGACTGGGCCAATCGAAGCTCGCAAAATTGAGATGCAGATCGGTTATCGCGAAAAGTTCTGGCATGGTAACTGTATTGCACTTGGCTTGTCGCAAGGCTTCGTTGAGCCGCTGGAAGCCACTGGCTTGTTGGTTTATGACGCTACTGCGCGCATGCTTGCCGAACAATTTCCAAGTCATACCGCATTAATGCCGGCATTGGCGCAGCGGTTTAATCAACGGGTGCGGCTGGCGTGGGATCGAGTGATTGATTTTATTAAGTTGCATTATTTCATTTCGAATCGAGACGATAGTCAGTTTTGGTTGGATAACCGCGACGTTGCCGGTTGCCCGACAAGCTTGTTAGACAACTTGGCAGTTTGGCGGCAACAGTTGCCAAGTGCTTATGATTTTCATAGCAAATTGGAAATCTTTAACTTAGAGAATTATCTGTACGTGCTTTATGGCATGCAATTTCCAACGGACTTAACTGGCCAACAATTCCGCTTTCCTGATAGCGCCAAAGCTAAACAAATGCTGGCGTTCTATCAGCACAAAGCCCAACAACTGCAAGCTCAGTTGCTACCTCATCGCGAATTAATAGCGCGGATCAAACACTACGGTTTGTCGAAAATTTAATGCTCGGAGTTTGTTATGCAGCAGTCTAAAACGCCTTTACGTTCTATCTGTATTGTCGGCGGTGGTTCGTCCGGTTGGATGACTGCGATTTATCTAAATCGAGTATTTAATGGTGACCGAGTGGCAAACGGCAGCAGCGAAGTTGCGCCGAATATCGAAATCCGTTTAGTTGAAAGTGAAGACATTGCAATCATTGGGGTGGGCGAGGCGACTGTGCACAGCATCCGCTTTTTCTTTGCCGCAATGGGGTTAGATGAAGCTGAACTCATGCGTGAAACTAATGCCACCTTTAAAACTGGCATCATGTTTCGAAATTGGCGTAAACCGGTAAATGGCCAAACTCACCAGTATTTCCATCCCTTCGACCATCTGAAGCTTGGCATGGACATGGATATCAGCAGTAGTTGGTTGCAAGATGCGCGCTACACGCTAGAACGCTTTGATCAAGGGGTCAGTTTGTCCTCTCATTTGATTGCCGCTGGTCGCAGACCGAAAACGCCACAATCAGAAGCTTACCAAGGCGTTGTTCCTTATGGTTACCACTTAGATGCAGTGAAAATGGCGCGGTTTCTTCGGCGTAAAGCGATTGAAGCAGGGGTTATTCACCAGGTCGCAACGGTCAAAGATGTGGTGGTGGCTGCTGGCAACATCAGTGAAATTGTGACCGACCAAGGTAATTTCACTGCCGACATTTTTATTGATAGTACCGGCTTTCGTGGTTTATTGCTGGACGCACTCAAAGCCGACAACTGGCAAAGTTTTACCGACGCCTTACCTTGCAATAAAGCGGTGGCGATCCAACGCGAACTGCCGGCGCCGCCAAAACCTTATACCACGGCAACTGCGCTTAGTCATGGTTGGGTCTGGGAGATTGATTTAGCCGATCGGCAAGGCACCGGTTATGTTTATGACGGCGAAAAACTCAGTAAAGAACAAGCAGAACAGGAACTTCGCAGTTATTTGGGCGCGGATGCGGCTGTACTTAAATGCACCCATTTGGATATGAAAGTCGGCTGTCGCAAAGAATTTTGGGTTGGTAACTGCATCGCTGTTGGTTTGGCTGGCGGTTTTATTGAGCCGTTAGAGTCGACGGGTCTGCATTTAATAAATTTAGGTGCGCGCTTGTTATCGACGCATTTGGCTGGTGAGCAACAATCGCAAGCGGTGCGCGATTCATACAACCGACTGATGAATGGTTTTTATACTGATTTGAAACAGTTTATCGTTTTGCATTACTGTTTAACTGATCGTGACGATAGTGAGTTTTGGCGCGCTGCCGCTGAAAAAGCTCAATATTGCGAGGGATTGCCGGCGCAATTGGCATGTTGGCAGCATAAGGTTTGTGAATACATGGATTTGGCGGGCACTTTCTCTACGACCTTTACCGATGAGAACTATCGGTTTGTGCTTTATGGTATGGGTCATTACCCGCAACTGCAGCGCCGGTTTACCGCTCCTCAGTATGAAAGTTTGTTTGCGAAGGTCCAGCAGCAAGCCAAACATGCTGAACTTAGTACAATTCCATTGGCAACTTATCTGCAACGCTATCGCTGAAAATATCGGCAAAAATATAATGACAGCGTTGTCATTTATTGGTAAACTAGCTTTGCAGTGGCGTAATATCCTATCGAATTCCCTGCTGGTTCGATGTTATGCCGTTCAGTAAGCGCAAGCTTAACTGCCTTCTATGCTTAAATTGATAAGTCTCTCCCTTATCAGCTGTGTTCGATTGGTAGTTGGTCGACCTAGCAAAGCGTTGGATGTTGTGTTTATTTGCCAATCCTTATCCAAGGTTTTTCAGGATACTGTTCTGCAGTGTCCTGTTTTTTTATGGGCGAAATAAAACCGCTTTCACATAGGCCACCATTGATTTTTGGTCGACAGATCAACGACTATGCTTCGCTTGGATTAAGCGAAATTTGTCCCCCAGCCTTGACGCTGAGAGTCTGGATCTTGAAGTGAGCATGTGTTAATGCCTAAGCAAAAATTGTTTTGGATCTATCTGGCGGCTTTGCATCTGTTATTAGCATTACTAGTAACCAGAACTGACGCCTATCAAATGCTATTGGGATACTTTGGTGTGCCACCGGCTGAGGGCGGGGAATATCAACGAAATATGTTGGCATTTCAGTTGCGTCAACAGCCGTTTATTCAGAAGAATTCAGTGCATCTGCTCGGTGATAGTCATATTCAAGGCTTATATCTAAATGACTTTTGCCCAAAGGCGGTAAACTTAGGGGTAGGTGGAGATACCACGAGTGGCATTTTAGCGCGGTTGCCATATTATTCGAGTATCCAAAGTGCAAGTGCTGTCGTTTTATTGATTGGTTACAACGATTTGCCTTATCGCAGTAATATTAAAATCATCGAGCAGTACCAGCAAGTATTGGCGAAGCTAGCGCCACATACTAAGAAGCTTCTGGTCGCGATTCCACCGCCAGCGAGCACCTTTACTAACTTCGAGGCGGCGCAACGGGTTCAGCAGCTGAATGTCGAGCTGAAAAAACTCGCAGAAGGGTCTTCGCAGTTAGAGTTCATCGCTGGGACCTGGCAAACTATGCCTGTGGAAGCGGCCGATAAGCTGCTGCTTACGGATGGAATTCACTTAGCAGAAAGCGGATATGATGTCTTACGAAGCCAATTAAGACAGGCGTTAGCCAAGGAATGTCATGAGTAAACAACGTCTGGAATATCTAGATGGCTTGCGTGGATTAGCCATTCTGTGGGTGATTTTGTATCACTTTTTGTCGCGTTGGGCCGAGTTGGTGCCTTTTGGTAGCACTTATCAACAATGGCCAATATTCGAGATGGGCTATCTCGGGGTGAATTTGTTTTTTTTGATTTCTGGCTTTGTGATTTTCATGACTCTAGAGCGTTGCGATAATCTACTTGGCTATTTGTATAAACGCTGGCTAAGGCTTTTTCCGGCGATGTTACTGGCGAGTCTCTTGATTTTTACCACTGCGTTTTGGCTACCAGAACGCCCACAAGGGATGCCGCAGGCCATTAACTTGGTCTCAGGGTTATTTTTTATCGATCCCTATTGGTTAGCGCGCGCCACGGGTTGGACTTTTGGCTCGTTAGAAGGTGCTTTTTGGTCGTTGTATATTGAGTTTAAGTTCTATGTGGTGGCCGGGATTTTGTTTTTCCGCTTCGGAGCAAAGGTTGCGTGGCTGAGTCTAGGCGCGATGTATCTGCTGTGGCTGGTTTGTGGTCATTTGCTAACGGCTGATTTCGTCGATGGACTAAGCACAAGCTTCAAGTTGCCGCTTAATTTGGTGCATACGCTATTGCATGAACTTGGTGCTAAATATTACGGCTGGTTTTTTGCCGGTGCAGGACTTTATTTATATCATCAAAAGCCGCAACGTCGCCTGTTGCTCGCAACCATAGTGATGATTGTGATCGCAAGTGCCGACGTTGCTGCTGGGCAACATCGAGTGTTGATTTCGGCTTTGCTCGTGTCTTGCTGGATGCTTGCTTGTGTGCTTTGGCAGCCTTGTCAGCACCTGATGACTGGGCGATTCTGGTGGTTTTTTGGTTTTATCAGCTATCCGCTTTACCTCATTCACGAAAATATGGGGGTCGCTTTGCTGATTAAACTGCAGAAGTGGCACCCGCTGAGTTACAGCGAGCTTTATGTGCCTTTGGTTATGCTGCTAGTGAGTATGCTGGCATGGATAATCGCTAGATATGCAGAAGTGCCACTGCGACGGATACTGCAGTCGGCTTTCACTAAGCTGGCATCTCGCCAATAAAATCGCAGGGGCCAAATCAATTGGTTAGAGGATCAATGGGGCCGAGGATAAATGGGGCAGAGTCATTGATCACCAAAGCTATCAATGACTCTGAACCTAAGCTCCCCTAGTACTAGCCGGATTTTAATTGCTATACACAACTCGACTATGCACAGCTGGCTTGCTGTTACTGGCAGGAAGCGTAGTTCGCAGCCAGACTTTAGCTTGGTTGATGCCTTGGCTATTAATCTTGGTTGCTTCGCTGTAGCGCACCCAGCTTTGACCTTGGTCGACGCTATATTCAATCAGTAGGCCAGGGTAGGCGGAATTCGCGGTTAGCAGGCCATCTTTGATGGTTGCACCCGGTGGTGGCAAATAAAAACTGACACCTGCTTGTGCAAGCTTCGGTAATTCCTTCAGTGTCATGGTTTGCGCGAACGCTTGGTAATCGGCATCCCGACGTTTTTGATCCACAGCATCACCTTCCCAATTCGCTTGATGCCATGCGCGCTCAGCGATAGGTAACAGCCTAGGATAGACCATTTGTTCAAGTTGTTCGCTGGTGCGAATCGTCTCGGACCACACTTGCCCTTGAATACCCAAAATATTCTGTGGCTGCTCAAGCTTTGGCAGAGCTCGGCCAAGCAGAGCTTCTAAATTACTGATAGGCTCCCCCGCGAGAGTTTTATCTGCGTTGGCATAAAGATGATCCGGCATATAACCAAAGATCTTTTGCGCATCGGTAAAACGTGATGCCCAATAGTATCCGCGCTCTTCTGCAGCGACTTCGTTTGGATGATCTAAATACAAATGCGTACCATGCGATAGCACCACTTGATAACCGGCATTGGCCAGTCGGTAGGCGCGATCAGCCACTCCCCATTCCCAAATATTGTCCCAAACGTTGGCATAAACCTTATCGTTGGCAAATTCGCCCCGATTAAATGGGGTGTTGGCGTCATACATCAAGCCATCTTCCCAACCACCAAGCGCTAAACGACGTTTTTGCAGTAGCGCCGCGACGCGTCCGACGAAATAAGGTTTTAAGTCGCTGACTCCACTTAATCCAGGTAAGCCTTTTGCCATCAACGCCTGACAGGCTGGTGATTTTTGCCATGAACCAACGCCAACCTCATCACCACCCATGTGATAAGTACTGAGTTGTAAGCCGGCTTGCCGATACATTTGCTGCAGTTCATAAACTACTTTGTCGATAAACGCATAACTTGAATCTAGGCAGACGTTGACTGAGTTGTCGTTATAGTTTTGAACGGTTAAATAGCTCGATTTGTCTTCTGGGTCACTTAACAAAAATTGCTCTGCCGCTTGCTGTTGTCCGGCTTTTTTCAAACGGTTATACCGAGCTTCCATCGCCACAACTGCTGCGCGTGCATGCCCTGGCATGTCAATTTCCGGAATGACTTCGATATGACGAGCGGCGGCAAATTTTAAGATCTCAATAAAATCCGCAGTGCTGTAGTACCCATTACCAGAGCCTGTGCGATGCGGGCCAGTGCCGAGTTGGGTTAACAGGCATTTCTGCTCCGTTAAATCAAAGCATCGAGTGCCGCCGATGTCGGTGAGTTCAGGTAAACCCGGAATTTCTAAGCGCCAGCCTTCGTCTTCAGTTAAATGCAGATGAAGCTTGTTCAGCTTGTAACGCGCCATTTGCTCAATCAACTGCAAAGTGACCGCTTTACCATGGAAATTCCGCGCCATGTCATAGTGCATGCCGCGCCAGCCGTATCTTGGCGCATCGCTGGCAACCAATTGTGGCAGGCGATAATTGCTGGCTTGTCCTGCTGGAATTAAATTAAGCAGCGATTGCACACCATAAAATACGCCGGCATTGTCGGAGCCTGTGATAATGATGCGGTCAGCGAGGATTTGTAGCTGGTAACCTTCCGCGGGCATCACGTCGTCAGGAGCCCGCTCAGCAACAACCAAAATAATACTTTGTGCAGATGGCGCGGCAACACTGGCGTTTTGCGCCAACACTAGACCGGCGGTAGCAAGCTGTTGCTGCAGATAGTTCGCTTCATTCTTTAGCCGGCCTTGAAATTGGATCTGCCAACTTTGACTGAGTTCGGTGCGACCTTTTTGGTAACTGACTGATTTTGGCGTCGGTAAAATCCGATCTCGCGCTGCCGCGACATCAATTTCCCGTTGATTGACCATTAAATTATGCGCATATCGTGAGCTGGTAGTGGTAGCAGGAAACAAATCTTTGGCATGACGCAATTGCTGTTCTGGTTTAGCAAAAGGTGCGACAAACTCACTAAGTTGTTCGGTATCAGTGTTGGCAAAAACCGCGGGTGTGAGGCCACGGCTAACCACAAAAGCCCTAGGCATCCAGTCGGTATAACTGACGATCCAAGGACCGCCGACCACATCAATCTGTACTGATTTGCCTGGCGCGAGTCCGACAAATTGCTCGGTCGCGACAATTCGATGCAAATCGCCTTGCACATGTTCAACCCGCAAACCCGGCGAGTTCACACTCTGTAATTTACGGATGGCGTGGAAATAGATTTGCCAGTCGCTGCTGCCTGCAGGTAGGGCGAGAGTTGAGCGGTTGCTCAGCAGGATCTGCGCGTGTAACTTGCCTTCAGTTGGCTTACCGTCAGTAGCTTTGCCGTTGGCGATTAGGGCAAATTGCACTGTGCTTTGTTTCGCGAAGTCATCCAAATTGCTTTGAGCGCTAAAAGGCGATGGCAAGGTCTTAGCTGCAGCAATTGCGGGCAAACTCAATGCGAGCAGCGCCAAACACAAGGCCCAAGGTCTCAGTTTGCTTGGTGTTGTCCCAGCAATTGCAGGCGTTCGGTCGCAAGCGAAAATTCGTGGTATTGCGTTCATCCATATTCCCCGAGTGCTGAAGGACAAGTGCCAAACTTTGGCTTTCGAAGTTATGTCTCAAAATCATGCGCTGAATTTATGGCATTGAAATCATTGCTTCGAAGCTTTGTCCTAAAAAAACATTTTAATTTTTATGTAGTTAATCCTAGTTCGAAACATTTATCGATGCTTTTTCAAACAAGGGTCTTGTTATTTGTCAGATTTATTATATGCTGAACTGAAAAAATGACAACGCTGTCAATTTAAAAATGTTGAAAAAAACTACAGTCAAATTTTGGCTTGTCTTTTTCTCGATTGCACAGCGAATTACGCATCATGAGGGTAGCGGATGAACGCGAAAGCGGGGCACTCAGGCTCATTATATTTGGGCATCGACGGCGGCGGCAGCAAATGTAAAGTGGTGTTACTCGCCGCGGACGGTCAACTGCTGGGTGAAGGACTAGGCGGTCCAGCCAATCCATTGCGCGGCGTCAAAGTCGCCACAGATTCAATTCTGGCGGCAACGCAACAAGCATTGACGAGCGCAGGACTTGGTTTTAATGACATGGCACGGATGGTGGTCGGCGCTGGGCTTGCTGGCGTCAATATGCCGCAATACTTTCAAGCAATGAGTGAGTGGCAGCATCCGTTTGCCGAGTTTTATCTCACCACAGATTTACACGTAGCCTGTATTGGCGCACACCAAGCCAATGATGGTGCAGTGATTATCGCAGGGACTGGCTCTTGCGGTCTTGCTGACGTGCAAGGGCAAGTGCTGGAAATTGGCGGGCACGGCTTTCCATATGGCGATAACGGCAGTGGTGCTTGGTTTGGCAATCAGTTGGTCCATCATGTGCTGTTGCACAAAGACCAATTAGGCCCTGCCACCATGCTTACTGAGTTATTAGCCGAACAAATTAACGCTAGTGACACCTTAGATATTGTTGCGCATTTTATGCACGCAACCCCAACCATATTCGCCAAGTATGCCCCGTTGGTGTTTGCTGCAGCAGAGCAAGGTGATGTGGTTGCGCAGCAGATTGTCATCTTAGGCGCACAGCATATTGAAAAAATAGCCTTACGTTTATTCAGCATCAATCCGCCGCGACTGTCGATGATTGGCGGCTTAGCTTACAAAATTATTCCATACCTTTCTGACGTAGTGCAGCAACGCATTTGTGATGCGGCGGCAGCGCCAGAATATGGTGCCGTCTGGTTTGCTCAACAGCAGCGCCAGAATCTGAATCTTGTGAAATGACCTTGAAGTGAGATAGAGAATGATGACCACCACCATTATGGCGCAAGAAGCCGCCGAAGCCCCAGCCCGTATTCGCGAACAACTGGTTAGCAATGCCGGTGTTATTGCTGCGGTTGTTAGCCAAATTCGCCAACGTCAACCGAAGTACGTGTATATGGTCGGTCGCGGCTCTTCTGATCACGCTGGGGTTTTTGGCAAATATTTAATTGAAACTGAAGTCGGTTTGCCGGTGGTTGCTGCGGCGCCATCCATTGCCAGTGTCTACAACAAGCAATTGCAACTAACTGATGCTTTAGTGATTTGTATTTCGCAAAGTGGCCGCAGCCCAGATATTTTGGCGCAAGTTGCGATGGCCAAAAACGCCGGAGCTCTGGTTGTTGCCTTAGTCAACGACACCACTTCGCCGCTGGCCGAGCAGGCTGATTTTGTAGTGCCACTTTTTGTTGGACCGGAAAAAGCAGTCGCAGCGACTAAGAGCTACTTGGCGACTCTAAGCGCATTATTGCAATTGGTCGCAGTGTGGTCAGCGCAACAAAGCTTGCTGGATGCAGTAAATCAACTGCCAGAACTGTTGCTGCAAGCGCAAGCCTTACCAGCGCAATTGACCGCAGAGTCGGTCGCTGAAGTTGCCCATTGTGTGGTGCTTGGCCGTGGTCCTGGTTACGCTATTTCTCGTGAAATTGCGTTAAAACTCAAAGAAGTATGCGGTATTCATGCAGAAGCATTTTCCAGTGCTGAGTTCCTGCATGGCCCAGTGACTTTGGTAAAAGACCAATTTGCCATTATTGATGTGTCAGTGCAGGATGAAGCTTATGCTGCGCACAAGGCGCAAATCAAGGAAGTGCAGCAACGTGGTGCTAGCCTAGTGCATCTGAATCATGGTGATTTGTTGTGCCATCCGCGTGTGCTGCCACTGCTAGTGTTGCAGCGGTTTTATTTAGATGTCGAGGCGGTTGCGCGTAGTCGTGGTGTTGACCCTGACGCACCTCCAGGATTAAACAAAGTGACGAAAACGATCTAAAACCTAAGTAAGAGTGCAGCGTACTCGGACAATTATCGGGAGCGGAAGGTAGTGGTTTCACAGCATAACGAGCAAGTCATTGCTGTTGCCAAACTGTTTGATGGTGAACAGTGGCATCATAATGTGCAAGTTCATGTCAGCAATGGCAAAATTGCGGCGATTTCGCCTGCCGATAAAGGCTTGGTCACAAACGTCGCCTTAGTGCCTGGCTTTATTGATATTCAAGTCAATGGTGGCGGCGGCGCATTGTTTAATACTGAGCCAACGGTGAGTGCGCTCAAGACCATGGTTCAGGCGCATGCCCAGTTTGGTAGCACCGGTTTAATGCCCACGGTCATCACTGATTCGGTTACCGTGATGGAGCAAGCTGCTGACGCTGTTGCTGCGGCTATCGCGCAAGGTGAACCGGGGATCTTGGGTATTCATTTTGAGGGACCACATTTGTCGGTTCCCAAACGCGGCGTTCATTCCACGACTTATATTCGAGAATTATCGG